>ENA-OQAY01000347-OQAY01000347.1-human-gut-metagenome-genome-assembly--contig:-NODE-347-length-13625-cov-1.007186_pt1 | contig 13625 bp, 13 predicted proteins | sample MGYA00242740_ERZ504537 | MGnify/ENA primary metagenome ERZ504537 (study PRJEB26092, sample SAMD00036272) | human gut metagenome | host: Homo sapiens | study: EMG produced TPA metagenomics assembly of... | reverse complement strand
TGATTCGATAACTAAAAAGGCACCGTGCTTCTGCTCGAAGCACGGTGCCTTTTGCTTTATTTCGGCTGGTTACTGTCCTTGATGAACTTCATAATACAGCATCCCATCACGATGACAGGAAGCACGATTCGCAGGCCCATCGGGTCGTCCCAGCTGATGAACTCGTCTATAAAGTACCCTGCGAGCCATGCCGCCAGTGTAAAAACGGTTGCCCATCCATAACTCATATTACCGCCTCCAATCTTACTTGATGCAGCTCGAGCAGGGGCTGTAGCCAGCGGCCACAGCTTCATCATAGCTCGAGAACAAAATCTGGTTCTTCTCTGCCGGGAGGTTGGCGCAGCTGGGCAGATGGAACTTTTTGCTGTTCACGTTGCCGATGTAGGCCTGCTGGGCCGTGCTGGACGCTGCCGGGTCGGTGGGGTTCAGCTCAGCGTCGGTGGCGAAGTGTTCCGTTGCCACCGTGTAGTTCTGGCCGTCACTGGAAACGGTGATCGTCCCCAGCAGGTCGGTGCGGTAGACGTCCACACCGGCATCCCGCAGGATGCTCAGGGTCTCCTCGTGGGGGTGGCCGTACTTGTTGTTGACCCCGCAGGAGATGATGCCCATCTTGGGCAGGACAGCGTTCAGGAAAACGTAGCTGGTGGAGGTGCTGGAGCCGTGGTGGCCCACCTGTAAGACATCCACCTTGAGGTTCGCGCCGCTGTTCACAAGGTCGCGCTCGGCGTCGGCCTCCATATCACCGGTGAGCAGGAAGCTGGTCGCGCCGTAGTCGATGCGCAGGACGATGGAGGTATCGTTGGTGTCCTCGTACTGCGCCACAGGGCCAAGCATGGTCACAGTGGCGCTGCCCAGCGCCCACTGGGTGCCTGCGGCAGGCACTTCCACCTGTAAGTTCTGCTGCTGGGCGTACTTGACGAAATCCTTGAAGCACTTGGTGGAGGCTTCCGTCACGGGGCTGTAGACGTGGCAGGCCGGGAAATAGGCCAGCGCAGCGGCCAGACCGCCCACATGGTCTTCGTGAGCATGGGAGCAGAAGACATACTCCAGCTGCTCGACCCCCTGGCTCTGCAAGTAGGAGACCACCAGACTGCCGTCATCCACATTGCCGCCGTCATAGAGCATGAACTGTCCGTCGCACTCCACCAGCACGCTCAGTGCCTGCCCCACGTCGATGAAGTGCATCTGGAAGGCGGCGTCCTGCCCGTCGGAAGGCGTCGTTTCGGTCTGAGAAGCTGCCGGGTTCGGCATGACGCCGCCGCTGCCTCCCGGGACGATGGAAGAGGTGTCACAGCCCACGAGGCCCAGCGCAAGGGCTGCGGCCAGTGCCAGCGCAGCGAGGCGGCTCATGATCGTTTGAGCGGTCACTTTTTCTTTTTTGAAGTTTTCCACGATGTATTCTCTTTCTGTTGATTGCTTTTCGGTTTATGCGCAGGAGCCGAATGGGGCGCAAAACGTGCGCCGGGGCTGGGCTGACGGCCTGCCGGGCTGCGGCTCGCCGGGGCGGCGGAGCGGCTCTGGGGCTTGCCGCCCTTACCTCTGGGCCGGACGGTGTAGGTGCCGTCGCCGTGGATGGTCACATCGGCGGCCTCGGCTCTGCGGGCTGAGCGCTGGACCGCAATGCGGCCCTCAGCGGGAACCAGCAGGGGGGATGAGGTCTTCGCGGTGGGTCATTTTCAGCGCCTTGATGACCTTTTCGGCGTTGCGGGGCTCATAATACTGGAGCAGGGCGCGCTGAAGCGCCTTGCCCTCAGCGGTCTTTTCCACAAACACCGGCTTCAAAGTGTAGGGGTCGAGGCCGGTGTAGAACATACAGGTGCTCACGGTGCCGGGCGTGGGATAAAAATCCTGCACCTGCTCAGGGCGCATATGGTTCTTGTAGAGGTATTCGGCCAGATAGACGGCATCCTTGAGGGTGCTGCCCGGGTGGCTGGACATGAGATACGGCACAAGGTACTGCTTTTTTCCTGCCTTTCTGCTCAGCTCGTAGAACTTATCCTTGAACTTGTTGAAGGTCTCGATCGGCGGCTTGCCCATGTAGGCGAGGGTGTTGGGGGCGCAGTGCTCCGGCGCGACTTTCAGCTGGCCGGAAACGTGGTACTCCACCAGCTCCTTAAAGAACGTGTCATCGGGGTCGGCCATCAGGTAATCGAAGCGGATGCCGCTGCGGATGAACACCTTCTTGACGCCGGGCAGCTCCCGGACGCGGCGGAGGATTTTCAGGTAATCGCTGTGGTCCACGATCATGTGGGAACAGGTGGTGGGGGCGAGGCAGTGCTTGCCGCCGTTGCACATCCCCCGCAGCATCTGCTCGCGGCAGGATGGGAAACGGAAGTTGGCGGTGGGGCCGCCGATGTCGTGGATGTAGCCCTTGAAATCCGGCTCGTGGGTCATCCGCTCTGCTTCGGCCACGATGCTGTCGGCGCTGCGGCTGGTGACCCGTCGGCCCTGATGCAGCTGGATGGCGCAGAAATTACAGCCGCCGAAGCAGCCGCGGTTCTGGATGATGGAGAACTGCACCTCCCGGATGGCAGGCACACCGCCCATGGCCTCGTAGATGGGGTGGTAGCGGCGGGTGTAAGGCAGGGCGTAGACCTTATCCAGCTCCCAGCGGACGAGGGGCTTTGCGGGGATGTTCTGCACGAGGTACTTCTCGCTCTGCTTCTGGACGATGATATTGCCGCTGACGACGTCCTGATTGTCCATCTGGATGCGGCAGGCTTTCGCATAAGCCACCTTATCGGAGGCGACCTTCTTGAAGCCCGCGCACTCCACATACCGCTCGGGCAGGTGGTCGAAGTCGGTCAGGTAGCAGGTGCCGTCCACATCGGTGATGCTCTCCACCGGCTCCCCTGCCGCCAGACGGCGGGCGATCTCCACAGTCTGGTGTTCACCCATGCCGAAGCTGATGATGTCCGCGCCAGAGTCCTCGGCGATGCTGGGCAGGACGGTGTCCAGCCAGTAGTCGTAGTGGGCAAAGCGGCGGAGCGATGCTTCCAGACCGCCCAGAATGACGGGCAGGTCGGGGGTATGCCTGCTTGGCAAGTCTGGTGTAGACGGTGGCGCTGCGGTCGGGCCGTGCGCCGCCCTTGCCGCCGGGCGAATACTCGTCCTCCGCGCGGGGGATCTTTGCGACGGAATAGTGACTCACCATGCTGTCCACATTGCCGCCGCCGATGAAGAAGCCGTACTTCGGCTTTCCGAACCGCTTGAAGTCCTCGCAGTCGGTGTAGCGGGGCTGGGCCAGCACGCCCACCTTGTAGCCCTCGGCTTCCAGCAGGCGGCTGATGATGGCGGTGCCAAAGCTGGGGTGGTCCACATAGCGTCGCCGCCCACCACCACGAAGTCCAGCTGGTCCCATCCCCGGGCCTCCATGTCGGCCCGGCTGATGGGGAGAAATTCGGTGTAATGTTCCATAGTTATCCTTTTTCTTTCATGATGCCTGCCCTATACAGCAGGGCTCTATTGCTTCCGAAATCAAAAATTTTATTCATCCGGCTGATTCATCTGCATTTCCAGCCACTGCTGGCGGCTGATGAGGACAGCGCGGGGCTTTGCGCCCTCGTAGGGGCCGATGATGCCCTTTTCTTCCATCTCGTCCATGATGCGGGCGGCGCGGGCATAACCCAGCTTGCAGCGGCGCTGCAGCAGGCTGGTGGACGCCTGGCCGGCGTCGATGACCACCTCCACGGCCTGCTTGAGCATCGGGTCACTGCCGCCCTCCTCGTCGGAGTCGGCAGAGCTGCTGCCCTTTTTGCCGTCCTGGATGGCGTGTTTTTCCATGGCCTCTATCATGGCCTCGTCGTACTGGACGGTGGCGCTCTTCTTGATGAAGTCCAGCACACGGCTGATCTCCTCATCCCGCACAAAGGTACCCTGGATACGGGTGGGCTTGGGTGCGCCCACGGGCATGAAGAGCATATCGCCCATGCCCAGCAGCTTTTCGGCGCCGGCACCGTCGAGGATGGTGCGGCTGTCCACCTGACTGGACACGGCGAAGGCGATGCGGCTGGGGGATGTTGGCCTTGATGAGGCCGGTGATGACGTCCACGCTGGGGCGCTGGGTCGCCACGATGAGGTGCATACCGGCGGCACGGGCCTTCTGGGCGATGCGGCAGATGGATCTTCGACATCCTTGCCGACGACCATCATCAAATCGGCCAGCTCGTCGATGATGATGGCGATATAGGGCATCTTCTCGAGGTTCGGGTCCGTTGCAGCCAGCTTATTGAAGGACTTGATGTCGCGGACGTTGTTCTCCGCGAAGAGGTGGTAGCGGCGCTCCATCTCCTGCACTGCGCCGCCCAGTGCGCCGGCCGCCTTGCGGGGCTCGGTGACGACAGGCATCAGCAGGTGGGGGATGCCGTTGTACTCAGCCAGCTCGACGACCTTGGGGTCGATGAGCAGGAGCTTGACGTCCTCGGGGCTGGAGCGGAACAGCAGGCTCATGATGATGCTGTTGACACAGACCGATTTACCGCTGCCGGTGCTGCCCGCGATGAGCAGATGGGGCATCTTGCACAGGTCGGCCACCTGGGCCACGCCGGCGATGTCCTTGCCCAGCGCAATGCCCATCGGCGAGGTCATCCGCAAAAAGCTCTGGCTCTCGAAGACGCTGCGGATATAGACCGGCGTTTTCTTATGGTTCGGCACCTCGATGCCCACGGCAGGCTTGCCGGGGATGGGTGCCTCCATGCGGACATCGGCCACCGCCAGATTCAGGGCGATGTCGTCCGCCAGCGAAGTGATGCGGCTTATCTTGACGCCCGCCATGGGCTGGACTTCATACCGGGTGACCGACGGGCCGCGGGAAATATCCAGCACACGGGTGCGGACGCCGAAGCTTTCCAGCGTGTCCACCAGCTTCTGGGCGTTGGCCTTCAGCTCGTCTTCCGCGCCGGAGTCGCTTTCCTCCGGGGCGCGCTCGAACAGCTCGATGGACGGGTACTGATACTGGAAGCTCTCCTCCGTCTCCGTCTCTTCGGCGGGGGCGTTCGCGGCCTGCTCCTCGGAGACAGCAGGCTTTTCCATGGCGGCTGCCACCAGCGTGTTGAGGTCTTTTTCCTCCACCGGGTCGCTGGTGATGCTGATCCAGCCGTCCTCATCCGGTTCAGAGCGGAACGCCACAGCATTCTCGGCGCTGACCGGCTGCGGGGCCGGTTCCGGAGTCGGGGTCAAATCATAGAGCGGGATGCCGAAGGAGAGCGGCGGCTCAGGCGCGGGCTGCTGTTCCGGCTCTTCTGCCGGGACAGCGGGCGTAACGGTAGGCGTCACCGTCGGCTCGGGCTGGGCCGTGAAGAAGTCCTCGGCGGCAGTATCCACAGCGTCCGGGACGATGGGCGTCACGGTGGCGCGGATGGGCGCACGGCGGAGCGGGTCCATGCCGAAGGTGCCGCCGGGGGCCGAGGATGATGGGCTCGATGGGGCTCACTGCCGCCCTCGGTGACGGTGGTATGGTCAGGGCCTAAATCAATATCAAAGGGCGCACGGGGCCGGGACTTTTCCACCTGTACGGGGGCAGGCTCGGGCTGAGGCGGGGTCTGCACTTCCGGTGCGGGCGCAGGGGCGGGCTCCGCCTGTTCGCCGCCCTGCATCACCTGATGGCCCCAGTGGAAGACGCCAGCCAGCCAGCCGGGAGGCTGGATATGGAAAGCGGGCGCGGCAGGCTCTTCGCCGCCGCAGCAGTCCTCGCCTTCGCCCGCTTCGTCTTCCGGCAGGTCGTCGCCATAGTCCTCGTATTCCTCTGCCGCGGCCTCCTCGGCGGCGCGTTCTGCCAGACGCTCGGCCCGGCGGGCGGCATTCTGCTCGTGGACGGCAAGGCCCTTTTCGTGGACGCTGCCGCCCACGTTGCAGAGCCACTGCCAGCACTCGGCGGGCGTAACGTCGAAAATGTACAGGCTGGCGCAGGCCGCCAGCGCCGCCATGACCAGATTGGCGGCGGGTCTGCCGCAGAGCAGCAGGAGCGTCCCGCCCAGCACAGCGCCCAGCGCACCGCCCGAGAGCCATGCGCTCATACCATTCTGATAACAGGCAGCGGTCATCTGCGCGGCGGTCTGGTCGGTGGGGATGTCAGAAAAGACGATGACCGTGCCGCTGGCGAAGATGAGCCCCAGCGCCAGCTTTGCGATGTGGGGCAACAGGTCTTCGCCCCGGGTGTAGAGGATGGCCAGATAGCACAGCGCTGCGCCCAGCACGAAACTTCCGCAGCCGAACACGCCGAACAGGACATCGTGCATCGTGCGCCAGGCCGAACTGCCCGGCACGAAAGCCAGCGCCATGAGCACCAGCCCCGCAAACAGGGTGATGAGCCCCGCGGGCATCCGGTCCTGTGTCCGGTTCTTGCGGCGCGAGGCTGTGCTGCGCCCGGAGGTCTTGCGTTTTCTCTTTGCCATGTTTCCTAAAACCCGTTCCTTATTTTATATCATGAAGCAGGGCGCGCTCAGGGCGGCTCTGTCGGTGACGATGGAAGAATTTCGATACTACTCGATTCTTTCATTGTACCACGGGAAAAGTCAAATGGCAATTTATTTCCCCTCGATTTCTCGGTAGAGCCATGCCAGCGCGTCCGACAGCCCGCCCAGCTCGTCGATAAGCTTTTCCCGCACGGCTTTTCGGCCATCCAGCACGGTGCCGACGTCCATGACCAGCTCGCCCGTGCGCATCATCAGCTCGGTGTACCGCTTCTCCGAGATGCCGCTGTGGGACGCCACGAAGCCGGTGATGCGCTCCTGCATCTGCTCGAACCAGCGCATGGTCTGGGGCACGCCCAGTATCATGCCGGAATGGCGGACGGGGTGGACCGTCATGGTGGCGGTAGGCACGATGAAGCTCCGCTGGGCGCTGACGGCCAGCGGGATGCCGATGGAGTGGCCCCCGCCCAGCACCACCGCCGCACTGGGCTTGGAGATGCTGGCGATGAGCTCCGCCAGCGCAAGCCCCGCCTCCACATCCCCGCCCACCGTATTGAGCAGGACCAGCAGGCCCTCGATGGAGGGGTCCTCCTGCACGGCCACCAGCTGGGGGATGACATGCTCATATTTTGTGGTCTTCTGGCCCTGGGGCGCTTCCACATGGCCCTCCACCTGCCCGATGACCGTCAGGCAGTGGATGGCGTGAGCTCCCCGGGTACGGTAAACGCTGCCCATATCCTCGATCTGCTCTTTTTCCAGCCGCTGCTGCTCCACGGGGACGTTCTTCTCTTCCTGTGACATTCTGCGCATCCTCCTTTTTGCTTCATTTCAGCTTGTCCGTCATTCCTGTCGGTTATACTTCGGCAAAGATTTCTTTTCTTTCTCAAAAAATGTGCCAAATGGTTTGACATTCTCTCTTCGCGCTGTATACTTTATACTAGAGATAAGTTTGTCAAATATGTATCATTATTGTACAAGAAAGTACAAATCTTTTGCCGGAGCACCCTGCCGCTGCGCACTTCTCCCCGGCAATGCTGCGGATAAAAAGAAAGGAGACCCCCTATGAACACTCCCGGCAAAGCTTCTCTGCCCGTCATCAAGCGCCTGCCCAAATACTATCGCTACCTGCGCACCCTGAAGAACGACGGCATCACCAGCATCTCATCCCGTGAGCTGGCCGCCAGATGGGTACCACTGCCTCTCAGGTGCGGCAGGACTTCAACTGCATCGGCGACGTGAATGGCCGTCAGGGCATCGGCTACTCGGTGGAGAACCTGCTGAACATCCTTGAGCAGCTGCTCTTTGGCAACGGCGACCTCCTGCCCACCATCCTCATCGGCTGCGGCCGTCTGGGCAAGGCTGTGAGCCGCTTCATCACCACCGACACCAACGGCTACAAGCTCATCGCCGCCTTCGACAACGCCCCCGACGAGGTGGGCAAAGAGATCAACGGCATCCAGATCTTACACAGCGACGAGTTGGAAGCTTTCTGCGCCGAGCACCACCCCGAGGTGGCTGTGCTCTGTCTGTCCCGCAGCGGCGCAGAGGAGATCAGCGGCCGCTTGGTGGCTCTGGGCATTCAGCTTCTGGAACTTCTCCCACTACGATCTGTCTGTCCCCTACCCCGACGTGGTGGTGGAGAACGTCCACCTCGGCGACAGCCTGATGAGCCTGGGCTACCGGCTGCGCAATCAGGACTGAGCAGATACGATCGATAATACAGGCCCTCTCCGTCAGGCTTTGGCTGAGAGAGTCCTTTCATGAGGAGACTTTTTCGACATGGCAAAGCTTTATTTCCGTTACGGCGCAATGAACAGCGGCAAGAGCACCGCGCTGATGCAGGTGGCCCACAACTACGAGGAGCAGGGGATGCGGGTGCTCATCCTCAAGCCGAAGGTGGACACCAAGGGCAGCGGCGACCTCGTGAGCCGTCTGGGTGTCCGCCGCCCTGCCGACCTGCTGGTGCCGCCGGACATGGATCTGGTGGAGGCCGTCCGGGCCGCCAGCAGCGAGGGCCGGCCTCTGGCCTGTGTGCTCTGTGACGAGAGCCAGTTCCTCACTGCCGAGCAGGCCGAGCAGCTGTTTATGGTGACGGTAGAGCTGAACATCCCCGTCATCTGCTACGGCCTGCGCTCCGACTTCTCCCTCAAGGGCTTCCCCGGCTCCACCCGGCTTCTGGAGCTGGCTCACACCATCGAGGAGATGAAGACCATCTGCACCTGCGGCCGCAAGGCCACCTGCAACTGCCGCAAGGTCAACGGCCGCTTCGTCTTTGAGGGCGAACAGGTAGCCATCGACCTTGAGAACGACGTCCAGTACGTCAGCATGTGTCCCCAGTGCTATTTCCGGGAGCGCAGCGCCTTCTACGCCGCCCGCCGGTGACTCTTTTCCCTGATTTTATGCCGTCCGCACGCCGGGCGGCATTTTTGTATCTTTTCTGCATCCGTGATATATCAGTCTGGGCCTGATTCGCGCGTTTTTTGCGCTATTGATATATCAGCTCGGGGCCGGAACTTTCTGTTATCGTCGCTTTTGATGTATACAACGCTCTTTCAACAAATTTTGCCTCGGCTACAAAATTCTTGCAATTCAGGCCAATCTTCTCCTGTTGCATCCCAGTTTTCTATGCAAATCGTTGAAGTATACAAGTTGCACAGTTTTTCGGTCCAAGTTTATTCATTATGGCAATGACGTCAAAAGCGGGCAAAAAATAAGCGCAATATTTGTACGTTTTCTGCCGCTATCACTACAATTTGCATCTTTCTTTTTTTTCTTGCCTTTGGTATTATATTTGTATACAACGGATGCTTTGCAGAGGCGTCCGTGCAAGAAGATGTTTTCTACATAGGAGGAGAACGAAAATGAGCAAGGCAATTTCTCGTCGTGACTTTCTGAAGGTCTCTGGCGCTGTGGGTGCTGCCGGCCTGCTGGCCGCCTGCGGCGGCTCCGGCAACGCTGGTTCTACCGCCACTTCCACTGCCGCTTCTTCCGCAGCAGCTTCTGTGGCTGGCCTGTCTTCCGACCCCGTCACCCTGACCATGAGCTGGTGGGGCGGCGAGTCCCGTCACAACGCTTACCAGGAGGCCATCAAGGCTTTCTCTGCTGAGCACAGCACCATCACCGTCAACCCCACCTTCGCTGCATGGTCCGGCTGGGAGGACACCATGTCCACCAAGTTCGCTGGCGGTGTCGCTGAGGATGTCTGCCAGATCAACTGGAACTGGCTGTACAACTACTCCAAGAACGGCCAGACCTTCATCGACCTGAACAGCGTCTCCGAGTACCTCGACCTGACTCAGTGGGATGAGGCCAAGCTGGCTGCCTGCAACGTGGCAAACGCTCAGCAGTGCGTACCCGTCTCCATGACCGGCCGTATCTTCTACTGGAACAAGACCACCTTCGACAAGGCCGGCATCTCCTTCCCCACCACTCTGGACGAGCTGATGGCTGCCGGCAAGACCTTCCAGGAGAAGCTGGGCGATGACTACTATCCCCTGCACCTGGGCGCATACGACCGTATGATCCTGATGGTGTTCTACCTCGAGAGCAAGTACGGCAAGGACTGGGCCGACCCCACCACCTCCACCCTGAACTACGATGCCGACCAGATCGCTGAGGGCATCGACTTCATCAAGAGCCTGGTGGAGGGCCACGTCATCATGAGCCTGCCCACCTACTACGGCTCCAACGGCGACAACGCCGCTCACCAGTCCACCGAGTGGATCACCGGCAAGCTGGCCGGCTGCTTCGAGTGGGATTCCTCCGCTACCAAGTACGCTGACGCTCTGGACGAGGAGAACAAGGCTGGCTTCACCGTGGGCGAGGAGATCAAGTTCGGCGATTACAACGGCGGCTTCTCCAAGGTCTCCATGGGTCTGGCCATCACCAAGACCTGCGAGCATCCCGCAGAGGCAGCTACCCTCATCAACTTCCTGCTGAACGAGACCGCAGGTGCCGAGATCATGGGCTCCGAGTGCGGCATCCCCGCCTCCAAGGCTGGTCTGGCTGCTGCTCAGAACGCCGGCAAGATCAAGGAGCTGGTGGCTGAGGCAAACGGCAAGGTCATGGCCTTCGTTTCCAACCAGCTCGACCCCCTGTTCGAGTCCAACGACCTGAAGGCTACCGGCACCGGCGTCTATCAGGAAGTGTTCGACACTCTGGATTACGACAATGTTTCCGGCGCTGACCTGGTCGATACCCTGCTGGACGGCATGGAGTCTGTCGGCTACAGCGTCTGATTTCCGCCTCACGGACTTTTTGCGGCCCGCACACGCGCGGTGTTGACAACGGGCCGCCCCGCATAAAAGAGTCTTGCAAGGGGCATCCTTTCCACCTACGGACGGATGCCCCTTTTTTGCAAGACGGTGATGACATTTTTTTGACAAAAATGTGTCCAAACGATTGTGCGGCGTACGAGACATATCCTTATAAAAGGAGGATCCCCGGATGAAAGAAAGCAAAGCGCCCTCTCTCGGGCGTACCCCGGCCCAGAAGTTTTTTGACAAATGGCAGGGCCTGTTCTACCTGATCCCCTGGATCATCGGCTTCGTCGTCTTCAAGGCCATTCCGTTCGGCCAGTCTCTGTACTACAGCTTTACGGATATGGACTTCTTCAACGGCATCCATCAGTATGGCATCATGAACTATGTGGACGCCTTCTCCACTCCCAAGATCACCAAGGCGCTCATCACCACCTTCAAGTACAGCTTCATCACTGTGCCTCTGAAGCTGGTCTTCGCACTGTTCATCGCCTACATCCTGAACTTCAAGATCGCCTGCGTGAACGTGTTCCGCACCGTCTACTACATCCCCTCCATCCTCGGCGGCTCTGTTGCGATCGCCGTGCTGTGGAAGGCCGTGTTCCGTGATGACGGTCTGGTCAACACCCTCATCCGTATGCTGACCTTCGGCCACTTCCAGGGTCCTTCCTGGCTGAGCGACCCCAGCTACGCACTGTGGATCATCTGCTTCCTGCGTATCTGGCAGTTCGGCTCCGCCATGGTGCTGTTCCTCGCCGCTCTGAAGGGCGTGCCGGCCGACCTGTACGAGGCCGCCACCATCGACGGCGCTGGCAAATGGAAGCAGTTCTTCTCCATCACCGTCCCGATGATCACCCCCATCATCTTCTACAACCTGGTCACTCAGATCTGCCAGGCTTTCCAGGAGTTCAATGGCCCGTTCATCATCACCAACGGCGGTCCCCGCGGTTCCACCACCCTCATCTCCATTCTGGTCTACAACTACGCATTCAAGTCCAACCAGATGGGCATGGCTTCCGCACTGGCATGGATCATGTTCGTCATCGTCTGCATCCTGACGATCATCGCCTTCACCAGCCAGAAGAAGTGGGTCTACTACTCGGATGAAAGGTAAGGTGTGACAGTATGGGAATGAAAGCTTCTAACGCCATCGCGACGTTTTTCAAGTACTTCGTCCTGATCCTGGTGGGCCTCATCATGATCTATCCCCTGCTGTGATGATCAGCGCCACCTTTAAGGACAACAGCGAGATCTTTGCAGGCATCGGCCTGTGGATCAAGAACCCCACTCTGGAGGGCTACAAGAACGCGCTGAACAACTTCGGCGGTTCCATCAACATCCTGCAGGCCATGCTGAACACTTACAGCTACGTCCTGCCCAAGGTCATCTGCACTGTGGTCTCCTCCTGCATTGCAGCTTACGGCTTTGGCCGCTTCGACTTCCCGGGCCGGAAGATCCTGTTCAGCATCATGCTGGCCACCCTGTTCCTGCCTCAGGTCGTCCTGAACGTGCCTCAGTTCCTGCTGTACACCAAGTTCGGCTGGGTCAACAGCCCGTTCTATCTGGCCATCTGGGTCCACTGCGCATTCGCAACTGAGACCTACTTCGTCTACCAGCTGGTGCAGTTCATGCGCAACGTCCCCCGCGACCTGGACGAGGCTGCCGCCATCGACGGCTGCTCCTCCTTCCAGACCCTGTACAAGGTCATCGTCCCGATGCTGATGCCCGCTCTGGTGTCCTGCGCACTGTTCCAGTTCATGTGGAGCTGCAACGACTTCATGGGTCCCCTGCTTTACGTCCAGACCCCTGCAAAGTACCCCATGTCCCTGTTCGTCAAGCTGTCCATGGACGGTGATACGGGCTTTGCCTGGAACCGTATTCTGGCCCTGTCCCTGATCTCTATCCTGCCGCAGCTCATCGTGTTCTTCTGCGCACAGGATCAGTTCGTCGAAGGTATCTCCGCCGGTGCTGTCAAGGGCTAAGCTGAAGCCCCCGCCGCTCGGATGATCCCGACAACATGAATGCCCCCTGTGCCTCTTCCCATAGAGAGGACGCAGGGGGCATTTCTGATGTCAAAGGCTCTCCCCTTGGGAGAGCTGGCGCGTGAGCGCCTGAGAGGGCAAGGACGCTGACAAATATATGCAGGCGCTGCGATAATATCGCTTTAACTAAGAGCCTGCTTATCGCTGCGCAGCGGCTTTATCATAACTGGCTTGCCCTCTCCGTCACCTTCGGTGACACCTCTCCCAAGGGGAGAGGCTTTTTCAGGCGGTCATTTTCTGCTCTTCCGGTATTGCAGCGGCCCGACGCCCATCGTCTCCCGGAAGACGCGGCGGAAGTGGGCCGCAGAGGCAAAGCCGGTCTGCTCGGCCACGCTGCCGATGCTCAGCTCTGTCGTTTCCAGAAGCTTCTGTGCCGCCTCGATGCGGCGGGCGTTGATGTAGTCCACGATGGACTGCCCCGTCACCCGCCGGAACAGCCGGCTCAGATAGTAGGGCGAGATGTAGAACCGCGCCGCCACCTCGGTGAGGGAAAGCTTCTGCTGGTAGTTTGCCGCAAGGTAGGCGCAGATCTGCTCCACCGTCTCGTTGCGGGGGCGGGCGTCGGCGGCGCTCTGCGCCCGGTGCTCCTGCTCCACATAGTGGAGCGTCAGTGCCAGATACAGCCCGCCGGGATACTCCGGCTCGCCCATGGCGCCCCGCATCATCTCCAGCAGCGTCCGCAGACGGCTGGCCCACTGGATGCTGCCGTAAAGGGCCATCTGGCTGCCCGGTGCAAAAAGGCGGAGGAAATCTTCGCCGGTGGCGTTCTTCATCTCGTGGAGGGCCGCCTGTGGGAAACTGCATCCCAGCATTTCCGGCTGGGTGTGGCCTGCCTGCGATACCGCCCACGCCCCCGGCCCCAGCAGCAGTGCGCAGCCGGGGCTGACCAGGAGCGACGTATCCCCGCACTGGAC
>ENA-OQAY01000336-OQAY01000336.1-human-gut-metagenome-genome-assembly--contig:-NODE-336-length-13788-cov-0.910621_pt1 | contig 13788 bp, 15 predicted proteins | sample MGYA00242740_ERZ504537 | MGnify/ENA primary metagenome ERZ504537 (study PRJEB26092, sample SAMD00036272) | human gut metagenome | host: Homo sapiens | study: EMG produced TPA metagenomics assembly of... | reverse complement strand
TATATACGGAAAATTGTTAAAAAAATGTCTGGTCTTCATAGTTGTGGAGAGAAGCAAACATTGTGTCATTGCGCATATTGTGCCCATACACGACGGTATCAAAATCCGTAAACTCTTTACTGTTTGCCTTCTCTGTATAAATACATCCAGGATATCCCCTGGTACCATTCATATTGTATTTCAGATAATAGGAATCATCACTCGGATGCTGTAACACCGGATAATCCACCCCGGTTCCCGGAATGTAGATCCATGCGTAAATATCCTGATTGACTCCCTTTAATTTTTTCCAGTTTAAATTTTTCTGTGGAATTTCTATTCCTTTTTGTTCCAGTTCGCTGTCTTCGGTCTGCACTTCCTGTGCCACATTCTCCGTCTCAGTCTGCGTATCTGACGGAATATGGATCTGATTATCATTCACCTGATTCTGCAGATCATTTACCTGGGCAGAAAGCTTTTCATATTCTTTCTGTGCATTCTTCTGAACCATCCAGCTTCTTCCAAATATTATGAGTACCACGATCAATACAACTGCCAGAACAATGGTCAGAATTTTATAGATATTGATCGTTCTGTCGTTCTTTCTTTCCTGTCTTTTCATAAAATAGTTTTCTTTCTTTAAAATTGAGGCAGGGCGGCAGATTCCATTCCACCGCCCTCACGTGATGCCATGCATCACCGATCCATAGACCTACATGCTAAATAAAATTGTATCCAGTGAGATTAATTCTTACGTGCTTTTCTTCCGCATACAACAATACCTGCTGCCGCAAATACTGCAACGAACGGAAGTGCCGGAAGCGCTGCCCCGGTTTTTGGAGATGTCTTATAGGAAACAGATCCGGAAGCTGATGTTCCTTTCTGACTTCCTGCTCCACTTTTGCCATTGACACGGGCAGAAGAACTCTTTGTGGAAGTATTCCGTACGGAATTCTTTCCATCGGTATAACCATCTGTATAACCGTCGTCATAATCATCCTCGAAACTGTCCTCTCCATCGTCATAAGACTGTGGATAGTTTACTGTCACATTCTGATTTACACTAACCGGATTATACTGATTATTGGTCTGTGAGTTGTTCTGGTTGTTGTTGTTTGTCTGGCTGCTGCTGTTGGAATTGTCATTTACATTGGAATTTGTATTTGATCCCTGGGAATTTTCATCCTTTGACGGATCTGTTGTAACGGCAGGATTCACATTTGAACTGTACCTTACAACTATAACCGGTGAAAATGAATACAATGTAACCGTGACTTTGCCATTGGAAACGCTGTCCGGCTTTACCGTCTGCCAGCTTCCGCTTTTTAATTTATGTAATACATAAACATTGTCTCCAGCCTTAATTCCACTTGCACAAATCGTTACTTTGATTCCTTTGGATGTATTCGTTGCAGACGGAACACTGATATCAGACATGGCCATGACGGTCGCACTTCCGTTCTGTGCACTTGCCACAGCATTTGCCTGACGGTTTCCCTCGCGGTAAACATCTTTGTCCACACCCTTGGAAGAAACCGTGATAAGCTCATTGTTTGCATTATAACCGCTGCTTTCAACGGTTGTTGCATTATTCAGCTCATTGGTTCTTTGAACCAGTGCCGTATCACTTGTTGGTGATGGATCTGCAAACACGGTTGTGCCCATTGTAAATACCAGCATCATAGCTGTCACAACTCCTGTGAAAATTTTCTTTTTCATCGCAATCTACCTCCTTTCCACGTAATATAAACTGCATGTAACTCTATCTATATCAAGTGCGCGCGCACTGGATACCTTATTGTACGGGTGTATAAAACACCTTCATAATGAGTTCTTCCATGGCATCTTCATCGACATGGTACTCCTCATACCGTTTCCCGTCAATCGGTTTTCCTTCCACCGTTTTTCCGGGAACCGTATACATCTGGTCTTCCGAAAAACTGTAATTCATCAGCTGCTCAATCATACTTGTGAAATCCACACTGGTTACCAGATAATCGGAAACAGAATTGTAAATTTCTGTCACCTGATCCGGGTTTTCTGTGGATACTTTTTTTAATTTATCCATATAGGCAACAATATACTGTTCTTCGCGCTGCAGACGCTTTGTTGCACTGTCATACTCTTCGGTATCTCTTCCATGCAGGTAATAATAAGCCTGCGTCCCATCCAGGGTTACTTTTTTCCCTTTTTTCAAATCCACACCGGCTTTGGGAAACGAAATATCCTGCAGTACAGTCACTTCCACGCCCCCTACAGCATCATTCATCTGTGGGATTCCCCCCATATTCATCGCAAGATAACCGCTGATCGGAATATTTTGAAACAGACCGGAAACCGCATCCACGGTTTTGCTGCAGCTGAGGCGCTTACCGTCCCCGAATGCATGCTGCAGACAGATCTGCGTTTTAAGCGGTCCCATATCAATACCTTCTTCATCACACAATTCGATATCTGCCATCGTGTTTCGATTGATGGAAATGACCTGCAGCTGCTCTGTTTTATTGTTTACAACAAGAAGAAACAGTGCATCGGACTGCCCGCCCTGGGTATAATCGCTGCTTTGCTGTACCGGACCATTGATATCAACCCCCATCATGAGGTAGGTTTTGATATCTGTATTATACAGATACTCTTTTCCCTGATAAGCAACTACACCCTCCTGCCACTTTTCCTGACCGGAATCCTGTGTGGTATCTGTCTGCCCCGCAACCTGCTGCTCATAAGAATTTTCTGTATCATCCGTAATGTGGAAGCCGGCATTTTCCGCCTTCGTTTTGACCCCTGCCACAATCACAAGTGCAAGAATCACCACCATCATTCCAGACATAAAATACAATGCATTATGAAGTTTTGTCGATGGTTCACGCATTCTTCTCATGATGTTCTCCGTAATTTCCATAATAGCTGCCATAATAGCCGCCATAGTAGCCACCCTCATAGCCGCTCTTCTTCATCCGTACTTTGTTCAGTACCGCACCAAGTACCCTCACTCCGGAAGCTTCCATCTGCTTTTTGACGGTCTGGATCAGACGTCCGCTTGCCATGCCCTGGGCAACAACAAGAATCGCACCATCACAGTGTTTTGCGATCACTGCTGCGTCGATTGCAGCTCCGATCGGCGCACAATCCAGCAATACATAATCAAAATGTTCTTTTGCAAAATTAAGTAACTCGGTAAAATACTTTTTTTCCAGAATTTCTGTCGGGTTTGGTACAGACGGTCCTGCAAAAATCATAAACAGTCCCGGAATCGTTGTTCCGTATAATACATCTTCAAGTTTTTTTTGTCCAGAAAGGAAATGGGATAATCCGTAGATTTCCCTTCCATCCGAAGCCACTGCACGTAATCGTCCCACGTATACGGATTTACGCATATCGGTATCGATCAGCAATACACGTTTGCCGGATTCCGAAAAAGAACGTGCCAGATCCATCGTCACGGTACTTTTCCCTTCGTTTGGCATGGCAGATGTCACAACGATGGTGCAGATATCATCTCCGCAGAACTGGATATTGGTTTTTAATGCCCGGAGTGATTCTTTCATCGTATAATTTTGTTTTTTCAGATTCTCAAATGTTACCGATTTCATTTCTTTTTCTTCCTTCTCTTACGCTTGCGCTCTTTTTCCCCATCGTATTCGGCCTCTTCCAAAGGAAGCGTACCAAGAACATTCAGCCCCAGCTTCCTTTGTACATCATCTGCATTCATAATCGTATCATTGAACAGATAAGCCACCACAATAACCGCAATCGCCAAAAACATGCCAAGTATTCCTCCGATCACCGTATTTTTCACGGTACTCGGGCTGACCGGTTCTCCGTCGGAATATCCTTTTTGAATGATATTCGGTGCATCCTGATCCATTTTCTGCTGGATAAAGGCCACACTGACTCGCGCGATCTCATCCGCAATCTTTTTTGCCATGGATGGGTTTGCATCGCGCACCGTAATCTCGAGGATTCGCGAGTTGGAAGGATTATTCAGGGTAACTTTTTTCTTCAGGGAACTGTAGGTCTCGTCCAGTCCGAGATTCTCAATTACCTGCTCAAGCACGGGACGCCCCTCTACGATAACCATATAATCGTTTGTCAGACTTGTACCTGTCTGTATATCCGCAAGACTTGTAATCGACATGCTTTTGGACAATACATAAAACTGGGATGTTGACTCATACTGCGGCACCATTACAAACCTGCTGATACAATATGCGGTCACGGCTCCGATAATCAGTGCAAACAACACCCATTTCCAGAAAGAAAGGATCTCTAAAACGAGATCTTTCAGATCAATTTCAATTTCATCATCATTTTCAATTACAATACGTTCCTGTTGTAACTGCTGTTCCATATCAATGCTCCATTACTTACTATTTCATTTCTCCGGTCAGAATCTTTGCCGGATGATTCACCAAAAGCTGATCCGCATATTCCCTGCCAAATTTTTTTTCGATCAGCTCATAACATTTTCCCATATGATTGGCACGGTTTTTTATTCCATGGCTGTCCGATGCAATCGCATCCACACATTCTGCCTTCAGCATCTTTTTACAGTATTTCTTTGGACCCATACCCTCAAGTCCGAGTACCGCATCCGCATTCACCGTAATCCATGCCCCAAGATTGCGCAGCTCCTCTGCCAGCTGTAAATCTGCAAGTGCTCCATACCGCTCCACATGTGCAAATACCGGAATATATCCGTGCAGAACCAGTTCCTGCGTCATCTGGTAAATATAGGCATATTCACTGTCGTGCGAATACTCACACAACACATACCGCGAGCCGGCCATTGTCCGGCATCTGCACTGTCAAGTGCCTCGACAATATGACTGTTCACATGGTATTCGGTGCCCAGTGCAAGATAAATTCCAAGTTTCTGTGCATACGGCTCCAGAATACGGAAATGTTCTTCAATTTCTTCCTTCGGATAAGCAAACATGCCGTGCCGGTAATGCGGTGTCAGGATCATTGCAGAAATGCCCTGCTCTTTTGCTGCCTCAAGCATCGCCACAGATTCTTCTATTGTTTTTGCTCCGTCGTCTACTCCGTACAGAAGGTGACAGTGAATATCGATCATGGTTTTCCTTGCCTTTACTTTTTTATACTTTATTATACTATATCGACCATTTTCTTGCAATCTTTGAGCCGTTTTTCCCTCTTTTGACACAACTTTTTGTATTTCTCGAATTTCCACAATTGATTTCCCGGCAAACATAGCGTATAATGGTCATGAAAAGCGAATAACACTTGACAAACTTCGGTTTGGGGTACGCTTATATGAGTCCATATAAGGACGGTACAATATTTGACCATCAGGCTCAGGCGGTGAGAGTACCGCACGCATAAACAAGTAGGCTTTATTCTCTGAACTGTCAGTATTACAGCTCAGTATGTCATAGATTTCATTGATCTGTTTTTTACAGCAAGCGCGATTGTCCAGCGCAGGGATTTTGTTTTCACAACATGACATGCTGCCTGTTGAAAACGCAGTACAGCAGATGCGGACTATTTGGATCAGGAATTCCTGCGGAGGGTTCCGGTATCCGTCGTGTGCTCACACCCCTGCCGGAGAGGTTAAACTCCGGAACTGCCTAGCAAGTCCGAATACAATTGAACAGAACAAACATATATTTATCTAAAAACCCTATGCATTATGCATAGGGTTTTTTGTTTCTTCTTTTCTGTTGTCCGTTACAAAGTAATGATTCCAAGTGCATTTAATACCGAACTGAATAAAATCAGCAGTACCAGTATCGGTGCAACATACTTGATCAATACAATATACAGTTTCTTACTCTTAAATTTCTGTGTGGAAGATTCCACTTCATCCATAATCGTCTCTGGTTTCACAATAAAACCGACAAATACACAGGTCAGGAATGCCACAATCGGCATAAGGACACTGTTGGATATAAAAATCGAAGAAATCCAGAATACTCATTCCGTGAATGGAAAACCCACTCCAGATTCCAAATCCAAGAGAAGACGGAATTGCCATCAACACCGTATAAACGGTTACACAGACCGTAATAAATTTACGGCTCTTTTTTGTCTTATCCACGAAAATGGAAACCACTGTCTCCATCAGGGAAATGGACGATGTCAGTGCAGCAAACAATACCAGCACAAAAAATACCGTTCCGATCAGGTGTCCTCCCGCCATACTGTCAAACACTTTTGGCAGTGTAATAAACATTAGTGTCGGTCCTGCCTTCAGCGATACCTGATCTCCACCGGAAAACACAAACACGGACGGTACAATCATCAGTCCTGCCAGAAATGCAATTCCGGTATCAAAGATTTCGATATTCCGCACACTGCTCTCTATATCCTCATTTTTCTTCATATAGGAGCCATATGTAATCATAATGCCCATCGCCAGCGACATGGAATAAAACAGCTGTCCCAGTGCCGCCAGGAAAGCATTCGCACTGATCTTGGAAAGATCCGGCTTTAAGTAGTAGACAATTCCTGCCCCTGCTCCCGGACGGGTCACAACAAATACCGCAATAATAACGGAAAGGACTACCAGAAGCGGCATCAGCACTTTACTGATATTTTCAATTCCTTTATTTACGCCAAGCAGAATCACAACCGAAGTGGCAAGAATAAAAATTACCAGCCACATCACCGGTTCCCCGGTCTTTGCAATAAAATTTGAAAAATAATCATCTGCTGCCGCTGCATTTCCGCTTCCTGTAAGAAATGCCCATGCAAATTTGATGACCCATCCACCGATCACACAGTAATACGGAAGAATGATAATCGGCACAATGCTGGCAAGAATTCCAATAAAACCGCACTTTTCATGCAGTGTGCTGAATGCATACAGTGCACTTTTCCCGGTTTTTCTGCCCAGTGCAATTTCTGTGATCATAAGTGCAAATCCAAACGTAACCGCAAGGATCACATAGATCAATAAAAAAGAACCTCCACCGTATTTTGCGGCAAGGTAAGGAAACCTCCACAGATTTCCAAGTCCGACAGCAGATCCCGCAGCGGCAAGAATAAAGCCCATTTTGCTGGAGAAACTGCTGCCATGTTTTTTGTGTTCGTTCATAACAGCCCCCTTAATCATAGTTTCAGGAGGCAGACCGTTTATAATTTAAACCGATATCCGACTCCCCAGATGGTCTCGATGTACTGCGGCTTGTTCGTATTCATCTCAATCTTCTCTCGAATCTTTTTGATGTGTACGGTAACCGTTGCAATATCACCGATAGATTCCATATCCCATATTTTACGGAACAATTCCTCTTTTGTAAATACATGATTTGGATTCTCTGCCAAAAAAGTCAGCAAATCAAACTCTTTTGTCGTAAACTGTTTCTCTTCTCCATTGACCCATACCCGGCGCGCCGTCTTGTCTATTTTAATGCCCCGGATCTCAATGATATCATTCTGTGGCATATTGCTGCCGATCAATCGCTCATACCGTGCCAGATGTGCCTTCACACGGGCTACCAGTTCACTCGGGGAAAACGGTTTTGTCACATAATCGTCTGCCCCCAGTCCGAGCCCGCGAATCTTGTCAATATCATCCTTTTTTGCAGAAACCATAAGGATTGGTGTATTCTTTGTCTCACGGATCTTTTTACAGATTTCAAATCCATCCACTCCCGGAAGCATGAGATCTAAGATAAACAGATCAAACTCCTCATGCAGGGCTCTTTCGAGTCCTTTGGTTCCGTCATTTTCAATTTCCACTTCAAAGCCACTCAGTTCCAGATAATCTTTCTCCAGATCTGCAATAGCCACTTCATCTTCAACGATCAGTATTCTGCTCATTTGCTGTTACCTCCTGATATTTGCGTATTACAAAGTACATGGTGGTGCCGGAATCTTCTTTGCTGGTTGCCCAGATTTTCCCTCCATGATCCTCTATGATCTTTTTTACAATGGAAAGTCCGATTCCGCTGCCACCGGTTGCCGAATTTCTCGAAGCATCTGTCCGGTAGAATCGGTCAAAAATATATGGCAGATCTTTCTGGGCGATTCCCCTTCCATTGTCTTCGATTTCTACCTGAATAAAATCCCCGACATCCTTAATCCGGATGTTGATGAATTTTTCCGTTTTATTCATATATTTTACGGAATTTCCTATAATATTATTGATTACTCTGCGCAGCTGCTCCGGATCTGCAATAATCTGGGTATCCGGTGTTGCATAATTAAAATAGGACAGGGCAATCCCCTTTGCCTCCAGATCCAGTCCGATTTCTTCCACACAATCCTTAAAATATGCGGCAACGTTCAGCTTTGCAAAATCATATGGAATACGGTTGGTGTCGATCTTGGAATACAGTGTCAGTTCATTGATCAGTGTATCCATCTCATTTGCTTTGTTGTAAATGGTACGGATATACTTATCTAATTTCTCCGGCGTATTGGCTACTCCATCCATGATGCCTTCCGAATAGCCCTTTACCGCCGTAATCGGTGTTTTCAGGTCATGGGCAATGTTGCTGATCAGCGTGCGGTTTTCTTTTTCGTTGCTTAGTTTTTCCTCTGCATTATCTTTTAAGCGCTGACGCATCTGTTCAAAGGTCGTGCAAAGTTCCCCGATCTCATCGTCGCCTCCGGTATCCAACGCAAAATCGAGATTCCTTCTTTGATATTTTCTGCCGCAACGCGCAGTTTCTGGATCGGTGTAATCATGCTCCGGTAGATCCACACAATCATCATGATCGCTGTCAGTAACAGAATGATTACCACACAGATAATCCCCCATAAAATAAACTGGCGGATCTCCTGCCCGGTAGCATCAAAAGACGTGACTATATACGCCGTACATTTTTCTCCCGAATCCAGCTTAAAATCTGCCTGTTTTACCAGAATTTCATCGTCCCGGTCGATATATTTGTCCACTCCCTGTTTCGAACTGTTTGCCCCATATACCGGAAGTTCCGAAAGAATCTTTTCATTATCACTTCCCCCATTGAAAGAAATATTCTCCCCGATTCTTACCACCAGATAGGAATATTTCTGTTCCAGGCTCTCATTGATCTCACTAAGATACGAAACGTCCTCCATTTTTGAAGGAGATAACTTTATGGTCTTTTTGATCTTTTCAAAATCCGGTGCAGTATAACGGTTTAACATCGGTACAGAATTGATAATACTATAGGCATCCGCATTCTTAATTCCATACGTCTGCTCGATCACATGCGACTGAAAATTACAATAGGCGCTGATCGTGGCAATCGCCAGGATCGATGGCACAAAGATAATAATACAGAACGAAATGATCAGTTTGGTTTTTATCTTCATTCGTATTCCTTCCCTAAAAAATAAGACACAGAACAAACTCTGTGTCTTATTATATCATTCTTTTATAAAAAATTATGTAAACTTTTCATAAATTAAAGGTACTTCTTTAAAGCCTCTGCCTTGTTTGTTGCCTCCCAAGGGAGATTTAAGTCATTGCGTCCGAAGTGACCATAAGCAGCTGTCTGACGGTAAATCGGACGGCGCAGATCCAGCATCTTGATAATTCCTGCCGGACGAAGATCAAAGTTCTCACGTACAATCTTTACCAGCTCATCATCTGCGATCTTTCCTGTACCGAATGTATCAACCATGACAGAAGTAGGCTGTGCAACACCGATGGCGTAAGATAACTGAATCTCACACTTATCAGCAAGACCTGCTGCAACAATGTTCTTTGCAACATAACGTGCAGCATATGCTGCGGAACGGTCAACCTTTGTGCAGTCTTTTCCGGAAAAAGCTCCGCCGCCGTGACGTGCATATCCACCATAGGTATCAACGATGATCTTACGACCGGTCAGACCTGCATCTCCGTGTGGTCCGCCGATTACGAAACGTCCGGTCGGATTGATAAAGAATTTGGTATCTCCATCGATCAGCTCCTTTGGAAGGATCGGATCAAAGACATATTTCTTAATATCCTCATGGATCTGTTCCTGGGTAACGTCCTCATCATGCTGGGTAGATAAAACAACTGCCTCAAGTCTCTTTGGCTTTCCTGCTTCATCATACTCTACAGAAACCTGTGTCTTTCCATCCGGACGAAGGTAGGTAAGTGTTCCGTCTTTACGAACCTTTGTAAGCTGTAATGCCAGCTTGTGTGCCAGTGAAATCGGATATGGCATAAATTCCGGTGTCTCATTGGTTGCATATCCAAACATCATTCCCTGATCTCCGGCGCCGGTATCCAGATCATCTGTCAGCTCGCCCTCTTTTGCCTCAAGTGCCTTGTCAACACCCATGGCAATATCTGCGGACTGCTGATCTAAAGCTACCATAACCGCACAGGTATGTCCGTCAAAACCGGTCTTTGCATCGTTGTATCCGATCTCGTTTACAGTCTTTCTTACAATTGCAGGAATATCAAGAGTTGCCTTTGTTGTAATTTCTCCTGTAACAAGTACGAAACCGGTACAGCTTGCTGCCTCACAGGCTACACGGCTCATCGGATCCTGCTCCATGCATGCATCCAGAATGGCATCTGAAATCGCATCACACATTTTGTCAGGATGTCCTTCTGTAACGGACTCTGATGTGAATAATAATTTTTCCATTGCTTTTTGTTTCTCCTCTCTTGTTTTATACAGAAATAAAAAAAACCGCCTCGCAGCGGATTGATCTAAAGATAATCAAATCCCCTTATTGTTCGATTAACTCGCTCAGGTTGGCACCTTCCAAAACAGGGGTTGCCGTGACTTCACAGATCCTATGTATCTCCATCACTCTGAATAAGAGAAAGCTTACAATATTAAATTTGAAATATCCAAGTGCTACCATACTCCAGTTTCTTTCATCTGTCAAGCCCTAAAAGATTGACTTTTGCGTGAAATAATTCTATACTTTTGTATATACGTTACATACGGAGAGATAAAAAATGATAAAAATTGAGACAAAACAACTACAAGAAGGTGCCATCCTTGCACAGCCTGTGATCACACCGCTTGGACAGCCGTTGGCTCCCGCCGGTTCTGCTGTAACCCGTCAGCTGATCAACCGCATGAAACTGTACCGTGTGGAATATGCAGAAATTGAGGGCGAAGAACCTGCTCCGCAGGAGGAGGCTCCAAAGCCTGTAAAAGAAGCAAAAACATACGCCCAGGAAAGCAAAACACACTCACAGAAAGTCGCCGGTTCCAGTGAATTCCGCACGTTCCAGATTGAGTATGTTCAGGCAATTGAGCTGATGAAACAGATGTATACCGCAGCCATCAAGGATAACAAACCGATTGACTCGCAAAAACTTCTGGGCAGTGTCGCAGATCTGTTCCAGTCCCGCAACACCATCGTTGAAATGTTTGATATGCTTTACAACATGCGTACTGTGGCCGATTCGGTTTATGCGCACAGTCTCAACGTTGCACTCATTTCACGAATGATCGGCCGCTGGCTGCGTTTTGAACGTCACGATCTGGACATTCTTACGCTTGCCGGACTGATGCACGATATCGGAAAACTGCTGATTCCTTCCGATATCTTAAATAAGCCGGGATCTCTGACCGATGAGGAGTTTGCAAAAATCAAACAGCACCCGGCACTCGGATACGAGATTTTAAAACGTCAGCCGGATCTGGATTCCCGTATCAAAAAAGCTGCCCTGATGCATCACGAGCGCTGTGATGGAAGCGGCTATCCGACCGGATTGACGGAAGATTACATTGACAATTTTGCAATGATCGTTGCAATTGCCGATGTGTACGATGCCATGACAGCGGCACGTTCCTATCGCTCTCCGTTGTGTCCGTTCGAAGTGATCAGTAAATTTGAAGAAGATGGTTTCCAGAAATACCATACAAAATATATTCTGGTTTTCTTAAAGCAGATTGCCAGCACTTACCAGAGTAACCGCGTCATCTTAAGTGACGGAAGGGGATGTACCATTGTCATGTTAAATCAGAATGCACTGTCCCGTCCGATTGTCCAGTTTGATGATAAATCCTGTCTGGATCTTTCCACCGCCAGCCGCGACCTCTATATCAAAGCGGTTTTATAAATTTTGCAAATAAAAAGGGATTGTGAAAACATACCAATGTTTTTCACGCTCCCTTTTTTGCCCGTTCTTTTTATTTATGAAACTTTCAGAATAAACTTCTGAATTTCTTTTTCATCCGATACCTTTTCAATCTGTGCCCCAATGCCGCGCAACTTCTGATCAAATTCTTCGTATCCACGCTCGATAAAATAAATATCATCAATCACCGTAATTCCCTCTGCCACCAGACCGGCAATCACCAGCGCTGCTCCCGCACGCAGATCCGGCGCATTCACCCTGGCACCTGTATAACGGGTCACTCCATTGATAATGGCAATATTGCTCTCTACCTTGATATTGGCTCCCATACGTGTCAGTTCATCCACATATTTGAAACGGTTTTCAAAAATGCTCTCCGTAACGGTACTGGTTCCCTCTGCAATTCCCAGAATTACTGCCATCTGTGGCTGCATATCTGTCGGGAATCCCGGATACGGAAGTGTTGTCACCTGTGTGTGATGCAGTTTTCCATCCGAAATAATCCGAACCGCATCATCGAACTCCTCAACTTTGCATCCTGCCTCCACAAGTTTGGCGGTTGTTGCTTCCAGATGTTTCGGAATAACATCCTTTACCAGCACATCTCCCCCTGCTGCCGCTGCCGCAAACATAAAGGTTCCTGCCTCTATCTGATCCGGGATAACCGAATACTCTGTCTTATGCAGCTTCTCCACACCGACAATACGGATAACATCCGTTCCTGCACCACGGATATTCGCACCCATACTGTTTAAGAAATTTGCCACGTCTACCACATGAGGCTCTTTTGCCGCATTTTCAATTACGGTTTTTCCTTCTGCCATGGATGCTGCCATCATAATATTGATCGTTGCTCCAACCGATACTTTATCCAGATAAATATGTGTTCCGTTTAATTTTTCTGCCTCTGCAATAACAAGACCATGTGCAATATCCACGTCTGCTCCCATTGCACGAAATCCTTTGATATGCAGATCAATCGGTCTGCTTCCGATATCGCATCCGCCCGGAAGAGCCACTTCCGCCTTTTTGTATTTTCCAAGAAGTGCACCGATCAAATAATAGGACGCACGGATTCTACGGATAAATTCATTGTCCACCGTCACGTCTTTGATAAATGAACCGTTGATCTTTACGGTATGTGCATCAATACGGTCTACCATTGCACCGATCTCTGCAATCGCCTGCAATAATACATTAATATCTCTCACGTTCGGCAAATTTTCGATTGTAACCGTTTCATCCGTCATGATCGCAGCTGCAAGAATTGCCAGTGCCGCATTCTTTGCCCCGCCGATTTCCACCTCACCATTCAGCAGATTTCCGCCTTTGATTACATATTGTTCCATATCTCACCTCAATAAACGCCCTATTTCGTATAGTACGCTACCCTACTATCTATCCTATTCATCTAGTGTAAATTTGTGATACCATCCACAATCTGTTCAACGGTCTGTTCGATATCCAGCCCCGTCTCCGAAATCCGGATATCCGCATATTTTTCATACAGCGGCGTGCGCTCCAGATACAGATCATATAACGTCTGTCCGTCTCTTAAAACAACACCCCTGCCTTTGATATCTTCCAGACGCTTTTCCAGCTCCTGATATGCCACCTCAAGATATATAACCGTTCCGATTTCCTGCAGATGCTCCATAGCTTCTTTTCCGTAGACGACACTGCCTCCGGTTGCAATAATTGCATGATGTGCCTCAAGTGTCGCATTCACACGGTTTTCTACCTGAATGAACCCTTCGGTTCCCTCTTCTGTAATGATCTCACGAAGCAGGCGCTTCTCCTGCTCCTGAATG
>ENA-OQAY01000335-OQAY01000335.1-human-gut-metagenome-genome-assembly--contig:-NODE-335-length-13793-cov-0.899239_pt1 | contig 13793 bp, 17 predicted proteins | sample MGYA00242740_ERZ504537 | MGnify/ENA primary metagenome ERZ504537 (study PRJEB26092, sample SAMD00036272) | human gut metagenome | host: Homo sapiens | study: EMG produced TPA metagenomics assembly of... | reverse complement strand
AACCCTCCCGCGCGATGGAGCGCACCAGTGCAGGCCCCGTCACCCGGCGGTGATAGGTGGGGTTGTCGTCGTTGTTGAGCCAGTCCATATAGTACCAGCCCTTTTCGGCGGCGGTGGCTTTTGCCAGCGCCCGTGCGCCTGCAGGGCCCGCCTGGGCCGGGGTATGGATGATCTGCGCTCCGAGGCGGAGCAGGCTCTCCTGCCGCATGGCGGGGGCGTCCTCCGGCATGACCAGCGTCACCGGGTGCCCGCGGTCAGCCCCGCCAGCGTCAGCGCTGTGGCAAAAGGCCCTGACACGGCCTCCACGATGGTCTGGCCGGGGGTCGGCGCCCCGCGCTCAAGGGCCAGCGCCAGCATCCCCTCAGCCAGCTCGTCCCGCGCCGTGCCGGTGGGGCCGTTGTAGTTCAGATAGGCGTACAGCCGCCCCCGCAGCCCGCAGGCCGCAAGATAGCCCCGCAGCTCGACGATGGGGCCGGGCAGCAGGGTCTGGTAGATGTTGGGGTAGATAGGCACGGGCGGTCTCCTTTCGCGTCCGGGGGAAAGCTTACGCCTATAACTTTAACGCAAAGGAGAGAAAGCGTCAAGCGGGGCTTGGGCAGAAAAGAGAAAAATCGGGAGAAAATTTGGCAAAATGACGCAAAAAGTCCTTGACAAGGGACACCCCGTCTGCTATACTCCGTATGTAAAGCAAAAAAACTTTACAAACAGCGGAGGTCAGAGCAGGACAGAACATGGCAAAAGACTTTGAAATGGGCTATCTGCTCGATTTTTACGGCGAAGTGCTCACGCCCAAACAGCGCGAGATGCTGCGCCAGTATTACAACGATGACCTCTCCCTCAGCGAGATCGGAGAAAACTTCGGCATCACCCGGCAGGGGGCGCGGGACGCCATCAAGCATGGCGAAACGGCCCTCAAGGAGCTGGAAGAAAAGGTCGGCTTCGCGGCCCGGTACCGCCGGGTGCAGCAGACACTGGAAGAGCTGGAGCAGCTGGTCATCGACGCCCGGTTTGAATGCACCGGCCCGAACGCCCGGCTGACCACCACCGAGTATGCCGCCACTCTGAACAAGATGCTGGGGCTCATCCGCTCCATCGACGAAGTGAATGAGAGCTGAAAACGGATTTGAGAGGAGCACCGAACAATGGCATTTGAATCTTTGACCGACCGCCTTGCCGGTGTGTTCAAAAAGCTGCGCGGCCACGGCAAACTGAGCGAGGCGGACATCAAAGCCGCCATGCGCGAGGTCCGGATGGCCCTGCTGGAAGCCGACGTCAACTACAAGGTGGCGAAGGATTTCTGCGCAAAGGTCTCCGAGCGCGCCATGGGCCAGGAGGTCATGGAGAGCCTGACCCCTGCCCAGCAGGTCGTCAAGATCGTCAACGAGGAGCTGGTCGCCTGATGGGCGGCGAGGAAGCGCCTCGTCTGGTCATCAAGAACAAGGGCCAGACCATCATCATGCTCTGCGGCCTGCAGGGCAACGGTAAGACGACCCACGCAGCAAAGCTTGCAAAATACTACATCAAGCAGGGCCGCCGCCCGATGCTGGTGGCCTGCGACATCTACCGTCCGGCCGCGATCGACCAGCTGCAGGTGGTGGGCAAACAGGCCGGTGCGCCGGTCTTCACCCTGCCCGGCGAAAAGCCGCCTGCCATCGCCAAAAAGGCACTGGCCCACGCCAAGGACTACGGCAATGACATCATCATCCTCGATACTGCAGGCCGCCTGCAGATCGACGAAGTGCTGATGCAGGAGCTGGTCCAGATCAAAGAGGCTGTCCCCGTGGACGAGACTCTGCTGGTCGTGGACGCCATGGCCGGTCAGGACGCCGTGAACGTCGCCAAGACCTTCAACGAAACGGTCGGCATCGACGGCATCATCCTCACCAAGACCGACGGCGATACCCGCGGCGGCGCAGCCCTCTCGGTGCTGTCCGTCACCGGCAAGCCCATCAAGTTCCAGGGTACCGGCGAAAAGCTGGATGACCTCGAAGTCTTCCATCCCTCCCGCATGGCAAGCCGGATCCTCGGCATGGGCGATGTGCTGAGCCTCATCGAGCGCGCACAGGATGCCGCCGACGAGAAGCTGGCCGAAGAGACCGCCAAGCGGATGATGGAAAACAAGTTCGATATGAACGATATGCTGGCCCAGTTCGCCCAGATCCGCAAGATGGGCGGCGCGGGTGCCATGCTGAGCATGATGCCCGGAATGTCCGGCATCGACGCCAGCCAGATCGACGAGAAAGCCTTCGACCGCATCGAGGCCATGATCTACTCGATGACCAGGGCCGAGCGCGAAGACCCCTCCATCATCAACCCCAAGCGCAAGCGCCGCATCGCAGCGGGCAGCGGCACGCAGGTGTCTGATGTCAACAAGCTGCTCAAGCAGTTTGAGATGATGCAGAAGATGATGAAGCAGTTCAAGAAGAGCCCCAAGGGCTTTGCCCGCAAGCTGGGCGGCCTGATGGGCAACCCGGGCGCCTTCAGAGGCATGAAATAATTCCGGTATACACCCCGCTGTGGGGTTGTACAGATAGATTTAATCCCCGCAAACCGGGGAACAAGAAATTTTTGGAGGATATTACCATGGCAGTTAAGATTCGTCTGCGCCGCGTCGGCGCCAAGAAGGCTCCCTTCTATCGTGTTGTTGTTGCTGACAGCCGCTTCCCCCGCGATGGCCGTTTCATCGAGGAGATCGGCACTTACGACCCCAATCAGGAGCCCTCTGTCGTGAGCATCGACGGCGAGAAGGCTAAGGCCTGGATCGCCAACGGCGCTCAGCCCACCGACACTGTTCGTGTGCTGCTGAAGAAGTCCAACATTCTGTAAGGTGGAGGGCTGACTCATGCAGGAGCTGTTGCTGGCAGTTGCCCGCGGCCTCGTGGAGGATAAGGACGCCGTCAAGGTCACGGTGGACGCCCCCCGTGAGGACGGCACCATCGTCTACCACCTGAGCGTGGCAGAGGGAGATATGGGCCGTGTCATCGGCAAGCAGGGCCGGATCGCAAAAGCCATTCGTGTGGTGATGCGCGCGGCTGCTGTGCGGGTCGATGAAAAGGTCCTTGTTGAGATCGACTAAGCACCCTACAGGCCCTTTGCTGTAATGGCAAAGGGCCTTTTGATTTATGAACGGGCTTGCCCTCTCCGTCACCTTCGGTGACACCTCTCCCAAAGGGAGAGGCACTGGCGTGCCGGTCAGGCCTACGCTGGACGAGGGAAGCTCTTGCTGCCGTAAACGGTAGTGCGCTGCTATCGCCGATAGCAGGCAGCTGCCGGAGGGCGCACCTACACACGAACCTATAATACAGGAGCAAATTTATGCAGCAATATCTGGAAGCAGGCAAGGTCGTCACCACCCATGGTGTGCGCGGCGAAATGAAGCTGGAGCTGTGGTGCGACGGCGTGGATTTCCTCAAAAAGACGGGCCGTCTCTATGCGTCGGCAAAGGGCGGCAAGTGCTATAACATCACCTCCATCCGCCCGCAGGGGCAGATGGCACTGCTCCAGCTGGAGGGCGTGAACGATATGGACGCCGCCCGCGCCCTGCGGGGTCAGGTGTTCTACTTCGACCGCAGCGACGCCACCCTGCCCGAGGGCCGGTGGTATGTGGCCGACCTCATCGGCTGCGAGGTGCGGGACGCCGACACCGGCAAGGTGTACGGCGTCGTCACCAGCGTGGACCACCCCGGCGCACAGGACATCTATACGGTCAAGTCCCCCAGCGGCAAGGAATATATGTTCCCCGGCGTGGACGCCTTTCTCAAAGAGCGCAACCCGCCGGAAGGCTATATCCTCGTCACCCCCATCCCGGGCCTGCTGGACGACGATTTCGACAGTGAGCGGGAGGAGGAGTGAGCGATGGGAATGCGTGTGGACATCGTGACCCTTTTCCCTGAGATGTGCCAGCAGGTGCTGGACGTCAGCATCATCGGCCGCGCAGCCAGGCGCGGCTGCATCGAGACCCACTGCCATCAGATCCGGGATTACACTCTCAATAAGCAGAAGCAGACCGACGACTACCCCTATGGCGGCGGCTGCGGCATGGTGCTCTACGCCCAGCCCATCGCCGACTGCCTGCGTGCCGTCCAGAAAGAGGTAGCGGAACAGGGACGCCCGGCCCCGCATATCGTGTTCTTGACGGCGGGCGGTCAGCGTTACACCGAGGAGCACGCCCGCAGGCTGGCCCAGTACGATAACCTGACGCTGGTCTGCGGCCACTATGAGGGCATCGACGAGCGCGTCATTGAAGCGTTTGCGGACGAAGAGATCTCGATCGGCGACTATATCCTCACCGGCGGCGAGCTGGCCAGCCTTGTGGTGGCCGACAGCGTCCTCCGCCTCAAGCCCGGCGTTTTGGCTGAGCAGAAGGGCTACGAGGAAGAGAGCTACTGGGACGGCCTGCTGGAATACCCCCAGTACACCCGCCCCGAGGTCTGGGAGGGCCGCGCCGTGCCCGACGTTCTGCTGGGCGGCGACCACCAGAAGATCGACGCATGGCGGGGCGAAAAGAGCCGGGAGCGCACCCGTCTGCGCCGCCCGGAGCTGTATGAACAGTGGTGCGAGAGCCACCCCATCACCGAGCTGCCCAAGTGGAAGCGGGGCGAGAATGTCCGCCTCGTCAAGACGGAAGAACAGTTTGCCGCTGCGGCAAAGCTGTTTGCGGAGGGACGCCGCGCCGTCTGCGCCGGAAACTGGACGGAAGAGTATTGTGCAAGCCTGACAGAAGAGGAGTTTCTCGCTCAGCTCAAGGCGGAGAAAAAGGCGGCTGGGCCTGCTACCTGCACACGACGAAAGATGTGCCGGACGGCATGGTGAGCGTAGACCACAAGACCGGCCGCATTGAGCATCTCTTTGTGTCTGGGAATGCCCGGGGAAAGGGCATCGGCCAGAAAATGCTGGACTTCGCCCGGAAAAAGCTGGAAGAGTATGAGCATCCCCGCCTGAGCGTGCTGGACACCAACGCCCGCGCCATTGCTCTCTATCGTCGGATGGGATGGAAATTCACAGGCGAAAAAGACATGGAATTTGACCCTGCGGAATATCCTTCTGTTGTAAAGAAATGTGCGCTGCTGTGGATGCAGTACGAGGGTTGAGCGGAGTCTGCGGCAAACGTCATACTCTGCCGGATAAGCACAAAAACAGTCGGAGTGCTGACCCTCCGTCGAAAAAATGTTGAAAACTTTTGTATTACCCCGCCAACACTGGGGGAATAATTTTGTTGTGTTTGTATAAAAGGTGGAAAATGCCCCCCTCATCCTTGGGAAAACCGCCAAAAATGCGTTTGGGGACTGTACAACGGTTTCGGTTTGCGTTAAAATAATCACAACGCAACAGGCGCGAAACATAATTGCATTTCCCGAACGATAATAGATAGGAGCGTTTTACTATGTACGTCAAAGAAGTTACCGTTGAAAATCAGGTTGGTCTGCACGCCCGTCCGGCAACCTTCTTTATTCAGAAGGCCAATGAGTTCAAGTCTTCCATCTGGGTCGAGAAGGAAGAGCGCCGCGTGAACGCTAAGAGCCTGCTGGGCGTCCTGTCTCTGGGCATCGTGGGCGGCACCACCATCCGCATCATCGCTGATGGCGCAGACGAGCAGGCTGCTGTTGATGGCCTCATCAAGCTGGTGGAGTCCGGCTTCGCAGAGTAATTCAGTTCCATTTCGTGTATGAGCGGCGGGGGTCATCCTTGCCGCTTTTTTTGGTATGATGCATCAGAACAAAGGAGGCAGCCTCATGAAAGATTCGACGAAAGAAGCACTGTTCAAGTTTGGCGAGTTCTGTGATTCCGGCAAGCCGTGGTACTGCTTTTTTGGTGTCTATCTGGTGACGCTCATCGTCAATATCACCCTTCTGCTCACCTCGGAGCGGAAGCCCAAGTGGTGGAGCGTGGCCCTCGACGTGTGCGGTCTGGCGCTGGCGGCGTCGAATATTGCCAGGACCGAGATGATGCAGAAAGGCCGGCATAACATCGGATGACCAAGGCAGAACTTTACAAAAAGGCCTGTATGCTGCCGCTTCTGCCGGGCGTCTATATCATCCGGGACAAAAGCGGCACCATCATCTATATCGGCAAGGCCAAGCGTCTGCGCATCCGGGTGAGCCAGTATTTCCGGGAGGGTGTGCCTCACGACAACAAGGTCAGCCAGATGATCGCCCACGCCTACGCGTTCGACGTCATCGTCTGCCAGAGCGAGTTCGAGGCGCTGGTGCTGGAAGCAAGCCAGATCAAGGCCCACACCCCGAAGTACAACATCCTGCTCAAGGACGATAAAGGCTACAGCTATATCAAGGTGACAAAGGACGAGTGGCCGCGGCTGTCGTTCACGCTGCAAAAAGAGGATGACGGCGCGGAGTATATCGGCCCTTATACCTCGAGCTTTGCGGCCCGTCAGATGGCCGAGACGGCGATGGATGCTTTTCTGCTGCCCCGGTGCAGTCGGCGGTTCCCGCAGGAAATTGGCCGGGGCCGTCCCTGCCTGAACGCCCACATCGGCAAGTGCATGGCGGTGTGCAGCGGCAAGATAAGCCGTGAAAACTACGAGCAGGCCGTCAAAAGCGCTGTCCACCTCATCCGCTACGGCAAAAAGGATATTCTGAAGACCCTCAACGAGCGGATGCTGGAAGCCTCTGACCGGCTGGAATTTGAGACAGCGGCCCTCATCCGCGACCAGATCGCCGCCATTACCAAGGTGACGGCAGGGCAGAAGGTCGTGGTCGACCCCGACGTGGAGATGGACGTGGTAGCGCTGGCGGGTACGCCCGGCAGCGTCTGCGCGGCTGTCCTCCGCTTCCGGGAGGGGGCGGCTGACCGACAAGCGGGAGTTTCTGTTCCACGATACCGCCGACATCGCGGCGGTGCGGGAGGAATTTCTGCCCCGGTACTACCTCGACGATGAGCAGATACCGAAGGTCATCGCCGTGGACGAGCTGCCGCCGGATGTGGACGCCTTGCAGCAGGCACTCAACGAGAAGCGGGGCAGCGAGGTGCAGCTCTATGTCCCTCAGCGGGGCGATAAGGCGCACCTCGTCGAGATGGCCCACACCAACGCCGTCGAGCGGCTGGCCCGCGAGAGCGGCCGCTATGCCCGGGAGGAAAAGCTTCTGGATGAGCTGGCGCAGGTGCTGGGCCTGCCCAAGCCCCCCCGCACCATCGAGAGCTACGATATCTCCAACTGGGGCGACGGCACCAGCGTCTGCGGCATGGTGACGTTCCGGGACGGCAAGCCCTACAAGGCGGGCTACCGGAAGTTCAAGATGAAGACCGTCGCCGGCACCGATGACTACGCCTCGCTGGCGGAGACCGTCTCCCGCCGTGCGGCTGAATACGAAAAGTATTCCGAAATGGCCGCAACGGCGAGCCGAGCAGCAACTACTTCGGCCAGAAGCCTGATCTGCTCCTGATGGACGGCGGCAGGGGACAGGTGAGCGCCGCGAAGGCCGCACTGGCCGGGACGGCACTGGCCGATGTACCCCTCTACGGCATGGTGAAGGACGACCACCACCGCACCCGCGCCATCGTGGACAGCGAAGGCCGGGAGATCGCCATCAACATGAACCGCGGGACGTTCACCTTCGTCACCGCCATTCAGGACGAGACGCACCGCTTCGCCAACGCCTACCGCAAGCAGCAGATGAAGCAGAAGAGCTATTCGTCCACCCTCACCGAGGTGCCGGGCGTCGGCCCCAAGACGGCCAAAGCCCTGATGGCACAGTTCAAGAGCGTGGGTGCCGTCAAAGAGGCCACCCCTGACCAGCTGGAGAACACCCCCGGCGTCGGGCGGCAGATGGCCCAGACCATTTACGAATATTTCCACCCGCAGGGGTGAAGCAAGTGGAAAAGCCCGGCGCAGACCAATCTGCGGCCGGGCTTTTTGGAAGGAGTTTTTATGTACCAGTTCCAATACGACATCAAGCCGGGCCGCTACCGGCACTTCAAGGGCAACGAATATCAGGTCATCGGGATGGCCCGCCACAGCGAGACCGAAGAGGAGATGGTGGTCTACCGTCCCCTGTACGGCGAGGGCGGGCTCTGGGTGCGCCCGGCGGCTATGTGGGCCGAAGAGGTGGAGCGGGACGGCAAGCGTCAGCCGCGCTTTGCCTACATTGGCGAAATGTAAGGGCTTGCGCCCGGAGGCCAAACGCGATACAATGGGTTTTGCAGAACAAACGCGCCTGCGAAACTGTATAAATGAGCACTATACATACAAGATGTAAAATTTTGGAGGATAACCGCTATGGCTTGTACTACCATCCTTGTCGGCAAAAAAGCTTCGTATGACGGCTCTACCATGATCGCCCGGAACGACGATTCCGGCTCCGGCCACTTCACCGCGAAAAAGTTCGTTGTCGTTCAGCCGGAGGAGCACCCGGCTGTTTACAAGTCGGTCATCTCTCATGCAGAAGTTCCCCTGCCGGGCAATGCCCTGCGGATGACCGCCATGCCCAACGCCGTGGAGGGCAAGGGCATCTGGGCTGCTTCGGGCGTCAACGCCGCCAATGTCGGCATGACCGCCACCGAGACGATCACCTCCAACCCCCGCGTTCTGGGCGCAGACCCGCTGGTGGTCTATCAGCCCGCCAGGGACGGCCAGCCGGAAGTCCCCGGCGGCATCGGCGAGGAAGATATTGTTTACCTCGTCCTGCCCTACATCCACTCTGCCCGCGAGGGCGTGCTCCGTCTGGGCAAGCTGCTGGAAGAGTACGGCACCTATGAGATGAACGGCATCGCTTTCCAGGATGTGGACGAGATCTGGTGGCTGGAGACCATCGGCGGCCACCACTGGATGGCCCGCCGTGTGCCGGATGACTCCTATGTGGTCATGCCGAACCAGCTGGGCATCGACGCCTTCGACCTCGACGACGCTTTCGGCGCACAGGAGAATCATCTCTGCTCTGCCGACCTGAGGGAGTTCATCCGGGACAATCACCTCGACCTCTCGCTGGATGGCCGTCTGAACCCGCGTGACGCCTTCGGCAGCCACGACGACGCCGACCACGTTTACAACACCCCCCGCGCATGGTTCATGCTCCGCCACCTCAACCCCAACACCTGGGTCTGGGACGGCCCTGCCGCCGACTACGGCCCCCGCTCGGACGACCTGCCCTGGTGCATGGTGCCGGAGCGGAAGCTGACCCCGGAGGATGTGAAGTATGTGCTGTCCTCCCACTATCAGGGGACTCCCTTCGACCCCTACGCCAGCTACGGCGACAAGAGCCTGAAGGGCGCTTACCGCTCCATCGGCATCAACCGCAACGACTTCATGGCCCTCATCCAGATGCGGCCTGACGTGCCGGAAGACATCCGCGCGGTGGAGTGGATCGCCTACGCCTCCAATGCCTTCAATACCATGGTGCCGTTCTACGCCAACGTCGAGCGCACCCCGGCCTATCTGGCCTGCACCACCGGTGAAGTCTCCACCGACAGCTTCTACTGGGTGAGCCGGATGATCGCCGCCATGGCCGATGCCTCCTACGCCAAGAGCCTCATCCATGTGGAGCGGTACGAGGAGGGCGTCCTCTCCGCCAGCCGCGCTCTGCTGAACCAGTACGATAAGAACATCGCTTCGGCCGAGGAGAGCCAGCGCGCCGCCCTGCGGGAGGAGGCCAACACCGCCATCGCTGCCGAGCTGAAGAAGAGGGCTTCCGATACGCTGGATAAGGTCCTCTTCGAGCTGAGCAGCGGCATGAAGAACGCCTACGCCCGTTCGGACGCCTAAATCACATCCGACCCGGAAGGGAAAATCATTTCCAACAAAACCGTCAAAAACGGTCAAATCGACCCACAAAACCGTCATCCGCCCCGAAGCTGACCGCTCCGGAGCGGATTTTTTGTGCTCTTTTATGGGTTGTATCCCACTTCTTGTGCAGAATGCATGATTTTAACGGAAATATTTTGGCAGATAAACGGACGGAAAGTGATTGATTCTGACGGAATATTTGCTATAATACAGACAGAAACAGTCAAAACGATTCAAACACAAGCAAAAACGTGCAACAGGAGGGATAAAGATGTTGGCAGAGGAGCGGCTTTCCCGCATCATGAAGCTGCTGAGCCAGCAGCGCACTGCGACGGTGCAGGAGCTCTGCGAGGCGCTGGACGCCAGCGAGTCCACCATCCGCCGCGATTTGAACGAGCTGGACAGGATGGGCAAGGTGAACAAGGTACACGGCGGCGCGACCCTGCCGGACAGCCAGTTCCTCGCCGACGAGCCGACGATGGCAGCGAAGGAAGCGCTGGCCGTTGTCCAGAAAAAGTGCATCGCAAAGGCGGCGGCGGCCTCATCACCGCAGAGGATTTCGTCTTTCTGGACGCCGGCAGCACCACGCTGGCGCTGGCCCGGGAGCTGAGCGGCCCGGCACTGGACGCCCGGTACGTCACCAACGGCGTCGCTCACGCCCGTCTGCTGGCCCAGAAGGGCTGCAAGGTCTTTCTGGTGGGCGGTCTGCTGCGGCCCGAGACGGAGGCCATCATCGGCGCTGCGGCTCTCCACAGCCTGCAGCAGTACAACTTCACGAAAGCGTTCCTGGGGGCAAACGGCGTGGCGCTGGACGCAGGATTCACGACCCCTGACCCCGAGGAAGCGGCTGTCAAGGCCACGGTCGTGCGCCGGGCGAGAGAAGCCTGGTTCCTCGTGGATGACTCGAAGTTCGCCCGCATCTACACGGCGGTCATCGCCGAGCTGTCCGGCGGCGCGATCCTGACGAATCATTGTCCGAATCCGAAATACAGACAATTCACTCTGGTAAAGGAGGCAGCAGAATGATCTATACCGTGACATTCAACCCGGCCATCGACTACGTCGTGCGGCTGGACACACCGCTGGAAGTGGGCGAGGTGAACCGCGCCAAAGGCGAGGACTGCGTGCTGGGCGGCAAGGGCATCAACGTGTCCGGTGTGCTGGCCGAGCTGGGCTGCCGGAACACGGCGCTGGGCTTTGTGGCTGGTGAGACGGGTGCGTGGCTCGAGCGGGGTCTGGCCGCGCAGGGCATCACCACCGACTTTATCCACCTCGAGCAGGGCATGACCCGCATCAACGTCAAGATAAAGGCGGGGCAGGAGACCGAGCTGAACGGCGCAGGCCCGGACATCCCCGAGAGCGCCATGGAGCAGCTGGAAGCACAGCTCGATAAGCTGGCCGAGGGCGACATCCTCATTCTGGCGGGGAGCATCCCGTCCAGCCTGCCCCAGACCACCTACGAGCGTCTGCTGGCCCGTCTGGAAGGCCACGGTGTGCATACGGTGGTGGATGCCACCCGCGACCTGCTGGTGAATGTGCTGCAGTATCACCCCTTCCTCATCAAGCCCAACAATCATGAGCTGGGTGAGATCGTGGGCCGCACCCTCACCACCGACACCGACATCACCGCTGCCGCCCGCACCCTGCAGGAAAAGGGTGCCCGGAACGTACTGGTGAGCATGGCCGGTGACGGTGCGCTCCTGCTGGACGAGAAGGGCGAAGTCCACCGCATCGGTACGCCCAAGGGCAAGGTGGTCAACAGCGTGGGCGCAGGCGACAGCATGGTGGCCGGTTTCGTGGCAGGCTACCTGCGCAGCGGCAGCTATCTGGAAGCCCTGCGTCTGGGTACCGCCTGCGGCAGTGCCACTGCGTTCAGCCTCGGGCTGGCAAAGAAGGAGAAGATCGACGCCCTGCTGGCGACGATTTGAGCGATAGAAGGAAACAAGAAGAGGAGACACACTATGCGAATCACGGAATTGTTTACGGCACAGTCCATCGCGCTGGACGAAGCCCAGCAGGACCGCAGCCAGATCATCGACCGTCTGGTGGAGCTGCAGGCGACCCACGGCAACATCAGAGACAAGGAAGCCTACAAAAAGGGCCTGTATGAGCGCGAGGACGAAGGCTCGACCTATGTGGATAACGGCATCACCGTCCCCCATGCCAAGTGCGACTGCGTGACCCGGCCCAGTCTGGCGGCCCTCCGCCTCAAGACCCCGGTGCAGTACAATGCCGAGGACGACGGCAAGACCGATCTGCTGTTTGCCATCGCAGCCCCCAAGAACGGCAGCCTCCATGTGGATATGCTGGCCCGTATGATGCAGATGCTCATGAACGAGGACTTCGTGGAGAAGCTGCGCACCGCCAGGACCCCGGAAGACTTCCTCGCCGCCATCGACGCGCAGGAAGAAGCCCAGTTCGGCGACGAGAGCTTCACCGACCAGGAGATCGGGCAGGCGGGCTGCCGTGTGCTGGCCGTCACCGCCTGTGTCAACGGCATCGCCCACACCTACATGGCCGCTGAAGCCCTGAACAAGGCCGGTGCCAAGATGGGCGTGACCATCAAAGTCGAGACCAACGGCTCCGACGGCGCAAAGAACATCCTGACGAAAGATGAAATTGCCAACTGCGACGGCATCATCGTGGCAGCGGAGAAGAAGATCGAGACGGCCCGCTTCGACGGCAAGCCGGTCCTCTTCACCCGCGTGGACGACGGCATCCATAAGCCCGAAGAGCTCATTCACAAGATAACCTCCGGCGAGGTGCCGGAGTTCCACGCTAAGGGCGGCGCACAGGCCGGGGAGGACGCTTCTGCCTCCGACAGCTTTGGCCGCAGCCTCTACAAGAACCTGATGAACGGCGTCTCCCACATGCTGCCCTTCGTGGTGGGCGGCGGCATCATGATAGCGCTGGCCTTCCTGCTGGACGATTACAGCATCGACCCCTCCAACTTCGGCATGAACACTCCGCTGGCCGCCTTCTTCAAGACGGTGGGCTCTGCGGCCTTCAGCTATATGCTCCCCATCCTGGCGGGCTTCATCGCCATGTCCATTGCGGACCGTCCGGGTCTGGCCGTCGGCTTTGCAGGCGGCGTGCTGGCCATGAACGGCACCAACTTCGCCGGTATCGCCGCTGGTGAGACCACCGGAATCTCCGGCGGCTTCCTGGCCGCTCTGCTGGCCGGTTTCGTGGCCGGTTATGTGGTGGAGTTCCTCAAGAAAATCACCGAAAAGCTCCCCGCCAGCCTGAACGGCATCCGTCCCATGCTCATCTACCCGCTGGGCGGCATCCTCATCGTGGGCGCGGTCATGTGCGGTATCAACCCCATCATGGGCATGATCAACACCGCCATGACCAACTGGCTGAACGCCATGGGCGGTACCTCCAAGGTCCTGCTGGGCGCGATCGTGGCCGGTATGATGAGCATCGACATGGGCGGCCCCTTCAACAAGGCGGCTTACGTCTTCGGCACCGCAGCCCTCGCCTCCGGCAACTATGAGGTCATGGCCGCTGTCATGGTGGGCGGCATGGTGCCTCCCATCGCCATCGCCCTCTCCACCACCTTCTGCCCCAGGAAGTGGACTCCCGACGAGCGCCGCAACGGCATCGTCAACTACATCATGGGCCTCTGCTTCGTCACCGAGGGCGCGATCCCTTACGCAGCGGCTGACCCGCTGCGCGTCCTGCCCAGCTGCGTCATCGGCGCGGCCCTCTCCGGTGCGCTGTCCATGACCTTCGGCTGCGCTCTCCGCGCCCCTCACGGCGGCATCTTCGTCTTCCCGGTGGTTGACCATGCCGTGATGTACTGTGTGGCTCTGGCGGTCGGCAGCGTCGTGGGTGCGGTCATCCTGAGCCTGCTCAAGAAGACCCGCACCGAAGAATGATCAGGCGATCCTCCCCTTTTCAAGTATAAACAGCCAAAGGCCCTCATCCGGCAGATGCCGGATGGGGGCCTTTGGCGTGTAAGATACCGTTAAAAAGGCTCTCCCAAGGGGAGAGGCTTGGCAGAGCCATAAAAACCTCTATACACAAAAACCCGCCTGGCAGCGGGTTTTTG
>ENA-OQAY01000333-OQAY01000333.1-human-gut-metagenome-genome-assembly--contig:-NODE-333-length-13852-cov-0.972386_pt1 | contig 13852 bp, 15 predicted proteins | sample MGYA00242740_ERZ504537 | MGnify/ENA primary metagenome ERZ504537 (study PRJEB26092, sample SAMD00036272) | human gut metagenome | host: Homo sapiens | study: EMG produced TPA metagenomics assembly of... | reverse complement strand
ATAAAAAATAAATTGTGTAAGTTTATGATATAATTGAATAAATTCTTAATGAGAAAAGAGTGTGATTTTTGTGAGTATAAAATTATTTGCTACAGACTTAGATGGTACATTATTAAATAAAAATGGTGAAATATCTCCAGCTAATAAACAAGCTATAAAGGAAATGGCAAAAGAAGGTATTATACCAACAATTGCAACAGGCAGAATGTATGAGGCATCTCGTAGATTTGCTGAACAATTAGAATTAGATGTGCCCATTATTACTTATAATGGTGCTTTAATAAAATCTGTATCTGGAAAAGTGTATTTTGAAGGTTTTTTACCTCCCAAAATTGTCAGTGAAATTTATGATTATTGTAAAGAAATGAAGTATTATTTTCAAACTTATCAAGATGATAAATTATATTATGAAGCTTATACAGATAAGACAAAAGGGTATGAAGAAGGCATTAATATAAAAGGTTATGCCATCGGTGAAAAAGTATATAAATTAGTAGATAGAATTCCTAAAATTTTAGTCATCACTACTAGTAATGAAGAAAGTGATGAAGTAGCAAGGCTTTTTAATGAAAAATTTTCTGGTCAAGCTCATGCTGCGAAGTCTCAATTTAATTATGTAGAAATAATGGCACCTAATATAAGTAAAGCAAGTGGTCTTCATCATTTGGCAGAAAAACTAGGTTTGGGTATAGATGAAGTGATGGCTATAGGTGATGCAAATAATGATGTTCCTATGTTGAAAGTGGCTGGATTTAGTGCTGTTATGGGAAGTGCTAAAGATGATGTCAAGGCTTGTGGTGATGTGGTTGTGGGCGATTGTGAACATGATGGTGTTGCCGAAGCAATTTATAAATATGTATTGAAAAAAGATATTTGAGCGATTATTATATAAGAATGGATAATGTTCCTAGTTTATAGATTAGAGGTGTTAGATATGAAAGATTTTCGTTTGATAATTGTTACTGGTATGTCTGGAGCTGGGAAAACATTAGCATGTCGTAATCTTGAAGATTTGGGTTATTTTTGTGTTGATAATTTACCTCCTGTATTGATACCAAAATTTGTAGATTTATGTAGTAATTCTACAGAAAATATGCAGAAATTTGTCTTGGTAGTAGATACACGTAGTAAAGATTTTTTTGATACATTTAATCAAGTTTTAGATGAGATTGATGCACAAAAAGTAAATTATCATTTATTATTTATGGATGCTTCTGATGAAGTAATTATTCGTCGTTATAAAGAAACTCGTAGACGTCATCCAATGGACCCTAATGTTTTAGTTAGTGATGCTATTGAACTTGAACGTAAAGCTTTAGATAAAATAAAAAAAACGTGCTAATTTCATTATTGATACTAGCTGTTTAAAACGCGCTGAATTGAAAGAACGCCTTACAAAGATGTTTAAAACTGATGATACTGGAAAAATGAATATCAGTATTTTATCTTTTGGGTTTAAATTCGGTTTGCCTTTAGATGCTGATTTAGTTTTTGATGTGAGATTTTTGCCTAATCCATTTTATGATGAAAAACTTCGCTATAAGAGCGGAACTGTGCCAGAAGTGGCAGCTTATATAGAAAAATATGAAGTTACTAAAGAATTTAAGAAGAAATTAGATGATTTAGTAGAATTTTTAATACCACAATATATCAATGAAGAAAAAAGTCAGTTGGTAATTGCTGTGGGCTGTACAGGTGGTATGCATCGCTCTGTATATATAGCTAATCATTTATATAATTTATTAAATGAAAAAGGTTATGTGGCAAATTTAGAACATCGTGATTTGATGAAAAATGAAGTAAGAGAACATAGAGCAAATTGAACATAGTAAATATAAGAAAGTAGGGGATTAAATGCATTTATTAAAATGGCTTTATCCTGGAATGCGATTTAAGCGTTGGTTATGTTTATTTGCTGTTGGTGCACTGCTTACAGGTTTAGGCTTAGCCATAGTATTCAATTATAAATATATAGATAGTATTGAAGAATTTTTATTTTATGCTGTGTATACATGGACAGGCTCATATGATTATATGATAACGGCAATCGTAGGTATAGCTATAATCGTCTTCGGCTTGATAATAATGTTATTAGCTACGAGAATGGTCATTCGTTCATTGATAACAGTGCTTGTTCCTGATAAGTCTGGAAGATTAGTAGATATGATTTATGAACATCGCAAATTGGATAAAGGTCCAAATGTTACTGTTGTCGGTGGCGGTACAGGTCTTTCTGTGCTTCTTCGTGGTATGAAAGAGGAAACTAGAAATGCTACTGCTATTGTTACTGTAGCAGATGATGGCGGTTCTTCTGGTAGACTTCGTGAGGAGTTTAATATTGTGCCTCCAGGCGATTTGCGAAATTGTTTAGTAGCTTTAGCAGATACAGAACCAATGATGGAAAAGTTATTTCAATATCGTTTTAGTGGAAATAGTGATTTAGCTGGCCATAGCTTTGGTAATTTATTTATCACAGCAATGACAGAAGTTACTGGCGATATTGAACAAGCTTTAAAAGAGTCAAGCCGTGTATTAGCTGTAAAAGGGAGAGTTTTCCCAGCGACAACAGCTAAAATCCGTTTAAGTGCAACTATGGAAGATGGAACTATCGTAGAAGGTGAGTCTCAAATTCCGTTAGTGCATAAACGCATAAAACGTGTGCATATTTTTCCACATCATGTAGAACCAGTGCCTTCTTCCATAAAAGCTATCAGAGAAGCTGAAGTCATTGTATTTGGTCCAGGAAGTTTATATACAAGTATAATCCCTAATTTATTAGTGGATAATATTGCTGATGAAATCAAAAAAAGTAAAGCTATAAAGATTTATATTTGTAATGTAATGACTCAACCAGGAGAGACAGATGATTATACAGCTTCTATGCATGTAAAAGCTTTAATTGAACATGGTGGTGCAGGTATAGTTGATTATGTTTTAGTTAATAATAAAGAGATTTCCGCAGAAATGCAGGAATATTATGCGCAAAAAGGTCAATATCCTGTGCTTATTGACGAAAAAGCTGTAGAAGATTTAGGTGTTGGTTTATTTAAAGCAGATATAATTGATGATTCAGAAATGATACATCATGATTCAATGAAATTAGCACAAAATGTAATGAAAATATATCATACATTAAAAGAAAATTGAGTTTAAAATAGAATAATATATTTTGAAAGTTGGTTTTAGATGCCATCATTTGCAAGTCAAGTTAAGAATGAATTGGTACATGTGTTAGGCTCTCAAGTATGTTGCAAAACAGCGGAATTAGCTGCACTGCTACGTATGGGAGCCACTATTTCTTTTAATAGTAAACATGATTTTGGTATAAATTTTGTTACTGAAAATGCGGCAGTAGCCAGAAAAATTTTGACTTTGTTAAAAGCAAGTGTACCACAAGGTATTCATACAGAAGTTACAGTTAGACGTTCTCGTCGTCTACGAAAACACAATAATTATGCTGTTAGAGCTACACCATCGCCAGAAGCTAGTAGCATTTTGAAGAGATTAGGGTTTTTGACTGCAAAAAATTTATTAGATGCAGGTACTGACCGCAATATTTTACAAAATGATTGTTGTAAGATAGCTTATCTAAGAGGGGCTTTTTTAGGTGGTGGTTCTGTCAATAAACCAGAAGGTGAATATCATTTAGAATTTGTAACAGATAATTATACTTTTGCAAAGTTGATACGTGATTTGTGTCATGAATTATATTTACCTGTAGGGCTTACAGATAGAAAAAATGTATATATTGTATATTTAAAAGAAAGTGAAGCTATTTTAGAATTATTAGCTTTAATTGGTGTAGAGGAAAGTTTATTGCAAGCTTTTGAATCTGCACGTAATTTAAAAGAAATTAGAAATCAGGTTAATCGTTTAGTTAATTGTGAAACTGCTAATTTACAAAGAACGATTAATGCTGCTATGAAGCAAATTGAGAATATAAATTTATTGATAAAATATGACGAATATGATGAGTTACCGAAAGTATTAAAACAAACGGCTAATTTACGTTTAAATAATCCAGAGGCTTCGCTTACCGAGTTGGCGGAATTGTTAAATTGTAGTCGTTCTGCGATTAATCATCGCATGCGTAAGATTGATGCTTTAGCAATGCAAATCAGGAAGGACAATAGTATAAAAGAATGAATTTAAAAAAAATAGCGTTGAGTATAATACTTTTATTTGTAATATTTATGGGTGGAGTGATTGCTTCAGTATATATTTATCCACCAAAGGGAGTTATGATTTTTGAATATCATCGTGTCAATGATGACACTGTAGATACAGATGATTATTCTTTATCTAGGGAACAATTTCAAGAACAATTGGATTATTTTAAGGAAAATAATTACCATACAATTTCAATGATGGATTTTATTCGTGCTGAAAAATATGGTGAGGAATTACCAGAAAATCCTATTATTATAACTTTTGATGATGGCTATGAGGATAATTATACTAATATGATGCCTATGATTAATGCAATGGGCATGAAAGCCACTATGTTTATGGCAACTAATTATATTGGTAAAGAAAATTATGTTAGTTGGCAACAGTTGAAAGAAATGCAGGATAATAATATTGAAATTGGCAGTCATACAGCAAATCATTTACCATTGACTGAAGTAGAAAATTTGGATAATGAAATTAAATTATCTAAATTATTGATGGAATGGAATGGATTAAAAACAATATATTTCTTCTCTTATCCTAATGGAGTTTATACAAAGGAAAGTATTCAGTGTTTAAAGGATAATAATTATTTAGCAGCAGTAACAGGTGATGCTGGATATAATACTTTTAAGACTGATAAATATTTATTACAACGAACAAATGTGTCAAATTATCGTTTTGGCTATATAGGTTTTCAATGGCGTATATTAAAGACAAAAATTTTATATAGATTAGGAATTAATCAGCATTAATAAAGGATAGGGGTATTTTTTGTTTATGAAAAAAAATAAGATTTTTTCATTTATATTATCGTTGGCAACAATATGTAATTTTACATTAGCTCAAGCTCAAGATAATAATGAAAAAGATTTAAAAAACACAATAGTTTTAGCAAATAAAGATAAAGATGTAGAAAAATATGAAGCCGATAAATTATTATTTATGGAAACAAAAGATGATGATACTACCCTTTTATTTTCTGATTCTCCTGAAACTGTGGAGCAAGATGGAATTTTATATCAAGATACAGTGAAAGGTGATACACGATTATTGTATTATCACTTGAATGGAATGAAGGAAGATAAAAAAATAGCTGTAGTTATTCAGAATATGTCTGATAAATCTAATGTGGTTAAAGTAACAAAAGAAGCTGTAGCAGGCCCTAGTGAAGATTATCTTTATGTAGGAAAAGTAACTATGCAAAGATATTTTAATAGTCATGAAACTAGAGAAATAGAACTTGCTCCATATAGTAAAACTTTTTTGCGCGTAGAAGATGATGAACGTATTGTGCCAAGTGGTGGTTTAGTATATGGTCTTTTTGATTTTTATGCGCAAGAGCCATTAAAGGTGAGTGTAGTAATTGCACCTACTGATAAAAATTTATTAAGATATGTAGATTATGCGCCTATTTTGGAAAAAGACCAGCATCGTTTAAGAGGAACGTATGAGGGAAAAGAACGCTATTTAACAAATAGAAGAGCTTATAATCCAGAAGAAATGGGAAAAGCGTATTTTTATATAGGTGATAATAAAACAGACCTTTATAAATATGGTAAAGATAATACCGATAATTCTGTTACACAAAATTTTGGTAATTATGGCATAGTATATAATTTTGAGCCTAAGCTTGAAGGCAAAGGAAAGACAAGTTTTTATCTTAAGCCTTTAGGTGGAGTTTATGCTGGTGCTATGGCAGTAAAAGTTGGTGAAAATGGTGAATATAAAATGATTTCTACACCAGATGATTTGCCATTTTTTGGACATGAAAAAGATATTAATTACTATGCTTATTTAGGAACATATAATAATAGTGATAAATTAAGCTTTTTATATACACCACCAGGAGCATCAAATTTACCAGTACAAATTATTTTAATACCAGAAAAATAATAGAAGATGAAAAAACTACTTGAAGATGATGATTTTCAGGTAGTTTTTTTATATATTTTGCTAGACTTGCTTATTTGATTAAAAACATATACAATATTATATATTAAATCGCAAAGGAGAGATAAGTATGAAACATATTAAAACTGTTAACAAACCTTACCTTCAGGCTACTATTAAAACTGGCGGTTGTGGCGAATGCCAAGCTTCTTGTCAGTCTGCTTGCAAAACTTCTTGCACAGTTGGTAATCAGGTTTGCGAAAAACACTAATATTTCTCAAGTAGGGGGCTGTATTGACAGTCCCTTTCTTAGTGATTTTAAAAAGTTTAAAATTTATGGTAATAAATAACTCGATTATAAATTTATATATTGAGTTTAATTATAAATTATATTTATTTTTAGAGGTGTGAATTTTAAATAATGGCTATGAGTAATAAAATACACAAGTTTTATCAAAATGGAATGTATATATTATTAGATGTAAATAGCTCTACTGTACATTTAATTGATAAAACTGTTTATGATGTAATGGATTATTTTGATGGCACAAATGATGAAGAAGTAATTAAAAATTTGGCTGATAAATATGATGAAAAAGACCTTCGTGAAATTTTAGAAGAATTACATGAATTAATGGAACGTGGAGAATTATTTGCTCCTGATATTGATGTACCTCCATATTTTGGCGAAACAGGTCTTGTAAAATCCATGTGCCTTCTTGTAGCAGAAGATTGCAATTTACGTTGTAAATATTGTTTTGCTGGTACAGGTGATATGGGTCATGACCGTCGTTTGATGACAAAAGAAGTTGGTAAAGCTGCTGTTGATTATATCATTGCACATAGCGGTAAACGTAAACATTGCGAAATTGACTTTTTCGGTGGCGAACCACTTGTTAATATGCCTGTTGTAAAATATGTAACAGAATATGTACGTCAAAAAGAAAAAGAAACAGGAAAAGTATTTAAATTAACACTTACTACAAATGGTGTTTTATTAAATGATGAAAATATTAAATGGCTCAATGACAACAATATCAGCATGGTATTAAGCCTTGATGGTAGAAAAGAAGTTCATGATTATATGCGTCCTGATGTTGGTGGACATGGCACATATGATAAAGTTGTTAAAAACTTTAAAAAATTAGTTGATTCCCGTGATGGCAATAATTACTATTTACGTGGTACATTCACTAATCGCAATATGGACTTTTCTAAAGATGTACTCAGCATGGCTGATGAAGGTTTTGATATTTTATCTGTAGAGCCAGTTGTATTAAAAGATTCTCCATATGGATTTACAAAAGAAGATTTACCAAAAATCTTTGCTGAATATGATAAATTAACAGAAATTTATTTAAAACGTAAAAAAGAAGGTAAAGGTTTCTTCTTCTTCCACTTTAATATCGATTTAGAACATGGTCCTTGTGTTGCTAAACGCTTGAGTGGTTGTGGAGCTGGTCATGAATATTATGCTGTAGCTGCAGATGGTAATATGTATCCTTGCCATCAGTTTGCAGGCAGAGAAAATTACATGCTTGGAAATGTATTTGAAGGCGTAAAAAATAAAGAGCTTCCAAAAGAATTTAGAAAAACTCATGTATTAAGCAAAGAAAAATGTCGTGATTGTTGGGCTAAATTCTTCTGTAGTGGTGGTTGTCATGCTAATGCTGACTTATTCCATGGCAATATCCATGAACCATATGAACTTGGTTGTGAATTACAGAAAAAACGTTGTGAATGTGCTATTGTAGTAAAAACTGCTGAAAAATTTGGTTTATAATTCATTTATAAAAATGTAATATATTTTAATTAATATACGGTTTACACTTTGAAAAAGAATTTTTCTCTATAGAAGATAAAAAATACATCTTGGAGAAAAATTCTTTTTTCTTTACAAGAAAATATATTTTATAAAATTTTGTAAAGATTTTGTTAGATAAATTATTTTTATTAATAGGATAATAAATTTATAACGGAAAAACTGCTGATTTAGATTGACAATTTGATATAATTTATTGTATTATAATCCTAGTGAAAAACTTAGACATATATTTGAATGATAATTTATGATTATACGTCTAGTGGTCTAATTAAGTTGTTATAAGCTAGAGTATGTATTTACATATTTTAGTTAAATATTATTCCAGTAAACTGGAAAAATTTTTTTTACTTTTTAGGGGGTATTTTTAAAATGGCAGTTAAAGTTGCTATTAATGGTTTCGGCCGTATTGGTCGTCTCGCTTTCAGACAAATGTTCGATGCAGAAGGTTATGAAGTTGTTGCAATCAACGACTTAACAAGCCCAAAAATGCTTGCTCACCTTCTTAAATACGATTCTACTCAGGGTAGATATGAATATGCTGACAGCGTTGAAGCTGGTGAAAACTCCATTACTGTAAATGGTAAAGAAATCACTATCTATGCTAAACCAAATCCTGAAGAATTACCTTGGGGCGAACTTGATGTAGACGTAGTTTTAGAATGCACAGGTTTCTTTGCTTCCAAAGCTAAAGCAGAAGCTCATATCAAAGCTGGTGCTAAAAAGTTGTTATCTCCGCTCCTGCTGGTAACGATCTTCCTACAATCGTTTTCAATGTAAACCATGAAACTTTAAAAGCTAGCGATACAGTTATTTCCGCTGCTTCTTGTACAACTAACTGCTTAGCTCCAATGGCTAACGCTCTTAATAAACTTGCTCCTATCCAGAGCGGTATCATGACTACAGTTCATGCTTACACTGGTGACCAGATGACTCTTGATGGCCCTCAGCGTAAAGGTGACTTACGTCGTTCCCGTGCTGCAGCTGTTAATATCGTTCCTAACTCCACTGGTGCTGCAAAAGCTATCGGTCTTGTTATTCCTGAATTAAACGGTAAATTAATCGGCTCCGCACAGCGCGTTCCTACCCCTACAGGATCTACTACTATTTTAGTAGCAGTTGTAAAAGGCCATGTAACTGTTGATGAAATCAATGCTGCTATGAAGCTGCTGCAACTGAATCTTTCGGTTACACTGAAGAACAACTCGTATCCAGCGATGTTATCGGTATGAGATTTGGTTCCCTCTTCGATGCAACTCAGACTATGGTTGCTCCTATGGAAGATGGCAACACTCAAGTACAAGTTGTTTCCTGGTATGATAACGAAAACAGCTACACTAGCCAGATGGTTCGTACAATTAAATACTTCGCTGAACTTAAGTAATTTGATTTGTGCAGCCTTTTATGGACCGGTCTTAAAAAGGCCGGTCCTATTTTGAATTTACGGAGGGTTTTATTTAATGAATAAGAAATCTATTAGAGACATTGATGTAAACGGTAAAAAAGTCTTTATTCGTGTAGACTTTAACGTACCAATGGACGAAAATCAAAACATCACTAATGACAAACGTATTCGTGCTACATTACCTACTTTAAATTATCTTTTAGAAAACAATGCAGCAATTATTCTTGCTTGCCATGTTGGTCGTCCAAAAGGACAGAGAGTTCCTGAATTATCTGTTAAACCTATCGTTGCTAGACTTTCTGAACTCTTAGGTAAAGAAGTTAAATATGCTGAAGATTGTGTTGGCGAAGCTGCAAGTAAAGCTGCTGCTGATTTAAAACCAGGTGAAGTATTACTTCTTGAAAACCTCCGTTATCACAATGAAGAAACTAAAAATGATCCTGAATTTGCAAAACAACTTGCTTCTTTAGCAGATGTTGCTGTTGATGATGCATTTGGTGTATCTCACAGAGCACATGCTTCTAACGCTGGTATCGCTCAGTATGTAGAAGTTGTTGGCGGTTTCTTAATTGAAAAAGAAATTCAGTTCATTGGTAAAGCATTATCCAATCCAGAACGTCCTTTCGTTGCTATCATTGGTGGTGCAAAAGTTTCTGACAAAATCGGTGTTATTTCCAACTTATTAGAAAAAGCTGATGCAGTTGTAATCGGTGGCGGTATGGCAAATACATTCCTCGCTGCTCAAGGTAAAGGTATTGGTTCTTCTTTATTCGAAGAAGAAAAATTACCACTTGCTAAAGAATTACTTGCGAAAGCTGAAGAAAAAGGCGTAAAAGTATTCCTTCCTGCTGAAGTTGTTGTTGCAGATAAATTTGCAGCAGATGCAAATCATAAAACTGTATCCGTTGATGAAGTTCCAGCTGACTGGATGATTCTTGACAATAAATTCAGCAAAGAATGCCAAGAAGCTTTAGAAAATGCAAAAACAATCGTATGGAATGGACCTATGGGTGTATTCGAATTTGATGCATTCGCTCATGGTACTGAAGATATCGCTCATGCAGTTGCTGAATCCACTGGTATCAGCATTGTTGGTGGCGGTGACTCCATTGCTGCTCTTAAGAAAACTGGTCTTTCCGACAAAATTACTCACATTTCCACTGGTGGCGGTGCTACATTAGAATTCCTCGAAGGTAAACCAATGCCAGGTATTGCAGCTATTGCTGACAAATAATAAAAATAAATTATAAAGAGGTTGATTTGATAATGCGTAAACCTATTATTGCTGGTAACTGGAAAATGAACAATACAGTAGCTGCTGGTACTGCTCTTGTAAAAGAATTAGCTCCACTTGTAAAAGATAACAATGCTGTAGATATCGTTGTATGCCCAACATTTACTGCTCTTGCTGCTGTTTGTGAAGCTGTAAAAGGTACTAACATTCATGTTGGTGCTCAGAACGTTCATTGGGAAAAAAGCGGTGCTTTCACTGGCGAAATTTCCGCTGAAATGCTCACAGAACTTGGCGTTGAATATGTTGTAATCGGTCACTCCGAACGTCGTGAAATGTTTGGTGAAACTGATGAATATGTAAATAAACGTGCAAAAGCTGCATTAGCTGCTGGTATTACTCCTATCATTTGCTGTGGTGAAACTTTAGAAACTCGTGAAGCTGGTACAACTAATGATTTCGTTAGTGGTCAGATCAAAGCTGCACTTGAAGGTTTAACTGCTCAGCAAGTTGCTAGCCTTGTTATTGCTTATGAACCAATCTGGGCTATCGGTACTGGTAAAACTGCTACATTTGAACAAGCTGAAGAAGTTTGCGCTTGCATTCGTGAAACTGTTAAAGCTATGTTTGATGAAGCTACTAGCGATGCTGTTCGTATTCAATATGGCGGAAGTGTAAAACCTGCTACTATTGATGGTTTAATGCAAAAACCAAACGTTGATGGTGCTTTAGTTGGTGGCGCTTCTTTAAAAGCTGCTGATTTCAGTGCTATTGTTAACTTTAAATAATTTTTATTATTGATGAACCGTGTGGCACATGGGGATTGCCTGTAATGCAGGAAGCACACATCATAGTAAATTATAAAATGATTTTAACTGGTGTGTGCTATGCTATTTTAAAATTAATAGATTGAGGTAGTGTAATAATGTCAAAACTTAACGCTCCTGTTGCTTTAATTATTATGGATGGTTGGGGAGTTGGCGATGCTCAAAGCACAACTAATGCTGTTAATGTAGGTAAAACACCTGTTATTGATGGTTTAACAGCAAAATATCCTCATGCTCAACTTGCTTGCTCTGGTGAAGCAGTAGGTCTTCCTGATGGACAAATGGGAAATTCCGAAGTTGGTCATACAAATATTGGTGCTGGTCGTATCGTTTATCAAGAATTAACACGTATTACAAAAGCTATACGTGAAGGCGCATTCTTCAAAAATCCTGTATTTTTGGATGTTATTAATGCTGTTAAGAAAAACAATGGTGCGCTTCATTTAATGGGATTATTATCCGATGGCGGAGTTCATAGCCATAATAGTCATCTTTATGCACTCTTACAGCTTGCAAAACAAGAAGGCGTTGAAAACGTTTTCGTTCATGCTTTCCTTGATGGACGTGATGTACCACCATCTAGTGCTGCTGATTATTTAGCTGAGCTTGAAGCTAAATTAAAAGAAATTGGCGTTGGTAAAATAGCTACAATTTCTGGTCGTTATTATGCTATGGACCGTGATAAACGTTGGGATCGTGTTCAGAAAGCTTATAATGCTATCGCTTTAGGCGAAGGTGTAAAACAAGCTTCTAGCGAACTTGCAATTAAAAATTCTTATGAAGAAGATACTACTGATGAATTTGTTGTTCCTGTTGTTGTTGGCAACTATGCAGGTATGACAAGCAATGATGGAGCTATTTTCTTTAACTTCCGTCCTGATAGAGCACGTGAACTTACTCATGCTTTTGTGGATACTACTTTTGATGGCTTTGCTCGCAATGAAGATTTGAAAATTCCATTTGCAACAATGACTCAATATGAAAAAGGTATGAACGTAGAAATTGCTTATAAACCTGAGTTTTTAACAAATACTTTAGGTGAATATGTAAGCAAACTCGGTTATACTCAACTTCGTATTGCAGAAACTGAAAAATATGCACATGTAACTTTCTTCTTTAACGGCGGTATTGAACAGCCTTATGAAGGTGAAGATCGTATATTAGTACCTTCTCCAAAAGTTGCTACTTATGATTTACAACCTGAAATGAGTGCTATTGAAGTTACTGATAAAGTTGTAGAAGCTATTTTATCTAAAAAATATGATTTCATCATTTTAAACTATGCTAATGGTGATATGGTTGGTCATACAGGTGTTATGGAAGCAGCTGTAAAAGCTGTAGAAACTGTAGATACTTGTGTTGGTCGCTTTGTAGATGCAATAAAACAAGTTGGCGGTACTGTATGTATTACAGCTGACCATGGTAATGCTGAAAAAATGTTAGATGAAGAAACTAAAGAAGCATTTACAGCACATACTACAAATCCTGTACCATTTATCGTAGTTTCTGATAAAGTAAAAGAAGTTAAAGATGGTGCTTTATGTGATATTGCTCCAACTTTATTGAAATTAGCAGGTCTTGAAGTTCCAGCAGAAATGACTGGAAAAGCTTTAATCGATTAATATTATCTTATTGATAGATTAAGTTTTAATATAAGATTATATTATTGAAATAAGAAAAACTATTGTTATTTTAAGTTTTAGTTTCATAAACTTGAATAATGATATCATATAATGATATAATGTATATCGTGTATAAAATGTATATATTAAGGAGAGGAAACAAAGATGATCTATTCACAAGAAGTGTCTAATATGACATGTGTGGCAAAAGGCATTGAAAAACATGGCCCAGCTCCAATTCCTGAAGAAGGCAAATGGGTACAGGCTAAAGAAATTAAAGATATCAGCGGTTTAACTCATGGTGTTGGCTGGTGTGCTCCTCAACAGGGTGCATGTAAACTAACTCTTAATGTTAAAGAAGGCGTTATCCAAGAAGCTTTAGTAGAAACTATTGGTTGCTCTGGTATGACTCATTCCGCAGCTATGGCTTCTGAAATTCTTCCTGGTAAAACTATTCTTGAAGCATTAAACACAGACCTCGTTTGTGATGCTATTAATACTGCTATGAGAGAATTATTCCTCCAGATTGTATACGGTAGAACTCAGACTGCATTCTCCGAAGGTGGTCTTCCTATCGGTGCTGGCCTCGAAGACCTTGGTAAAGGTTTAAGAAGCCAAGTTGGTACTATGTATGGTACACTTGAAAAAGGTCCTCGTTATCTTGAACTTGCTGAAGGTTATGTAACAAGAATTGCTCTTGATGCAGAAGATCGTATCATTGGTTATGAATTCGTTCACCTCGGCAAAATGATGGAAATGATCACTAAAAAAGGTATTCCTGCACAGGAAGCTTTAGAAAAAAGCAATAAAAAACTCCATATGTTTATCCGGACTGGTTCTCCGTAGAATTAAAAAACCAATATTGCAAAATTGTATGATCTG
>ENA-OQAY01000330-OQAY01000330.1-human-gut-metagenome-genome-assembly--contig:-NODE-330-length-13880-cov-0.677743_pt1 | contig 13880 bp, 13 predicted proteins | sample MGYA00242740_ERZ504537 | MGnify/ENA primary metagenome ERZ504537 (study PRJEB26092, sample SAMD00036272) | human gut metagenome | host: Homo sapiens | study: EMG produced TPA metagenomics assembly of... | reverse complement strand
GGAATCGAACCCGTGTTTCCGCCGTGAGAGGGCGGCGTCTTAACCGCTTGACAACGAACCGTGTATTATAATAGCCATACACCCCACGCTTCGTCAAGCATTATTTTTCATTATTTTTCAAAAATATTCAAACAAATTCGAAAATAAGACTTTTCCCTCTTTTTTAATTAATCCTCATAACCGTTTGGATTGTTCTTCTGCCATCTCCAGGAATCCGCACACATTTCCTTAATTCCGTACTGCGCTTCCAGCCAAGTTCACGTTCTGCCTTGCCCGGGTCACAGTAACAGGTTGCAATATCGCCAGGACGGCGAGGCTTGATGCTGTATGGAATCTTAATGCCGTTTGCTTCCTCAAAATTCTTTACGATATCAAGTACGCTGTAGCCGTGTCCGGTACCAAGGTTGTAAATGCAAAGTCCGGCGTTCTCTTCGATCTTCTTTAATGCCTTTACATGTCCGTTTGCCAGATCAACAACGTGGATATAATCGCGCACACCGGTTCCGTCCGGAGTATCGTAATCGTTTCCAAACACGCCGAGTTCTTTTAACTTGCCAACTGCAACCTGTGTAATATAAGGCATCAGGTTGTTTGGAATACCGTTTGGATTCTCTCCCATCGTTCCGCTTGGATGCGCCCCGATTGGATTAAAGTAACGAAGCAGAATCACATTCCACTCATTGTCTGCTTTGTAAATATCAGATAAAATCTGTTCCAGCATGGACTTTGTCCAGCCATATGGATTGGTACACTGTCCCTTCGGACAGTTTTCGGTGATCGGAATCTCTGCCGGATCTCCATATACCGTTGCTGAGGAAGAAAAAATGATGTTCTTGCATCCGTTCTGACGCATCACGTCAACCAATGTCAACGTGCCCGCAATATTGTTATTATAATATTCCCAAGGCTTTGCTACAGACTCTCCGACTGCTTTAAGTCCAGCGAAATGAATACAGCTTCAATCTTCTGCTCTGCAAAAATTTTATTTAAAATGTCACGGTCAAGGATATCTCCCTTATAAAAAGTAACTTTCTTTCCAGTCAATGCTTCCACACGATCCAGCGACTTTTCGGAAGCGTTTGACAGATTATCCAAAACAACAACATCATACCCCGCATTCTGCAGTTCTACACATGTATGACTTCCGATATAGCCTGCTCCACCAGTAACTAAAATTGCCATAATTCCACTCTCCCTTTCTGTGCTTTTGTTTTCTTTTGACATCTTTATTCTATCGCTCTTATCCACAAATGTACAGAACCAAATGTAGAGAAAACATGTAAAAATGTTGCATGTGCATAAAAAAAACGTATAAACTGAATATTAAAGATAACAAAAGCAGCCATGAACTCTATGGGTGTACAAGGAGTGTTTTCCATGAACGATCAATACAAAAATTCCTATAAAGCAACCGCAAAAGAACTTGTTTCCCTGTCGGTTTACAATGTCGGATACCAACTATGCGATGCCGGTTATCAGTGGGGTCCCGGAATCCGTGACCACTATCTGATTCACTATATTATCTCCGGCAAAGGCACCTATGAAGTGCATCACGAAGTCCATTCTCTCTCCGCCGGAGATGCCTTTTTAGTTTATCCTAATACTGAGGTTATCTACCGTGCAGACGCCAAAAACCCATGGGAATACGCCTGGGTCGGTTTTACCGGAAGCGACGCTGCCACCATCCTGCAGGCAACTGATTTTTCTCGCAAAAATCCCTGTATTCATGCAGTGCCAAACGGAGAAGAAGTCAAGCGGCAGCTTCTGCATATTTACGATGCCAGAGGAAATGGTTTTGAGCATGCAGTGGAAATGACCGGACGGCTCTATACTACTCTGGCACTTTTTCTGAAATCTTCTGCCAAAAAAGATACACAGCTGACATCCGCTACCTATGTCCAAAAGAGCATCGAATATATCAGCGCCAATTACTCCTACCCGATCACAGTGGAAGATATTGCCGCCTACGTCGGTTTAAGCCGCAGCCATCTGTTCCGTTCCTTTGAACTGGTGCTGCAGCAGTCCCCAAAAGAATACCTCACGGATTTTCGCATGAAACAGGCATGCTATCTGTTGGAACACTCAAATCTTTCGATCACCGCCATTGCAAATTCCGTCGGATTTGATAATGGGCTGTATTTTTCAAAAACCTTTCATAAGAAAAAAGGGGCCTCTCCCAAAGCTTATCGCATAAAAATAAGAGGGACAGAATAATTTTGCCCCTCTTTTCTTCTAATGCCACGGAAACGTGAACATTCCATAAATATAAATAAATAAAATCCCTACAGGCACAAAATAACAGAACAGCGGTTTCATCCATGCCTTGATTTTTAAGCCTTTTCCCGCATTGGCCTCCTGCAGGAAATTGTTCCACCCCCATCCCCGGCGTGTACAGCAAAACAGCGCCAGTATCAGTGAGCCGAGCGGCATCGCATTGTTAGACACAATAAAATCCCACAAATCCAGCCATGCCGTGCCTTTTGCAAACGGCTGAAAACGAATCAGACTGTACCCCAGCGCCGTTGTCAATGCCACAAGAAACGTCCCAATCCCGCAGGCAATACATCCCACCGGACGTGACCAGCCCGTCAGTTCCCGGATCATGGCAAGCAGATTCTCACATACTCCAAATACCGTTGACATGGCAGCAAACACCATGAACAGGAAAAACAGCGCACCCCACCAGCGTCCGCCCTGCATATGGTTAAACACACTCGCCATCGTATCAAACAAAAGGCTTGGTCCCGCAGTCACTTCAAGATTATAGGTATCGCAGGCAGGAAACATAATCATGCCTGCAACAACTGCTACAAACGTATCTAAAACAATGATATTTACGGATTCTCCCAAAAGGGAACGCTCTTTCCCGATGTAGCTTCCAAAGATCGCCATGCCACCCATACCGACCGACAACGTGAAAAACGCCTGATTCATTGCTTTTACAATCATTGTACCTGATATTTTGGAAAGGTCCGGAATCAGATAAAAAGCCAGCCCATCCTTTGCGCCGGAAAGCGTAAAACTGTGGATCGCCAACACCAGCATCAGCACCAGAAGCGCCGACATCATATATTTGGTAATGCGTTCAAGGCCTCCCTGCAGCCGGAAACTCAAAATCACAAATGTAATCACAACCGTGATCAACAGGTAACCAACATTTACGGATGGTGTTGTGATCATTTTTTCAAATCCCAAATCCGCATTCTGACCGGTAAGAAACTTCACAAAATAATAAATAATCCAGCCTGCAACAACGGAATAAAACGCGATCAGTGCAATATTTCCAATCAGACACACAATCCCCGGAATTTTCCATTTGCGTTTTCCGGAAAGTTTCTCATACATATACAAGGGACTTGTCTGTGCCGCACGTCCTACGGAAAGTTCCATCACCATTGCCGGAAGCCCTAAAATGAGCAGACAGATCACATAGACAAGCATGAAACTGCCACCGCCGTTTTGTCCGCACATCCAGGGAAACTTCCATACATTTCCGCATCCGATTGCACATCCTGCCGAGAGCATAATAAACCCAAGTCTGCTTCCGAGCTGTTCTCTTTTTTCCATTGTTTCCAATACCTTTCCCCGTATATTTTTCAAAAAACTCCGGACAAACAACTTGTCCGGAGTTTTCTACCCAACATTTTTCCGATGACTAAGCTAATGCTTTCTTTGCAACTTCTGCAAGCTTTGCAAAACCTGCTGCATCTGTAACAGCCATGTCAGCTAATACCTTACGGTTTAAATCAGCTCCAGCTACCTTTAATCCGTGCATGAACTGGCTGTAAGAAAGTCCGTTCATACGAGCTGCTGCGTTGATACGAGCAATCCATAACTGACGGAACTGTCTCTTTCTCTCTTTACGTCCAGAATAAGAACTTGTTAAGGCTCTCATTACGGACTGCTTAGCTACACGATACTGCTTGGAACGAGCTCCTCTGTATCCCTTTGCTAACTTTAAAGTTCTGTTATGTCTTTTCTTAGCGCCTAATCCGCCTTTAACTCTTGCCATTTCCTATATCCTCCTTAACAAATCTTAGATGTATGGTAAAATCTTCTTCATGTTCTTGATGTTTGTCTGATCCATCATTGCTGCTTTTCTGAGATTTCTCTTATTCTTTGTTGTTTTCTTTGTTAAGATATGTCTTCTGTAAGCCTTGTTTCTCTTTAACTTTCCGGTTCCGGTTGCTTTGAAACGCTTTGCTGCTGCTCTGTTTGTCTTAATTTTTGGCATTGTGTATTCCTCCTTAATAAATGTTATCTCTTCTCTGCCAACACCATACCGATGCTTCTTCCCTCGATCTTCGGTGCTTTTTCCACTACTGCGATATCGGAAAGCTGCTCAGCAAGATCATCTAAGATGTGCTTACTGCTGTTCATATGTGCCATCTCGCGACCACGGAAACGAAGTGTGATCTTGACTTTATTGCCTTTTGCGAGGAACTTCTTTGCAGCGTTCATCTTGGTGTTCAAATCATTGGTGTCAATGTTTGGTGACAGGCGGATTTCTTTTAATTCCACTGTCTTCTGCTTCTTCTTTGCATCCTTTTCCTTACGTGCAAGATCATAACGATACTTACCGTAATCAATTACCTTGCATACAGGCGGCTTTGCATTCGGAGCAATCTTGACAAGGTCAAGACCGGCTTCATCTGCAATTTTCTGTGCCTCTCTGGATGAGACAACACCAATCTGCTCGCCATCCGGTCCGATCAGACGAACCTCTCTGTCTCTGATCTGTTCGTTAATCATTAATTCGCTAATGGTTTTGTACCTCCAATAAAAAATAGTGGATAGGCAGACTATCCACTATTACATCTAACATTCATATAACATGCTAAAAGTATGAACACTAAGTCGCCCGATTGCGCTTAGGTGAGAGTGGATACTCTACTTGTTTCTTAACAACCATTTGACTATACCACCTGATTACGGTATTGTCAACTGTTTTCTGTAAATTTATTCCGCCGGTTCTGCCGGAATAAACAGCCGCTGGTTGTTTCCCGGATTCTGATCCGGCACTGCTGCTTTTGCCTCCGCACAAAACTGCTCCTGTGAGTTTATCAGAACCTTGCCCCGCTTGTCAAGTTTTTCATAAATACCATCCGGCTGCATCACACGCGCTTTCACATTATCTTCCAGTTCCACATGCAGAATATGCAGTGCTTTTTCTTTGAGTTCCTCCTCAATCACCGGGAAAACAATCTCTACACGCCGGTCAAGATTTCGCGGCATCCAGTCCGCACTTCCCATAAATACTTCCGGATTGCCGTCATTATAAAAATAGAAAATACGGCTGTGCTCCAGGAAATTTCCCACAATGGAACGCACGGAAATATTTTCACTCACTCCCGGAATTCCGACGCGCAGACAGCAGATTCCGCGCACGATCAGATCAATCTTTACACCGCTTGCAGATGCCTCATACAGCGCCGCAATAATGCCTGGATCACAGAGGGAATTCATCTTTGCCACGATACGGGCTTCTCTACCCTGCCGTGCATTTTTCGTTTCCCTGCCGATCAGGCGCAAAAATTTATCCCGCAGCCAGTATGGTGCCAGCACCAGCTCATTCCATGCCAGCGTTCGGAATATCCGGATAACATATTAAACACCGCTGTGGCATCCTCCCCGATTGACTCTTTGCAGGTAAAGATTCCACAGTCCGTATATAATTTTTGCCGTCGAATCGTTATAGTTTCCGGTTCCCAGATGAACATAGCGGCGGATTCCATCCTCCTCCCGGCGGACCACCAGTGCGATCTTGCTGTGTGTTTTAAGGCCAACGAGACCATAGATCACATGACAGCCTGCCTGTTCCAGTTTTTTCGCCCATACAATGTTGTGCTCCTCATCGAAACGGGCTTTCAGCTCAACCAGAACCGACACCTGCTTGCCGTTTTCCGCTGCCTGTGCCAGACTGCTGATAATCGGGGAATTTCCGCTGACACGATACAGTGTCTGTTTAATCGCCAGGACATCCGGATCTTTGGATGCCTGCCGGATGAAATCCACAACCGGATCAAAGGTTTCGTATGGATGATGCAGAAAAATATCCCCTTTGCGGATTGCGGCAAAAATGTCACTTCCAGGTGTAATTTCCGGCACCTGCTGCGGCGTATACGGTTTATAGCGGAGATGGTCATATCCGTCAATCCCATACATTTTCATTAAAAAAGTCAGATCAATCGGTCCTGCAATCTGAAAAATATCCTCATCCGATACTTTCAGCTCGGTCTTTAAAAATTTCAGAAGCTTTTTGTCTACCTTCTCTTCAATTTCCAGACGGATAACTTCTCCCCACTGACGCATCTTTAATTTGTTTTCAATCTCTTTCAGCAAATCTGATGCCTCATCCTCATCAATTGTCAGATCTGCGTTTCGCATGATCCGGTACGGATATGCACACAATACCTTGTAATTGGAAAACAATATGCCGATGTTGCGTTCTATGATCTGCTCAAGGAGAATAAACGATTTTGTCTCCCCTTCGCTTGGAATCTGTACCAGACGCGGCAGAACACTTGGCACCTGCACGGTCGCAAACACGGTCTCATCCTCCGTTTTCTTTCCGGTCAGAAGTGCTGCAATATTCAGTGTTTTATTGCGGATCAGCGGGAACGGACGCGATGCATCCACCGCCATCGGGGTGAGTACCGGATATACATTTTCCATAAAATAGCGATCCACAAAACGCGCCTGTTCCTCATTCAGATCCTCATGTGCATCCAGAAGATATATTCCTTCTTTGCGCAGAAGCGGCATCAGGGAACGGCTGAATGTACTGTACTGGATATTGACCAGTTCCCGCGCCTGTTTATTGATGGCGGAAAGCTGCTCCGTTGCGGTCATTCCGGCGATATCACGCTTTTTATATTTTGCATGTACCATATCCTTTAAGGATGCCACCCTTACCATAAAAAATTCATCCAGATTGGAAGAAGTAATACTGACAAATTTCAACCGCTCCAAAAGCGGAATGGATTTATCTCTTGCTTCACTTAATACACGCTGGTCAAACTTAATCCAGCTGAGCTCACGGTTTTCATAATATGCCGGATCTTTAAAATCTATTTTTGTGTCCATAAAAGCCCTCCGATCTAATAGTTATAAATACGCTTTTCTTTTAAAACAGGTTTCATGCTGTATACATTTTCAAAATAAGAGGTCTTTGCGTCAAACAATGCCTGTTCCAGTGCAATATCCTCAAATGCCTCGACCGTAATCACGAGTTTTCTCTCCCTTACCGCGATCCGGATATTTTTAAACTTCTGTTTATGACTCTGATCCAGCGCATTTGCCACACGAAGAATTGCCGAAAGTTTTGCCACGCAAAGATACTCTTCCTGACTCAGCACATCGGCGACTTCCTCATACGGGTCCAGAGGAAGGGTATTGTAACGCACGATCTGTGCAACAATCTCCCGCTCCTGATGGGTCAGACCGATAATCTCTGAGGACATGATAATATGATACGTACTCTCCGACGCTTCCGCAAAGCTGACATACTTTCCACAGTCATGCAGGATTGTAGCCACCTGAAGCAGCAGACGCGCCCGCTTTCCAAGTCCGTGTTCCTGTTTCATCGCATCAAAAATCTTAATGGATAGCTTGGAAAGTGTCTGAATGTGTGGAGAAAAACTGTGGTAATGCTCCGATAAAAATGTGGCCGCCGAAATGACATCCGCATCAAAATCATGTGTCGATGCCAGCAGTTTATTGTGCTGTGCATAATCAAATGCCATACCATCCTGAATATTTGCGCCCGGAACCCATACCTCTTTCGGATTCACATTCTGTGCCATCATTTTATACAGCACAAGTGCCGGAATAATTAACGGTTCCCTCTCATCCGAAAGATTCAGTTCCGCTGTAATTTCCTCCAGTGTTTTTTTGAGCAGTTTATCGATAAATTTAGAGAATTTATCCAGCTTTACCTGCCGGCTTTTTCTGCCTTTTTCCTCAATCTTTTTGACCAGGCCGTCGGCATAGTCACTGATCAGGATCAGATAATCCACCGGCGTATTCATATACATGGCACGGAATCCCTCGAGTTTTTTATTGACATATTCCTCAATCTGGTTTTCATACATTTTCAGGGAATATCCGCGGTCTCCAAGCAGATTCCGCAAGCGCATGATGCCCGCTTCCATGTGCTGTGTCGTGATCATCTTTCCGTTGCGGAATAACGTAATCTGTACGCTCGCTCCGCCGACATCCACGACTGCTGCACTCGTCTTTATCATCTCCTCAAACACCGGACTTCCCGCCACCGCTTTATAACTGATAAAACGGTGTTCCGAATTGCTGAGCACCTTTACCCGGAATCCGGTTCTAAGATAAATCTGGTCGAGAACAAATATCTCATTCGTGGTATCCCGGAGTGCGGCTGCGGCACAGACTTCATAACTGTCTACCTTGTAGCTTTCCATAATCTCTTTAAACTGCGCCAGTGTTTCACAGAGTTCTTCCACCTGCTCATATCCGATTGTCCCGGTGCCGTAAGCACCTTTCCCCAGTTCCTGCCGGGACCGGATGTGATCCACCTCATGAAACTTTTTTCTGTTTGTAAACTCAAATACCTTCAGGCTCACATCGTATGTGCCAATATAAATTGCTGCAAATGTGTGAATTGCCATACGCCCACCTTCTTTCACCAATTCTGACTAATACGTACCAAGAATCCGGAATGCAATTGTTTCCTCCCGAAGTCCGCGCAGCGCATTCTGCACTGCATGATCCTCAAATCTTCCCTCAAAATCAACAAAGAAACGATATTCCCAGTTTTTATTTTGTAACGGACGTGACTGAATATTTGTCATATTCAGTCCATTATAAATAAAATGCGACAGTGCATGATATAAAGCACCGCTTTCGTGATTGATCTCAAAACAGATGCTGATCCGGTCTGCCTGATCGGTATATACTTTTTTCCCTGTCACAACAATAAACCGGGTCGAATTATTTTTATTATTCTGAATGGAATTGCGTAATACTTTCAACCCATAAATCTGGGCATTTTTTGCACTGGCAATCGCCGCATGGGAAATCTCCCCATCCTCTTTGACCTTCTTGGCTGCAACGGCATTATTGCTGACACTGAATTTTTCCCAGTCCGCATGACTGTCCAGAAATTCACTGCACTGCATCAGTGACTGTTTGTGCGAATACACGGTACGGATATCTCTCTCATCCGCATCTTCCAGTCCTAAAAGTGCATGATCAATACGGATGATCTGCTCCCCGACAATATAATTATCATATTCCACCAGAAGATCATAATTTTCCGAGACAATTCCTGCCGAAGAATTCTCGATCGGGAGTACCGCATAATCCGCTTCCCCGTTCTTAATGGCCTCCATGGCATCTTTCCAGCTCTCCACATGGAAATTATTGCAGTTTTCTCCAAAAAACTGTTCCATGGCAAGCTGGCTGTAGGCACCTTCGAGTCCCTGAAAAACAATCCTTGCATTGGAATAATCCAGCGTGTGAATCGGCTCAAACTCCTGCGGAGGCATAATTCCATGCTCCGTCAGCAGTTTATACTGTTTCTTACGGCTCATCGCCATGATCTGCTCAAAAGTTCACGGATTCCGTGTCTGGTAAAATCACTTTCCGCTTTTTCTGCAGCGTTGCCAGCTTGGATTCCTCCCTCTCTTTGTCAAAAACCTGCTTGCCGGTGTTTATTTTGTATTCAGCCACATCCGAGGTCAGTTTCATCCGTTCCTCATAGAGTTTTACGATCTGTTCGTCAATTTTATCAATATCTTTTCGGATATCTAGTAAATCTTTCATATAGCGCTCCTTCATGATTTATGATAAAATTTTATAACACAAAGGTATAAAAGGCAAGATACAACTTACCAAGGAGGACTCGATATTATGAAAAAACGTTTGCCCATAATTATAATTGCTGTTCTGGTCGTAGTATTTGCAGGACTGGGCTTTTACAGCCATCAGAAAAGTAAGATCAAATACAACACAAGCTATGTCAACGGAAATACTGCCGGAAACCTTTACAATGCCGGCTTGTTTTGTGAGAAAAAACGGAACCGTTTATTTTGCCAATCCGGATGACGATTACCGGCTGTATTCCATGGATACAAACGGCAATCATCTGAAAAAACTCAGTTATGACCGTGTCATGTATATCAACGCCGATGACCATTATGTATACTATGTACGCAATAATGAAAATAATGGAACCGGATTTGATTTCTTCTCCTACGCAAGAAACAGTCTGTGCAGAATTGACCAGAATGGAGAAAACACTAAAATTTTAGACAAAGATCCCTGCCTGTATGCCTCGCTTGTCGGAAACTACATTTATTATCTGCACTATGATGACAAGGATGCTACAACGCTTTACAAGATCGGAATCGATGGCGAAGGACGCAAAAAAGTATATTCGCCTTACATTTTTACATGCAGCACGCTGGGTCAGTATATTTATACCAGCGGAACCGAAAGTGACGGTGCCATCTATCAGCTGGATACCGCCAGTGACAGTTTAAGCAAAGTCTACGAATGTAATTCTTTCAAACCGATTGTAACCAGTGATGACAATGTCTATTATATGGATGTGGATCAGAACAACGCCCTGGTACATACCAATATGAAATCCGGTCATCCGGTTACACTTACCAAGGACAGTCTGGATCTCTACAATGTATACGGAAGCAGTATTTTTTATCAGCGCTATTCCGAAGACAATCCGGCCCTTTGTATGATCAAAAATGACGGCAGTGGATATCAGGAACTGGCACAGGGCAATTACTCCAATATCAACGTCACTTCCAGTTACATCTATTTTACCGATTTTAAGACAAAAGAAATGTTCTGTACACCGACCGATCATCCGGGAACACTCACCGCTTTCCATCCCGGCGTTAAATCAAAAAATAAATGTATAAGACTGTAAAAAGAGGAGGAACCCAAACATGCGGTTCCTCCTCTTTTGTTTTTCAAAACTTCCATAACATTACGCGCCAAAATCAAACAGGGAAAGCTGATTGGATTCCGGCATATCGCCAAACAATCCCAGATCACTCATCAGTTCTATGGTTGTCTTTGATACTTTTGTCCGTTCCCTAAAATCATCCTTGGAAAGAAAAATTCCGTCTTTTGCCGCTTCTGCAATCGCAACTGCCGCATTATCGCCAAGTCCGTCAATCGTATTGAGCGCCGGCAGCAGTTTTCCATCCACAATCTGAAAATGATGCGGTTCTGACTTATAGATATCCAGCGGAAGAAATTCAAATCCTCTGGCATACATTTCCTGTACCAGACGCATATCTTTGTAGGTATCCTGCTCTTTTTTGGAGAGCTCGTCCTTGCGCTTTTCGTACTCATGCATATATCCTTCCAGTTTTTCTTTTCCCTGACACATCAGCTCATAACTGAACGCGGTCGCACGGATAGAAAAATATGCTGCATAGTAAGCCAGCGGATAAAACACTTTACAGTAGGCAATGCGCCATGCCATCATAACATACGCGGCTGCATGGGCTTTCGGGAACATGTACTTAATCTTCTCACAGGACCAGATATACCAGTCCGGTACATTGTGATCGATCATATCCTGCTTCCATTCCGGCCATTTGTCACATTTTCCTTTTGCCACAATTCCCTTCCGGACATTCTCCATAATCTTAAACGATTCCTCGGAATCCAGTCCCATACTGATCAGATAGATCATGATATCATCCCTTGTACAGATGGCGGTAGAAATCGTTGCCTTCTTTTCCTGAATCAGTGTCTGTGCATTGCCAAGCCATACGTCCGTACCATGGGACAGCCCTGCAATACGCACCAGATCCGAAAATTCTTTTGGCTGTGTGTCTATTAACATGCCCATGGCAAAGTCTGTACCAAACTCCGGGATACCCAATGCTCCCAGCTGACAGTTCACCAGATCATCCGGCGTGATGCCAAGTGCGGAAGTATCCTGAAACAGCGACATGACAGCCTTATCATCCAGCGGGATCTGCGTCGGATCTACTCCCGTCAGATCCTGCAGCATACGGATCATGGTAGGATCATCGTGTCCGAGAATGTCAAGTTTTAAAAGATTATGGTCAATCGAGTGATAATCAAAATGTGTGGTCGTAATATCGACCGTCATATCATTTGCCGGATGCTGAACCGGGGTAAATGTATAAATCTGTTCCCCCATCGGAAGAACAACGATACCACCCCGGATGCTGTCCCGTAGTACGACGCACCCCGACACATCCAAGCACGATCCGGTCAATTTCACAGTTTCTCTTATGTACGCCGCGCTCTTCATAATAATTTTTGACATAACCGAATGCCGTCTTATCCGCCAGCGTACCGATCGTTCCTGCCTTAAAGGTCTGTCCCTCCCCGAAGATAACTTCGGTGTATTTATGTGCCTTACTCTGGTACTCTCCGGAAAAGTTCAGGTCGATATCCGGCTCTTTATTTCCCTTAAATCCCAGGAACGTCTCAAACGGAATATCAAACCCTTCTTTGGAAAGCGGTTTTCCGCAGCGCGGACAGAGCTTATCCGGCATATCACATCCGCTTCGGCCGGAAAAAGATTTTACCAGATCCGAATCAAAATCGCTGTACTGGCAATGTTTGCACAGATAATGCGCATGCAGCGGGTTCACCTCCGTAATACCGGACATTGTCGCAACGAAAGAACTTCCGACCGATCCACGCGATCCGACCAGGTAGCCGTCTTCGTTGGATTTCCAAACCAGCTTCTGCGCAATGATATACATCACAGCATACCCATTGCTGATAATGGAATTTAATTCCCGGTCTAAACGTTCCTGCACAATTTCCGGCAGTGGATCTCCATACATTTTATGTGCTTTGTTGTAACAGATGTCACGCAGCATCTGATCCGAATTTTCAATGACCGGCGGACACTTATCCGGACGAACGGGAGAAATTTTTTCGCACATATCCGCAATCCGGTTTGTGTTTGTAATAACAACCTCTTCTGCTTTTTCACTTCCAAGATAGGCAAATTCTTTCAGCATCTCTTCCGTCGTCCGCAGAAAAAGGGGAGCCTGCTCATCAGCATCTTTAAATCCCTGCCCTGCCATGATAATTCTCCGGTAAATTTCATCCTCCGGATCTAAAAATGCACATCACAGGTTGCCACCACCGGCTTATGGAACTGTTCACCGAGCCGGACAATCTTTTTATTGATCTCAATCAGATCGTCATTGGACGCAACCGGAGAATCTTCATCTCTTACAAGGAATGCATTGTTTCCGAGCGGCTGGATTTCCAGATAATCATAAAAGTTTACCAGTCTAGAAATTTCTTCCTCCGGACGGCCATTTAAAATTGCCCGGTACAACTCTCCCGCTTCGCAGGCAGACCCGATCAGAAGTCCATCCCGGTACCTGATAAATTCACTCTTCGGAATCCTCGGACGCCGGTGATAATATTTGATATGCGCCAGCGAAATCAGCTTATACAGGTTTGTCCGCCCCTGATCGCAGGTGGCAAGAATGATCGCATGATAAGTCGGCATCTTTTGTACATTCTGCACCGATGAGGTTCCCATTGCATTCACTTCGTCCAGGGTAGACATACCGCGCTCCCGGAGCATCTCAATAAACTTCACAAAAATCTCTGCAGTACATGCGGCATCATCTACTGCCCGGTGATGATTTTCCAGTGAAACCCCAACTGCTTTTGCTACCGTATCCAGCTTAAATCTGTTCAATGCAGGAAGCAGGAAACGGGCCATACCGACCGTATCTACATAAGTAAAATCATGTGCGATTCCCAGTCTGTCACAGTTTTTCATAATAAATCCCATATCAAAGTCCGCATTGTGTGCAACCATAACCGCATCCTTGCTGAATTCAAGGAATTTCGGAAGCACTTCTTCG
>ENA-OQAY01000328-OQAY01000328.1-human-gut-metagenome-genome-assembly--contig:-NODE-328-length-13913-cov-0.848615_pt1 | contig 13913 bp, 12 predicted proteins | sample MGYA00242740_ERZ504537 | MGnify/ENA primary metagenome ERZ504537 (study PRJEB26092, sample SAMD00036272) | human gut metagenome | host: Homo sapiens | study: EMG produced TPA metagenomics assembly of... | reverse complement strand
ACAAAGATAACACTCAAAACACCCTTTTACAAGCATTTACCCCACACTACCGCAAAAAAGTGACTAAGCGAAAATAACTGGGAAATTATTCGTTTTTATCAAGACTATTTCATACTTTTGCACCGTCAAGTTAATCGTTTCACTAGAATGATGAAATTTCATCACCTAAGTGATACAACTTCATCACTAGAGTGATATGATTTCATCACTAAAGTGAAACGATTAACTTGAAAGGAAGTTGCAGCAAACTCTTCCGTACAAGAAAGCATAAACAACCGGATAAAAACAAATAAGCGAATGGCTATCAAATTTGAATTTTATGAATCACCCAATACGATAGGTACGCGCAAGAAGCGCTATCACGCCCGTGTAGTAAACTGGCAGCGCATCAACACCGACTATCTGGCACGGGAAATACAGTACGGCTCCTCGCTCACCGTGGCGGACATCAAGGCAACCATCATCTCGCTCAGCGAGAAACTGGCCTATTACTTGAAAGACGGCGCCCGGGTGCACATCGAAGGGATAGGGTATTTCCATATATCGCTTACCTGCCCCGAGACACGGACACCAAGCTCCACACGTGCCAACAAGGTGAAATTCAAATCGGTGACATTCCGTGCGGACAAATACCTGAAGCATCAGTTGAGCGACGTCAAGACCGAGCGTTCGAAATACAAGCCGCACTCCATGCCGGTAACCAAAGAGAGTATAGACGAAGCACTGACGGAATACTTCTTGACAAACAGCGTGCTGACACGCCGGAAGTTTGAATCGTTATGCGGACTGACACGAGCTACCGCGGGACGTTATATCGCTCAGTTGGCGAAAGATAAAAAACTGCGCAATATCTCCATTCCGCGCAACCCCATCTATGAACCGATGCCGGGATTCTACGGAAAAGAGAAATTGCCCGAACCGGAGAACGAAACGGAAAACGTATCGGCAACAAACGACACGGACCTGACAATAAAGTAAATATACAACGAAACAATATAATAGAAAACTTCTACAAACGAAGCTCAAACCATAAAGAGCTGAAACTTCTACACTAGGCTGAAGGAATTCCGGGAGGAAATCCTTCAGCCGCTTTTCTTTATTGACGAACGTTTGCGAAGAGGCTGAAGGATTTGAAGGAAAAAACTGGGAAAACTTCGGGAGAGGTACTTTTCAGCCCACCAGCCATACCAGCATGGGCAAATAATCCTTTAAGGAAACACGAAGCAGCTTCAATGCCTGCTGGATGCGGTAAGCCACCGTCTGTGGTGACACATCCAGCACTTCGGCAATTTCTTTATAACTCAGTTCCTTAAAGCGATGCATCACAAAAGCCTCCCGATAACTGTCGGGCAGAGCAGCCATCGCCTCCTTTATTTTCCGGTCCAATTCCTCAAAACGAGCATAGTCCACTTCACACAATGCCGCCTGTGTCCTCTCATAAAAGGCAGCTTCAGCCTTGGTTTTCACCTGTTCCCGCGTCAAGTGGTTCAAGACCCTCCGATAGGTCATTTTGAACAAATACTGATTCAATGAAGACTCGATTATCAAATCCCCACGATTCTCCCATAGCCATAACATTACCTCCTGAACAATCTCTTCGGCATCTTCCAACGATACCAACCGGTGGGCATAGGCACACAGCATAGGATAGTATCTTCTGAATAAATGGTCAAAAGCATTACCATCCCCCTGTCGGAGAGCATTAAGCAAAGACAAGTCTTTCGACGGTATGATTCATAGTATAATAACTGTTTTCCTTGCGCACAAAGATAGCGGTTTTTATCGGAAAAAACTTTTTTTTGAAAAAAAGCATTTTTCGTTTAGATACCTTTCATTCTCGCTTGTCTTAATAATATAAAGGAAGAAATTAAAGCATAATTTATGGAAAACCATACCGATATAGAACTTTGTTAACTAAATATTTCGAAGGGAAAACCACTCCTCCGGAAAATGAACAGATAGAAGCATGGCTGAATGCCGACGAGGAACATTTACATATAGCCAGGCAGCTGAATACGCTCTATCTGGCTGTAGACACACAGCATATCACAAAGAAAATAGATACGGAAAAAGCGTTAGATAAGGTAAAAAGCAAAACAAAAGTTAGAAACCTGTCCTGGTGGGGATGGACACAACGCATTGCGGCCATCCTGTCCGTTCCCCTCCTGATAGGTGTATTGGCTCTGTATCCGGGCAGACGGCAGCCGATAGTCACCGCTCAGATGGTGGAAATAAAAACCAATGCAGGCATGACTACCTCCGTCCTGTTACCGGACAGCACGGTAGTTCACCTCAATTCGGAATCCTCCCTCCGCTATCCCACCTTTTTCGCCGGCGATGTACGCCAAGTGGAGTTAAACGGTGAAGCTTATTTCGATGTGACCCATCATCCCCGGAAACGATTCATCGTCTCCACCCCTCATCATTCTCAGGTGGAGGTGTACGGAACAAGTTTCAATGTGGAAGCATACGGTAATGAAACTCCCATTTCCACCACGCTTATCAAAGGCAGCGTAGGGTTTATTTATAAGAATAACAAAGGAAAATTTCAAAAGAGTATGCTCTCCCCCAGACAGAAGTTAGTTTATTCCCCACAAACCGGGGATATCAAGTGCTACGTCACTTCGGGCGAATCGGAGATTTCATGGAAAGACGGCAAGCTCATCTTTAATGACACTCCGCTGGATGAAGTGCTGCACATGCTTGGCAAGCGGTTCAATGTGGAATTCGTATTATCCAACAAGGAACTAAAAGGCTGTTCGTTCACAGGAACATTCACCCATCAGCGTCTGGAGCGTATTATGGAATATTTCCGGATTTCTTCCCGTATACGATGGCGGTACATTGACAGTGCAGATATAAAGACGGAAAAGCTGAAAATAGAAGTGTACTAATATACGTTTAACCCTTAATTTAAATACTAGAAAAATGAACAGACAACAGGCTCCCTAAACAAAAAACATACGGGAGGATATTGGCGTATCACCCCGTATGAAAAATCATCTTTCTATGCTTGTTTGGCGACAAGCAAAGACAACATTTTATTAACTTTATCTCAATTACAAAATTATGAAAAATTATTTTAGCGTCCAATTATTATGGATGATAAAGTCGTGTAGGTTAATCTTAAATAAAACTCCATTACCTATGAAACTGAGTGTACTCTTTTTAATCTGTTCGCTAAGTATGACTTATGCGGCAGAGTCGTATGCGCAAAAGACCATGATCAGTCTTGAAGTGCGTAATGAAACAGTTGGCACTGTGTTGGAAAAGCTGAAAAAAGAATCGGGGTTTGATTTCTTCTTCAACAATAAACACGTAGATCTGAAACGTATTGTATCAGTTTCGGCAAACAACAATAATATATTCAAGATACTAGACCAGATCTTCGCAGGGACGAATGTGAAGTATTCGGTGCTTGAAAAGAAAATTATTCTTTCTACTGAGATTGTGCAAGGAATACAGCAAGGACAAAATAAGGTGACAGGTATTGTAAAAGATAATGCGGGTATTCCCATCGTCGGCGCAACGATTATGGAAAAAGGAAGTACAAACGGCACAGTTTCTGATCTTGACGGAAACTTTAGTCTTCAAATGAACAGTCAAGGAACAATACTCATTTCTTACATCGGTTATATTACACAAGAAATTAAAGTCGATAAAAATGATAAGCTTATTATAACATTAGAAGAAGATACAGAAACATTGGACGAAGTAGTGGTGGTAGGCTATGGTGCCATACAAAAACGTTCGGTATCCACCGCCATCTCAACTGTAAAGGGAGGAAAAATCTCAGAGATGCCGACATCAAATATATCACAAAGCCTTGTGGGTATGTCGTCAGGTATCACCTTACAACAAATCAGTGGGGAGCCGGGAGCCGCTCCGGCAATCCGGGTCCGAGGAGCAGGCTCCATCAATAGCGGGAATGATCCCTTATTTGTAATCGACGGTTACCCCACAACAGACGCAGAACTTTTTAATAATATCAACCCTGCAGACATTGCTGACATTCAAATACTAAAAGATGCAGCCTCCTCTGCCATTTATGGTTCCAAAGCAGGAAACGGTGTAATTATTGTCACTACTAAACAAGGACAAACAGGAAAACCTAAAGTTAGTTTTTCCACACAAGTAGGATGGAGTGAAGCCCAAAATTATGTGGACGTACTAGAAGCTGATGATTATATGGACATGATCATTGAAGCACGCACAAACAACGGAAGTATTCAAAATTTTCCCAAGTTGATTCAGATGAGAGAGAGTGGGAATTACGAAAACACGAACTGGCAAGATGCCATATTCCGTAATGCACTGAATTATAGAGGAACAGCAACCATTACAGGAGGTACAGAAATATTAAAAATACAACTTCTCTGCCAACTATCAAACGAGGATGGTATCCTGTTAAACTCTTTTTACAAAAGAGTCGGAATAAAAGGAGGATTTGAAGCAAATTTATCAAAGAAAATAAAACTAGGAGTCAATTTCAGTACAACCTATAGCAAAAGACGCCTCCAACAACCAACCGGTGGAAATACTGAAGACGTAACAGGCGTAATTGCCCAAGCATTGTCTATGCCACCTATACTTCCTGTTTATCAGAATAACGGAGATTATACTCAAATAGCTCAACATTATGCAGACTTAGGACTTAATAACCAACTTCGCAATCCTGTTTCGAATTTACTAGAAAATCGGAATGACAAATGGTCTATCCGCACAATGTCCAATGCCTATTTTGAAGTAAAACCCATTAAAGGACTGACATTACGCACATCGGTAAACTTTACGACTAATGCAGCAAAACAAGACTATTACCAATCCGCCTTTTTACTAGGTAAAAGTTATACTGGTAACAAATCCACACCGGATTTGACTAGCATAGACGGTTACCGTCTGTCTGGATTTGGTTATAATGCCTATTGGTCCACTACAGCAACTTATGATGTTACCTTAAAAGAAAAACATCATTTGAACGCCATGATCGGATATGACTTCGAATACAATAGTGATTTTGAAGTACAACAAGACGATCGGACTGATTCTGATAATCCCATTGCCTATAACAACACATCTATTACTAACGTAAATGGAGCGAAACTATGGACAGGTTCTTCCGAATACTCCAATTATGTATTTGACGCCATGTTTGCCCGTCTAGTGTATGATTATAATTATAAATATGTCTTTTCTGGTTCTGTCCGTCGCGACCGTTCCAGCAAATTCGGACCGGACAAACGCGCAGGATGGTTTTATTCGGGTTCATTGGCATGGAATATAACCGAAGAAGACTTTATGAAAGATATACACTGGCTCGACATCGCTAAACTACGTGCCAGTTATGGAATAACAGGTAATGACCAGATAGGAAATGATTATGCATGGATATCTACTATCAGTTCAGACCAAAATGTGGTGTTTGGTACAACAGCCATACCTACTTATTATCCTAGTGGCTATTCAAATCGACAATTAGGATGGGAGAAAAACAAACAAATGGACTTAGGGTTTGATATTGGCGTATTCAATGCCTTGAATATAGTAGTAGATCTCTACAAGAGGACTAGTGACATTGTGATGCCAGCCAATATTCCTAATTTCAATGGTATAGCAGGCAGCGTTTATATGAATGCCGGACAAATTGAAAATAAAGGTATAGAAATCCAAGTTTCCGCCACTCCGTTTAAAGGAGATTTTTCCTGGGAAACGACTCTTAGTTGGTCCAAAAACAATAATAAAATTCTTTCACTTGCCAACAATCAAAATCAACTTGCCAATGCAAGTGCAGGAACCAAATGGGGAAATGTAATGAGAAACTATGTAGACGTCCGATGGGTGACATGTATATGCTAAAAGTTATAGGCACATTTAATACAGAAAAAGATTTAGCCCAATATGCTAAAAACGGGACTCAGGATATTGGAGATTTAATATTTGAAGATTACAATAAAGACGGCACTATTGACGTCAACGATTATCAATTGGTAGGAAACTATCAACCAGACTTTACCTTTGGATGGAATAATACCTTTATCTATAAAGATTTCGATTTGGCGGTCACTATTGACGGACAATGCGGAGGTAATGTAATTTATGCAGCCGCACGTGCTTTTTCTTTAAACCGATACGATGACAATGTACTAGCTGAATCCGGATTAGGACGCTGGAAGTCATCAACCGATCCCGGAAACGGAAGGTCACACAAAGCTGGGATAAATAACCTAGGCAGCAATATTGGCCCCTCCACAAGATATCTTTATGATGCAGACTTTCTACGTATTCGTAACGTATCCCTTGGATATACATTACCGAAAAAATTCTGTAAAATAATCGGCATAGAAAATATGCGCATCAGTGCTAATGTACAAAATCTATGGACCTTTGACAAATATCCAGGTTATTCCGTTGAAGCAAATTATGAAGGGAACTCCGCTACAAACAACGGGGTGGACTTTGGTGGATATCCCATCTCCCGCACATTTACTTTCGGTCTTAATTTCAACTTTTAACAACGATACAATATGAAAACTTTCAATAAATTAATTTCATTTGCAGTCATTTCCATGACAAGCCTTACCTATACCGCTTGTAGTGACGGATTTTTTGACCGTTACCCTACCGATTCCATGCAAATGGAAACCTATCTGAAAAATGATGCAGAACTGCAAAACATACTTCTCAATGGTTATTATCACCTACAAGACATCACACTAAATGTGAATTATGTCAATAGTTTGGCTACAGATGAGGGATACGACTATAAAAAAAAATAACTCCCTTGATCACATCAGCCTGAACGAAAGTACATGGGATGCAACCTTAGGAATCACTAGTGAAATATGGGAACATTGTTTCAATATGATAAACCGCTGCAACAATGTTCTTCAAAAACTAGATAATGCCTCGGAAACGAACAAAACACAATATGAAGGTGAAGCTAAGTTTCTCAGGGCGTATGCCTATTTCACTCTTGTAAGACTTTTTGGAGCAGTACCTATCACTACAGCTCCAATAGATGATTACTCAACTCTTTATGGTTATGGACGGAACAGCGTGAACGAAGTCTACAGCTTGATAAAAGACGATTTGGAAACAGCCATAGCCAATCTACCAAACTATTATTCCGCCAATAACATGCAAGGACGAGCAACAAAAATAGCAGCTTATACCATGCAAGCAGAAGTTTTTATGACATTGCAGGATTTTAATTTAGCTAAAAATCCTTTAGAAAACATTCTGGATTATGCCAATCAAAATAAAGACAAATTAGATTTAGAAAATGATGTCCTAAAGATTTATGCTTCAGACAACCCAATGGGAAAAGAAATCATTTTTGCTGCTCAATACAACAACGGTGCAACAGTAGTGGCTAACCCACTTATGGGGACGTTGCATACCAGCAGCTCGACCATCTACTCAGCCCGCTTACATTTATCCAGACGGAACCAGTTCTACCATCACTGTTTCACAAGGCACCAGTTGTCTGTTAATGACATGGGAACTTTACAATACATTCAAAGCCAACAGTAATGACCAACGCTTTCAAAAATTAATATACAATGGAATTTATACAGATGACATATCAGTAGCCAGCAACGAGGTAGACATCACAGAAGAAGGATACACTTACCTTCCTGTCACATTAAAATATTTCGACTTTGGTAATGAGGGTATGACAACTTGTGCTTGTGGTAACGACAATATCATTTATCGATATGCAGATGTATTGTTAATGTATGCCGAATGTTTAAACGAAACCGGCAATACCCCATCTGCCGCCAACTATCTAAATATAGTAAGGACTCGTGCCGGACTATCAAATACAACTGCTACTACACAAGAGGAAATGAGTATAGCCATCGAAAATGAAAGAATGTTGGAACTATGTTTTGAAGGACATAGATGGTATGATTTAATCCGTCGGGGAAGAATTACAGAAGTAATGGAAAAACATTTTAGCCATCGTACACAGGGACTCAATCCTACATTTCAGTCCAGTAATAATGGAATGAATGTAAGTAGTCCATCTGACATCACCGGCACACCTGCAACATGGAAGTGGACGGGAACATCCGCTGCTGTTCTGTTTGGAATCCCTTACGACCAAATTCAGCTTTCAAGCAATTGGGAGCAAAATGAGTTATATTAATCCTTTATCCATAAAATATGAAAAATAAAATCTTAACCGGCAGTTTATGTACTGCCGGTATCCTTCTACCCCAAATTACCTTTGCAGAGATTCAAAATGATAAAGTAAGTCCAGACAGACCGAACATCATTTTTATTTTAGCAGACGATATGGGATATGGAGATTTATCCTGCTATGGCAATCAATATGTAAAAACACCTAATATTGACCAACTAGCCGAAACCGGGACCCGGTTCAATCAATGTTATGCAGGAAGCGGTATTAGTTCACCATCCAGATGCGCATTGTTGACTGGTAAAAATACAGGAAATACCCGTATACGGGATAACATGTGTACAGCCGGAGGTATTGCCGGAATCAAAATAAATCCCAATGGTGATTCCACCATTGTCAGGAGAGCTAATCTATTACCACAAGATACAACCATTGCCACCGTATTAAGCGCAGCGGGTTACCGAACTTGCTTAGTAAACAAATGGCATTTAGATGGCTACGATAAAGGAGCCTCTCCTAATCATCGCGGATTTGACGAATTTTATGGATGGACTATCTCTACGGTACACAGTAACTCTCCTTATTATTATCCCTATTATCGTTTCCACGGTGACTCACTCATCCACATCCCGGAAAATGCAAATGGAAAACATGGTATTCATAACAACGACTTGAGCACAAACGATGCCATCGCTTTTATAAAAAGGAATAAAGACAATCCTTTTTTTCTTTATTTAGCTTTTGACGCCCCTCATGAACCCTATAATATAGATCAAACAGCATGGTATGAAGGACAAGAAACATGGGAGCCTAATACCAAACGCTATGCTTCATTGATTACTCACATGGATGCTGCTATCGGACGTTTATTAAACGAACTAGAACAACTTAATTTACGAAAGAATACATTAATTATTTTTGCCTCAGACAATGGGGCCGCCATCCAAGCTCCTATTAAAATATTAAATTGCAATGCTGGATTCAAAGGTCGAAAAGGAATGCTTTACGAAGGTGGGATCCGAGTACCTTTCATTGTCAATCAACCAGGAATGGTACCTATACAAACACTAGACAATCTTATCTACTTTCCAGATATGATGCCCACATTAGCAGCATTGGCTAAAGGAACAAAGCATTTGCCAAAACAAATTAATGGTATAAACATCTTACCGCTTTTCTATGGAAAGCAAGTTGATACAGACAACCGCTTATTATATTGGGAATTTCCAGGGAAACAACGTGCAGCCAGAAAAGGAGATTGGAAGTGTGTAACCATCCATCCTAATCAACCTCTAGAATTGTATAACTTGAAAGAAGATCCAGAAGAGACAAATAATCTCGCAAAAAAATACCCTAGACGAGTAAAGGAGTTCGATGAAGAAATGCAAAGAATGCATATTCCTACCCCCAATTGGCCTCAGCCAGGAGAACAATTCTGAAGTTATATGTAGAACGAGGGCTAATGCAGTCCTCGTTCTACATATAAATACAAATAATTTTATTAGCAAAAGTATATACAAACATTTTTATACATCCATTTTTAAATAGAATTCTGTTGAACACTAAAAAAAACTATTTTCACTGATAACAATGAGATTCTTATTAGCCAATATAAATGTTGACATAAGAGAAGCGCAATACTTTTTCAACCCTCCCCTCAAGATTAAAATCAAGTGAAAACCTTTAAGATAAAGCCTACTATGAGAACTTGACACCCATACTTTCAACAAAGAACAATAACACTTCACGAGTTTTTTTGTACGATAATACAGGATTTGAGACTAAAATCCATGTTCGAAATTATTTATAATTCAGATATTTGCACAACAAAAAAATAAAAGAACATGATGAAATATTTACTATTCTTGTTGTTCCTCTTATTGAAAGCAGGAACAGCTACAGCTCAAAACAATTTAGTAGTCAACGGTATTCCATGGTTTGATGACAAGGGAAATATTGTCAATGCACATGGCGCTTGTATTGTGGAAGAAAACGGAAGATATTATCTTTTCGGAGAATGGAAATCGGACAAAAGTAACGCTTTCCCCGGCTTCTCATGTTATTCTTCGGATGACCTTGTAAACTGGAAATTCGAGAACATTGTCCTTAGAGTCCAACCCGAAGGCATCCTCGGTCCCAACCGCGTAGGTGAGCGTGTAAAAGTGATGAAATGCCCTAAGACGGGCGAGTATATCATGCTGATGCATGCCGATGATATGGGATACAAGGACCCTTATATCGGTTTAGCCACCTGCAAAACGATTGCAGGTGACTATCAGTTGCAGGGACCGTTACTCTATAAGGGACAACCTGTAAAACGCTGGGATATGGGAACCTTTCAGGACACCGATGGAAAAGGATATTTACTGATTCATCATGGCCCTGTTTATCGGTTAAGCGATGATTACCGTTCGATAGAGGCTGAAGTGGCCCACATTAAAGGCATGGGCGAATCACCGGCCATGTTCAAAAAGAACGGTGTCTATTTCATGCTTACCTCAAACCTGACCAGTTGGGAGAAAAATGACAACTTCTATTTCACGGCTCCCCAGATAGAAGGTCCTTGGACGAAACAAGGGCTGTTCTGCCCGGAAGGCAAGCTGACCTACAATTCGCAAAGTACATTTGTATTCCCGTTGAAATGCGGTAATGATACCATACCTATGTTTATGGGGGATCGTTGGTCTTATCCGCATCAGGCCTCAGCCGCCACTTATGTATGGATGCCTTTACAAGTGGATGGAACAAAAATATCCATCCCTGAATATTGGCAGGCATGGGACATCAGGAAGCTAAAACCGGCAGACGCTCTGAACAAAGGGAAAAAGTTGTACGGGGCATGGAAGTCCAATCAAAAAGGAGACGTGTTGGAGATAGCGTTCAAAGGAACTCATGCCGCTATTGTTGGAGAAACAAACCCTCATGCGGATATGCCAAAGTAAGTGTATTAAATGCCGAGAAAGATACTGTATATTCTTCATTGGTAGATTTCTACAGCAAGTATCCGGAAAAAGCAATTCGAATTATAACACCGAAAATGTCGAAGGCAAATTATACCTTACAGGTTGAAGTAACAGGAATACGACCGGTATGGACAGACAAGACTAAAACAATCTATGGAAGTGACGACACTTTCGTAACGATAGACAATGTCTATCACTTTTGAGCTATTCCATATCTTATGCAAAAGGGCTGAGATACAGAATTAACCATGCAAAAGACAGAAGAAATGTAACACTGGAAAATTTGAAGTATAATAATTGCTAATATATTAAATAACGATGAGAAATATTATAATAACGCGCAGTTTCATATTTCTAAACAGAAAAATAAAAAGATTACTTTTACTGTTAGTTACTATTTTTTTGTGTGCAAGAATGATGGGAGAAACGATTATTCCGGATTCCATTTCCAATCCCATTCGCACGGGATTCCATCCAGATCCTTCCATCTGCCGGGTAGGAGAAGATTATTATTTAGTCACTTCATCATTCACATGGTTTCCCGGACTTCCTATTTATCACAGCCGTGACCTGACTAACTGGTCGCTTATCGGTCATGCATTAACCAATCCCAAGGCTATCGACTTTAACGGTATGACGGATAATGACGGCATCTGGGCCCCCACTTTGCGTTATCATAATGGAACATTCTATCTTATCACCACAGCTCATGGCTGTGGTGGCAATTTCTACATGACAGCCAAGAATCCGGCCGGTCCCTGGTCGGATCCGGTGTGGCTGAAAGATGCTCCCGGCATTGACCCTTCTCTTTTTTTGATGAGGACGGACGCTGTTATTATACAGGCAATCGCTGGGATTTTAAGAGCGCATGGCCTGCCCAGTGTGCCGTATGGATGCAGGAGCTGGACCTCCAAAAAAGATGTCTGGTCGGAGAACGAAAAACATTGGCCTATGGTCATGCGGCTAATGCAAAATACGCCGAAGGGCCTCATTTATACAAAATAAAGGACCACTATCTATTGTTGATGGCTGAAGGAGGATCGGATTATAACCATGCTGTTACCGCCCTCACTGCTAAATCCCTCTGGGGACCGTATGTACCTTGTACCGTCAATCCCGTATTGACACACCGCCATCTTGGCAAGGACTACCCTGTGCAGTCTCTCGGACATGCCGATCTGGTACAGACACCGACCGGAGATTGGTATGCTGTGTTTCTCGGTAAACGAATTGTGGAAGGAGGACTGGTGCCTTTAGGACGCGAAACCTTTCTTTGTGAGGTGAGTTTTCAAAACGGTGAACCTATCTTCAATCCCGGCATTGGTGTTATCGGAAACCGGTTGAAACGTCCACCTTTACCATGGACGCCGGTGTCGAAGACAGATAAACAGAATGATTTTGAAAGTTCTGCTTTATCACCGGAATGGGCTACAATGCGTATCCCTGAGCAACCTTTCCATCATTTTGCCGATGGCAACTTGTTTTTGTCTCTCCGACCTGAGATGGCAGACAGTCTGGTATGTCCCTCCATGCTTCTGCGCCGTGTACATTCTCATAATTTTTCTGCCACCACGACAATGACTTTCTCCACCCGTCGGGTGAACGAATGGGCGGGCTTGGTTCTGTATCGTACAGCTAAAGGCTATTATTCATTACTGAAAGGAAAGAATGAAATCCGTTTGACAAAAGTACTTCTAGGCAAAAAAACAATAATTGCGACACTGCCTTGGAAGGAAAAATCTGTCATATTACGCTTGGTAGCCAAAGGAGCTACATTAACATTCTATGCCGGTTTGTCAAATGATATGCTTTATCAAGTGGGAGAGGTACAAAGTGTAGATGCTGTGTCGGATAATAAAGTCAACCGCTTTAATGGTACGGGAGTCGGAATATATGCGACATCCTATGCTCAAAAGAGTAATGCTGAGGCTCGATTCGATACCTTTGAATATGAATGATTAATTCATAAAAGAGACTATATAAGTAATGGTGTGTTTGGTGACTAGATAGACCTAGGGCATACTCGTTTTCCGGAAAACTTCATGTTGAAGGCTTCTAGAGCACGTCAATTGGTCTTAACTGTCTGTATGAACTGAGTCTTTGTCATGTCGCAAATGGCGTTTCGGTAGTGGTGGTATGCCTTATTGGTTTCAGCCAGTCCACAACAAAGCCGAATGAATATATCATTAAATCGGAGTTGCTCCATTTGAAGTGGATTCATTCCAGAATTCCGGTAAAGGAAGGATATATTGTCTTGAAACTGAATGCCGAGGGGGAGAGCACTATTGACATTCCGGCAGGATGTACAGTCAGAATTATAAAAAAAGATCGGAAAGAAGCCACTGGTACTGAGAGAACAGGGCGGGTACAGCTTCCGGTTGAAGGACTGAGCGTTGAATAGAAAAAAGTGTCTGTTCAATAGCCATATTCTTTATTAAGTCATTCTTAATGTACTTGATTAAACCGACAAGTTGCAAGTTCTTGAATTTCTTCCTAGCTTTGTATTCGTTTGTTTTTAACAGGAGTACTTGCGTGAAGAATATGAAAAACATAGGAAGGATAGTATTGCCAATCATTATTTTGTTATTGACTGTGCGGATAAATGCCGTTCCGGTCAAAGCATTTGATATGATAATAAGAAATCTTCCTAATTCGGAACAGTTGCCGACCAAAGAATTGCTTTGTATCTTCCAGGATTCGGAAGGATATATGTGGTATGGTACTGAGGGGGGGAGGCTTGTGCCGTGATGATGGGTATACAGTGAAAGTATTCCGTTCTGATTTCAAGAATCCGGGAGTCTTGG
>ENA-OQAY01000326-OQAY01000326.1-human-gut-metagenome-genome-assembly--contig:-NODE-326-length-13915-cov-1.244270_pt1 | contig 13915 bp, 14 predicted proteins | sample MGYA00242740_ERZ504537 | MGnify/ENA primary metagenome ERZ504537 (study PRJEB26092, sample SAMD00036272) | human gut metagenome | host: Homo sapiens | study: EMG produced TPA metagenomics assembly of... | reverse complement strand
TTATTTCTTTCTCCTCAAGATATAAAAGATATTTTGCCTCAAGTAGTCATAGGATTAAAACAAATTCCGATTTTACTCGTATCATTTACAGATGATGCTGCGCCTATCGGTTTTGCTGGAATTGCTGACGATAAATTGGAAATGTTATTTTTAAGTCCTGATTATTTTCAACAAGGTATCGGCTATAAAATGATTTCCACTGCCATACAAGATTATCAAATTAAATACGTTGATGTAAATGAACAAAATCCTAAAGCTCTAAAATTTTATTTGCGACAAGGTTTTACTATTTTTAAACGTTCACCTGTAGATAGTGATAACCGCCCCTTCCCCATATTACATCTAAAAAAATAAATCTAAGCTATAAAGAAAATCTTTCCTAGCCCTGTATTTTCAAGGAATAATCTTCTTTATAGCTTTTTTCATTTTTCGCTTATTTATATCCCCTAGTAGAGCTTGTGGCTAAATATTTATCGTTTTATACTAATTTACATAATCATACAATGGTGAGGATAATTATGACAAAATTATTACAAGAAATACAAACTTATTGGACAAATCGCGCCGAAGGATATTCTCAAGTCAATCAAGGCGAATTACATAGTGAACAAAAATATAAATGGCAACAAACTTTATTGCAATACATTCCTTTTAAAGCTAATAAAAATATAAAAATCTTAGATATTGGCACTGGCCCAGGCTTTTTTGCTATTATTTTAGCTCAATTAGATTTTGATATCACAGCCATTGATTACACTGAACAAATGCTTCTGGAAGCTAAACAAAATGCAGGTAAATTCAGTGAACAAATCGATTTTCAACAGATGGACGCTCAAAAATTAAACTTTCCTGATGAAAAATTTGACGTCATCGTTACACGTAATCTGACATGGAATTTAGAAAATCCGCAACAAGCTTATAGTGAATGGTATCGAGTCTTGAAAAAAGATGGCGTTTTACTAAATTTTGATGCTAATTGGTACAACCATTTATTTGATGAGCAAAAACGACAAGCCTACGAAGAAGATAGAAAAATGGTTGCTAAAGCTCATATGGATGACCACTATACTTGTACCGATATTGATGCCATGGAAAATATCGCCAGACAAGTTCCTTTGAGCAGTATAAATCGACCTGATTGGGATAGAGAAATTTTAACCAAAATCGGTTTTACTACGATAAATATTATTCCAGATATCTGGCAACAAGTATGGAGTGATGAAGAAAAATTAAATTATGCTTCTACACCAATGTTTTTAATCAAAGCAATCAAATAATCTAAATCAACATTAAATGGGGAATTTTTATGGAAACAAAAATCAAAGATAGAATTATTAATTATTGGACAAAACGCAGTGAAAATTTTGCTCAATTGCGACAAGAAGAATTGCATAGTTATATGTCTGAATTATGGCTCACTGAAATCACTAAATATTTACCGCAAAGACCTTGCAAAATTCTTGATGTAGGCACAGGCACTGGCTTTTTTGCCAATCTACTTGCCCAATATCATCACGAAGTAGAAGGCATTGATTTAACAGCTTCCATGATTGAGCAAGCGAAACAATCTTTAACAAAACTTCAACAGCATGATTATAAAATCAATTTTCAAGTGATGGACGCTGAAAATCTTTATTTTGCGGATAATACTTTTGATGTCGTCATCTCTAGAAATCTCACATGGACTTTGCCCAATCCACAAAAAGCTTATAGCGAATGGTATCGCGTATTAAAACCACAGGGAATTTTATTAAATTTTGATGCCGATTATGGCAATGAGCAATTTTATCAAACTAAAATAGAAAATCTACCTTTAAATCATGCTCACCGCCAAGTGAAACCAACACTTATGCAAGAATGTGATTTAATCAAAAATAGTTTAGAAATATCTTCAAAAATACGTCCTGATTGGGATTTACGCATTTTAAAACAACTTCAATTCAAAGATGTATTTGCTGATACAAATATCGGTCAACGTATTTACAAACATCAAGATAAATTCTACAATCCTGCTCCTGTATTTTTAATCTACGCACAAAAATAAATTAATTATTTACTATTACTCTATTTATATTTTATATAGGAACAATCATGAAAAAATATATACTACATCGTTTACTTTATTTAATACCCATTTTATTAGGTATTACTTTATTCACTTTTATTTTATTGCATTCAACTAATGATATTGTCGATATCATGGAACTAAATCGTGGAGTCGTTTATTCAGACGCCACTAAAACGCAAATTCGCCAAGATTTAGGCTTAGACCAGCCGATATTTATTCAATATCTAAATTGGCTATTATCCATATTATCTGGCAATATGGGAACTTCTTACCTTTCTAGAAAAGATGTTTCTTCTCTGTTTTTTGATAAATTGCCACAGACTTTATATCTGACATTTAGCTCTATCTTATTGACTCTATTGATATCTTTGCCACTTGGTATTTTATCAGCGATTAAACAAAATAAAATAATTGATTATATTATTCGCCTATTTAGCTTTATCGGCAATTCCTTACCTGGATTTGTAGTGGCTCTAATTTTAATTTATATTTTCTCCGTACAATTAAAATTAATTCCCGTCTTAATTGATAATAATTTTATCGGTCTTATTTTGCCTTCCATAGCACTTGCCCTGCCTATGAGTGCAAAATATATCCGCCAAATCCGCATTGTAGTCATTGAGCAACTTCATCAAGATTATGTACGCTGTGCTAAAGCTCGTGGTTTAAAATTATCTACAATTTTTAATTCACAGTATTTTAAAAATGATTACACTTCCACTTTTAACGCTTATTTGTCTATCTATTGGTTCACTTTTAGGTGGTAGTGCCATCATTGAAACTATTTTCCGCTGGGACGGTGTCGGCAAATTGGCTATTGACGCTATCAACCTTCGCGATTATCCCATCGTTTTAGCATATGTATTTTATCTCTCTCTTATCTATATGTTTATCAATCTGATTGCAGATATCTTATATCATTATTTAGATCCTAGAATAAAACAACAATGGAAAGCTTAATATGAATACTAATTTTAAATTTTATTTATTAACTTGTGCTATTTGCATTTTACTATTCATCACTATCCTAGCACCATATATTGTACCGTTTGATCCCTATGAACAAAACTTGGCCAATACACTACAAGCACCTAATACCATACACTTACTCGGTACGGATAAATATGGTCGCGATATCTTTTCTCGCATCTTAATTGGTGCTCAAACGACTATTTTTTCTTCATTATTTCTCGTCATTATATCAAGTGTTTTCGGTTCTTTAATCGGTGTTATCTGTGGCTATTTTGTCAAAAACTTAGACAATCTTTTAATGCGAATTACAGATATTTTTCTTGCTTTTCCAGGAATTATCTTTGCTATCGCTTTAGTTGGTATTTTAGGCGGTAGTATTTTCAATGCCATACTGGCACTTTCATTGATTTCCTGGCCCAAATTTGCACTACTTGCTCGCAGTCAAACTTTAGTTTTAAAAAATTCTCTATTCATTAAAGCAAGCATTATCAATGGTTCTAGTGATTTCAAAATTATCTACAAACATATTTTACCCAATATATTCCCCATTTTACTCACTACGGCCACTTTAAATATCGGCACTATGATTATGGAAATTGCTGGTCTATCTTTTTTAGGCTTAGGTGCTATGCCTCCATCAGCAGAATGGGGTGCCATGATGAGCAGTGGTCGTATTTTTTACAAATTGCTCCATGGATGATTTTAGCTCCTGCTGCTGCTATTTTTCTCACAGTATTACTCTTTAATCTATTTGCTGATGTACTCAATGAGAAACTAGACCCTAAACAATTATCCTAAAATAAAATAGGAGGTTTTCATGTCTTTTTCTAAAGTCCTAGCATTATGTTTATTTTTAATGAGTTTTTATTTAACAGGTTGTACTTCCGATAACACTACTTCTTCCACAGAAAAAGTATTTCATTTTGGCACTACTGCCTATGGTATTGAAATGGGCAATACTGGTTTAAATCCGCACCATGATTATTCCGGCTGGTCAGCAGTTCGCTATGGTGTTGGTGAAACTTTATTTAAATTTAATGATAAAATGCAACTTGAACCATGGCTGGCTAAAAGCTATGAACAATTAGATGATTATACTGTAAAAATCACTTTAAAAGATAATATTAAATTTTCTAGTGGTAGAGCCTTAGATGGTCAAGCTGTCAAAGAATGTCTAGAAGATTTAATCAAAATCATGACAGAGCTCCTTTTGATTTAAAAATTGCTTCAATCACAGCTGATGGTCAAGATATCATCATTAAATCACAAGAAAAAGTACCTGCTCTTTTAAATTATCTCAGCGATCCTTATGGTGCCATTATCGATATGCAATATGGCATTACTGCTGATAATAATGTAGCTGGCACTGGCCCCTTTGTCGCTACTAAAGTATCAGATAAACAAATTGAACTTGTAAAAAATCCTAATTACCGGAACGGCAATGTAGCCATGGATAAAGTAATTATAACTGAAGTAATAGATGGCGATACGCTCACTATGGCATTACAAACTGGAGAATTTGATGCTGTCCAAGGGCTTCCTTATGCTAATTTAGATTTATTCCAAAATAATCCTGATTATCATGTGAGTTCAATAGCTACTTCTCGCTGTTTTTTGCCCAAATAAACTATAATAATCCTATACTTCAAGATTATAATATTCGCAAAGCTATAGCTATGAGTTTAGATAAACAAGGTTTTACGCATAATCTACTCCAAGATAATGGCTCTATAGCCATTGGTGCTTTCCCAGATAATTTCACCTTTGGTGGCGACAAATTACAAACTGTAAATTACAATCCAATAGAAGCTAAAGAGCTATTAGCCCAAGCTGGCTGGGTAGATAATGATGGTGATGGCTATGTTGATAAAAATGGACAAAAAACTCATACTTCGCTGGCTGACTTATCCTGGTCGCCAAGAATTGCCCTTGCTTGCAGAAATCGCTCAAGCCAATCTAAAAACTATCGGCATTGACTTAAAAATCAACAATACTATCAATCAACAAGAATTTTTAGCTAGTGGAAACTGGGATATCTATGCCAGTGCCTTTGTAACTGCACCGACTGGCGATCCAGAATATTTCTTCACTACACATTGTCTCCAAAATTCAGCCAAAAATCGTGGTAAATATTATAACGATAAATTAGAAATCTTAGCGCAAAAATTGCATAATGAATTCGATAGTCAAAAACGAGCTGACTTAGCAGTGCAGATGCAACAGATTTTATTAAATGATTATGGCTTTATCTTCGCTTCTCATTTAAAAATGTCTTTTGTCTCTAAGTCCAAGGTCATAAATTTTGTAGCTCATCCTAGTGATTATTATGAAATCACTGCCGATTTAGACTTTAAATAATAAATAGGTAGGTCAATCATGTCCTTATTAACTATTCGAGATTTAACTATTTCCCATAATAAACAAAATATCTTAAATAACATCAATCTAAAATTAAATACTGCTGAAATAATTGGTATTGCTGGCGGTTCTGGTTCTGGAAAAAGTACTTTATTAAACAGCATTTTACATCTATTACCACAAGATTTTAATATTCAAGGTGAAATCTATTGGCAAGATGAAAATTTATACGACTTAAAAGCAAAACAATTAACTCATATCTATGGTAAAGAAATAGCCTTTATTTCACAAAACCCGCAAACTTTTTTTTGCCCTGTCCGCACTATAAAAAGTCAATTCATTGAAACCATATCAGCACATCAAAAAATCACAGCTGATGAAATCATATCTCAAGCATTAGATATTTTTACCAAAATAGGTTTAAATGATGGCAAAAATATTCTAAATGCCTACCCCTTTATGTTATCTGGTGGCATGAACCAACGCATTAATATCGCCTTGACAATGATGTTAAAACCTCAATTATTAATTGCTGATGAGCCTACTTCTGCTTTAGATGTCATGTCCCAAGCTAAAGTTTTACAAGAATTATTACTGATGAAACAAAAATTAAATACGAGCATTTTATTCGTATCTCACAATTTAAAAGTTTTAGCTAAAATAGCAGACAAAATCATCATCATGCACCAAGGCAAAATAATTGAACAAAATCCCACAGAAATTCTTTTAGCCAATCCCCAAGAAGATTACACTAAAAAATTATTACAAGCCGTTATCACACTAAAAAAATAAACACCTAAAGAGGTGCTTTCATGCAAGAAATTTTAAAAGTCATTAACTTGACTAAAAACTATTTAAAAAATGACCATGATTTTAAAGCTTTAGATGATATAAATTTCACCCTACAAAAAGGCGATAGCCTTGCCATTGTCGGCGAAAGTGGCTGTGGCAAATCTACATTAGCCAATATTTTAATAAGACTTGAAACGCCAACTACAGGAGAAGTATTATTTAAAGATAAAAATATCCATCAATATTCTAGACAAGAATTGAAACAATTTTATCGCCAAGTACAAATGGTCTTTCAATTACCTCAAGAATCATTTAATCCACGTCAACGTCTAGGCGATAGTATTATTGAGCCACTCATCAATATTGGTACAAACAAAGCTCAAGCAAAACAAATTTTAGATGATTTATTAACTAAGATAGCTTTACCCTTAGAGATAAAAAATAAATATCCTCATCAAATAAGTGGTGGTCAATGTCAGCGTTGTGCTATAGCTAGAGCTATTTCTATTAAACCTCAAGTTTTAATCTGTGATGAAATAACATCTGCATTAGATACGATAACGCAAATGGAAATTTTGAATTTACTATTAAAACTTCGCCAAGAATTAGATTTAAGCATTATTTTTATCTCTCATGATCTAGCTTTAGTCCAAAAATTATGTAATAAAATATTGATTATGTATCAAGGAAAAATCATTGAACGAGGATTAACCTCAGAAGTTCTAAAAAATCCCCAAGAAGAATACACAAAAGAATTAATTAATATTTGTAGTAAAACAAATAATATAAAACAAAAAAGATTGCACTAGAAAATTTTCTAATGCAATCTTTTTTATTTACTGCAATAATATCATTTAAATTTAATTAAAATCAATCATTACCTCTGAATTTATCTTTAAGAATAACATCATGAGAACCGCCTTCAACAATACTTGTTGCGGAAACTAAAGTAAGTTTTGCTTTATCTTGGAATTCTTTGATGTTTAATGCACCACAGTTGCACATTGTAGAACGCATTTTGCTAAGAGTTAACATAACGTTATCATGTAATGGTCCTGCATATGGAACGTAGGAATCAACGCCTTCTTCGAAGGATAATTTTTTATCTCCACCGAGGTCATAACGTTGCCAGTTACGAGCACGATTAGAACCTTCGCCCCAATATTCTTTTAAGTAAGTACCATTGATACGAACTTTATTTGTTGGGCTTTCATCAAAGCGGGAGAAATAACGTCCGAGCATGAGGAAATCTGCACCCATAGCTAATGCAAGAGTCATATGATAGTCATGTACAATACCACCATCAGAACATACAGGAATATAAATACCTGTTTCTTTATAATATTCATCACGAGCTTCAACTACATCAATTAAAGCTGTAGCCTGTCCACGACCAATACCTTTTGTTTCACGAGTGATACAGATAGAACCACCACCGATACCAACTTTTACGAAGTCAGCACCTGCTTCAGCTAAGAAACGGAAACCCTCTCTATCTACTACGTTACCAGCACCAACTTTTACATCTTCGCCGAAGTTTTCATGAATATATTTTAATGTTATTCTTTGCCATTCAGAAAAACCTTCAGAAGAGTCGATACAAAGTACATCAGCACCAGCTTTTAAAAGTGCAGGAACGCGTTCTGCATAATCACGAGTGTTGATACCAGCACCTACTAAATAACGTTTATTGTTATCTGTAAGTTCTAATGCATGTTCTTTGTTATCTGTATAATCTTTTCTAAATACCATGTAGCGTAAACGTTGATTTTTATCAACAAGAGGTAACATATTTAATTTATGTTGCCAAATGAGGTCATTTGCCATAGACAATGTAGTAGTATCTGCATCAGCATAGATTAATTTGTTAAATGGAGTCATGAAAGTTTCAACTTTTGTATCCATGCTCATACGACTAACACGATAATCACGGCTAGTAACAATACCTACTAATTTTCCTGTTGGTGTACCATCTTCAGTAACAGCCATTGTAGAATGTCCAGTTTTAGCTTTTAATGCTAATACTTCGCCTAAAGTAGTAGAAGGCATAATATTAGAATCACTACTTACAAAACCAGATTTATAATTTTTTACACGACTAACCATTGCGGCTTGGTCTTCAATGCTTTGAGAACCGTAAATAAAGGAAATACCGCCTTCTTTTGCAAGTGCAATAGCCATTGTATCATTAGATACAGCCTGCATGATAGCGGAAGTCATTGGAACATTAAGCTTTATTTTTGGTTCTTCACCTTTTCTGAATTTTACAAGTGGAGTTTCAAGAGAAACATTTGCAGGAATGCATTTTTCAGAAGAATAATCTGGAACTAATAAATATTCCCCAAAAGTATGAGATGCTTCTTTAAAATAATATGCCACGACAATACCTCTTTCCTTATTTTTTATAGTACTAGTATAACGCAAAATAAAATGTAATAAAAGTATTTTCTAGATAATAGTATTATTTTTCTTATTTGTCAACTACTATTAAACAAAATTAATAAAAACGGCTGCAATTTCTACAGCCGTTTTACACTTTTTTATTCTACTGTTACAGATTTAGCAAGATTACGAGGTTTATCTACATCACAACCACGAGTAATTGCTGCATAATAAGCAAGTAATTGTAAAGGTACTACAGTTAAAAGTGGAATTAATAATTCATCTGTAGCTGGAACTTTAATTACATGGTCTACATATTTTTCAAGTTCATTATCATCTTCATCTGCAATACCAATCATAACTGCATCACGAGCTTTTACTTCTTTAATATTGCTTAAAGTTTTTTCATATACACTTTTTTGAGTTGCAAGAGCAATAACAGGCACACCAGATTCAATCAATGCAAGTGTTCCATGTTTTAATTCACCAGCTGCATATGCTTCAGCATGAATATAGGAAATTTCTTTTAATTTTAAAGAACCTTCAAGTGCTACATTATAGTCTAAAGAACGACCAATATAGAATACATCATTGTTAAATGCATAATTTTTAGCAAAAGTTTTGATTGGTTCTACATCTTCTAAAGTACGATTTATTTCATCTGGAAGTAAACGAAGCTGTGTTAAAAGTTCGTGAGTTCTTTCAGTTGTAATAGTGCCTTTTAAGCCAGAAACATACATAGCAAATAAGAACATTGTTACAAGCTGAGTTGTATATGCTTTTGTAGAAGCTACAGCGATTTCTGGGCCAGCCCATGTGTACATTACCTGATCAGCTTCACGAGCAATAGAAGAACCTACTACGTTTGTAATAGCTAAAGTTTTTGCACCAAGGCGTTTTGATTCTTTAAGTGCTGCAAGTGTATCACTTGTTTCACCAGACTGACTGATAACAATTGTAAGTGTGTGTTCATCAATGATTGGATCACGATATCTAAATTCAGAAGCAATATCAATTTCTACTGGTATACGAGCTAATTTTTCAATGTAATATTTACCTACAAGACCAGCATGATAAGCTGTACCACAAGCTACAATATAGATTTTATTAAAGTTTTCTACATACTCTTTAGTCCATTTTAATTCATCTAAAACAACTTGTGTATTTTCTTTATTGATACGTGGAGAAATTGTATCTCTTACTGCTTTTGGCTGTTCATGAATTTCTTTTAACATGAAATGTTCATATCCACCTTTTTCAGCAGCTTCAGCATTCCAATTTACTTCAAATACTTTTTTAGTAATAGGATTACCTTTTCTATCTGTTACCCAAATGCTATCTTTTTTAACTACTGCAATTTCGCCATCATTCATAATATAAGTACGACGAGTATAAGCAATGATAGCAGGAATATCAGAAGCTATAAAGTTTTCACCTTCACCTAAACCGATTACTAGTGGATTATCTTTTTTAGTACAAATAAGTGTATCTGGATAATCTTGGCACATGAAAGCAAGAGAATAAGAACCTTCAATTCTATTCAATACTTTATTTACAGCTTCTACAAAATCGCCTTCATAAACATCTTCGATTAAATGAGCTACAACTTCAGTATCTGTTTCAGAAACAAATTTATGTCCTTTAGCTATTAATTCTTCTTTTAAAGACATAAAGTTTTCGATAATACCATTGTGTACAATAGCGAATTTGCCAGAACAATCTGTATGTGGATGAGAATTCACATCAGATGGACGTCCATGAGTTGCCCATCTAGTATGACCAATACCCATTACACCTTCAGGAGTATTATTTTTGATTTTTTCTTTTAATGCAGCTAAGCGACCAACAGATTTTGCCACATTAATTTTTTCACCATCAAAAACAGCAATACCAGCAGAGTCATATCCTCTATATTCTAATTTTGTTAATCCATCAATTAAAAAATTAGCTGCCTGTTTTTCACCAACATAACCTACAATACCGCACATAAAAATATGCCTCCTAAAATTAAATTATTAAATTTTTGAAGATATATTTTCTGTATAAATCTTTTGCTGTATTGTCCTTTTAATCACTTAAAAGTTTTGCCAGCTACTATCGACTAGATTAAGCCGAGAAGCATCCGCTGATATTTTCGACGACTTCTTCCTCGTACTCTATTTCATAAATATAAAATAGAGCCAGCGCTAAAGTTTATATAAACCCTTTTATTATCTTTATATACAGAGCTATATCAAAAAAGCATGCACAAAATTATTTCATCTTTGTGCATGCTCATATTTTAATTATAACTTATGATTTTGTCAATAGAAATAAATTAATATATTTTTCTATTTATCCTTGCTGAGCTTTTACTACATCAGCAATTTTATAGCAGATTTCTTCCAATTCTTTTTGGTCAGGGCCTTCAGCCATTACACGAATTAAAGGTTCTGTACCAGATGGACGTACTAAAATACGACCATTTTCACCTAATTGTTGTTTGCCTTCTTCAATAGAAGCTTTTATAGCTTCATTATCTTCCCAACCATCTTTAGTAGCTACTTTTACATTTACTAAAAGCTGTGGATAACTTGTCATGATTTTTGTAATTGCAGAAGCTTTATGTCTTGTACGTTTTAAATAAGATAATACTTGAAGTGCTGTAACAGGGCCATCACCAGTGGTAGAAAAATCTGTGAAGATAATATGACCCGATTGTTCTCCACCTAAGTTATAGCCATTAGCAAGCATATTTTCTAATACATATCTATCACCTACAGCTGTGATTTCTGTACGTCCGCCATTTTCTTTAATAGCTTTATGGAAACCGATATTTGCCATAACTGTAGTAACTACAGTATTATCTTTTAATTTGCCTTTACCCATCATATAAATAGCACAAGCTGCAATCATATGGTCGCCATCGATAAATTCACCATTTTCATCGATACATAAACATCTATCAGCATCACCATCATGAGCAATACCAATATCTGCTTTATGTTCTTTTACAGCTTCCATCAAAGATTCTAAATGTGTTGAACCGCAATTGTCGTTGATGTTGATACCGTTTGGTTTATCGTGAATTACGATTACATCTGCACCTAAACGACGTAAAATTTTTGGCATAGCTTCATAAGCTGCACCATTTGCGCAGTCTAAAACAATCTTCATACCTTCTAATTCGATATCAGTAGTTTTAGTTACAAAAGATACATATTCATCTAATAAATCATGACGATAAACTACATTACCAATTTTATCATCTGTTGGACGATATAAATTATCATTATTTTCAATTTCATGTACTAATGCTTCGATTTCATCTTCTACAGCATCTGGTAATTTATAACCATCGCCACCAAAGAATTTAATACCATTATCATGGAATGGATTGTGAGAAGCAGAAATTACAATACCTGCATCAGCTTTATGTTTGCGAGCCAAATAAGCTACAGCTGGAGTTGGCATTACACCTGTTAATACTACATTACCACCAGCAGAACAAATCCCTGCAGATAAAGCTGCTTCATACATTGGACCAGATAAGCGAGTATCTCTACCAATATAGATTGTGCAAGCTTCGCCATCTTTCTTTGTAAAATAAATAGCAGCAGCACGTCCTAAGTTATAAGCTAATTCTGGTGTTAATTCAACATTTGCCTTACCTCTAACACCGTCAGTTCCAAACATTCTAGCCATAAAATAAACCCCTCTCAATTATTCTATAATATTTTCTATATAAGCATAAGCTGCATTTACGCCATCAACGGCAGCACTCATTATACCGCCAGCGTATCCAGCACCTTCGCCTATAGGATATAACCCTTTTACATTTTCAGACATATATGTTTGTCTGTTGCGGATAATTCTACATGGTGCAGAAGAACGCATTTCTACCCCAGTCATCACCACATGTTCACCCGCAAAACCTGAAATTTTCTTATCAAAATTAGGTAATGCTTCAGCCAACATCTGCGTTGTAAAATCTGGTAAACATTCGCGTAAATTGCAAATCTTTACTCCCGGTTTATACGTTGGTTCTACTAAAAAATTATCATCACTTACTTTATCTTTTAAGAAATCGCCAACAGTTTGCACTGGTGCATGATAATTTCTACCGCCACAAATATATGCCATTTCTTCATAATGACGTTGAAAAGCAATGCCATCTAAGACATTATGACCAAAATCATCTGGCGTTACATTGACGAGCAATGCACTATTTGCAATACCAGAATTACGTTTATAATTACTCATACCATTTACAACGACTCTGCCTAACTCTGAAGCGGCAGCTACTACTTGACCACCTGGGCACATACAAAAAGAATATACGCTTCTACCTTTTTGGCGATTATTATAAGTCAATGAATAATCTGCTACTGGTAATAATTCACTTTTATAATCTTCACCATATTGAGCTTTATCAATTAAATCTTGCGGATGTTCTATGCGTACACCGATTGCAAAAGGTTTCGCTTCCATGGATATTCCCTTGGAATATAACAATTCATACGTATCTCTTGCACTATGACCAATACCTAAAAATACATCACTTGCTGTGAATTTTTCTTTATGGTTGATTTCAACTCCACATATTTTATCATCTTTTATTATAAAATCTGTAACTTGTGAATTAAAGAAAATTTCTCCGCCTAAAGCTTTTATCTTCTCACGAATATTTTTTACAACAATGCGCAAAATATCTGTACCAATATGTGGTTTATGCAAATATTTTATTTCCGGTGGTGCTCCAGCTTCTACAAAAGCTTCTAACACATCTGTAATCTTACTATCATTGATACGAGTTGTTAATTTGCCATCAGAAAAAGTTCCTGCTCCACCTTCGCCAAACTGTACATTGGAATTTTCTTTTAACTGTCCACCTTGCCAAAATTTTTCAATATCTTGATGTCTAGTATCTACATCACTTCCACGTTCAAAAATAAGTGGTCTATATCCATTTTTAGCTAAAACTAAAGCCGAAAACATTCCCGCAGGGCCAAAACCAATTATTATCGGTCTAGATGTTTTACTTTTTTGACAATTAATTTTATCTGCTTTTTTTGTAGTTACAATTTCTACATTCTTGTCTTTTTTTAATCTAGCTAAAACTTTATTTTCTGCAATATTAACTTTCACATCTAATATATACACAAAATAAATGGGAGCTCCTTTATACCTTCTAGCATCAATCCCCTTACGAACAATTACCACCTCATCAATATGTTGAGGTGGTAACTTCAATCGTTTTGCAACTAAATCATTTATCGGAGATTGGTCATTAAATGGTACATTAAAATTTTTAATTCTTATCATTTAACAAACCTACTTCATCTTATTTTAACTTTATTTATT
>ENA-OQAY01000324-OQAY01000324.1-human-gut-metagenome-genome-assembly--contig:-NODE-324-length-13936-cov-0.821493_pt1 | contig 13936 bp, 12 predicted proteins | sample MGYA00242740_ERZ504537 | MGnify/ENA primary metagenome ERZ504537 (study PRJEB26092, sample SAMD00036272) | human gut metagenome | host: Homo sapiens | study: EMG produced TPA metagenomics assembly of... | reverse complement strand
CTTCTGCAGGTTGGCCAGCACACCGTTGAGCAGGATCTGCCAGATGTAGCCCAGCAGGATGCCGCCGATGAGGTTCGGCATGAAGTAGACGGTGCGGAAGAGGTTGGTGCCGCGGATGCCGCGGGTGAGCACCAGCGCGATGGCGAAGGCGCAGACATTGATGAGAACGGTGGACACCACGGTGAACGCCGCCGTAAAGCTGAAGGCGTGGAGGAAGGTCTCGTCCGAAAAGACGTTGATGTAGTTCTGCAGGCCCACGAAGGTGGTCTTGCTCACGGTGGTGAAACGCTGGAAGGAAAGATAGATGCCCCAGATGAAGGGCCAGATGAAGCCGATGATGAACGCCAGCAGGGTGGGCAGTACGAACACCGGCCAATATTTACTGATGGCCTTTTGCATGATATACCTCCTGAAAAAGAAGGGGAGGCGGGCGAACACATCGCCCGCCTCCCCATTATCCAGCTATTGCGGAAGAAGGAGAGCGCTTAGCCGTTGGCCAGCTTGTACTCCTTGGCCCAGCCGTCCACAAAGGCGGTGACCACATCGTCCCAGCTGCCGGTGCCTGCTGCGTAAGCGGTCAGTGCAGAGCCGACGCCGTTCTTCCACTCCTCGGAAGGCATGGTGGAGAAGCACCAGTCCACGCTGGTCTTGCCAGCGGCAACGTAATCGTTGGCGATGGCGATGAGGGGGTTGGTGGAGTCCTTGGCGGCCTTGAAGGGGATGACGAAGCCCATGTCATCGGCCATAGCGGAAGTGCCCTCGTCGGAGGTGACACACCAGTTCAGGAAGTCCAGAGTAGCCTGGATGTCCTCATCGGAGGAGGTGTTGTTGACGCACCAGAAGTTCTCGGAGCCGGTGCACAGGCCCTGGTTCTCCTCGCCCTCAGCGCCGATGTAGATGGGCAGCATGCCCAGATTGTCGTCGCCCAGATCCTTCACATCGCTGTAGGCCCAGGTGCCGTTCTGGTAGAAGACGGCCTTCTTGCCCACGAACTCAGCCACGGCGTCGTTGCCGGTCTTAGAAGCCAGCAGCTTGGGGTCGCAGGTGGAGTCGGTGATGTACAGGTCCCAGATCTTCTTGTAGTTGTCGAGGTAGGTGCCCTTGATGGCGTCGGTGGAGCCGATGCCGTCAGCCTTGTACTCGTAGTAGATGGGCAGGTTTGCCAGATGGGTCTTGAAGCGCCAGTCGGAAGAACCGTCCATGCCGGCGGAGGTGAAAGCACCATCGACGCCCAGCTCAGCCTTGCGGGCCTGGATGTCGTCGGCGACCTTCTTCAGGTCATCGAAGCCCTTGATGTCGTCCTGAGTGTAGCCGGCGGCGGTCAGCAGCTCCTTGTTGTAGATGATGCCGTAGGTCTCGATGACGTAAGCGATACTGGTAACGGCGTCGCCGTCCTTCAGTGCGAAGGAGTCGCTGGTCAGCTGGCCGTAGACATCGCTGCCGGACAGGTCAAGGCAGTAGTCCTTCCAGTTTGCCAGACCCACAGGGCCGTTGACCTGGAACAGGGTAGGAGCTTCGCTCTTCTCCATCTCGCTCATCAGGGTGGTCTCATACTGGCCGGAAGCAGCGGTCACGACGGTGACAGGCACGCCGGTCTGCTTGGTGTAGGAAGCAGCCAGGTCCTGCCAGGCCTGATCCTGCTCGGGCTTGAAGTTCAGGTAGTAGACCTTGCCGGCAGCTGCGGGAGCGGCAGAAGCTGCGGTAGAACTGGCGGTGGAAGCAGCGGTGCTGCTGGAGGAACCACCGCAGGCAGCCAGACCGAGGGCAGCAGCAGAAGCGCCGGCGACTTTCAGGAAATTACGACGAGAGATCATTTTTTTCATAATTGTTCTCCTTCTTCATCATGTGATATACACATTCCGCCTGGCAGCGGAAATGAGACGAAATAAATCAGACAGCCCTTACGCTCTCACCGACCTGCAGCTCAGGCTGGAGGGTGATCTTCTGGGCCGGGGCGCCATGCTCGATCTGCCGCACCAGCAGCTCGATGCTCTGGAGCGCGATCTGCTCGCCGGGCTGGACGATGGTGGTCATCACCGGCACACAGTAGCGGGACATCGAGATGCCGTCGAAGTCGATGACCGATATATCTTCCGGCACCCGGAACCCGGCGCTCACCAGCGCCCGGATGGCACCGAAAGCGATGACATCGCTCATGGCGAACAGGGCGGTGAACTCGGCCCGGCGGGCCAGCAGGCTGTTCATGGCGTGGTAGGCAGACTCGAAATCGTAGTTGGACAGGCCGTAGAGCCGGTCGTCAAAGGTGAGCCCGGCATCCTCCATGGCATCCTGTGCGCCAAGGCGGCGCATCCGACTGGGGTAGCTGGTGGTCGGACCGCCGAGAACTGCTATCTTCCGGTGGCCCTGCGCGATGAGGTGGGAGACGGCGGTGCGGGCCGCAGCCCGGTCATCCACGCCCACCATCGAGAGGTTCGGGAAATCCAGTTCGTCGGAGACCAGCGTCGTCAGCACCGAGGGGACGGTGATGTTCGCAAAGCCCTGCTGGAAGTTTGCCACGCTGCCGCCGAGGAATATCATGCCTTTGGGCTTTATCTCCCGCAGGATCTTTTGGGCGGCGTCTATCTCGTTGGCATTCTCGTCCAGGTAGGAGACGATGCCGCTGTACCCGTAAAGGGTCGCGGCCCGCTGCAGCTGAACGAGGAAGTCCGAGAAGAAGAGGTTCCGGGTACCCTTGACCACAAAGACGAGGCTGCGGGACTGCTGGATCTTCAGCTGCCGGGCGTTGGTGTTCGGCACGAAGCCCGACTCCCGCATCATCTGAAGCACCTTTTCTTTCGTTTCGGGACGCACATCCGGCCGGTCATTGATGACGCGGGAGATGGTGCTGACGGAACAGCCGCTCAGACGGGCAATATCTTTGATGGTCATGTTCGGCATTCCGGGAAGCACCTCTCTTTCGGTCGAAGTTCTGGTTTTTACTGAAATCGTGCGGGAACGATGTCGGGAACGGTTTCAGTGACTATAGTATGGCATAATTTGTGGAATAAATCAATAACCTCAAAACACTTTTGGCAGAATTGCATAACAAATCGACCCTCCTTTGTGCAGGTTGATTTGCCCGCAGAGCGAAAAGCGAATTGATTTCCGGCAATTCCCGGTACACGTCAAAATCTCCCGGGACGACCGTACTCTTTTGTAACTTTTAGAGCAAAAAAGCGCGTTCTCATGCAGGATGGATACAAGCTGAACCGACGGGCCGGAGCAAAAATGAGCCGAAAAAATCCCGGTATCCCTGCCGCCGGAGCGGAAAGGATACCGGGAATGAGATCTCTGGGGTTTACTCGGCGCGCAGGGCTTTGACGGGGTTGCACTTGGCTGCGCCGCGGGCCGGGATGATGCCGGCCAGAATGGTGAGCAGGGTAGCCAGTGCCACGAGGAAGAGGGCTGCATCCACGGGCAGGGAGGCAACGAGGGTCGAAGTGCCGGAGACTTTCTGGATGATGATGTTTCCGGGGATGAGCAGTATCTCGCTGAGGACGATGCCCATGACGCCCGAGCAGAGGCCGATGATGAAGGTCTCTGCGTTGAACACCTCGGAGACGTTCCGCTTGGAAGCGCCGATGGCGCGCAGGATGCCGATCTCCTTCCGGCGCTCGAGGACGCTGATATAGGTGATGACGCCGATCATGATGGAGGAGACGACCAGCGAGATGGAGACGAAGGCCACCATCATGCTGCTTATCATGTCCACGATCTCGGTCACGCTGGTCATCAGGGTACCCACGAGGTCGGTGTACTGCACCATTTTTTCGTCTTCACCCTTTGCAGACATCCCGGCGTTGTAGGCATCCAGCTTTTCCAGGATGATGGCCTTGCTGGCGAAGTCCTTCGGATAGATCTTGATCTGGCTGGGGGCGGCCTCGTCCGCGTAGCCGAAGGCCGTCAGGTTGGCTTCATAGGTGGCGGAAGAGGAGCGGAGGGTGGAGCGCATCAGCTCGGTCAGCTCGGAGGCGGTCATGTTGAGCTGGATGGCCTTCTGGAAAGCCGACGCGTCGATCTTGATGGCGCTCTCCATCTGGCTGCTCAGCTTGCCGATGTTCTGCTGGATGGCCGTCTTGAGCTGGGACTGTATCTGATCCTGGAAGGTGACGATGCCCTTCTGGATGGCAGCGTCCAGCTGGCTTTTCAGCACCTCTGTGATTTGGTCGGAGTAGGTCTCCATCACGGTCTGGATGGTGGTCTGCAGAGCGCTCGAGAGCTGCCCCTGCAGCTTGTCCGGGTCAACGAGGTCTTTCATGGACTCGGCCATCAGCTTCTGGAACCGCTCGGTCTTGAGGTAGGCAGAGAAGCTCCACTTCTTGAAGTTGAGGATGCCGTTGCCGATGATATACTTTTTATAGTCCTTGAAGATCTTTTGCACGAGCTCCTGCAGAGCCTCCGGCGAGACGGAGAGGTCCAGCTCTGCAAAGGCGTCGCTGAGGTCGATGTCGGGCAGCTCGTCGATGTCGAGGGAAAAATCCGAGAAGTCGATGAGGCTGCTCAAATCGAAACTGCCGCTGCTGAGGTCGAAGGCACCGTTCAAATCGAAGTCGAGGGCGTTGGCATCAAAAGAGAAGGCATTCTTGAGGGCGTTGGTGTCGATGGAGAAGAGGCTGGTCAAATCGAAGTCGCGGAGGCTCTCGGCCTTGCCGAAGCTCTCGCCGGTGAGGACGTTGGTGGCGGGGTCGGCCATCTGCTGTTTCACGATGTCGCTGTCGGCAGCGTCTTTCATGACCTTCTCGGTCAGGGAGGCGGGGTAGGCGATGCCGGAGGTGAGCATGGAGCGGAGGCGGTGTAGTCCGGCTGGACGATGCCCACGATGGTGATGTCCTCGCCGTTCTCCACCAGCTGCTTCATATAGTCCTTGTCGTCGGCCTTGCTCTTCCAGATGCCGTAGGTGTCGTCGTAGACGTAGGTGTCGGCGCTGTTCACCAGCTTGAACTTCAGGCCCATCAGCTCGTCGTAGCTGTAGGTGCGGAAATCGCTGGGGACATCGACGTTCTGGTTCTGGGCGAACTGCTGTATCATCTTATCCAGCTCGGCGGAGTCCCGCAGACCCATGGAGTAGAGGGCGTAGTCGGTCACAGTGCCGTATTTGCTCAGCACGGCGACACATTCGGTGGGCTTTTCGGGCCAGCGGCCGGCCTTGACTTCGTACTGGGACTTATAAAGGTCACTGTTGGCGGGCAGCTGATAGAAAACGCTGGTGTTGCTGCCCATGCTGTTCATCAGGCTGCTGGTGACGGAGGTGGAGCCGGAACCCGAGCTTCCCAGACCCAGCATCGAGAGGGTGGAGTCCGGGTTGACCTGATGCACACTGCCGTCGGCGTCCTGCCGGTAGATCTGGGGCGAGACGCTGTAGGAATACTCGATGGAGGTGGCGTCATCCGCAATGGTGGACTCGTCGCTGTCGAGATATTTCTTTAAGGAAGTGAGGTCGTTGGACGTCAGGCCCGACACCATCTTGGTGATGAGCTGGCGGACCGAGACCATTCCCTCCACGCCGCCGGAGGTGTCCTTTTTGCCGTCCTCGTCGGTGGGCAGGCCGGTGGCTGTGGTGCCGCCGCTGCTGCCCGAGGACAGAAAGCTCGTGATGTCCACGCCGCTGCTCAGGATCTGCAGCGGGTATTCGCTCAGGGTGGAGCGCTCCATGTCGGCGATATAGGCGTTGACGCCGGTGGACAGCGAGATGATGAGGGCGATGCCGATGATGCCGATGCTGCCCGCGAAGGCTGTGAGCAGGGTGCGGGCCTTTTTGGTGCGCAGGTTGTTGAAGCTCAGGGCCAGCGAGGTGAGCCACGACATGGACGAACGGCCCATGTTCTTATGGATGGGAGGGGCAAGCTTTGTGTCGTCCGGCTCGAAGGGGCGGGTATCGTCGGTGATAGCGCCGTCCCGCAGACGGACGATGCGGTTGGCATACTGCTCCGCCAGTTCGGGGTTGTGCGTGACCATGACCACGAGGCGGTCTTTTGCCACATCCTTCAGCAGCTCCATGACCTGGATGCTCGTCTCGCTGTCCAGTGCGCCGGTGGGCTCGTCGGCCAGCAGGATGTCGGGGTTGTTGACCAGTGCGCGGGCAATGGCCACACGCTGCATCTGGCCGCCGGACATTTCGCTGGGGTGCTTGTGCAGCTGGTCGCCCAGACCTACCTGCTCCAGCGCCTTGGTGGCCCGGTTGCGGCGCTCGGCACCGGAAATGCCGGAGATGGTCAGCGCCAGCTCCACATTGGAAAGCACTGTCTGGTGCGGGATGAGGTTATAGCTCTGGAACACGAAGCCGACGGTGTGGTTGCGGTAGGAGTCCCAGTCCCGGTCGGTGTAGCGGCGGGTGGAGATGCCGTTGATGATGAGCTCGCCGCTGTCGTAGCGGTCGAGGCCGCCGATGATGTTGAGCAGCGTGGTCTTGCCCGAGCCGCTGGGGCCGAGGATGGCGACAAATTCGCTGTCGCGCAGGTTGAGGCTGACCCCGTTGAGCGCTGCCTGTGTCAGATCGCCGGTGGTGTATTTCTTTTCGATATTGATAAGCTGAAGCATTGGCCTGCCTTTCCGGCAGCAGAACGGGGAAGTGTCTGCTGGCCTATTCCGCCCGACATTTGTGGACGGAGCGGGAAACATAGTATCTGCTTGATTTTATCAGAAGAATATGAACAATTTATGTCGTAACGGGTGCCAAGTTCTGTGTTTTCTGCCGAAGGATGGAAAAGCGCTGCATCCTGCGCGGAAAAGCGTCCCAAATCAGGAGAATGCGGCAGATGTGTCTTGATTTTTGGAGCGGTTGATGGTATTCTTGAGACAGTATCTATTGTTAATATTTCAGTGTTCCAAAATTCGACGAAAACTGACGCAAATTTGTCGTTGTAACTCCTTTCGACGCTCCATACAATTTTATACAGTATAGTATAAAGTAATTTGTCCGGCATAAGTGGAAGGGCCGGACAGATGGGGCGAGGAGGATGCAGAATGAAACAGGATACCCCGTTGGTGAGGAGATTTTCGACGCTGGAACCGTATCAGGAGGCGTATACCCTTGCCTGTTCTCTGGAGACGGAGGGACAGGGCTGCTGGCTGACCGTGAGCCGGACAAAGGCTCCGGACGACCCGGCAGACACAGCCCGTACATGGGTCCCGGCCCCGGAAGAGGAGTGCGGACGGCTGCTGCAGTTTTTGTATGAGAATTCGGTCCAGCCGGAGCTGTGGCAGGATGTTATTTCCTGCTGGTATCCGCAGGCGAAGCAGGCAGAACACCTGCAGGAAGGGAGGCGCGTCGTGTGAGCTATGAGGAACAGGACGTCATATGGCGCGTAGCGCTGGCCAGCTATGACCCCAGAGAGATGAGGGTGTGGACACGCTATCTCGAGGAGCGCAACCCGGCCATCCGCTGCACGGGCTACCGCAGCAGCCGGACGCTGCTGGAACGGCTCGAGCAGGGCGATGTGGACGTTCTGGTGCTGGGCGGCAGACTGGAGGACATGGACAGCATCCAGTTTCTGCCCAGGATACGCGGCCTTGCCCGCAAGCCTCTGGTGCTTCTGCGGGACGACGGACGCAACGAGAAGTCGGCGGTGGAGAGCCTGAGTCAGGAGGATGCATGCTACCTCATCCGTCAGGCCACACTGGAAGATATGCTGCAGGAGCTGCGCGCCCCGGCCCACCGCCCGGCGGAGAGCCTGGAAAAGCGCTGCGAGCGCATCTATCTCAGCTGGGGCGTGAGCACCTGCGACGCCAACAAGCGCTACCTGACCGGTGCGCTTCGGGTGATGATGGGCTCCGACCACCGTCTGGCCATCCGCAAGGAGATATTAGGGCCGGTGGCGGAGGAATATGGTCTCACCGTGGCGGCTGTGGACAGCGCCCTCCGGCGGCTGCTGGAGACGCTGGACGAGACCGGTACCCAGACATGGCGGGATTTTCGAAAAGAGTATGGCTTAGAGCGCAGGAAGGTGACCATCGGCCGCCTGCTTTATCCGCTGGAAAGTAGACTGAGTCAGCAGTGAGGTGCTGACCACACGACGCGGAGGTAGAGCAGAATGCGCAGGCGAAACGATGGAGCAGGAGTCTCCCCTCAGGAGGAGTTTGGGGATGTGTGCTTCCATGCCCTTGGCATCATCGACCAGAACCGGGAGTATCTGCAGATGCATCTGCTGGCGTCGGCCGACCTGCCCACCCGGCAGGCACTTTCAGACATCCAGATAGAGTCTGCCCGGCTGGACCGCACGGTACGCAATGCCATAACACTTTATCAGCTGGAAAATGAAGAGCTGAGCGAGCTGCAGCCTCTGGACCTGTGCGGTCTGCTGGAAAAGGCGGGCCGTCTGGCCCCGGACATCCAGCGGTCGCTGGAAATAGCGCTCACGACGGAGAGCGGGGGCATCGAGCACTGCGCCGTCATGGGCGTCCCCGATGAGGCCGAACAGCTGCTGCTCCACCTCATCTCCAACGCGCTGCGGGCCTGCGATGCAGGCGGCAGGGTGTGGGTGAGCCTGAAACAGAAAAAGACGGGCGTCGCGCTCCGGGTAGAAGACAACGGCTGCGGCCTGATGGAGGAAGACCCCATCGAGAACAACCGCCGCTTCCTCAGCGGCGCAAAGCTGGGCCTCCGCATCTGCAAGCTCATCTGCCGCCGTGCAGGCTGGAAGCTGACGCTGACGGCCCGGCCGGGCGGCGTCACCCGGGCGCAGGTGGTGTTCCCGCTGGCCTCCTGTGAGGACATCCCGCCGGAAATGGAACTCCACTCCAGCGAGGAGAACGACATCCGCGCAGCGCGGTTCGCAAGCCGGGCGGCACAGGAGATCCTTCTGCTGCGGAGATATTGAACGAGACAAAAAGGCATCTGCAATGCGGCCGGGACGGCGCAGCGCAGATGCCTTTGCTTTGTGTGCGGGACAGGGAAGAGAGCGAAAAAATTGACAGACGGTAAAGAATCTTAGTAGAAACAGCCCGAAATTCACAGAAAAGTTTGCGAAATTAACAAAATGTTTAACTTTGAAAGGTGATTTTACTGTTTTTAAGGTGTAAAATAATCCCGAATGATTGATTGTCAGCCAGATTTGGTTTATAATACCCGTGTATGCGAGTCTGAAATTTGATTCGTTAGCAAACAACTTCTGCCCGGGCCGGAGAGTCCTGTGTGCAGAGGGAGAGTGCATTGTCCTTCAGGAGGAAAAACAAACTGTGAGAGTAGGTCTTGACATCGGCAGCACTACCATCAAATGCGTGGTGCTGGATGAAAACGATACCCTTTTATATTCGACGTATGAGCGCCACTACAGCCACATTCTGGAAAAGGCGCAGGAGCTGCTGCGCCGCATCGACGCAGAGCAGCTGCATGGCCGGAAAGCGCTGCTCAGCATCTCCGGCTCCGCCGGCATGGGCCTGGCCGACAGCTGCGGCGTGCCTTTCGTGCAGGAGGTGTTCTCCACCCGCGTGGCAGTCAAAAAGTTCGTCCCTGCGACGGACTGCGTCATCGAGCTGGGCGGTGAGGATGCAAAGATCCTGTTCCTGACCAACGGCACCGAAGTCCGCATGAACGGCAGCTGCGCCGGCGGCACGGGCGCTTTCATCGACCAGATGGCGACGTTGCTCAAGATGGGGGCCGATGAGATGAACAAGGCGGCCGAACAGGCCACCCGTACATACACCATCGCATCCCGCTGCGGCGTTTTCGCCAAGAGCGACGTGCAGCCCCTCATCAATCAGGGCGCAAAGACCGAGGACATCGCGGCCAGCATCTACAAAGCCGTGGTCAACCAGACCATCGCCGGTCTGGCACAGGGACGCCCCATCCAGGGCAATATCCTCTATCTGGGCGGTCCGCTGACTTTCAGCACCGTGCTGCGCAAGAGCTTCGACGAGGCACTGGGCGTCACCGGTACCTGCCCCGAGAACAGCCTGCTCTACGTCGCGCTGGGCGCTGCCCTCTACGCCGACAAGGAGTTCGTCCTCTCGGACGTGGCCGCTGCGCTGGATGAGTACGCCGCCACGGCCACCTACGCCAGCGAGCCGCCCCTCTTCGCCAGCAAGGAAGAGTACGAGGCATTCCATGCCCGCCATATGTCCCACAGCGTGCCGCGGGTGGCGTTCAGCGCCCAGTGCGGCCCGGTGCATATCGGCATCGACTCCGGCTCCACCACCGTCAAGCTGGTGGTCGTGGACGAGCAGAGCCAGATCCTCTACACCAACTATCAGCCGAACCTCGGCAACCCGCTGCCCCTTATCCGGCAGCAGCTGCTGAAGATCTATAAAGAGCACCCCGGCCTCAAGGTGGCTAGCGTGACCACCACCGGCTACGGCGAAGAGCTGGTCAAGAACGCCTTCCGCTGCGACTTCGGCCTCGTGGAGACCGTGGCCCACTTCACGGCAGCAAAATACTTCATGCCGGACGTGGACTTCATCATCGACATCGGCGGTCAGGATATGAAGTGCTTTAAGATCGAGGATGGTGCCATCAGCAACATCTTCCTGAACGAAGCCTGCTCTTCCGGCTGCGGCAGCTTTTTGCAGACCTTCGCGCAGGCACTGGCTACGACGTCAAGGAGTTCGCGGCCCTCGGCCTCTTCGCCGACCGCCCCGTGGATCTGGGCAGCCGCTGCACCGTCTTTATGAACAGCTCGGTCAAGCAGGCCCAGAAGGACGGCGCGTCCATCGAGAATATCTCGGCGGGCCTGTCCATCAGCGTCGTCAAGAACGCGCTGTACAAGGTCATCCGTGCGTCCAGCCCCGAAGAGCTGGGCCGGAAGATCGTCGTGCAGGGCGGTACGTTCTACAATGAGGCTGTCCTCCGCGCCTTCGAGAAGGAGATGGGGCGTCGAGGTCATCCGCCCCGACATCGCCGGTCTGATGGGCGCTTACGGTGCGGCCCTCTTCGGTCTGCGCCAGTGCCGCAAGAACGGCCAGACCACCTCCGCCATGATGAGCGAGGAAGAGCTGGAGAGCTTCGACCAGAAAGTCGTCAGCGTCAAGTGCGGCGGCTGCGGCAACCACTGCCAGCTCACCGTCAACACCTTCGCCGATGGCCGCAAGTTCATTTCCGGCAACCGCTGCGACAAGCCCGTCACCGGCAAGAGCGAGGACAACAGCCTCAACCTCTACGCCTACAAGCAGCAGCTTCTGGCCAGCTATAAGCCCGTGGCCGGAAAGCGCGGCTCCATCGGCATCCCGCTCTGCCTGAATATGTACGAGCTGCTGCCGTTCTGGCACGCCTTCTGGACCAAGCTGGGCTTTGCCGTCCACACCAGCCCGGTGTCCAGCCGCGGCCTCTATCTGGCCGGTCAGGCTACCATCCCCAGCGACACCGCCTGCTTCCCGGCCAAGCTCAGCCACGGCCACATCAAGGCCCTGACCCAGATGCATCTGGACGCCATCTTCTACCCCTGCCTGACCTACAACATCGACGAGGGTCTGGGCGACAACCACTACAACTGCCCCGTCGTGGCCTACTATCCCGAAGTCCTCGCCGGCAACTGCCCCGAGCTGGAAGGCCAGAAGTTCATCTACGACTATGTCGGCATCCACCGTCCGAAGGATTTCGTCCACAAGATGGCGAAGGACGTGCTGCCCAAGTATTTCGGCGGCATCTCCGAGAAGGAAGTGCAGGAGCTGCCAACGCCGCCTATGCTGAGTATGAAGCCCACATGGCACAGATCCGGGTCAAGGGCAGCGAGATCATTGATGAGGCCCGCCGTCAGGGCAGGCGGATCATCGTGCTGGCCGGACGCCCCTACCATGTGGACCCGGAGATCAACCACGGCATCGACCACCTCATCACCCGCCACGGCGCGGCGGTGGTCACCGAGGACAGCATCTCCAACCGCGTGGAGAAGTTCCCCACCAGCGTGCTGAACCAGTGGACTTACCACAGCCGCCTCTATGCCGCCGCCAAGTACTGCACCACCCAGAAGGATATGGACCTGGTGCAGCTGGTGTCCTTCGGCTGCGGCGTGGACGCCATCACCACCGACGAGACCCGCGAGATCCTGCAGGAGGGCGGCAAGCTCTACACCCAGCTGAAAATTGACGAGATCACAAACCTGGGCGCTGTCAATATCCGCCTGCGCAGCCTGTTCGCCGCGCTGGATGAGCGAGACGAAGATAAGAAGTAACATAGGAGGAACCTATGGAATACAATTACCCCAAATTCACCCCGGAGATGAAGAAAACTCACACCATCCTCATCCCCAACATGGCCATCACCCAGTTCCGCCTGCTGGAATACGCCCTGCGCTACGACGGCTACAAGTGCGAGATCCTTGGCAACTGCGGCAGCGCTGTAGCGCAGCTGGGCCTGAAATATGTCCACAACGACACCTGCTATCCGGCACTGCTGGTCATTGGCCAGTTCCTCGACGCGCTGAACAGCGGCAAGTACGACCTCGAGCACACGGCCCTGCTCATCACCCAGACGGGCGGCGGTTGCCGTGCCTCCAACTACATTCACCTGCTCCGCAAGGCGCTGGTCAAGGCAGGCTATCCGAACATCCCGGTGGCCAGCCTGAACTTCTCGGGCCTCGAGAAGGACAGCGGCTTCCAGATGACTCTGCCTCTGGCCCGCCGGGCTATCGCCAGCGTGTTCTACGGCGATATGCTCTGCGCCCTGCGCAATCAGGTCGCTCCGTATGAGAACGAGAAGGGCGCTGCCGATAAGATGGTAGACCTCTGGGTCCAGCGTCTGGGTCGTGTGCTGCTGGCGGGCAAGGGCTTCACCTCCCGCGAGATGAAGCACACCTTCCCTCTCATCGCAAGGGACTTCAAATCCATTCCCGTCACCCGTGTGCCGAAGGTCAAAGTCGGCGTCGTGGGCGAAATTTACGTCAAGTACAGCCCGCTGGGCAACAACGACCTGCAGAAGTTCCTCGAGAGCCAGGACTGCGAGGTCAACTTCCCGGGTCTGATGGGCTTCGTGCAGTACTGCATCTTCAACATGGGCGAGGACCATGTCCTCTACGGCGGCAAGCTGGCCATGAAGATGGGTACCGACCAGCTGCTCAACTGGCTGGACAGCGTGGAGCGCTCCATGCTCAAGGCCGAGGCCGACGCCGGTTTCTACGCCCCCGGCCCCTTCAAGGAGCTGGTGGAAAAGCCCGAGGGCATCATCTCGCTGGGTGCCAAGATGGGCGAGGGCTGGCTGCTGACGGCTGAGATGATCGAGCTGGTACAGGGCGGTTACGGCAACATCGTCTGCGCACAGCCTTTTGGCTGCCTGCCGAACCACATCGTGGGCAAGGGCATGGTAAACAAGATCCGCGCGATGTACCCCGCGCCAACATCACCCCCATCGACTACGACCCCAGCGCCACCAGGGTCAATCAGGAGAACCGCATCAAACTGATGCTGGCCGTAGCAAAGGAGCGTTTGAACGCTCCTGTCGAGGCGAAGCCCCTGACCGCCGAGGAGATCGCGGGCGGTGCGCCCAGCCTCTCCCACGTCTGAGAAACTACAGAAGAAACAAAGAAGCCGCACGGTACAGTTTTTCGCTGTACTGTGCGGCTTTTCTTATGCGCCGGAGCGCTTATTTCTTGTGATACTTGCGGTCTTCCTGCTCATAGGCGGGCTCGCAGGTGAGGTACATTCCCAGACGCTTGATGGTGTCCGTATCCACGCTGGACAGGATGACCGTGGAGTGCATATCACAGCCCTTGAGCTTGGAGAGCTGCTGCAGAGCGGCAGCAGCCGTCTCATTCTCGGCGGCAGAGCTGGACAGCGCGATCAGGATCTCATCGGTGTGCAGGCGGGGATTCCGGCTGCCGAGGTAGTTGGTCTTGAGGGTCTGGATGGGCTCGATGGCGCGGGCGGAGACCAGGTCGATCTCATGGTCGATGCCGGCCAGCTTCTTGAGGGCATTGAGCAGGGCAGAAGAGGCTGCGCCCAGCAGGGGACCGTTCTTGCCGGTGACGACGGTGCCGTCCGGGCAGCTCGATGGCGGCAGCCGGGTGCGCCG
>ENA-OQAY01000322-OQAY01000322.1-human-gut-metagenome-genome-assembly--contig:-NODE-322-length-13991-cov-0.845643_pt1 | contig 13991 bp, 15 predicted proteins | sample MGYA00242740_ERZ504537 | MGnify/ENA primary metagenome ERZ504537 (study PRJEB26092, sample SAMD00036272) | human gut metagenome | host: Homo sapiens | study: EMG produced TPA metagenomics assembly of... | reverse complement strand
TGGGAAATGAGATACAATACAAACTAGCGGAAATTTTTATTTTTTATAGATGGAGGGCATAAAATGAGTAGTAACAATGAAAACTTGGCAATTCAGCGTATTGCTAAGTTGGTCGATGAGAACAGTTTTATGGAAATCGGTTCTCTCGTAACAGCACGTAGCACAGATTTTAATCTTACCGCTGCAAAGACCCCTTCAGATGGCGTTGTAATCGGTCATGGACTGATCGACGGCAATCTGGTATTTATTTACAGCCAGGATGCATCCGTATTAAACGGTACCATCGGAGAGATGCACGCAAAGAAGATTGCGTCTGTGTATGACATGGCAATGAAGATGGGAGCTCCTGTCATCGGTCTGATTGACTGTGGCGGCATTCGTCTTCAGGAGTCGGTTGATGCATTGGATGGGTTTGGAACTATTTATGCGAAGGAAGTAGCAGCTTCCGGTCTTGTACCTCAGATTTGTGGTGTATTTGGCAATTGTGGCGGCGGCCTTTCCGTTGTCCCGGCACTTTGCGATTTCGCGTTCATTGAAGAGAAGAAAGGACGCATGTTTGTAAATGCTCCGGATGCAATCGAAGGCAATAACACAGAAAAATGTGATACAGCCAGCGCAGCATTCCAGAGTGAAAACAACGGATGTGTGGATTTCGTTGGTTCAGAAGATGAAATCATGGAGCAGATTCGTCAGCTGGTATGTATGCTTCCAAGCAACAATGAGGGAGATGTCTATACAGATGACTGTGAAGATGATTTAAATCGTGCCTGCGAGAGCATGGAGAATATGAAGGGTGATCCAAGATATCTGTTATCCCAGATTTCAGATAATAACGTATTCTTCGAGACAAAGGCAGATTATGCCAGGAATATGGTAACCGGACTGATCAAGTTAAACGGAATGACAGTCGGCGCTGTGGCAAACTGTAGCGAAGTATATGATGCAGAAGGCAAGAAAGCAGAGAGCTTTGACAAGTCCCTGACCGCGCAGGGATGCAACAAGGCAGCTGAATTTGTTCAGTTCTGTGATGCATTCTCAATCCCGGTACTTACCATTACAAATGTAAATGGATTGAAAAACTGCATGTGCTCTGAGAAGAAACTTGCAAAGGCACTTGCGAGAATGACTTACGCATTTTCCAATGCAACCTGTGCAAAGGTAAACCTGATCACAGGAGAGGCTTACGGAAGTGCTTATGTATTTATGAATTCCAAGTCTGTCGGAGCAGATCTTGTATACGCATGGAGCGGAGCAAAGATCGGTGCGATGGATTCTACTCTGGCTGCAAAGATTATGTATCCGGAAGCTGGTGCAGATGAGATCAAGCAGAAAGCTGCTGATTATGAAAAACTTCAGGATTCTGCCGCATCTGCTGCTGCAAGAGGATATGTGGATCGTCTGATTGATCCGGCAGATACCAGAAAATACCTTGTAGCTGCTTTTGAAATGCTTTATACAAAGTATGTAAGCGAGCCAGAAAAGAAACACGGTACCAAGTAGAAAGGTGAAGTTTTATGAAAAAGAGAATTGCTTTTGCACTTTGCATGATCCTGATGGTTCTGATGCTTGGTGCATGTGGAACAGACCCGACTACCGTGGATTACAATGGAAAGTCCTATTCAGATCTTCAGTCTGAAATGGATACCAATGCGGGCATGGTACAGAGTCTGGCTCAGTTGTTCAAAGAAAACAAACTGACAGCAGATACTCTTCCGGACGATGTAAAGGATCAGCTTACTTCAAGCTACGGTGTCACAGAGGCACAGATTGAGGCAGCTGCAAAGTGGCAGGATACTTTGGATGAGTTTGGTAAAATGAAAAAGATCGAAGACGATACTTTTAAGGTTACCAAATCCGGTAAGACACTTACCACAGATATGACCATCAAGTTCGCGAAGAAAGATGTGAATTTCGAAGTAGTATATGATTACTATTCCATGGATGTTACCGGCATTTCGGTAGATCCGATTTATACACTCGGTGAGAAAATGGAAAAGGCAGGACTGAATACTGTAATTTCTATGGCAGTTGTATTTGCTGTATTGATTCTGATCAGTCTTCTTATTTCCTGCTTTAAGATCTTCCCTTATCTGGAGAAAAAGAAAGCTGCCAAAGCAGCCGGACAGGCTCCACAGCAGGAAGAGACACCAGCCGCAGCGCCGGCACCTGCCCCTGTTGCAGCACAGACAGATGATACTGAACTTATCGCAGTTATTGCAGCTGCAATCGCTGCAAGTACCGGAACTTCTACCAGTGATTTCGTAGTTCGTTCCATCAATCGTAGATAGGATAGAAAGAAAATTTAGGAGGAACATATTCATGAAGAATTATACAATTACCGTAAATGGTAACGTTTATGATGTTACAGTAGAAGAGACCGGAAGCACATCCGGCGCAGCAGCACCGAGACGTACAGCTGCAAAGCCAGCTGCAGCACCGGCAGCCGCACCAGCTGCTTCAGCAGGAGCCGGAAGCATTAAGATTGAAGCAGGAGCTGCCGGAAAGGTATTCAAGATTGAGAAGAAAGTCGGCGATGCTGTAAAGAAGGGAGATGCCGTCCTGGTTCTTGAGATCATGAAGATGGAGACACCAGTCGTTGCTCCGGAAGACGGAACTGTTGCAAGTATCGATGTAGCAGTTGGTGATGCCGTAGAATCTGGTGCATTACTCGCTACATTAAACTAATCCAAGGAGGAAAACACTGTGAGTTATGTAGGTGAAACATTATCGAACCTCCTGCATCAGACAGCCTTTTTCAATCTGACCTGGGGAAATTATGTTATGATTTTAGTGGCATTTATTTTCCTGTATCTTGCGATTAAGAAAGGTTTTGAGCCATTACTGTTAGTTCCGATTGCATTTGGTATGCTTCTGGTAAATATTTACCCGGATATCATCGCAAGCCCGGAACAGACCAGCAACGGCGTGGGCGGTTTACTTTATTACTTTTACACATTGGATGAGTGGTCTATTTTACCATCTCTGATCTTTATGGGTGTAGGTGCAATGACAGACTTTGGTCCGCTGATTGCAAACCCGGTCAGTTTCCTTATGGGAGCTGCCGCACAGTTTGGTATCTTCAGCGCATACTTCCTTGCAATTATACTTGGATTTAATGACAAGGCTGCCGCTGCCGTATCTATCATCGGTGGAGCGGATGGACCTACTTCCATTTTCCTGGCTGGTAAGTTGGGACAGACCGGTCTGATGGGACCGATCGCCGTGGCTGCATATTCCTATATGGCACTTGTGCCGATCATTCAGCCACCTATCATGAAGTTATTTACAACAAAGAAGGAACGTGCGATCAAGATGCAGAACCTTCGTCCGGTCAGCAAGCTGGAGAAGATCCTCTTCCCAATCGTTGTTACCGTTGTTGTCTGCGTACTGCTTCCTACCACAGCACCACTTGTTGGTATGCTGATGCTTGGAAACCTCTTCCGTGAGTCTGGCGTTGTTCGTCAGCTGCAGGAGACTGCAAGTAACGCACTTATGTACATTGTCGTTATCTTACTGGGTACCTCTGTTGGTGCAACTACCAGTGCAGAAGCTTTCTTAAATGCAAGCACCTTAAAGATCGTTGTATTAGGTCTTGTTGCATTTATGGTTGGTACTGCTGCCGGAGTTTTATTTGGTAAGTTATTATGCTGGATTACCAAGGGCAAGATTAACCCTCTGATTGGTTCTGCCGGTGTATCTGCTGTGCCTATGGCAGCCCGTGTATCCCAGAAGGTTGGTGCAGAGGAGGACCCTACAAACTTCCTGCTCATGCATGCAATGGGACCAAACGTTGCCGGTGTTATCGGTACTGCAGTAGCTGCGGGATGTTTCATGGCTATATTTGGAATTTAATAAGGAGGAAAAGTCATGTCAGAAGTGGTAAAAAAACCATTAAAAATAACAGAAACTGTTTTGCGTGATGCCCATCAGTCACTGATCGCTACACGTATGACAACAGAGCAGATGCTTCCGATTATCCCAAAGATGGATAAGGTTGGATTCAATGCTGTAGAGTGCTGGGGTGGTGCGACATTCGATGCCTGCCTGAGATTCTTAAAAGAGGACCCATGGGATCGTCTTCGTAAATTAAGAGACGGATTTAAAAATACAAAACTGCAGATGCTGTTCCGTGGACAGAATATCTTAGGATATCGTCCGTATGCAGATGATGTGGTAGAGTATTTTGTACAGAAGTCAATTGCAAACGGAATTGACATCATCCGTATTTTTGACTGCTTAAATGATATCCGTAACCTGCAGACAGCAGTTACTGCATGTAACAAGGAAAAAGGTCATGCACAGGTAGCTCTTTCTTACACCCTTGGAGATGCTTATACTCTGGATTACTGGATGGAGATGGCAAAGCGTGTAGAGGATATGGGAGCTGATTCTCTCTGTATCAAGGATATGGCAGGTCTTTTAGTTCCTGCTAAGGCTACAGAACTTGTACAGGCACTGAAGGATTCTACCTCTCTTCCGGTAGAACTTCATACCCATTATACTTCCGGTGTAGCTTCCATGACATATATGAAGGCAGTAGAGGCCGGTGTAGATATCATTGATACTGCAATGTCTCCATTTGCTCTTGGAACCAGCCAGCCTGCAACAGAGGTTATGGTAGAGGCTTTCAAGAACACACCATACGATACCGGTCTTGATCTGAATCTGTTAAGTGAGATCGCAGATTACTTCCGTCCGTTACGTGAAGAGGCACTTGCAAGCGGTCTGATGAACCCGAAGGTACTTGGTGTAAACATCAACACTCTTCGTTATCAGGTACCGGGTGGTATGCTTTCCAACCTGATTTCCCAGCTCAAGGAGCAGGGAAAAGAGGACAAGTACGAGGAAGTGCTTGCAGAGGTTCCGCGTGTGCGTAAAGACCTTGGTGAGCCACCGCTTGTTACTCCGTCTTCCCAGATCGTTGGTACACAGGCTGTATTTAACGTATTGATGGGAGAGCGTTATAAAGTCGCAACAAAGGAGACAAAGGATATTCTTCTTGGTAAGTACGGCCAGACCGTTAAACCATTCAATCCGGAAGTTGTTGACAAGGTTCTCGGAGAGGATAAAAAGAATGCAATCACCTGTCGTCCGGCAGATCTTCTTGAGCCGGAGCTTGGTAAGATTGAAGCTGAGATGAAACAGTACAAGCAGCAGGATGAGGATGTATTATCCTATGCATTGTTCCCACAGGTTGCTACTGATTTCTTCAAATACCGTGAGGCACAGCAGACTGGCGTAGACGCAAAGACTGCTGATACAAAGAACGGAGCATATCCGGTATAGTCATATCCGGTTTCTACGAAAAAGACGCATCAGATCTGGTGCGTCTTTTTTTGATGGGAAAAATTCTTTTTGCATGAAATCTTGCATTTTCCGGTTAAAGTGATACAATCAAAAGTGCTGTTTGTGACACAGCGTTTATGGAATAAAGAGGAGAATATGATGTCAAATACCAATGATCTGTTAAACCGGATCAATAATTGTTACAGTTCGATGAGCAAGGGACAGAAACTGCTTGCAACTTATATTACAGATAATTATGATAAAGCGGTATTTTTAACGGCCGCAAAGATGGGGGAGACGGTTGGTGTCAGTGAGTCGACCGTTGTACGTTTTGCAACGTATCTGGGATACAAAGGATATCCGGAATTTCAGCGTGCCTTAGAAGAACTGGTGCGCAATAAATTAAACTCCGTACAGCGCATGGAGGTAACCTACGGAAGAATCAGCCAGTCGAAGATTTTAGAGACAGTTTTATCGGCAGACGCGGACAAGATCAAAACGACACTGGAAAAAATTGATCACAGTGCGTTTGAGGTGGCCGTCTCGACAATCCTTGAGGCAAAAAATATTTATATTGTCGGGATCAGAAGCTGTGCGCCGCTTGCAAGTTTTCTCGGATTTTATCTGAATCTGATGTTTGATAATGTGCGTCTGCTTACGACAAACAGTTCGAGTGAACTGTTTGAACAGATGGTAAGAATCGGGGAAAATGACGTTATTATCGGAATCAGTTTCCCACGATATTCCATGCGGACATTAAAGGCATTGGAATTTGCAAATAACCGGAGTGCAAAAGTAATTACAATTACTGACAGCATACATTCACCGATGAATCTGTATTCTTCCTGCAATCTCATTGCGGACAGTGATATGGCATCCATTGTGGATTCCCTTGTCGCACCGCTTTCCGTTATCAATGCGCTGGTAGTGGCTCTGTGCATGAAGAAACAGAAAGAAGTGGCGGGAACACTGACGATGTTAGAAGACATCTGGGATGAGTATCAGGTATATGAAAACGATGAGATCAATTATATTGATGATTCGATTAAGGTACATTATGCAAAATTAGGGGATATCGATAATGAGTAAAGTAATCGTGATCGGTGGAGGACCGGCGGGAATGATGGCTGCGTATGCGGCAGCGGAGAGCGGACATGCAGTGACGCTTTTAGAACAGAATGAAAAACTCGGGAAAAAGCTGTTTATTACGGGAAAAGGGCGCTGCAATCTGACGAATGCCAGTGATATGGAACAGCTGTTTGCCAATGTAGTCAGCAACCGTAAATTTTTATACAGTGCTTTTTACTCCTATGACAATGAGCGAGGTTGGTTTCTTTTTTGAGAGTCATGGAATGCCTACAAAAACAGAGCGTGGGAACCGGGTATTTCCCGTGTCGGATCATTCTTCCGATGTGATTGCGGCGTTATCCACCGCATTGCGGGGGCAGCATGTGGAAGTATTCCTGCATACAAAGGTAAAGCGTCTGCTGCTTGAAAAGAGGGATGAAGAAAAGCGTGTTACCGGTGTTGAGCTGGCTGATCATACAAAAATGCATGCGGACGCAGTGATTGTTGCAACCGGAGGATTTCCTATCCTTCAACAGGGCAACGGGGGACGGTTACCGCATGGCAGAAGAGAGCGGACATAAGATGGTATCGCCGACTCCGGCACTGGTTCCGATGGAAATGAAAGAACCGTGGGTCAGGGATCTGCAGGGCCTTTCGCTGCGCAATGTCCGTATGTCGGTTACCCGGGGAAAGAAAAAACTGTATGAGGATTTTGGAGAGATGCTTTTTACGCATTTCGGCGTCAGCGGTCCGCTGGTATTGTCGGCAAGCGGATGTATCCCGGCAAAAGCATTTGACCAGGAGCTTTCCATGACGATTGATCTGAAACCGGCACTGGATGTGGAACAGCTTGATCACCGGATCTTAAGGGAATTTGATGAAATGAAAAATAAGCAGTTTAAAAAATTCTCTGGGGGCATTTGCTCCCGGCAAAAATGATACCCGTTATGATTGCGTTATCAGGCATTGATCCGGATACAAAGGTGAATGAAATATCCAGGGAACAGAGACAGAATCTGTTACATCTGTTTAAAAATATGCCGCTTACAATTACAGGGCTTCGCGATTTTAAAGAGGCAATTATAACAAAGGGCGGTGTTTCCGTGAAAGATATCAATCCTCCACGATGGAGTCAAAACTTGTGCAGGGGCTGTATTTCTGCGGCGAGGTGCTGGATCTGGATGCACTTACCGGTGGCTATAATCTTCAGATTGCCTGGTCCACCGGACACCTGGCGGGAATATCCGTTTTGTAATTTCAAAGATAAATAATTTATTTTAAAGGAGAATAGAAAATGGCATTTAATATTGCAATTGATGGACCGGCAGGAGCCGGAAAAAGTACAATCGCCAAAAAACTTGCGGCGGATCTGGGGTATGTGTATGTGGATACCGGTGCAATGTACCGCGCGATGGCATATTATTTTTTACAGAATCATATCGATGCTTCCGATGAGCAGGCGATTGCGGCTGCCTGTCCGAAGGTAGACGTGACCATTCAGTATACGGGCGGAGAACAGCAGGTGATCTTAAACAAAGAGAACGTAAACGGCGTTATCCGGAAAGAGGAAGTCGGCAACATGGCCAGCGCGACCAGTGTTTATCCAGTGGTTCGTACAAAACTGGTAGAATTGCAGAGGCAGCTTGCCGCAAAGGAAAATGTGATTATGGATGGAAGAGATATCGGTACGGTTGTCCTTCCGGATGCCAATGTAAAAATTTATCTCACTGCAAGCTCGAAAGTGCGGGCAAAGCGCCGCTTTGATGAGTTGACAGCAAAAGGTGTATCCTGTGATATGGATGCGATAGAAAAAGATATTATTGAGCGCGATTACCGGGATATGCACCGGGAAACTTCTCCGTTAAAACAGGCGGAGGATGCTGTCCTTTTAGACTCATCGGATCTGGATATTGACGGCGTTGTTGAAGAAATGAAAAAAATAATCAAGAAGGCGGAATAGACAAAAATGAAGCTGACGATTGCAAAAAGTGCCGGGTATTGCTTCGGCGTGAAACGGGCAGTAAATATGGTATATCAGGAAGCAGAAGAGGCAAAAGTTCCGGTATATACGTATGGGCCGATCATTCACAATGAAGAAGTAGTCAGGGACCTTAAACAGCGTGGAGTTCATGTGGTCAGGGAGCTCAAAGAACTTGAGAATCTTCCAAAAGGAAAGATTATCATCCGTTCACACGGTATCAGCCGCAGAGAACATGAAGCAATGAAGGCATGCGGATTTGAAGTGCTGGATGCAACCTGTCCGTTTGTCCTGAAAATTCACCGGCTTGTGGAGAAGTACAGCAAAGAAGGGTACCGAATTGTGATTGCCGGAAACGAACATCACCCGGAAGTGGAAGGAATTCTCGGATGGGTGGAAGGACAGCCTGCCTATACGGTCACAAGTCAGGAAGATATTGAAAAATTACCGTTAAAAGAGGGAGAAAAAGTCTGTCTGGTGGCACAGACGACATTTAACTACAATAAATTTCAAGAATTAGTTGAAATTATAAAGAAAAAAGGTTATGATATAAGTGTTTTAGATACAATCTGCAATGCAACGGAGGAAAGACAGACGGAAGCACGCAAAATTGCTGCGGAGTCGGATCTCATGATTGTCATTGGTGACAAGCATAGCTCCAATACGCAAAAATTGTATGAAATATCTAAAAAGGAATGTGCAAATACTTACTATATACAAACGAGTAAAGATATGGATTATCATCAGATACAATCCATCAATAACGTAGGTATTACCGCAGGGGCTTCAACCCCAAACAATATCATCGAGGAGGTTTCAAAGAATGTCAGAAATGAGCTTTGAACAAATGTTGGAAGAATCTTTAAAAACAATAAGAAATGGAGAAGTGGTAGAGGGTACCGTTATTGATGTTAAGCCAGATGAAATCATCCTGAATATCGGCTACAAATCAGATGGAATCATTACACGTAATGAATATACAAACGAGCCAAATGTAGACCTTACTACAGTCGTAAAAGCCGGCGATACCTTAGAAGCCAAAGTTGTAAAAGTAAACGATGGTGAGGGACAGGTTCTCCTTTCTTACAAGCGTCTCGCAGCAGAGAAGGGAAACAAGAGATTAGAGGAAGCATTCGAAAATCAGGAAATTTTAAAGGCAAAAGTCAGCCAGGTACTTACCGGTGGTGTATGTGTCAATGTAGATGAGACAAGAGTATTTATCCCGGCAAGCCTTGTATCTGACACATATGAGAAAGACTTAAGCAAGTTCAAGGATCAGGAAATCGAGTTTGTTATCACAGAGTTTGATCCTAGAAAGAGAAGAATCATTGGTAACCGCAAGACTTTATTACTTGCAAAGAAGGCAGAGCTTCAGAAAGAACTGTTTGCAAAGATCAAAGTCGGCGATGTAATCGAAGGAACTGTAAAGAATGTTACAGATTTCGGTGCATTCATCGACCTGGGCGGAGTAGACGGATTACTTCATATCTCAGAGATGTCATGGGGCAGAGTTGAGAATCCTAAGAAAGTATTTACTGTTGGACAGAAAGTTCGCGTATTTATCAAGAATATTACAGATACCAAGATTGCACTCAGCATGAAATTTGAGGATGAGAATCCTTGGAATGGTGCTGCAGAGAAGTATGCCGTTGGCAACGTGGTAAAAGGAAAAGTTGCACGTATGACAGATTTTGGTGCATTCGTAGAGCTTGCTCCTGGTGTTGATGCATTACTTCACGTATCACAGATCTCCCAGGAACACGTAGAGAAGCCTTCTGATGTATTAAAGATTGGTCAGGAAGTTGAAGCAAAGATCGTAGACTTCAACGAAGAAGAAAAGAAGATCAGCTTAAGCATTAAGGCTCTTGCAGCTCCGGCTGAAGATGCTGAGACAGAGGAATAATTCACTGTAAATTTTCATAGGTAAGAAGTTGCCTTCGGGCAGCTTCTTATTGTTTATAGGGGGGTAAAAGTCTATGTTTGACAATTATGAAAAATTCAAAAAAGACGTCTATGCTCTGACAAAAATCGATCTGAATTATTACAAAGAAAAACAGATGCGCAGACGAATTGATACGATTGCGACAAAGCATGGTTGTAGCAATTATGATGAGTATATCCGTGTGCTGAAGACAGACAAGGACAAATTTGAGGCATTTGTCAATTTTCTTACAATCAATGTCTCTGAGTTTTACCGTAATCCGGATCAGTGGAAGCTGATGGATGAGAATGTTATTCCGAAACTTATCAAACAGCATGGAAAAAATCTGCATGTGTGGAGTGCAGCCTGTTCGACAGGAGATGAACCGTATTCTCTTGTCATGGCATTATCCAAACATATTCCGCTTTCCAACATTCATATTACGGCAACCGATCTGGACAAACAGGTTCTTCAGAAAGCGCAGGTTGGTCTGTACAATGAAAAGAGCATTGCAAATGTGCCGCCGGAATTTAAACGCAAGTATTTTAAACAGATCGGAAAATCATTTCAGATTTCGGATGAAATCAAGCGTTGCGTGACATTTAAAGAACATAATCTGTTAAAAGATCCGTATCCAAGGGATTTTGATATGATTCTTTGCAGAAATGTGGTTATCTATTTTACAGATGATGCGAAAGATATGATTTATCAAAACTTCCATCAGTCACTGAAGAGTCATGGGGTTTTATTTATCGGAAGTACAGAACAGATTACCAATTATAAAGAACTTGGATTTGACAGACTCAGCAGTTTTTATTTTGAAAAGAATGTTTAAACCAATAAAAATGCATGTTTTTATGCCTGAAACATAAGAACATGCATTTTTGCAGTCTTAAATTATTATTTTTTCCCATCATATTTTTTAAGATGTGATCAATATAGCGGCGCAACATGATATCAGAGGTACAAAAATCATCCGTCATCTCAAAATAACTGATTTTATCCTTATACTCTTTACGGAACTCCGGTTGCATAACATTGTTGTATTGCGGAAGAAATTTGCCGGATTTGCGCGTATAACAGTTACTTGCTTTTGCATTTTCCCGGTATTCTTTGTCTACAAATGAGGCAACACTTTTGTGTATTGCCATATCTTCTTTTTTCAGATAATAGTAATCCCTGTAATTGGAATAAAAATAATGCAGTTCACCTTCGTAGACCGGAATACGAAGAGAAGTGCGGTTTTTTCCGATCATCAGATAAAAACAATCCTGTTTACAGGAAAGCTGGCGCGGAACGGGATAGTCGTTTTGCATGGTGATGATCCATTCCTCCCCTTCGGTTCCGTCATATGTGTGGTAATGGTCGATCCGGTGGGAGAGGATGGTGTACTGACCGTTTAATACTTCCAGATAAGATAAAACAGAGAGCAGATCAATCATGTGCAGAACATCTTCGTAATTATGAATACGAAGAAGATGCATCGTTTCTTCTGTCGGATGTTTCACATGCGTGAAATATACATGGATCAGATCCTCTCCCGTCTTTTCGTCTTCTCTTTTAAGACCCAGAAAGGATTCTATGGTTTTTTGCTTATAGTTTTCAAGTTTCAATAAAAATTTGATCGAAGAAACCGATTTAAATATATCCAGGTATTCAAAATCCCGAAAATGTTCCGGAAACCTATAATGGTCTGCTTTTGCCTTCAGGTAAGGAATGTCGAATCCCACACCGTTAAACGTAATGATGGTGGTATATGGTGACAGCATCTGAAAAAATGCGGCGAGGATTTCAGCTTCTTCTTCCGGTTTTTCAGCAAAAAACTGGTCAATACAGATCCGGTTGCTTTTGCGTCTGGCACATCCAATCATATAGAGTGTGGAAGCTGCAGGTGAAAACCCGGTAGTTTCTATGTCAAAAAATATAGAGTGTTCATCAAAAAGCTGGTCGGTGAGAGCGTCCTGACAGAGATCGGGGATTTCTTCATGAAACGTTTTCATAAATTCTCCTTTATATAATGTTTGGATTTTGTCTGTGTGTCTGGATTATACCATAAATCTCATTTTTCGTCATGTTTCTTTGTATTAAAAAGAATACAAAATATTCAGAAAAAATTAAAAATTTTACTACATATATGGTTAAAAAGTGCTATAATTTAATGTGAATTATGTTATAAACTATATGGTTTAGACAAAAAAATAAGGAAAGAGGGCACAAGGATGGGTTTGAAAACATTTATAGGCGGCGTACATCCCTATGAAGGCAAAGAACTTGCCAAGGATGCGCCAATCAAAGAAGTTCTACCCAAAGGAGAACTGGTTTTTCCATTGTCACAGCATATTGGTGCACCAGCCACTCCAATTGTCGCTGTAGGGGATAGCGTAAAGAAAGGGCAGAAGATTGCAGAAGCCGGCGGCTTTGTATCTTCTCCGATTTATTCTTCGGTATCCGGTACAGTGAAGAAAATTGAACCACGGCGTGTGGCAGTCGGTGATATGGTGAATTCCATTGTAATCGAGAGTGACGATCAGTTTACGGAGTGTGAGTATTCACCGGTGGATGATGTGACATCCTTATCCAGGGAGAAAATCATTGAACGGATTAAGGAGGCCGGTGTGGTTGGTATGGGAGGCGCAGGTTTCCCGACACATGTAAAACTGTCTCCGAAAGAGCCGGAAAAAATCGAGTATATCATTGCAAACTGCGCGGAATGCGAGCCATATCTGACTGCAGATTACCGCAGAATGATCGAAACTCCGGAAGATCTGGTTGCAGGTATGAAGATCATACTGCAGCTGTTTGACCATGCAAAAGGTGTGTTTGGCGTCGAAAATAACAAACCGGATGCAATTGCAAAACTAAAGGAACTGATTAAGGATGAGCCCCGGATGGAGGTCTGTGAATTGCTGACAAAGTATCCGCAGGGAGGAGAGCGTCAGCTGATCTACGCAGTGACCGGACGCGAAATCAATTCCAAAATGCTTCCTGCAGATGCAGGCTGTATCGTGGACAACGTAGAAACCATGATTGCAATCAAGCATGCAGTAAAAGATGGAGTGCCTGTGATGAAGCGAATTGCTACAATCACCGGAGACGCAATTACCACCCCGTCAAACTTTTTGTACAGTATGGGTACACCATACGAGCAGCTGGTGGAAGCTGCCGGAGGATTTAAAGTACAGCCGGAGAAACTGGTATCCGGCGGTCCTATGATGGGATTTGCCATTTTTGGACTGGATGTTCCTACCACAAAGACGACTTCTTCTCTGTTATGTCTTGGAAAAGATGAGGTGGCAGAGTTTGAACCGCTCGCATGCATCAGCTGTGGCCGGTGTGTGGAAGCGTGTCCGGAAAAACTGATTCCAAGCAGGCTTGCAAAGTTCAGTGAGCACGGACAAAAGGATGAGTTTGAACGCTGGCATGGATTAGAGTGCATCGAGTGCGGAAGCTGCAGTTATGTATGTCCTTCCCGCAGACAGGTGGCACAGTCCGTCAAGACAATGAAGAAACTCGTATTAGCAGATAAGAGAAAGAAAAAATAAGAGAAAGAGGTGGATTGTTGTGAGTGAGAAATATCAGGTTTCGTCTTCACCACATGTGCGTGCCAAGGACTCCACAAGCAGAGTTATGCTGTATGTGATCATCGCGTTGCTGCCGGCAACCCTGTTTGGTATCTGGAATTTTGGAATGCATGCATTACTTTTGATTTTAGTTACCATCGCAAGCTGTCTGGCTTCC
>ENA-OQAY01000320-OQAY01000320.1-human-gut-metagenome-genome-assembly--contig:-NODE-320-length-14002-cov-0.876180_pt1 | contig 14002 bp, 14 predicted proteins | sample MGYA00242740_ERZ504537 | MGnify/ENA primary metagenome ERZ504537 (study PRJEB26092, sample SAMD00036272) | human gut metagenome | host: Homo sapiens | study: EMG produced TPA metagenomics assembly of... | reverse complement strand
CTGCCTGCGTGTGGTGGCCCAGAGCCAGCTGGACGAGGAGCTGCCTGAGGCCGACCTCATCGCCCTGAGCCTGCCCGGCACCCCTGAGACCAACAAGCTGTTCAACGCCGAGCGCTTCACCCGCTGCAAGGACGGGGCCATCCTCATCAACGTGGGCCGCGGCACCACCGTGGACAGCGACGCCCTCGTGGAGGCCCTGCGCAGCGGCAAAAATTTTTGGCGCGGGCCTCGACGTCACCGACCCGGAGCCTCTGCCTGCCGACCACCCGCTGTGGGGTGAGCCGGGCGCTATCATCACGCCCCACAACTCCGGCAAGTTCAGCCTGCCCAAGACGCTGGACAACATCGTGGACATCTTCATCCACAACCTCAAGCGCTACGCTGAGGGCCTGCCGCTGGACAATCAGGTCAACCGCACCACCCGCTATGCCGCTGACCAGAACGGCGGCCACCGCCTGCTGAGTACCCTGTAAAATACGATAGTGTGATAAAAAGCCCATCTGCACCGTGGTACAGATGGGCTTTTGGTTTAGAGATTCATCGTGCCAGCACCACCGAGAGGGTGACTTCCTTGGCGTCGGGCGAGAGGTCGAAGCTGCCGCCGTCCTGTGCGGTGAGGCAGATCGTGTAGACCTTCTTCGCGCTGAGACGGGCCGGGGCATCGTCGAAGTGCCAGTCGGACACCTCGTGGTAGCGGCCATCCGTGCCGAGGGCGAAGAGCTTATAGTCGGCGGCATTTCCGGTCAGGCCGTTGATGCGGAAAGAAACAGTCGTTGCGGGGTGGAGGTTGTCGAGGGTGGCGGTGTGGAGCCAGCTTGCGGGGGTGCCGGCGCCGCCTGCGGCCTGGAACTCTGCGCCGAAAGCACCCGGCGGGAGGTCTTGTCCAGATCGACCTTCCGGTAGGGCATCTCGGGCAGGAAGACGAAGCGGTCCTGCAGGCGGAGAAGCTCTTTGTAGCCGGTGGGGCAGTAGAGCTTGTTGCCGTCACGGCCCGCGTACATACCGATGGCCATGTTGTTGTAGCCGTAGAGGGAGGCGACGTCCACAGTGAGGACGGTCTTTCCGGTGTCGAAGTCCAGCACGATGTACTGCCACATGCCGCTGTCCACGTCCTGCACGAAGCCGTAGATATAGCCGGTGGCGGTGGAGAGCTTCATCATGGAAGTGTCGCTGAGGTCGTCGCGGCACCAGATGCTCTTCATGGTCCAGCCGTCGGCGGTGCGGATGGTGTCCACCCGTTCGACGCCGGGCATGATCATGCAGTTGCCCTTGAGCAGCCAGTTGCGGTCGTAGATGTTCTCGTAGCTCTGGATGGAAGAGTCACTGTCGGGCTTTGCGAGGTTGGGGCTGCCTGCGCCGAACCAGTTGCAGACGATGGTGCTGACCCGGCCATTGCCGTGGTCGTAGACGATGGCCGAATTTTCCACCGACACCGGCATATTGGCGGGCAGCTCGTCGATGACCGGGTGGCTGGCGGCGACTTCGCCGGTGCGGATGTCCACAGCCATCAGGCTGACGGTCTCGAGGTTGTCGGTGAAGAAGACCAGCTCTTTGCTCAGAGAGGGCGAGCAGCCGCCGCCCCATGCCAGACCGCCGCCGGTGGTGGCAGCGCCTTCGCGGCTGTCTTTTGCGCCCACGCTGTCGTAGGGGGTGCGCCAGACGACTTCAACGCCGCCGTTGGCGCGCAGCAGGTAGCAGGCAAGGTTCGTCAGGATGACCGCACCCTCCCGGCAGGAGGCAATGCCGTTTTCAGCACCCTCGCCCGGAGCGGGAGCGTAGACATGGACTTCGTGGTCGAGGTCGGCAGTGCCGCCGGCAAGGATGGTTTCGATGGCATTGTGGGAGATGTAGCCCATCGCGCCCTGCTGGCCGCGGCTGGGGTAGATGCGGAAGCCGCCGGTGACGAACCAGAGGTTGCCGTCGTAGTCAAAGACGATGGAGAGCAGATTCTGCTCGAGGCTGCGGCCAAGCACCCGCTCGGCGGCCTCCTTGATGTTGATGTCCAGTACCTTTTCAAAAACCGGCAGAGGCGTACCCTTCTCGTCGGTGGCGCGAAGCATCAGCACATGGTTGTGGCTGGTGGGGCAGACGATGAGGTTGCGCCCGTCCACAAAGGAATAGGAGCTTTGGATGAGATAGCCGCCGCCGTCGTGCTTGGCGGGAGAGAAAAAGCCGATGGTGCGGACTTCTTCTGCGTCGAGGTCGCGGATGGCCAGACCGCCCAGGAACGGGCTGACGGGGTTATCGAAGTTGTCGAAGAAGATGGCCGGGGAGGCGTTGGGGTTCGTCTTTTCCATTGCCACGTTGACCTCGGGACAGATGCCCACGGGGAGAATGGCGTCGGTGGAGTCGGTGTTGTAGCAGTCGTGGTGGATGTTTGACTCGCTGCGGCCCATAAAGGGGTTGGCGTCCACAACTTTCGCCGTCAGGGGCTTCGGCGGCAGGGCGGTGTCTGTGCCGTGGAAAAGGTCGGACAGAAGGCAGTCTGCCCTGGCGGCAGGGGCCAGCTGGCAGGACAACAGTGTGAGAGCGGAAGCGCTGAGGAAGCTGCGTCGGGTCATTTTCATGGTGGAGTCCTCCTTTTTTTGATAACATGACCTCTCAGCCTCCCCTCGATAGGGGAGGTGGCACGCCGCAGGCGTGACGGAGAGGTTAAAGGTTCAATAAAATATTCACCCGGAACAAACCGTTCTCGGTCTCGACGGTCATAGAACCGCCATATCTGGAAACGGCCGTCTGGATGGAGACGAGGCCGATGCCCATTCCGTCGTGTTTTGTGGAGTGGAGGGTGCCCTGCTGGCGCTTGAGCACACCGTCATAGCGGTTCTCTACCAGCAGGCCCAGCATGGCGGGGCTCAGCATCCGGGCCAGCACCTTCACCTGCCGCTGTTCGGGCGGCAGCTTCTGGCTGGCGTGGAGAGAATTTTCCAACAGATTGCCCAGCATCATGCAGAAGTCAGCCTCCGGGATGGCCAGCTGGCGGGGCAGTTCCAGCCGCCAGTCCACCGGCACGCCGAGGCTGTGAGCCTCGTGGTCGTAGTGACCGGCCAGAGCGTCCACGGCAGGATTCGCGCAGAGGGTGGGGCGCTCCTCGCTCAGCTCGGATTCGTACTGGTGCAGGTAATTTTTCAGCTCATCCACCTGCCCGGCCTCGGTGAGTCCGGCGATGACGTGGAGGTGCTGGCGGAAGTCGTGGCGGAGATGCCGCGTCTGCTCCATATAGGTCCGCAGCTCGGTGTAGCGGCGGGATTCCACGGCCAGAAGCTGGTTTTCCCGGTCGAGCTGGGCGCTGCGGGTGTACTCCCGGGCTACCTGATACATCTCGTACAGCAGCAAAAAGATGCCCAGCAGAGAGATGGTGACGGCCAGAACAGAAATGATCATCAGACGGTTGATGAGCACGACGGCCGGGTCCAGCGGCATGCAGAAGACGAGGAAAGCCGCGTAGATGGTGGGCAGCGGCCAGGCCGACTGCCAGAAGCTTCGCCCCGGTACTCCCGCAGCAGCCAGCGGCTCCACTGGACGGCGGTGAACCAGAAGATGATGCAGAGCACGGCCGAGAGCCCCAGCTTGAGCAGGGAGGTGGAGACGAGACAGGCCGGGGCGTCGTTGCCCACCTCAGCCCGGGCGTTGAGCACCGTGGAAAGCAGGGTGCAGACCGCCGTCATGACGCCGGAGACGGCGAAGAGAAAGGCGGTCTGGCTCACGGAAACTTCCGGCCCCACCCGCCAGCGCAGCAGCCAGAACGCCGCCAGCAGGGTGGGCAGAAGCAGGATGTTGCTGTCCAGCTCGAAGATGGCGCAGAGGGCCGCCGCTGCAAGGCAGATGACCGTGACGAGAGTGGCTGCCAGCACAGCGGTGCGCCGGGTGCCTTCACATGCTCCCACAGAGGCGCGAGGCAGAGGAATGCCCCCGGGTAGAAGACGGCGAGGTCCAGAAAATAGCGTCCAAATAAAGAAAAGTCCAAGGTCGGGCCTCCTCTCGGCGTCATAGCTCCCGCCGCATGTGGCGGAACTGATATTGTGTGAACTGGGCGAACAGGGAGTTCTTGTCCTTCTGACGCACGGGCAGGCAGGTGCCGTCCAGCATCTCGAAGCAGTCACAGTCCAGCCGGAGCACCTTGTCCATGTTCAGGATGACGCCCCGGTTGCAGACGATGAAGTTCTCCTGCGCCCGCAGCAGCTGCTCCACCTGGGAGAAGGTGGAGACTGTCCGGCACTCGCCGTCGTCGCTGACGATGCGGACGTAGTGGTTCTGGGCCATGGCGTACTGTATCTTCCGCAGGGGGGAGATGTACCTGCTGCCGTGCGATGCGGACTTCCAGCTCCGGTTCGGCCCGGAAGAGCACCCGCCGCAGCTCGTCGGCCAGCTGGAAGAGCTTTTCTTCCCGGTAGGGCTTGAGCAGATAGTCGAAGGGGTGGACGGGGAATGCGTCCCATACGTATTCCGGGGACGAGGTCACGAACACCAGCAGCAGGTCGGGGTCGGTCCGGCGCAGGATGCGCGCCGTCTCGATGCCGTTGGTGCCTTCCATGCAGATGTCGAGAAAAACGACTGATAATTTTTTGAGGGGAACGCCGCCAGAAAGGCGTCGCCGCTCTCATAATGGTCACAGACCAATGGTTGCCCGCCGCCGAAGGCCAGCCGCAAAAGGCTCTCCAACCGCTGAGCGTCGGGCAGGCGGTCTTCTACGACCGCAAATCGAAGCTCCATCCTCAAGTTCCTCCCTTATGAACATATTATAACATAACCATCGGGGCTTAGACACAGCGATTCACGCAGAAAACGACCCCATTCACGCAGGTTTGACAGTAAAAAAGAGAGATCGGCTTTGGGCAAAGCCGGTCTCTCTTTGAGAAGAGGTCTTGTGGTATCTTAGAGGAATGCGAAGAGGATGGAAGCGATCAGCAGGACGATGGCGCCGCCGATGCGGGAGGAGATCTGTGCGTAGACCATCAGGTCCATCCGCTTTGCGGCACCCAGAACGCTAGGTCGCCTGCGCCGCCCATGTTTGCCATGCACAGGCCAGCGGTGATGGCGCTCTCGACAGGGAAGAAGCCAACGATCCAGCCGAAGAGAGCAGAGCCGACGCAGCAGCCGATGACGATCATCAGGACGATGACGACGTTCTGCCAGCTTGCCACGGAGAACATGGTGGAGAAGTTGATGGCGGAGATGCCCATGCCGACCATCTGGATCCAGACCAGCTTGTTGCCGCAGAAGTGCTGGCAGCGGCGGCAGGCCTCGCGGAGGTTTTCCGGGATGAGGTTGAAGATGTTGGCCAAAGCAGCGAAGATGATCATGTAAGCAAAGTTGGGAATGGCAACACCGAACACGGTGGGGAGGATCTTCTTGGAGACCAGCTGGCCCAGCATGAAGAAGCCTGCGCAGATGAAGATGGCAGCAGCGATGTCATCCACGGTGACAGCGGGAGCGGGGTTCTTGGACTCGACTTCCAGAGACTTGTTCTTGACGCGGAGCAGCTCGCCGTGGCCGGTCATCTTAGGGAAAGCGCGGCCAATGAGGTCCATGACGACAGCCATCAGGATGGCGACGATATTGCCCAGAGCGAGGATGGCCATGCAGAAGCTCAGGTAGCCTGCGGAGTCCTGACCGGTGGCGTCGGAGTAGACCTGAGCCATAGGCACGGCACCGGCGCCCGCGCCGCCGCCCATGATGGGCAGGACGTAAGAGGTGATGAGGTAGAGCGGGTCGTTGCCGAAGATGAGGCCGGCCACGACGCCGAACACGCAGGCACCCAGCAGGGAGCACAGCAGCGTGGGGATGTACAGGGAGCCGGATTTGATAAGGACATCACGGTCGATGCCCAGCAGGGAGCCGACGACGAGGAAGGTGATGAAGACGTTCAGGAAGCTGTAGCCGTTGATCCAGCCGTCGGAGACGTTGGTGACGCACTCGGGCAGGAGGTTGAAGTACTTGAGCAGACCGGCAGCGAGGAAGCAGAGCATTGCGCCGCCGCCAAGGAACTTGTTCCAGATAGGCAGGCGCTCGCCGATCTCACCGATCAGGATGCCGAAGGCGAACAGGACGGCGACCGCGCCGATCATCTGGTTGGGGATGATGTTGAAGTAGGCGCAGGCCAGCACGATGATGGCGAAAAACGCATAGATGGGAAGGGGCATTCCATAGAACTGGATGGAATTCAATTTCTTCATTGTTGTTTCCTCCGTTTTACTGGTCAATATCCAGCAGCCATGCCGGATTGTCGTGGGTCATCTTGCGGACTTGCTCGGAGGTGAATACCTCAGACACCGCCTTGAAGTAGGTGGTGTAGCTTTCGTACCAGTAGGGGTTGACGGTCTGGCCGCTGTCGGTGGAGATGACGAAGTGCTCCGGGCCGATGGCTTTCATGGCAGCGATGTTGTCGGGGATGTTGATCTTATAGCCGCCGTTGACGGGCTGTGCGTAGACGGATTCCAGCAGGACATCGTATTTCCGCACGATGTCGGCCTGCTGCTCGGGAGTCATGCCCACCACCCAGAACTCGGGGTGGGTGATGACGATCTTCTCCACGCCTGCGGCACGGGCAGCCTCCACGACCGGGAAGCACTCTTCTGCACCGATGTGGCCGGTGGCCAGCACGGCGTTGTACTGCTTGACGAGGGCGAAAATGTCCTGCAGCTCGTCCACGGCTTTGCCGTCACGGGTGACGACGACGCCCTTGGAGGGGTCTTTGCCGTTTTTGCGGTAGTGGTTCTCGGCGGTGTTGGTGGGCAGCCAGATGACCTTTGCGCCCAGCTTCAGCGAAGTTTCCACCGCGTCGGGGTTCAGACCGCCCACCGGACAGTTCAGGCACAGCCCGCCGAATGCGGTGAACTTTACGTCCGGGTACTTTTCAGCTGCCACGCGGTTGACCAGATAGGCACGGTCCGCAGTGGGGACGTTGTGGGACTTGAGCACAATGGCACGCACACCCCGCTGAACGGAGGATTCCATCAGCTCGAGATCGTCCAGTTTCCGCGCACGGACGTCCGGGGCTGCATGGATGTGCATATCAATGATGCCCTGCATTACGTTTTCCATAGATCTTCAGCTTCCTTTCGACGAAACTCTCTTGTGCATGGAGCACTTTTCCTGTATTTAGGATAATCGAAAATAAAAATTTTGTTAAATACCGTGTTTTCATCTGGCATCATTCCAAAAATGAATGACGAAAATGCCAGAATTGAATAACGAGGCTGGAAATATCGTCAAAAATGCGTCAATGCAAGAGAATGGATGAAACTTCCATAGAAGACTGGAATCGATAAAGCGAAAGCGGGTGAATGGATACCCCTTTTTGACCTGCCATGCAGACTGACGAAAATATCGACACAATTTTGTCAATTATCACAAAAACGCCGGAATACCGCCGAAAAAGCAAAGAAACAGCAAAGAAAAGTCCCCCCTGCGCCCTGAAGCGCAGAGGGGACTTGGAACGAGCGGAAGGGAAGAATCGATAGATCTCTTTAATGTTTGCTCATGGTACAGACCATGCGGATGAACTCCCGCACCTGCGGCAGCTCGCTTTCGCGCTTGCGGTAGAGCAGATAAGTAGAGCGAGAGAGCGGCGTGCCGTCGGCAAAGAAGAGAGGCTCCGAGATGCCGTCGAAATAGTTCAGGCAGATCTCCGGCACGATGCTCCAGCCGAGGCCCGCCTTCACCATGGCGACGCAGGTGGACAGGCCGTCCACATTCAGCTGGGAGCAGGGCTCCATCTTGTGCTCCATCAGCCAGCGGGCCTTCATGCTCATATGCTCGGGGTTGGCGTCCCGGCCGATGTACCGCATCTCGTTCAGGGGGACATCGGCGTTCTCCCGGCTGCGGATGAGACAGACCGGTTCCCGCTCGAGCAGGATCTTGCCCTCGTCCCAGTCGTATTCGCCCCGCACGATGGCGAGGTGGAATTTGCCGTCCTGCAGCTTCTTGATGCAGTCGCGGCTGTGGTCAGTGGAGACTTTGAGGGTGACGTCCGGGTACTGGGCCGTGTAGGCGGCCAGCACCTGCGGCAGGCGATATTTGGAGTAGTCGATGGACGCCTCAATGCGCAGGGTGCCGCAGATGGTGTTTTTTCTCAGCTGTAACTGTTCCCGCAGAGTGCTGAAGTCCTGAACAGTGCGCTGGATGACTTTCTGTGCCTCTTCACCGGCAGGGGTCAGGGTGACACCCTGTTTGCTGCGCAGAAACAGCGTCGCGCCAAGCTCCGACTCCATGTTCTGGAGCCGTTTGCTCAGGGTGGGCTGGGCAAGGTAGAGTTTTTCCGCTGTGCGGGTCAGGTTGCCGGTGTCAGCCAGCGTCAGGAAGATCTGCAGGTCTTTTTCGTCCATGTGATGTTCCGTCCTTTTCGTGGTATTTCTTTCAGTATATCGTTTTATAGACGGAAGTTCAAGACCGTGCGTACTCATTTACAGAGACTTGAGGGTATCCAGCAGGTAGGTGGTGAACTCCTCGCTGGTAGCGCCGTCCTTGTCGGTGGTGACGACGAGCTTCTTTTCGGTGTTGCAGCAGATGTCCAGCGCCTTCTCGAGCTTTGCGGTGCGGTCGCCGTAGCCGATGTGGGCCATCAGCTGGCCGACTGCCCGGATGATGGAGCAGGGGTTGGCGTACTGGCCGCGGCCGTGGCTCATCAGGTAAGGAGCGGTGCCGTGAATGGCCTCGAACAGGGCGTACTTATTGCCGATGTTGGAGGAAGAAGCGCTGCCTAAGCCCCCCTGCATCTCAGCAGCAGCGTCGGTCACGATGTCGCCATAGAGGTTCGGCAGAACAAAGACCTCACAGCCCTTGGTGAACTCAGGGTCTGCCATCTTGGCGGTCATGGCATCCACCAGACGCTCCTGCACCTCGATGTCGGGGTACTCGGTCTCGCCGATGTGGTGGACAGCCTTCAGGAAGTTGCCGTCGGCCAGCTTGACGATGTTGGCCTTGGTGATGGCGGTCACATTGTGCTTGCCGTTCTTGCGGGCGTACTCGAAGGCAGCGCGGGCGATGCGCTCACTGCCCTGCTTGGTCTGCACCTTGAAGTCGATGGCGAGGTCATCGTTGACCTGAATGCCCTTGTTGCCCCAGATGTACTCGCCCTCGATGTTCTCGCGGAAGAAGCACCAGTCGATGTTCTTCTCCGGGATCTTGATGGGGCGGACAGCGGCAAACAGATCGAGGCTGCGGCGGAGCAGACTGTTGGCGGAGACCATGTTGGGCATCGGAGTGCCGTCGGGGAACTTATCACCGGCGCGGGGCGTGGTGAAGGGTCCCTTGATCAGGACGTTGCACTCCTTGCAGGCAGCGAGGACATCGGCGGGCAGGCTCTCGCCCAGCTCCACGCGGCGCTCGAAGGTCATGCCCTCGATGATGCGGATCTTCACCTTGCCGCTGGCGATCTCGGGAGCCAGCAGCTGGTTCAGGACGCGGAGAGCCTGGGTCATGATGAGGGGGCCGATGCCATCGCCGGGCATGACGCCGATGGTGATGGTGTCGAGCTTGGAGAAGTCGGTGACTTCTTCGTCAGCCTTCATGCGGTCGATGCGGGCAAAGTCGGAGCGGATGAGCTCAGCGAGCTTTTCCTGTGCGGTCTTGATCTCTTCTTCCTGCAGAGCAGTCGTGATGTATTCAGACATAAGTGTTCTCCTTTTCAAAAATAAAGGGGCAGGGGCTGCACCCCGCAGCCTTGGCGGGGACAGCCCCTGCCCTCAGTTGTTTGATGATATTTTATTACTTACTGGTTGTTGCGGTAGTAGTTGATGAGGCAGCCATCCGCGATGATCTGGCGCTCAGCCTCGGTCAAAGCACCGGTAGAAACCGGGAACTCAGTCACAGTGCCATCCGGCTTGACGGCGTAGGCGCTGAAGGTGGCGTCGTTTGCCAGAACGTGGGTACGCAGGCCGGGGACGAAGATGTAGTCGCCCAGCTCAAAGACCTCGGGGTTCTCCACGAGGAAGGGAGTCATGCCCCAGTTGATGCAGTTGGAACGATAGCGCTTGGTGGCGTACTGCTTTGCGAAGTTTGCGGATGCGCCCATGACGCGCTGGCAGGAAGCAGCCTGCTCACGGGCAGAACCGTCACCGGGCATGTTGGCGAAGATGGTGGAGCCGATGTCGGTGTTGGCAGGGTCGTTGGCGATGCCGGCCTTGGTCAGGGCCTCATAGACCTTCATGACCTCATCGGGCAGAGCCTTGCCGGCCTCACGGTCGCGCTCGATCTGGCGCATGACCTTGCTGCGGCCCACGTACTGGGGGTCACGGCGGCTCAGTGCGAACTCAGACAGACGCTCGGGGTTGGAGCGGTAGGAAGAAGTCTCGCCGGAGGGGATGAGCTCGTCGGTGGTGGTGACGGGGTCGGTGATGTAGGAGCAGACCTTGACCAGCAGATCGTTGGTCAGAGCGGGCATCTCGGGCCAGTCCTTGATGTTGGGGCCGAAGCGCAGCTCTGCGTCCGGCTCAGCCTTGCCCCAGCCGTTGTAGACGCGCTTCTCGTACAGGGAAGCGTTGTAGTGGTACTCGGGGTTGGTGTACTCCACATCCAGGTCGGTGGCGGCGGTCAGCTTGCCGCCGTTGGCTGCGGTGGCGGCGATGGAACGTGCGTCCATCAGTGCCACGCTGGACATCTGACCCTCGCCCGGCTTGGAGCCTTCGCGGTTCGGGAAGTTGCGGGTGGTGTGGCGGACGGAGAACTCGCCGTTTGCGGGCAGTCGCCTGCGCCGAAGCAGGGGCCGCAGAAGCACTCACGCATGATGGCACCGGCGTTGACAAGGTCGCTTGCACGGCCATTCTTGTACAGCTCGGCCAGTGCGGGCATGGAGCCGGGGTAGATGCTCAGAGTGAAGACACCGTTGCCGCAGCTCTTGCCGCGCAGGATGTCAGCAGCAGCACAGATGTTGTCGAAGGTGCCGCCGGCGCAGCCAGCGATCTCGCCCTGGTCCACCCAGACAGCGCCGTCGTGGAACTTGCTGTCGAGGTCCATCTTAGCGCCCTTGATCTGCTTGTTGGCCTCTTCCTGCACAGCGTGGAGGATGTCGGCGGCGTTGGCCTGCAGCTCGTGGATGGTGTAGGTGTTGGAGGGGTGCATGGGCATTGCGATGGTGGACTCGACGGTGTCGAGGTCGATGTAGACGCAGCCGTCGTAGTAAGCCACATCGGCAGGAGCCAGCTTCTTGTAAGCCTCGGGACGGCCATGGACCATGAAGTAGCGCTGGGTCTGCTCGTCGGTCACCCAGATGGAAGACCAGCAGGTGGTCTCGGTGGTCATGACGTCGATGGCGTTGCGGAACTCGATGGGCAGATTTGCCACGCTGGGGCCGACGAACTCCATGACCTTGTTCTTGACGTAGCCGTTCTTGTAGACAGCGCCGCAGATGCTCAGGGCCACGTCGTGGGGGCCGATGCCTGCGCGGGGCTTGCCGGTCAGATAGATGGCGATGACCTGCGGACGGGCGAAGTCATAGGTGCGGCCCACCAGCTGCTTGGCCAGCTCGCCGCCGCCCTCGCCGACAGCATGGTACCCAGAGCGCCGTAACGAGTGTGGGAGTCGGATCCGAGGATCATCTTGCCGCCGCCTGCCATGGTCTCACGGTTGTAGCTGTGGATGTTTGCCATGTTGGTGGGGACGTAGATGCCGCCGTACTTGTGGGCAGCGGAGAGAGCGAACTTGTGGTCGTCCTCATTGATGGTGCCGCCGACAGCGCAGAGGCTGTTGTGGCAGTTGGTCAGGACGTAGGGCAGGGGGAACTGCTTCATGCCGGAAGCACGGGCGGTCTGGATGATGCCGACATAAGTGATGTCGTGGCTGGTCATCGAGTCGAACTTCAGACGAAGCTGGTCCATGTCGTCGCTCTGGTTGTGAGCCTTCAGGATGCCGTAGGCCATGGTACCCTTGGTGGCCTCTTCTTTGGTGGTGGTGATGCCGGACTTCTGAGCTGCCTCTTCGGGGCAGGAGCAGATGGTCTCGCCGTGAACGAGGTAGATGCCGTTGTCATACAGTTTGAGCATAATGTGTGCTTCCTTTCTCGAACTCTCTTTTTTATTTTCATGGCCTTTCCTGGTGGTCGGCCTTCCTTCTGGCATTAGGATACCGCAGTTAAGTTATTCTGTAAAATATTTGATTTCGATTGAGAATCATTCTAAAAGTTGATGGATGCCCAAAAGCAAAAGCGGCCCGGAAAAATTTTCGAGCCGCTTTGCGCAAGAAGAAAAAAGAATGAAGAAGATGTAGGAGATGATGAGTGGTAACTTCAGGCCGCTTACTTGCGGATGTACAGGGTGCCGTCCATGATGCGGCGTGCGGTGCGCTGGACAGCCACGCCGGAGACGACGATGTCGTTCAGGGGCTTGGTGGGGTCATCCAGATAGGGGTACATGGTCATGACACCGGAGGGATGGCCGATGCGGACGGTCTGCTGGCCGGGCTTGAGAGCGACCAGCTCATGGACCAGAGTGCCAGGTACGAATGTGGCCACGCTGATGGAAGAAGCGCTGGTCAGCGGGCAGGCCTTGTGACACTTGAACACGCTAATGACGCGGGCGCAGACGTCCATCTCGGAGGCATCGACGGACTTGCCGCTGATGTCGGTGAAGCTGGCAGGAGCCGTTACAAAGCCGACTTTCGGGACTGCGGGGCTGTTAGCGGTGGCGTCGGCAGGGTCTTTGGCGAAGCCCATCTTCACGCAGGCAGCGCCGCGGATGGCCTCCAGTTTTGCAGCCAGAGCCTTGTCGGCGTCCACCTCAGCGGGCAGCTGGGTGCCGGTGATGCCGAGGTCGGCAGCGCGGACCAGGACCATGGGGTTGGAGACGTCCAGAATGGTGACCTCGATGGTGCCAAGCTCGCCCAGATCCAGCATTTCCCTGGCGTTGCCGGTGGGGAAGAGCTTGCCGGTCTTGGCGCCTGCCGGGTCGAGGAAGTTGACCTTCAGTTCGCCAGCAGTGCCGTCCACGCCTGCGATGGAGCAGGTGCCTTCGTTGTTGAACTGGCCGTCCTTGATGGGAACTTCCACGTCGATGGTCTTGTTGGTGTTCAGGTTGAACATATGCACCACAGTGGTGGGCTCGGTCAGGTCCTCCACGAGGCCCATCTCTACGGCGTAGGGAGCGGTGGCGGCGGTCATGTTGCCGCAGTTGCTCTTGTAGTCGATCTTGGACTGGCCCACGATGGACTGGCCCACGATGTAATCGACGTCGATGCCGGGGCGGTCGCTCTTGCGGACGACAACGATCTTGTTGTTGCTGGACACGCAGCCACCCATACCGTCGATCTGCTTGGGGTCAGGGCTGCCCATGGCCTGCACAAAAATGTCGTCCCACTGGTCGCGGGCGGGCAGGTCGCTTTCCAGGAACATACAGCCCTTCGACGTGCCGCCGCGCATGAATACACAAGGAAATTTACGCATATATCTTCGTCCTTTCGTTCAGAGTTTTTTGGATTCCGTTCGTTCTGGCTCCATCAAACCACAAAACGAAACCTTTGTAAAATATAGAAAATTTATAGACATCTATTCTTTATAAGAATGGATCGCCCTCTCTGTCTGCTTCGCAGACAGCCCCCTCAAAAAAGGACAATGGAAATTTGTGATGAGAGGATGAAGTTTTGTGTTGTTGAAAACTTTCGGCAGACATAGAAAAGCGCACCCCTTCTGCTTCTGTATGGAGAAGGGGTGCGCTTCGTTTATACTTCGAGTTCAGCGGGGGCGGACTGGTAGTCCTTATACTGGCTGGGATACAAAAATGAAAGAGAGTTCAGGCAAATGCTCTTGTTTTTCTCATCTCTTTTCCGCTTCTTTGCCAAAAAGTAGGATGAAGCACACAAAAGACAAACGAAATGCCCGGCGCAGAGTAAATACTCTGTGCCGGGCAGAGGTGAGAAAAAGTTTCTTAGTGGTTGGCGGCGTGGTAGATGGCGATCATGTCGTCGAGATCGAGTTTTTTGGCCGAGCCGAGGGCGGAGCCGCAAGCTTCGAGGCAGCGGCGGGCCATCTCGTCGATCTGCGCGTCGGTGGGGTCGATGCCCAGCTCGTGGA
>ENA-OQAY01000318-OQAY01000318.1-human-gut-metagenome-genome-assembly--contig:-NODE-318-length-14063-cov-0.751005_pt1 | contig 14063 bp, 14 predicted proteins | sample MGYA00242740_ERZ504537 | MGnify/ENA primary metagenome ERZ504537 (study PRJEB26092, sample SAMD00036272) | human gut metagenome | host: Homo sapiens | study: EMG produced TPA metagenomics assembly of... | reverse complement strand
TCTTGGCGCGGGTGCGGATGATGTGGTCCGCGTGGATCTTGATGTCGGTAGCCTGTCCGGACAGACCGCCGCCCTGACCGCCTGCAATCAGCGGCTGGTGGATCATGATCTCAGCGTTGGGCAGAGCGAACCGCTTGCCCTTGGTGCCGCTGGCCAGCAGGAATGCGCCCATGGAGGCAGCCATGCCCATGCAGATGGTGGAGACATCGCACTTGATATACTGGATGGTATCGTGGATGGCCATACCCGCGCTGATGGAGCCGCCGGGGCTGTTGATATACAGGCTGATGTCCTTATCGGGGTCCTGCCCTTCCAGATACAGCAGCTGTGCCACGACAAGGCTGGCAGAGGTGTCGTTGACATCCTCACTCAGCACAATGATGCGGTCGTTCAGCAGACGGGAGAAAATATCGTAGGAACGCTCCCCGTGCGCCGACTGCTCGACAACGTAAGGAACAAAACTCATAGGGTTCGCCTCCTGAATGAAAATTATTGTATTTGCAAAATTGACCGATACGGCAAGCGCACATGGGCCGTAGCCGTATCGGTCAATTTCAACAACCTTAGCTTACAGAGCCGGGATCACTCCCTGCTCTGTGTGACCTTGTGCGCCAGAATTACTGAGCGTCCTCGGTCTTCTCGGCCTCAGCGGCCTTCTCCACGACGTTAGCGTGGCTCTTGATGAAGTCGATCGCCTTGTTGATGGCCAGGTCGTGCTTCACCTCATCGACATTGATGAGCTCGCGGACCTTGTCCTCTTCCATCTTGTACTGGTCAGCGATGCGCTTGACCTCTGCGTTCAGCTCGTCCTCAGAAGCCTCGATGTTCTCGGCAGCTGCGACAGCCTCCAGAGCCAGACGGATCTTGACCTGCTTCTCAGCCTGAGGCATGAAGGAAGCACGGAACTGATCGACGGACTGGCCCATATACTTCAGGTAGTCCTCGAGGCGCAGGCCCTGCTGCTCCATGCGGAAAGCAAAGTCGTTGACCAGCTCGTCCATGCGGACATCGTACATAGCCTGGGGGATCTCAGCCTCCATGCCGTCGATGACCTGATCGACCAGAGCGTTCTCGACAGCCAGGTCATCCTGCTTGTCCAGCTGCTCCTGGTTGTTCTTGCGGATGGAAGCCTTGAACTCGTCCAGAGTGTCGTACTCGGAGCAGTCCTTAGCCAGCTCGTCGTCCAGAGCGGGCAGCTCCTTGTACTTGACCTCGTGCAGCTTGATCTTGAAGACAGCGGGCTTACCAGCCAGCTCAGCAGCCTGGTACTGCTCGGGGAAGGTGACGTTGACGTCGAACTCCTCGCCAGCAGCGTGGCCGACGATCTGATCCTCGAAGCCGGGGATGAAGCTGCCGCTGCCCAGGGTCAGGCTGTAGTGCTCAGCCTTGCCGCCCTCGAATGCGACGCCATCCACAAAGCCCTCGAAGTCGATGTCCACGATGTCACCGTTCTCAGCAGCACCCTCGCGGGTCAGCTCACGGGCGTTGCGCTCCTGCACACGCTTCAGCTCGGCCTCGACAGCCTCGTCAGAAACAGTATGGACAGTCTTCTCAACGGTCAGACCATTGTATGCGCCGATCTTGACTTCGGGCTTGACAGCGACCTTGACGGTCAGGGTAGCGCCCTCAGCCTCGCTGGCGGAGTCAACGCTGACCTCAGGACGGCCGACCGGCTCGATGCCGGCAGCCTTGACAGCCTCTTCGTAAGCTGCGGGGAACAGCTCGTTGATGGCGTCGTAGGTAAAGACATCAGCGCCGTACATCTTCTCGATGAGAGCCTTGGGAGCCTTGCCCTTGCGGAAGCCCTGAACAGGGTACTTCTTGCCCTCCTTCTTGAAAACATCGGCAACTGCAGCCTTGAAAGCCTCAGCGTCGATGGAGAACTGCAGCTCTGCCATGCTCTTCTCGAGCTTTTCGCACTTGATGAAATTCATTTGTGTATCCTCCACTCAAATATTCTATTGCGTTGGGGCAGCGGGAAAACTGCCGCCTGCAACCGCGCACCGCGTCCTTGCTGTTTGCGAAATGCGGGGACGCGCGCGCTCAAATTGGGTGCAACAATCGCGTCACAACTTATTATAGCACGGTCGTGATAGAATTGCCACCCCAAATTTTGACTTTTTGTCATTTCTGCTGTTCTGGTCTCTGCCTCAGTTGATGCGGTAGGGGCAGAACCGCAGACCGTCAGCGCTGACAAGCTTGTAGCGGATGCCGTCCACATCACCCTGCACCGCATAGCGGATGGCATTGCCGTGCAGATGGCCGTAGTAGCAGGTCCTGATGCCGTAGGCTCTCAGTGTTGCCACGATCTCGGGGGCGCTGGTGCCGGTGTAGACCGGCGGGTAATGCAGGAACACCAGCTTTTCCAGCCCGGGTTCTGCGGCGTCGAGGCTCATCTTCAAGCGGCCTATCTCCCGGTTCATCACCTTTTCGTCGTGAGGCTCCCCCACATCGAACAGCCAGCCCCGGGTGCCGCAGATGGCGTAGCCCTCCACGGAGTAGGAGTTGTTGTGCAGGATGTGGAGCGTATCGAAACCCTCGGCTTTCAGGTAGGCGTTCATCTTGTTGGCGGTGGTCCACCAATAGTCGTGATTGCCCTTCATAATGAGCTTCTGGCCGGGCAGCTGCTGCAGAAATTCGAAATCCCTGCGGGTATCGGTGAGACGCATGGCCCAGCTGATGTCGCCTGCGAGGACGATGGTGTCCTCAGGTTTTACGAGCTTGCGCCAGTTGGCCTCCAGCCGTTCCACATAGCCGTTCCAGCCGGGGAAAACGTCCATCGGCTTGGAGCCGCCCAGGGAAAGGTGGGTATCGCCAAGCACAAAAAAGTGCCATAGTTCATTTACTCCTGTTCTGGTTTTCGTCAAGCCTGACAGCCCAGTGCCACCTCCGCGATCTGAGCCGGGTCGATGACGGTGCTGAACCGCTCGGCCTTCTGGCGCAGGACGGCGAGACTTGCGGGAGCGGTGTGGCCGGTAGCCTCTTCCAGCGCCTGCATGGCCTCGAAGTCGTTCTCGGGGGCCGTGTGGCCCAGAGCTTCCAGCACGCTGCGCGGGAACTTGAAGGGCGAGGCGGTGGAAAGCACCACCATCGGCACGCCGTCCCGCTTCTTCTGAGCGGCGACATGGAAAGCCACCGCCGTATGGGTATCGCAGAGGTAGCCGTCCTTCTCGTAGCGGGCGCGGATCTCCCCTGCCACCTGTTCCTCACTGCTCCAACCGCAGTCGAAGCTCTCCTGAATGGCCTTCAGCGTCTCGGGACGGACGGTGTAGCGGCCCGTCTCGTTCAGGCTCTTCATCAGACCGGCCACTTCGGCATCGCTGCCGGTGACGTGGTAGAGCAGGCGCTCGAGGTTCGAGGACACGAGGATGTCCATGCTGGGCGAAGTGGTCTTATAGAACTCCCGCTTTGCGGTGTAAGTACCGGTGGAAAGGAAGTCGGTCAGGACGTTGTTCTGGTTGGAGGCGCAGACCAGCTTGCCGACGGGCAGGCCCATCTGCTTTGCATAGTAGCCGGCCAGAATGTCGCCGAAGTTGCCGGTGGGGACGCAGAAATCGACCTTGTCGCCGAAGGCGATCTTTCCCGCCTTGAGCAGCTGGGCATAAGCGGCGAAGTAATAGACGATCTGCGGCACGAGGCGGCCCCAGTTGATGGAATTGGCGCTGGAAAGGCGGATGTTCCGCTCGGCCAGCCTGGCCGCGATGGCTTTATCCCCGAAGACCTTCTTCACGCCGGTCTGGGCGTCGTCGAAGTTGCCGCGCACGGCATAGACAGCGACATTTGCACCCTCCTGCGTGGCCATCTGCAGACGCTGGATCTCGCTGGTGCCGCCCGTGGGGTAGAACACGGCGATCTCGACGCCCGGGATGTCGTGGTAGCCGTCCAGCGCGGCCTTGCCGGTGTCGCCGCTGGTCGCCACGAGGATGAGGGTCTTTTCGGTGCGGGAGAGGTTCTTCTTTGCCTCCACGAGGAGCTTCGGCATCAGCTGAAGGGCATAATCCTTGAAGGCGCAGGTCGGGCCGTGCCACAGCTCAAGGGCATAGGTATCGCCCTCCACCGGGGCCAGATAACCGGCCTTGCCGCCGAAGGCCTCACCATACGTCGTGCGAGCAGCCTCAGCGAGGAAGTCTTTCGAGTAATCGGTCAGATATTCGCTGACGACGGCAGCGGCCAGCTCCGGATAATCCAGCTGGCACAGTGCCTCCACGTCCACCTGCGGAAAACTTTCCGGGACGAACAGGCCGCCCTCATCCGACAGGCCCTGTGCGATTGCCTGAGAGGCGGTCACAATGCGGGAATGGTCTCTCGTGCTGAAAAATTTCATCGTTATCGCTCCTTTTTGCCAGAAGGCCCATCACTTGGCCTCGTCGTGCGGCAGCGGCCCAGAGCCGTTTTCTGTCTTTTCCCACCGGCACTTCCTGCTATTTCGCGCAAAAAGCACCCTTTATAATATGTACCATCCAGCGCCCGCTGTCAAGAGGGACGACTTCGGCCACGTCGAAACGCACCGGCTCGTCGCTCTGATGGGTGCTTTGGAGATACCATGCGGCGGATGCGATGATACGGCGCTGCTTGGCGGCGTTGACCGCCGCAGCGGGGGTATCCAGAGAGTCTTTGGCGCGGGTCTTTACCTCGCAGAACACCAGTGTTCCGTCCGGTTCCCGCAGGATGAGGTCTATCTCCCCCATCCGGGTGTGATAATTGTGGGTGATGAGGGCCGCGCCCTGTTTCTCGTAGAAACGCGCGGCGGCTGCCTCTCCCCTGCGGCCAGTCCCGGCCCGGTCCATCACTTGCCCTCGGGCCAGTAGCCCTGCTTTTTGAGGAAGCTGCGGCGGTAGAACGGCTGAATGCCGTACTGGGCAATGAGCTCGTAGTGGAGCTTGGTGCCGTAGCCCTTGTGCTTTGCCAGCTGATACTGGGGGGTACTGCTTGTCCAGCTCCAGCATATAGCGGTCACGGCTGACTTTGGCCAGAATGGACGCTGCGCCGATGCTGGCGCTGGTGGCGTCGCCCTTGACCACCGGCTGTGCGGGCATGGTCAGCCCGGCCGGGATGCGGTTGCCGTCCACAAGGACGAGGTTCGGCACGATGTCCAGCCCCTCCACGGCCTGACGCATCCCGCCCATGGTGGCATTCAGGATATTGTCGCGGTCGATGATGTCGGGGCCGACAAAGACGATTCTGTAAGCCAATGCCTTTTCAACGATTTGGTCGAAAAGAGCTTCCCGCTTTTTCTCGCTCAGCTTCTTGGAGTCGTTGATGCCGTAGACCGGAGCCTCGGGGTCAAGGATGCAGGCGGCCACACAGACCGGGCCGCACAGCGGGCCGCGGCCTGCCTCGTCTACGCCCGCAAAACAGCCGTACTGTGCCCGGATGTCGGCATCGTAGGCGTAGAGCGGCGCGGAGATCTCCTCATCCGTCCGGCGCTTCATTCCTCGTCCTCCTCGGCAAAGTCGGCCATGTCGTCCCGCTGGGGCGGGCGCTCAAGGGAGATGCGGCCCCACTTGCAGGCGCGGAACTCATCCACCAGCATCACGGCACAGCGCTCGGTGTTCACCTCGCCGCCCCGCACCAGCAGACCGCGCTTGCGGCCGATGGCTCCATCAGCTCGTAAGGCGGCAGAGCCAGCGTCTCGGCATCCAGCTTGTAGCGCTGAGCCACGAGGTCGGGATAGTTGCGGCGCACCTCATCCAGAAGGTTCATGGCCAGCTCCTCGACATCAAGGATGTCATCCTTGATGGAGCCGATGAAGGCCAGATTCGAGGCGATGGTCTTGGAATCAAACTTCTTCCAGAGCACACCGGGCATATCCAGCAGGTCGAACTTTTCGGTGCTGACCCACTGCTTGCCCTTGGTCACGCCGGGACGGTCAGCCGCCTTGGCGCGGGCAGAGCCTGCGAAGGTATTGATGAAGGTGGATTTGCCCACATTGGGGATGCCGCAGAGCATGACCTGCGTCTTGGCACCGGCCATGCCACGGTTCTGGCGGCGTACCAGCAGGCCGGACAGTTCCTTTTCGATCGCGGCCTTGACGGCGTTCGCGCCGCCTTTCTGCTTGGCGCTGATGGCGACACAGCCCGCGTCCGCCTCGTGGAAGTAGCGTATCCACTCTTCCGTCACGGCGGGGTCGGCGAGGTCCGCTTTATTCAGCGCATAGAGCTTGGGCTTGCGGGCCGTGATGCGCTCGATCTCCGGGTTGAGGCTGGACAGCGGGATGCGGGCGTCCAGCAGTACAAGGCTTGCGTCAACGTGCTGGATCTCCTGCTCCATCATCCGCAGCGTCTTGGCCATATGGCCCGGGAACCACTGGATGGCATGATTGGTTGACAACCGGGTGTCCTGATTGTTCATTTTACTACTCCAAAATCCGAAAAGGGCAAAAAGCAGAGCAGCACTTTGCCCAGTATATCCTGTTCGTCGATGCAGCCGACATAGCTCGAGCGGCTGTCCAGCGAGGCGTTGCGGTTGTCTCCCATCACGAACACCGTCCCCTCAGGCACAGTGTACGGGAACTCCACATCATAGCCCAGATAGGTCGGCTCTGCGATGTAATCCTCTTCCAGCACCTTTCCATTGACCTCTACCGTTCCGGTGGCATAGTCGATGGAGATGGTGTCGCCGCCTTTGGCGATGACGCGCTTGACCAGAGGGCGGCCATAGCTGGTGTAGCTGTCCACGATGACCACATCGCCCCCGCTGAGGCTCATAGCCTGCGCCCCAGACGACGAGCTTATCGCCGTTTTCCAGCGTAGGCACCATCGACTCGCCGTCCACCTGAATGATACGGAAGAAAAAAGGAAAACACCAGCACCAGCACCAGCGCCGCCGAAATAAGCGCTTCGTACCATTCCAGCAGGCCCTGCCCACGGACAGCAGGCTGTGACTGTTCCATATCCGATGCACCTCTTTATCCGGGCTTCTGCCCGTTTTTATTTTCTCTGTCTCTGCGCCAAAAGCGCCGTATAACAGAAAAAAGGGGACAAACGAGTTGTCCCCTTTTCTCCCGCTTTGAAACGGGGAATCATCAAATATCGCTCTTGACCTTGGCAGCCTTGCCGGTACGACCACGCAGGTAGAACAGCTTTGCGCGGCGGACCTTGCCCTTACGGACAACAGTGACCTTCTCGACGAAGGGGCTGTTGATGGGGAAGACACGCTCGATGCCGACGCCGTAGGAAACGCGGCGAACGGTAAAGGTCTCTGCGACGCCGCCGTGCTTCTTAGCAATGACGGTACCCTCGAAAGCCTGGATACGCTCGCGCTCGCCTTCCTTGATACGAACATCAACGCGGACGGTATCGCCGACGTTGAACTGGGGCTTCTCAGCCTTGATGCTGCCTTCAGAAATAATCTTCAGTGCGTCCATTTTGAATTCCTCCATTTGTTTTTAGACGTTCATACACGGCGAACTGCCGTCAGAGGACCGCCCGTTTAATGATATGTGTCATTAACCCCGCTGTGGTCTCAGCGGACACTAACGCCTTAATAGGATAGCACAAACCGCCCGTAAAAGCAAGCATTTCGGGCAAATTTATGCAAAAATTTTCGCTCTGGCTCTGATAGACCGTTCTTATTCGAACTTCTGCTTGTCTGCCGTCAGAAATTCGGTGCGCAGGATAGAGGCGTTCGCCGCCGGGACCCCGAATTTTGCTTCCAGCGCCGCCGTCAGCAGCGAGGGGTTCAGGTTCAGGTCCTGCGAGGCAGGCAGGCAGACCGCAAAGCTTACGCTCTCCCCTTCCGTCTCAAGCTCGAGAGTGGGGACATACTCCTTCATCTCGACCATCCTGACGCCGCGCTTGCTCTTTTTCTCCACCGGCACACTGTCGAGGGCGTTGTACTGCGCAAGTTTTTCTGCGGCGTCCGCCGGGTAGCGGATGCGGTAGCAGGCGTAAGCGATGGCGTCGGCCTTCATCTTCACCGGCTCCACGCGGTAGACCTCGATTCCGGCAGGCATGATGGCGTTCAGCGCCGTCTGCCACTGGGCAAAATCGGGGTTTTCGGCCTCGGTCTTGACATCCACGCACTCGCACTGGCTCTCCTGCCCCAGCGAGAGCGGGCAGGCAAAGGTCATATAGATGTGGGGATTAAAGCCCAGCGTATGCCACACCGGCAGGGCGCTGCGCTTGAGCACCCGCTGCATCACCCGCTGCATATCCAGCAGGGAGATGTAGGAGGCTTCGTTCATCTTCTTAAACGAGATCCTTACTGTAATCAAAGCACGGTCCTCCTAACAGATGGTTTGCGCCGCAGCCGTGGCAGGCACGGTTGCAGGGCTGAGTGGTCTGAGCCGCGAGGGCCTTGTTGTACTCCCGCACCAGATATTCGTGGGTGACGCCGTAGTCCATGTGGCTCCACGGGGTCACTTCGTCCAGACCGATCGCGCGCTGGCAGTAGAACTTGGGGTCAATGCCCATGTCCTCGAAGACCTGCATCCAGGTGTCGTACTTGAAGCACTCTTCCCAGCCGTCGAAATAGCAGCCGCGCTTGTAGGCCTCGAGGATGACGGGAGCCAGGCGGCGGTCGCCCTTGGCAAAGACGCCCTCGAGGAAGCTGGTGGTGCTGTCGTGGTAGTTGACCTTGATCTTGCGGCTGTGGACGCTTTCGAGCAGGTGCTTCTGCTTGGCCTGCAGCATCTCTTCAGTATCCATCGGGACGAACTGGAAGGGGGTGTGGGGCTTCGGCACGAAGCAGGCGCAGCTGATGGTCACCTGCACGCCGCGGCCCTTGGCGTGCTTGGGATTGGAGTAGAACAAATCGACCACTTTCTGAGCGGTCTCGGCGATGCCCTCGATGTCCTCCATCGTCTCGGTGGGAAGGCCCATCATGAAGTAGAGCTTGACGGAGGTGTAGCCGTTGGCAAAGGCCAGCGAGCAGGTCTTTTCGATCTCGTCCCAGGTGACGTTCTTATTGATGACGTCGCGCAGGCGCTGGGTGCCGGCCTCAGCGGCAAAGGTCAGGCCGCTCTTGCGCACCCTGGTGGTTTTTTCAATGAGGCTCTGGGAGAAGTTGTCCACGCGCAGCGAAGGCAGCGACAGACTGACATGCTCCTTGGGTGCCCACTCGTTCAAATCGTCCAGCAGCTCTTCCAGCTGGCCGTGGTCAGAGGTGGACAGGCTGGAAAGGCTCAGCTCCTCGTAGCCGGTGTTGGCGCAGAGGTCCTGTGCGGCCTTGTTCAGCAGGCTGGCGTCGCGCTGGCGCATGGGGCGGTAGAGGAAGCCTGCCTGACAGAACCGGCAGCCGCGCACACAGCCGCGCAGCACCTCGACGCTGGCGCGGTCCTGGATGGCGCCCACCATCGGGACGACGAAGTTGGTCGGAGGCGCAAAGTCGTTCAGGTTCTTGATGATAGCCTTGGTGATGACCGCCGGGATGCCCGGCTCGTTGGGGGTGATGGACTTGACGCGGCCATCTTCGTAGTATTCGATGTCGTAGAAAGCCGGGATATAGACGCCGGGGATCCTGGCGATGCGGAGCAGCAGCTCTTTCTTGGAGACGCCGCCCTCTTTCTTGGCCTTTTCGATTTCGGCGCAGATGCCGGGCAGCTGGTTTTCGCCCTCGCCCAGCTGGACGACGTCGAAGAAGTCGGCGATGGGCTCGGAGTTGCAGGCACAGGGGCCGCCCGCCACGATGAGGGGCCAGCTCTCGTCGCGGTCTTTCGAGTAGAACGGAATGCCCGCCAGATCCAGCATGGCGAGGATGTTGGTGTAGGACAGCTCATATTGGAGCGTAAAGCCCACAGCGTCGAAAGCCGTGAGGGGGTCTTTGCTCTCCATCGTGTAGAGGGGCAGGCTCAGGCGCTCCATCTCAGCCTTCATATCCAGCCACGGCATAAAGGCGCGCTCACACCACCAGTTTTCGTGGCTGTTCAGCAGCTCGTAGAGTATCTTTTCGCCCAGAAAGGACATGCCTACTTCGTAGGTGTCCGGGAAGCAGAACGCGAAGCGGACGTCTACCTCGTCTTTATTTTTATAGACGCTGCCCGGTTCGCCGCCGGTGTAACGGCCCGGCTTCTGCACCCGGGACAGCGCTTCTTTCAGTTTCGGATCAAACATCAAGTTCCTCCATTTAACAACACGGATTGCATATTTATATATTTTACCCTATTTGGGCGAAGATTGCAACAGACATCGCAGCATTTGAGCTCCATCCAGCGGTGGGACAGGCAGAAGGTTGAACGCCCCGGTGAGCAGATTGGCCGCAAGGAACGCACTGCCCCGGATGGTTGCACACTGCTCCATCCTCATTGCCCAGATGGCGGCCAGGAGGCCATTCATGCCCGGCCCGGCGGAAGCGAGCAGAAAGGTCTGCCCCCGGGTGAGGGTCTGACCCCATGTCCGCATACAGAAACCGGTCATGGTCACTTCGATGACGGGAAAGCGCCGGAACAGGAGCAGATAGACGAAGATATGACCCATTTCGTGGAGGACGGCGGCGCACAGACCGATGCGCAGGAAGCCGCTGGCGTCGAACCAGAGCAGCAGATACAGCGCCCCGCAGAGCAGCAGCGGGTCACGGAGCACCAGCGGCCCCAGCCGGACGAGCCGCCTCATGGCAGGCCCAGCAAAGCCCCCGCATCATAGCGGACGCCCTGTTCCAGAAGCTCAAAGTGAAGGTGCGCCCCCGGTGGAGCGGCCCGTCTCCCCCGCTGTCCCCAGCGGCTGACCTGCCTGCACCACCTCTCCGGCACGAACGAGAGGTATTGCAGATGGGCGTAAAGCGTCTCCTGCCCGCCGCTGTGGCTCAGGCAGAGATAGTTGCCGTAGGTCGCGCTCCGCCGGGCGGCAGTGACGACGCCGTTCATTGCGGCCAGCACCAGCGTACCTTCCGAACAGGCAAGGTCAGTGCCGCGATGGAACGCCTCTTCGCCGGTGATGGGGTCGGTGCGCCAGCCGTAGGCGTCCGAGACCCGCCACGCCGTCGTACCCAGCGGGAAGCAGGCCGTCTGCGCGGGCCTTATACGTTTCAGCGAACAGCCCTCGGGCGCGGCTTTTGCGGCACAGGCCCGCAGCGCGGCCACGCAGAACAGGACAGCGCAGAACACCGCAAAAATCACCCATCCTTTTGTTTTATGCTGTCTTGTCCCCATCGGCGTCCCTCCTGTTTCCTATACTGTATGCCGCAGGACAATATAAAATGCCGCCGGCCCTGCGGGCCAGCGGCATCGGGGATCATTTCAGGAAGTGCTCGAGCAGGCGGCTCAGCAGACCGGTGCGGCGGGGGCGGCTCTCGGTGACGACAATGGGCATCGGGGCGGGAACGGCCTTTTCCGGCTGTACTGGCTGTTCTTCCGGCTCTGCGGGGCTTGCGGGCTGAGGTGCCGCCTTTGCCGGTGCGGCAGGCTTTTCCGGAGCCTTGACGGGCTGGGGCTTCGGCGTCTCAGCGACAGAAGCCGGTGCAGGCGCTTTGTCGCGGGCCGTCCAGTCGTCGCGGAGAAGGTCGTACATTCCCATCTGGCTGTTCACCAGCGGCTCGCCGGGGGCGGGCTTGACTTTCTGGTAGCTGCCGTCCGGCTGCATCTCGCGGGCGTTGACGTTGTCGCTGAGCTGGAGGCGGAGGATGCTGTCCAGCTTCTCCTTCAGGACGGGGTCTTCCACCCGGACGCCGACTTCCACGCGGCACTCGGTGTTGCGGGTGAGAAAGTCGCCGGATGCGATATAGATGCGGGTGTTCACGCCGTCATAGAAGCTGTAGATTCGGCCATGCTCGAGGTAGCGGCCCACGAGGCTGCGGATGTGGAGGTTTTCGGTCTTGCCCGGCACACCGGCGCGGACGCAGCAGATGCCGCGGACGATCATGTCGATGCGGACACCGGCACAGCTGGCTTCCTCGAGCTTGAGGATAATATCTCTATCGGAGATGGAGTTGTTCTTCAAAATCATGGAAGCCGGGCGGCCCAGACGGGCAGCGTTGATGACCCGGTCCATCTCATCCAGCAGCACGCTCTTGAAGCGGAGGGGTGCCACCAGCATTTTTTCGCTCTCCTCCGTCAGTTTCTGCACAGCAAGGTTCTGGAAGACGTTGGACGCTTCCTCGCCGATGCCGAGGTCGGCGGTGATGAAGGAGTAGTCGGTATAAAGCTCACTGGTCTTCTCGTTGTAGTTGCCGGTACCGATCTGGGTGATGTAGGAGTAGCCGTGGGCGCTCTTTTTGGTGATGAGAGTCAGCTTGGAGTGGACTTTGTAGTCGTCAAAGCCATAGATGACCGTACATCCGGCTTCTTCGAGGTGCTTCGACCAGTCGATGTTGTTCTGTTCGTCAAAGCGGGCGCGCAGCTCCACCAGCGCCACGACTTCCTTGCCGTTCTCGGCGGCTTCCACGAGGGCCTGTACGATTTGAGACTCGCGGGCCATGCGGTAGAGCGTCATCTTGATGGAGATGACGTCGGGGTCCTGCGCGGCCTTTTTCAGCATCGCAATAAAGGGGCGGATGGACTGGTACGGATAGCTCAACAGCACATCGTGCTTTTCCACCTCGGCGGCAAGGTCGTAGTCCTGCGGGGGCAGCATAGGCCGGGCAGGCGTATAGAACAGCTCGGGGTGGCCGTCAGACTCCATGCGGGAGGTGAGCTTGTAGAAGAAACTCAGGTCAAGAGGACTCTTCTGGACGAAGACCCGCTTGTGGGTCAGCTCGAGGCGGCTGCAGAGCAGCTGAGCGACCTGCGGTGCGGCGGGGATGACCTGTAGACGGACGGCGGCCAGCTTGCGGCGGCGCTTGAGCAGATCGGCCATGATCTCGCGGTAGTCGATGTCATGGTCCATCATGCCCTCTTTCACGTCGATGTCGGCGTTGCGGGTGACCCGGAAGAGGCACTTTTCCTGCACATTCTCCTTGCCGAAGATGAGGGCCGTATAATGGAGCACCAGCTCCTCCGTCAGGGCAAAGCAGGTCTCATTGTCCTTCCGGACGAAATGCATCCGCTCCATCTGGCTTGAGATGGGTACGATGCCGAGGGTGTGCTCCGAGGTGTGCTTTTCGTGAAGGAGGACGCCGAGATAGATCTCCTTATTGCGCAGGAACGGGAACGGGTGGCGGCTGTCCACGATCTGGGGGCTGAGGATGGGGAAAAGCTCGCTCTGGAAATACTTTTTCCAGAAGTGCTCGTCCTCTTTGCTCAGCTTATCGAAATCTACCTTGCGGTAGCCGCAGGCGGCCAGATTTTCCAGCGCTTTAGCGTAGTATTTGTCGCAGTCCTCCTGGAGCTGAGCGGTCTTGGGCATGATGGCGGCAAGCTGCTCTTCCGCCGTCATGTTCGTCTTGTTTTCCCGCTTTTCCTTCTTGCCGCGCATGAGGTTGGCGCGCTCCTGAAGCGAGCCGACGCGTACCATGAAAAACTCGTCCAGATTGGAGCCGTAGATGGCCAGAAACTTGAGCTGTTCGGCCAGCGGGACATTTTTATCCTTGCCCAGCACCAGCACGCGGCGGTTGAAGTCCAGCCAGCTCAATTCCCGGTTGATAAAAATGCTCTCTTCACTCATGATAACTCCTTTTTCCCGAGAAGGTCTCCCCTCTCAGCTCACATAGGCGAGGCCCTGCCATTCGTCTATCATATCCTGCGTAACGCCCGGCACCTGTGCCACCTCATCGAGGCTCTGGAACCGGCCATAGGCAAGACGATATTCCAGAATGGCTCTCGCTTTCTTCTCCCCGAGGCCGGGCAGTGTGGTCATAGCGTCCACCCCGGCGGTGTTGAGGTCCACGCGGAAGGACTCCCGCAGAGGCTCGACTGCCGCTGACGAGCCTGCGCCGGGGATGGCGGCACGGCATACCAGAACGCCAGACTGACAATGCAGACCGCCGCTGCTGCCGCCAGTGCCAGAAAGCGGCGTTCGCGGGGCGTAAACATAGTTTCTCTCATTGTACTCGAAATCCTTCCAAAAAGAAAGTCTCCTGCGGAAAATTTGCAGGAGACTTTACACAATTTTTACGATGCAGCTTCGGCACTTCGCACAAGGCCATAGAAAAACTCTGCGGCTGCGCCGGTGTCGTGGTCGGTCAGGGTCGTCTGGCCGGCGGCAAGGCGCAGCTCCACCGGGGCATCTGCCGGAACGACGCTCTGCCTGGCC
>ENA-OQAY01000317-OQAY01000317.1-human-gut-metagenome-genome-assembly--contig:-NODE-317-length-14073-cov-0.757206_pt1 | contig 14073 bp, 16 predicted proteins | sample MGYA00242740_ERZ504537 | MGnify/ENA primary metagenome ERZ504537 (study PRJEB26092, sample SAMD00036272) | human gut metagenome | host: Homo sapiens | study: EMG produced TPA metagenomics assembly of... | reverse complement strand
GCAAAAACGCCATCCCCACAATCACCCCAAGCACAGTAAGCCCCAGTAATCCGTTGACCACCGCAAGTACAAACAGATTTATCAGCATCGCGTACACGGGAATTTCATAATAAGAATATGCGACCAGCGGGATGGTAAACAACTGGATTGCAAAACTTACCAGAATTCCTTCTTTTTGTCTTGAGAAAAATGTTTTTTTGATGGTTTCCTCTCCGGCCTGCTGTCTGCGTTTCCATGAATGTTCCCATTCCAGCAGTACATTGGCTCCCACTCCGATGGCAATCACCGCCATCACGGAAAACACAAATCCGGAATACGATAGCAGAAACGGATTTTCCCACAAAAGTACGAGCACAACAATTCCAAGCGCATTTAACATGTCATAGGCATATCCTGTCACATCCGCAAACAAATAAATCAGACACATGCCCACCGCCCGCTGTGTAGATACCCCCGTTTCCGCTAAAACCGCATAGGAAATCAAAAAAACGGTCGTTGCCAGCGCTGCTGTCACATACCGGGTATGCAGTCGTTTCCGCAGCAGGCGGTACAGTCCCATCCCCAGAAGGGAAATATGAAGTCCGGAAATAGCAAGCACATGGGCGATCCCCGCTCTCTGATACAAAGATTTTATCTCTGCATCCAGAGCCCCCTTTTCCCCTAACAGCATCGCAGAAAGCACGCCATCGTCCCGGATAGAATGCCGGATCACGTCATTTGCACGCTTTTTCATATTCTGTAGTGCGCACCGGTAACGATCCGGTTTTCCATAGACCCGGCTGATCTTTGTGACCCATATGCCGAAATCAATTTTCTGACTCTGGTAAAACTGCCGGGCATCAAACATCCCTTCATTGGATGCTTCTGTAAATAATGAAATTGTACCCTCAATATTCAGGATTTGTCCAGCCGAATGGCTGGCAGAAGAAACATATGCGATTACATCATTGCATGGCAGCGTCTGCGATTCTGCTTCCACCGTGCAATCTTTTAAATAGTAATAAACGCATCTGGTTTTCGGTTCTATCCGATCAATCTTTCCCGCCAGGCGAACCTCCTGGCCATCTGTGAGTTTCTGCAGGTACTGCTGCCTGAAATCGATCTGTCGCTGCATCTGCAGCATCCCCAAAAGAAAACATACCCGGGAAGTCCTGCCGCAAACAGAACTTTCCGCATCCCCCGTTCCTTCCATGGAGTGGTATATACCAGTAACAGAACTGCCAGCACGCCCCATGCCGGCAGCTGCTCTCTGACACACACAATCCCCAGCAGAAACTCTGTGGCAAGCAAAAGAAATGGTCTTTTCCTCACGCTTTCTTTTCCTATTCCGTAGATTCTACTTTCTCATCGCTTTCTTTTGTGACCAGACGGTCATCTGCCTTGTACATCTTTGATAGTTTATACGTGTAACGGCATTTGCCACTGGTGTCTCCGTTGATGGAAATCTGTACTTTATCGATTCCCGTCAGTTCCGTCAGGGAATCCACGATAGAGTATAAAACAACAGGTTCTGAGATTTCCTGATTCTGATTCAAAAACATTTCATCCAGATTGACATAGCAGACCCCATCCACCACTGTGATCGTAATCAGTTTCGTCTCCGAAGGAATCGTTGCCAAGAGTCCGCTTTTTCTTGGTCCCTCAATCAGCTGTTCCATCACCAGTTTTTCCAGTGAAATGTTGGAACTGTAATGTACCTCTCTGGTTTCCGGAACCAGTCTGGTACCCGCCTTATTTGAAAATAAAGTTTCAGTGTTGCTTTCTGGCTGGAATTGATCTGTTCTCCCGGATTTTCCACAAAACTGTCCAGATTCATGGCACCTACATTTGCTCCCGAGGCATCCACAAGTGGTTTCCCATCCACAGTAAAGGTCACATACTGGCTCAGCTGCAACAGTGTCTTTGCAATTGCAGCCCTGGTCAGAATCTCTTCCGTCGGTTTCATATCGTAATATTCCTTGCTGAAATCCACCGTAATCTGATAAGAGATCAGATCTATATTCTGGATTTTTACTTTGCGTGGAATGGTTCTTCGAAGCGTTGCATCCTCCGGCTGTGTCTGCAGATCTTTGAGCAGTTCCTTCACCTGTGCTTTGCCGGATGAAGTATGCTGCAGGGTAATCTTTTTCGCAACAACCTTTGTCAGCTCATTGTTTACATAAAATACAAAATAGTCTTTTTTATCTTCTTTTTTTCCACATCCGGCAGCCATTGTGAGTACCATTGCCACAAGGAGTATGATTGAAATTATTTTTTTTTCTCATCTTTTTCCTCCTATGCAATATAGTTGAGCGGAATACGAACATCAAAGGTTGTTCCCTCGCCCATCACAGAATGTACTTTAATTGCGCCGCGATGCATCAGTATGGAATTTCTTGTAATCGCAAGTCCTAGTCCGGTTCCTCCGATCTCACGGGAATGGGATTTATCCACCCGGTAAAATCGTTCGTAAATATGATCCAGAGACTCCTCCGGAATACCGATTCCGGAATCTTCTACTTTCAGGTAGAAATACTGGTGATCCGCATTCAGCGATACGTGTACCCAGCCCTCTCCGTCATTCCGGTTATATTTGATTGCATTCTCCACAAGATTTGTGATCGCAAGCGTGATTTTTACCTCATCCACTTCTGCGGTAACCGGGCGGAAACTCTCAAGGACAAGTTCCACTTTCTGCTTATCCGCAATCGGCTGCAGACGTTTTAAAATCTGCTCTAAAAGTTCATTGATATTGACGGAAGATACATTCAGCCCTGCTGCAGACTTATCCATCTTCACCAGAGAAAGCAGATCGTTGATGATCTTTGTCTCACGCTCAATCTCGTTGGTGATATCTTCCATAAATTCCTGATACAGTTCCTTCGGCGCATCCGGCATGCTATTGATCGAATCCGCCAGCACCTTCATGGATGTCAGCGGTGTCTTTAATTCATGTGACACATTCGATACAAACTCCTGCCGGGAATCATCCATGACTTTGATCCGGCCAAGCATCTGATTGATCTTCTCACAGATTCCCGCCGTCTCCGTGTAATCATTGACCTGAAGATTGTACTCTCCGTATCCGTTTTTGATTGCAGCGATTCCCTCTTCAATCTTCTGCAACGGCTTCAGGAAATACAAAAGCAGAAGGATTGCAAAAACACAATTGCAATTCCGACCATGACCATAACGATCACCGCCACCTGTCGCATATAGGACTGGTTGATCACAATATTGTCCGTAGAAACACTGATCAGCATAACTCCGATCACCGTTTCACTTTTATCATCAGGATCGCTGATCGGGATCGTCATCTCAATGTAATGGTTCTCCGAATCATAATGCACAATATCCTCGCCCTTGAAACTGCGCATGACCTCCTCTGCAATGATCAGCTTATGGTCATCGAGATTATACGTGTCATAATAAACTTTGCAGTTGTCATCCACAACAATGACACGACCATCATAGATGGTCGTGAGCATATCAATCTGTGTCTGAATATTGCTGGACGATACATCCGCCCCCAGCTTCATATATTCACTTGTCGCTATCTGATTTGCCAGAATTTTTGCCTGGCTTAAGATTTCACTTTCCCGGATAGAAACGGCACGCTTTTCGTAATATTTTAAAACTGCTGCCGAAAGAATCAGACTCGGTACGACCGCAATCACAACGATCAAAAGAATCAGCCGAAATTTTAAACTTTTTAAGAACTGAAGAAACTGTTTACTCTTCTGCATGGAAAAACCTTTCTGCCTTCTCGTCTATTTCTGGTAATAATAATATCCCACACCCCATTTTGTGTGCACGTATTTCGGTTCACTTGGGTTGGTTTCGATCTTTTCACGCAGACGACGTACATGCACATCCACTGTACGCACGTCTCCCGGATAATCTTTTCCCCAGACCAGTCCGAGCAGATTTTCCCTGCTGTATACTTTATTTTCATTTTTCACAAGAAGTTCCAGCAGATCAAATTCTTTTGCGGTAAGGTTTACTTCCCTGCCTGAAATAAACAGCCGTCTGCTGTCACAGTCCAGACGCAGATCCCCTTTCTCCACAATCGAAGAAACTTCTTTCTTTTCTCTCGGTCCTGCGGTACGACGCATGATCGCTTTGATACGCGCTTTCACCTCAAGAATATTAAACGGCTTTGTGATATAGTCATCGGCACCATAATCGAGTCCCAGAATCTTATCCATATCGTCGCCCTTCGCTGTCAGCATAACAATCGGCATATCAGAAAATTCACGAATCGCCTGACATACTTCGAATCCGTCCATCTTCGGAAGCATGATGTCCAAAAGGATCATATCATACTCATTTGCTTTCGCCATATTCAGCGCTTCTTCTCCATCGTATGCACAATCCACTTCCATCCCGTCCTGTTCAAGACTGAACCGGATTCCTTCTACGATTAATTTCTCATCATCTACTACGAGAACTTTCTTTGCCATATTACACCTCAACGAATCGTTATATAATCTTTCATTTTCTCAAAAAGTGCGCTTTTGATTCCGGATACCTGCATGATATCTTCGACTTTCGCAAACGGCCCGTTTTTCTCCCGGTATGCAAGAATTGCCGCCGCCCCGTGTCTCTCCGATTCCCGGAATGGTCACAAGCTGCGTGGCATCCGCCGTATTGATATCAATCCGCCCATCCGATTCTTCCACAGTGGCACCGGCTGCCTCTGCCGATGCTTTCCTCTCCCTTGCCTCTTCCTCTGTGGGAAAATAAATCATCTGTCCGTCCGAAAGCTTCTCAGCAAGATTCCAGTATTCGCGGCTGGCAGCTTTGGTCAGTCCTCCTGCCGCCTCCACCGCATCGCAGATGCGCATACCGTCTTTCAGCTGATAGACACCGGGAGCTGCTACCTCCCCGCATACATATACCTGTACCGTCTGGTCGGATTTTAATGTTTCTTTTTGTTCCGTTCGTTCCGTTTCCACCGTCTGCTCCTGTGTCTGAGTGGTATCCAGATATGGCACTTCCTCCCTGCCACATCCCGTCAGATACAGGCATGTCAGAATCATACAGCACTTTTTTATCCAATGTTTTTTCATCTCATTTCTCCCTTTCCGGGGCGAAACGAGTCTCAATGCATTTCTATTTTAACGATTTTTTGTTACTTTTACAAGTGTAAGTTATTCCTGCACAGAAAGTAATGCTTTTTCCAGCTTTTCAATCATTTCATCCACATGCTGTTTTTCGATGACAAGCGGTGGAACAAAACGAAGGACATCCGCTCCCGCTGTGATCACGATCAGTCCCTGCTCAAGTGCTGCGGCTGCCACTTTTCCAACTGGAAGCTTGCAAACCACACCCTGCATCAGACCTTTGCCTCTGCGTGTTATAAGGAAGTCATATTTTTCTACCAGCTCATCCAGTTTCTGTTCCAGATAAGGCGCTACTTCCTTTACATGACCTAAAATGTCACAGGCTTTAAACTGATCAAATACTGCCGAAACGGCTGCTCCGACAAATGGGTTTCCACCATAGGTCGTTCCGTGGTCTCCCGGTGCCAGCGATTTGTCTGCCACACGCTGTGTCAGGAAAAATGCACCGACCGGCACTCCACATCCGAGTGCTTTTGCACAGGTCATGATATCCGGTTTTACTCCGTAATTCTGCCATGCGAACATCTCGCCGGTACGTCCCATGCCACACTGGATCTCATCTAAGATTAACAGAATATCCTTTTCATCACAGAGCCTGCGCACGCCCTCGATAAATGCAGGATCGGCCGGATAAATTCCGCCTTCTCCCTGTACCGTCTCCATAATAACCGCACAGGTCTTGTCCGTTACCAGTTCTTTTACACTTTCTAAATTGTTATACTCTGCAAATTTCACACCCGGCATGAGCGGAGCAAACGGTTCCTGATAATGGGCATTTCCGGTTACGGAAAGTGCTCCGATACTTCTTCCGTGGAAAGAATGTTTCATGGCAATGATTTCATGGCCGGCATGTCCGTCTCTGGTATATGCATATTTTTTGCAGCTTTGATGGCTCCCTCAATGGCCTCCGTACCGCTGTTGGTAAAGAAAATACGATCCATTCCGCTGGCTTTTAGTGCTTTCTTTGCCGCCTCAATGGTCGGGACATTGTAATAAAGATTTGACGTATGCAGCAGTTTATCCACCTGATCCTTCAGCGCATTTTTGTATGCTTCATTGCTATAGCCCAGCGCACATACGGCGATTCCAGCTGCGAAATCCAGATACGCTTTTTTGTCTGTATCGTAAAGGTATACGCCCTCCCCATGATCAAGTACAAGTGAAAAACGATTGTAGGTATGCAGAAGTTCCTGCTCCGCGGTATCAATATATTCCTGTTTATTCATTGTTTATCCACACCTCTTATCTCTTATTCATTGTAAAAATGATGTTCTTCATCACCCAAAATTGCAGTACCGATTCCGCGATTGGTGAAGATTTCCAAAAGCAGACAATGTGCGATTCTTCCATCGAGAATATGCACACGGGATACTCCGTTATCAATAGCGTCAATGCAGTTATTCAGCTTCGGAAGCATACCGCCGCCGATATATCCGTCTGTAATCAGTTTTCTTGCATCGGAAACCGTAAGTTCGGAAATCAGAGTGGACGGATCTTCCGGATCTTTGTATACTCCCTCGATATCGGTTAAGAATGCCAGTTTCTCTGCGGAAACCGCACGGGCAATCGCACATGCCGCATCATCCGCATTGATATTATATGTATCATAATTGTCATCAAGACCGATCGGGCAGATAATCGGAAGGAAATCTTTCTCCAGCAGATCATACAGAATCTTTGGATTCACTTCCTTTACTTCTCCTACATATCCGATGTCCTGACCATCCGACAATTTCTTTTCCACCTTTAACAGACCACCGTCTTTTCCACTGATGCCGACCGCCTGCACCCCAAGTTCCTGCACCATGGATACCAGTGATTTATTGACACGGTTTAACACCATCTCTGCAATCTCCATGGTAGGCGCATCCGTCTTACGCAGTCCATTGATAAATTCCGGTTCCATTCCTGCTTTGGCAACCCATTTGCTGATCTCCTTGCCACCGCCATGCACAATGATCGGTTTGAATCCAACCAGCTTTAACAGGGTGACATCCTGGATGACCTGTTTTTTCAGTTTCTCATCTACCATCGCTGATCCACCGTATTTTACAACGATAATCTTGCGGTTAAAACGCTGGATATAAGGCAATGCCTCAATCAGCACCTGTGCTTTTTCCAATGCGTTTAAATTCTCACTCATAACATTCTCCTTACTGATTAAATCTCGTAATATTTGCTTCGTTCAATGTAAAATCGTAATAGTTTAAGTCTTCCCTGAAACACCAGCCGGCATCTTTCCAGAAATGATTTCCCAGCTCATTGCTCTTAAATGCGATCAGGCTGACCTTATTGATTTTTTCTTTCTGCAGGGCGCGCATACATGCGACTGCCATGGCTTTTCCGATTCCGTTCTTCCGGTAATCTTCATGCACACAGACATGATACAGACATCCGCGTCTCCCGTCATGTCCGCAGAGAATGGCTCCCACGATCTTTCCATCTGCTACCGCTACCATACTCGTGGTCGGATTTCTTTTTAAAAACCGCTCCACGCCTTCTTTGGAATCATCGATGGAACGGATTCCAAAACCGTGGATGCCCATCCACAACGCATACACCTCATCATAATCTTCCAGTGTCATCACACGGATTGTATATTCTTTACTCATTATTCACCTCATTATAGAGCTCATTGTATGAAAGTTCCTCTTACGCGGAAACAATGAGCGTAGGAAATGCATCAAACAGATGCCTTTCATTATGGAAACATCGGAACCATGGAAAGTCCTTCTGCCTCATCAAATCCGAACAGCAGATTCATGTTCTGTACGGCCTGTCCGGCTGCACCCTTGACCAGATTGTCCAGTGCACCCATCATCACAACTCTGCCGGTACGCTCATCAATGACAAAGTTTACGTCCACGTAATTGCTGCCCTCTACCCACTTGGTCTCCGGGCAGACACCTTTCTTTAATACACGCACGAAACGTTCCTTTGCATAATATTTATCGTAAGCAGCCTTCAGTTCCTCATAGGAAGGATAGGTACCATCCGGCTTTTTGATCAGGGTTGCATACTCTGTCGCAAGAATTCCGCGGTTCATCGGAACCAGATGCGGTGTAAAATTCACGGTAATCTCTTTTCCTGCCGCATAGCCGAGCTGCTCCTCAATCTCCGGTGTATGTCTGTGTGTTGTCACACCGTATGCTTTCATGCTCTCGTTCACTTCGCAGACAGGTTCGGTGTCTTTGCCCCACGTCCCGCTCCGGAAGTACCGGATTTTGCATCAATAATCAATGTATCCGGATCAATCAGTCCCTCTTTTACCAGCGGATATGCTGTCAGAATGGAACAGGTCGTATAACATCCCGGATTTGCAATCAGACGGGTCTGGGTGGTCACCTTATCACGGTTAATCTCACAGAGTCCGTAAACGGCTTCCTTAATAAACTGTGGGCTTTTATGCTCAATCTTATACCATTTTTCATAGGTAGCAACATCTTTGATTCGAAAATCCGCACTCAGATCAATGATCTTTACCTTATTTAAAATATCCTCATTCAGCACACCTGCCAGAAATCCCTGTGGTGTTGCCGTGAAAATCACATCCACGCGGGAAGCAAGCTCATCCATGTTATCACCCAGACAGTCTGCATCGACAAGTTCAAAAAAGTTTCTGTAAATATCTGCATAATTTTCATCGATATAGCTTCTTGATCCAAACCATTCGATCTGTGCCTCTTTATGATTCAATAAAATAACGCACCAGTTCTGCTCCTGCATAACCGGTCGCTCCGATAATTCCTACCTTTACCATGTTTCTTACCTTTTCTTTCTTTTAAAAATATGATTCTACCCTATAATAGTCCATCTTTTTCCATCCGTAAATAGCAAATATTCACAAATTTATGTATATTTATGCAATTTTATGTATATTTTTTCACTTGTGTTTTCATTTAGATTGATGTATAGTAGGGTTAGTCGTACGAGAGCGTACAATTCCATATAGAAAGAAAGGATACAATCTTATGAAAGAAAAAGTTGTTTTAGCTTACTCCGGCGGACTCGATACTACCGCTATTATCCCTTGGTTAAAGGAGACTTATGGTTATGAGGTTGTCTGCTGCTGTATCAACTGCGGACAGGGCGAAGAATTAGACGGACTGGAAGAAAGAGCCAAATTATCCGGCGCTTCTAAATTATATATCGAAGATATCACAGATGAGTTCTGTGACGATTACATCGTACCTTGTGTACAGGCTGGTGCTGTATATGAGCACAAATACTTATTAGGTACTGCCATGGCACGTCCTGGTATCGCAAAGAAACTGGTAGAGATCGCCAGAAAAGAAAACGCTGTTGCAATCTGCCACGGTGCTACCGGAAAAGGAAATGACCAGATCCGTTTCGAGCTTGGTATCAAAGCACTTGCTCCGGATATCAAAATCATTGCTCCTTGGCGTGATGACAAGTGGCAGATGGATTCCCGTGAGGCAGAGATCGCATACTGCAAAGCACACGGAATCGATCTTCCATTCGGCACAGACCAAAGTTACAGCCGTGACCGTAACTTATGGCATATCAGCCATGAAGGACTTGAGCTGGAAAATCCTGCAAACGAGCCAAATTATGATCATCTTCTGGTTCTTGGTGTTTCCCCTGAGAAAGCTCCGGACGAAGGCGAATATGTAACCATGACATTTGAAAAGGGTGTTCCAAAGACTGTAAACGGAAAAGAAATGAAAGTTTCCGATATCATCCGTGAATTAAACCGTCTCGGTGGAAAGCACGGTGTCGGCATCATCGATATCGTAGAAAACCGTGTCGTTGGTATGAAATCCCGTGGTGTATATGAGACTCCTGGCGGAACGATCCTTATGGAAGCACATGACCAGCTGGAAGAACTGGTTCTCGACCGCGATACCTTATCTGCAAAGAAAGAGATGGGCAACCGTCTTGCCAATGTTGTATACGAAGGAAAATGGTTCACTCCTCTTCGCGAAGCAATCCAGGCATTTGTTACTTCTACCCAGAAGTATGTCACCGGTGAAGTAAAATTCAAGCTCTACAAAGGAAACATCATCAAAGCCGGCACAACTTCTCCATACTCTCTCTACAGTGAGTCTCTGGCAAGTTTCACAACCGGTGATCAGTACGATCATCACGATGCAGACGGATTCATCACGCTGTTCGGACTTCCTCTGAAAGTTCGTGCAATGATGCTGCAGAATGTAGATAAAAAAGATCTGGATAAATAAATCCCCAGAATAAAAGAAGCACCGCAGTCGCGGTGCTTCTTTTATTTTTTCGATTGTTACCCGGATTTTATTCTGCCGGAAACCAGGAAGCAAGCTTTACTTTGCTGCTGCCATCTGCCTTATAGCAGTAAACTGCAAGTTTCTCAGTCACATCAGCTCCCTTGTACGGAACATTTGCTTCCACGAATACATAATTTCCACAAACCGAGTATTTTTCAATGCCAAGTTTAAAGGATGCCACAAGGTTTTTCTTTCCCGTCCTGTTATCTGTCCGGTAGAGTTTCGTCTGCATGTACCGATCCTTTCCTGTCGTACTATAGGTATACGTTCCATCATTGACAGCTTCCAGTGAAACACTCAGATAATTTTCATCCTTAACAGCAAAGGAACCTCTCTGATAACTGTTTCCCTCCAGATCATAAAATGTCCTGTTCTCGTTTTCTTTGGTATAGTAAATCTTTCCCTCACTTTGAAACAGGGAATACCTATAAGCATCTCCGCTGTTTGCAATCTGTGCTACTTTCTTTTTATCCGTTCCATCCGTCTTCATGCTCATTACGGTTCCGGTATCTTCCGAATAATTCATGCCATCTTCACTTTTACTTTTCAGTGCCAGATAATAAATCCGTCCATCTATCAGCTGTGGGTCACGTCCAAGTGCAAGCTTCTTTGCGGATTTCCCGTCTTTTGCGATCCGGTAAACATATTCTTTTGTTGCATCGGTTCCATAGTAACGGTCCCAGGTTGCATAAATATATTTCTTATCCACAGATAACTGGGAAAAAACCATTGCTTCCCTTTTTTGTTTTTCCCTATTTTGTAGGAATATACCTCACTCTTTTTGCCTGTTTTGGTGTTGTATTTCATAATGCCCATACGCACACCCATCATTTCAAACGCATAATACAGGTTCTTTCCATCTGAAACCGTACATGACGTACCCTTCATCAACGGCTTTTCCTCCGTCTGCACGTCCGTATGGATCGGCATCACTTCATTATCATACGATACCTGACCGGCCTGTTCCGTTGTATCTGCAAAAGCTCTAACCGAAGGCATCACCGCACACCCTGTAAAAGCGATCGCTCCTGCCAGTGTCGAGGCAGCCATTGTTTTTTTAAACTGATTCCAAGATTTTTGTCTCATCATTCAAGACCTCCATTCCTATCTGTCTTTCATTTCGTCTGCATTGTACTCCCGCTTTTTCAGGACGCAAGCTGTATCTGAAAAAGATAAGAATTTCATAAGAATCGTAACATCTTCTTAAAATATTAAGCCCAAAGTCCCATTGCCCGCGCGATCATGGCAAGAAGAAACAGGTGTGCCGGATAGAATATATAAAAGAAATATTTCATCTGTTTTCCCCTGGTTCCATTGTAAAATAAACCGGTATCATATCCAGAAATGCCGCCGCTTCAATAATACTTGCCAGCAGGGTAAAACAAAAACACCGATACCCATTCCCTTCACTTTCTTCGGATAAAACATGTAAATTGCAAAAATTGTCACAATTCCCGACAAATCGTAATCTGTACGGAAAAGAAGTGCCAGAAATCCCCCGGCCGCAACTGTCACAATGGTAAGAATCACACGGATGGCTGCTGCTTTTTCCCCGTAAACATCCGCCACAAACTTCTGCCTTATCTTTTCAACACCCCAGATCACCAAAAATCCGAACAGCAAAGTAAAAAAGACATTGTTGCTGGAAAAATCCCACATTCTCCTGCTGAATGCCAGGTCAAACGGAACCTCGGAAATCAGTGCAAACAAAAAAAGCCTTCCCGCATATTTTGCCCTGCTGCGTGTATGGTAAAATCCCTCTACCAGAAGAAAACAGTAAATCGGAAACGCCAGTCTTCCAATGATGCGCATCAAAAATGCGGGATTTTCCAGTCCCGGAATCTGTTCTAAAATAACGGCTGACGTGTGATCAATCAGCATGGAAACCACGGCGATCACCTTTAACCAATAGCCGGAAATTCCCTGTTGTTTAACATTCATAATCCTTCTCCTCTTTATTATTTTGCAAGAAGCTGTGCAATCTCTTCTTTGTATGGCGGAATCGTCTTTTGGTCTCTCCCTCGGCACAAAGCCACGGTGTCTCTAAAATCTTTGGAATTTCCACAAAACGCGGATCGTGGACCAGACGGTACAATGTCTCAAATCCAATGGTTCCTTTTCCAATGTTTGCATGACGGTCTTTATGTGCTCCCAGAGGATTTAAACTGTCATTGATATGAAAAACCGCAATCTGATCCAGCCCGATCACCTTATCAAAAGTCTCGAACACGCCTTCATAATCATGCACCAGATCATAGCCGGCATCGTTTACATGACAGGTATCAAAACAGACTCTTAACCGTTCCTTTTTGTGCACTCCGTCATAGATTGCCCTAATCTCTTCAAACGTTCTTCCAATCTCGCTGCCTTTTCCTGCCATCGTTTCCAACGCAATAAACACATCATCCCCGTTGGCATCAAGCACCATATTCAGTCCCCGGACAGTCTGTGCAATTCCTGCCTCCGCCCCCGCGTCTAATGCAGATCCCGGATGCAGTACCAGAATTTTACTGCGCATGGCAGCCGTGCGCCGGATCTCTTTTTCCAAAAATTCCACAGCAAGCTCAAATGTCTCCGGCTTTACCGTATTGGCAAGATTGATGATATACGGTGCATGAACCACGATTTCCCGGATTCCAGCCTTTGTGGCATACTCCCAGCCCGCCTCAATATTTAAGTCTTTGATTTCTTTTCTCCGGGTATTCTGCGGTGCCCCTGTGTAGAGCATCAGCACATTTGCCCCATAACGCTCCGCTTCCTTCACGGATGCCAGAAACATCTCTTTTCCTGCCATTCCCACATGAGAGCCTATTTTAATTTCTTCCATTTTATATGTCCTCTGCTTTCAGCTTTTTCTTCTGCTGATGTGCAGTAATTGCAATCAGCAGATTTTGCGGAATAAATCTTCCGCATATCGTTGCTGCCTTAATTTCAGTCGTCGGAACAATGAGCACTTTGCGTCTTTTCATCTGCTTTAATGCATATCCGGCGCAATACTCCGGTGTGATTCCGGCCAGTGCAAATTCAACATTTGCCACTTCATTGAATTCCGTATTCACCGGACCCGGACACAATGCCCCTACATACACCCGGCTGCCTCTCTGCTTCAGTTCCAGCGCCACTGCCCGCGTCAGACTCGCCATATAGGCTTTGGTCGCATAATAGGTGGCCATATAAGGGCCTGCCGGAAGCAGTCCTGCCGAAGAAGCGACATTTAAAATGTAACCGCCCTCCTGCTTTTCCATGCGGCGAAGCATCAGTTTCATCAAAAGATGCATGGCCTTGACATTCACATCAATCATCTGCATTTCCTTCTCTGCATCTGTCTCGAGAAAACTGCCGCAATCCCCAAAACCGGCATTGTTGATCAATATTCCGACCGGAACCGGCTCCAGCTGCTGCATCAGACGGTAACACGCTTCTTTTTCGGACAAATCTGCCGTGATAACCATGCTTTCCGTCCCACTTTTTTTCAATTCCTCCGCCAGTGCCTGCAGCCGGTTTTCCCGTCGCGCAACCAGTACCAGACGGTATCCTTCTGCCGCGAGCTGTCTTGCAAATGCCATACCAATTCCAGAGCTTGCCCCTGTAATAACTGCATATGTTTTTTTCATTTTACATCCTCCTAAAGCATAATGAGTATAACACAGCAGCCCCCGGTTGTCTAATAAAATCAGGGCTTACAGAGGTTCCCCCCTGTAAGCCCT
>ENA-OQAY01000316-OQAY01000316.1-human-gut-metagenome-genome-assembly--contig:-NODE-316-length-14095-cov-0.542884_pt1 | contig 14095 bp, 19 predicted proteins | sample MGYA00242740_ERZ504537 | MGnify/ENA primary metagenome ERZ504537 (study PRJEB26092, sample SAMD00036272) | human gut metagenome | host: Homo sapiens | study: EMG produced TPA metagenomics assembly of... | reverse complement strand
GGAAAAGATCTCTTTCTTTTATGCAAAATCACGAACTTGCTCATTTATAGTGATATAAAACAACATCAATGCATGCTGAAATATGTAAAAAGGCAATCGTATAAAATTGCGATTGCCAGATTTTAATATTTACTGCTTTAAGGTTAGGATTGTATGGAAGGTACCGGAATCATTATCATAATACATTTGCAAATTTCCATGGTACTGTTTTACGACTTTTTTAATGCTTTTGATTCCGAATCCATGTCTGCCATTGTCTGATTTATGGGATATAGGAAGTCCCTCTGGATTATATACAGGGGTATTTTGGCAGGAGTTGATGAGTATGATAATAAGAAAGGGTGAATTTTCTTTCTTTTGTACGGTGAGCTCAATAAAAGAGTCTGGAATATTCTCTGCTGATTCCACTGCATTCTCCAATAAGTTACAGAATAAAGAAGTCAAATCGCGCGGATATATATGTTGTACCGTGCCGCTTCTGATGTCAGTGTGAAAAATAATGTGCTTATCATTGCAGTGGCGCTGATAGCGGCACAGAATGGAGTTTAGCATTTCATGATCACAGAGTTTTGTGGTTTCCTTTAAGTCGGAAGATTCCATGAGTTGTTGTATATAGTCATTTATTTTATCGGAATCATTTTTTTCGTTCAGTAATCTGATTGATTGAAGATGTTTCTTTATATCGTGGATCAAAATGCTCTGGTTCTCGTTTTGTGCAAGCATCATTTCATAGTATTCAACAGAATCGGATTCTTTCTGGAGCAGTAACTGCAAATCGGCATATTCCTGTGATCTTTTTGCGTTATATTGGTTGATTCCAAATACAAGTAGGTTGACCAGCAACAGAAAAACGGCACAGATTGTTACTAGAAAATCAACCGGTGGGGCATATGCGGTTGTTTCACCAATAGAAAGAAGAGTAAACATCATAAGAATAGAGGAAAGCGGGATGAACATCAAGAGAATTTCGGAGTGACCGTACGGTTCTTGAGCTGCTTTGTTCCCCTTGAAGAGCCAACTTAACAAGTAAACGACTGCAAAAAAGGTAATTTTGCTAAATACGGTATAAAAAACAAGTCCGACACTTGCTTCTAAGAGAAAATGGGGAAAGAATCTTGATATCATCCCCAAAACTGCAAGTTCAGATATTCCCATAATCGCTGTAAGTATAGCGGAATGGAAGAGTGCCAATAATAACTTGAGGTTAAACATTATATAGAGGAAACAGTGTTTATCACAAAAAACTGATAATATTCAGCCATGTTTGCCCAAGCAGGGAAAGAAAAAACAACAGTACATAAAGAACACTTAATAGAGTCAGTCTCTTTTTTACCGCTATGAGAAGGGGAAAAAAGGCTGGCGGCGTACTGCCATAAGATAACCGCTTCTGTAAAAAAACTAAAAATAAGTAAAATAATATATTCCATTTATTTTCACCTCATGCTTTCCAGATATAGTAGATATGCATTTCTAAAGGAACTGTATTTCCTGCGTGTCAGGTAAGCGGTAATCTGAGGATTTGATAAATGTACGGTGGAGTGATCAAAGTCCACAATATGTTCGAAGTTAACAATAAAGCTCCGGTGTGTCTGAAAAAAACTGTTTTGGGGGAAGCTTTTCCAACCAGTAATTCATATTATGAATAGAGTCAAAGTCCTGCCGGGCAGTATGTACAATTACTTTTCGCCCCTGAGCTTCTATGGCAATAATCTGCGAAGCAGGAAACGAATATACCGCCTGTTTTGTTTCCACAGGAATTTTGAGTGTAATGGAATTGTAATAAGCTAAGGCATCCTTCAGATTTCGGAAAAAACGCTGCTTATCTAGAGGTTTGGAAAGGTAACGGAATACATGAAAACGCATTGCCTCATCCAAATATTCAGAATAAGAGGTGACAACAAAAACGATCACATTTCTATTTACTTTTTTTAATTCATTCCCAACATAGATTCCATTCATGCCAGGCATTTCGATATCCAGAAAAACAATATCCTTTTCACCTTTGTCAGTTAACAAAGCTTCACCACTGGTAAAAGAAACTAATTCAGGACATTTTAAATGGTTGGACTCAAAGTAGGATTCGATATACTTCTTCAATTGTTCAATGATCAGAGTGTCATCATCACAAATTAAAATACGCATTTTTTCACCTGACTTTCTAAATAGATGTATGTGTACATCTTATCACATAGAATTTCCAAATGCAAAAAATGCGTATGAAAAGACAATTTAATTACAATTTTGGTTCATTATGTGTTGCTTTGTTATTTCGTTTTACAAGCAGTTCGATAAAGTCTCCGGCAAGCTCTATGTCGGATTGATTACATAACCGTAGTTTATCAATAATATCCTGTGGAATATTATAAGCGTGCATACTGCCGAGCAGAAGGTAGTCAGGTGTAACATTGAGTAAATTACAAATCTGAATGAAAATATCCAGACTTGGTTTTTGCCTTCCGTTTTCGATTGATGGCATATGGTTATTGGATATATTTAATCTTTCGGCAAGTTCTGCCTGTTTTATCCGTAATTCTTTTCTGCGTATTTTGATGCGGTTTCCCATACCTTCATATTGAAATTCTATTTATCCCACCTTCTTTCAGTAGAATTTTACCAATAGAACTAAATAAAAAGAAGAATGTAACAAAGAACTATTCTGCAATATATTAAACAAACTGATATTTATATATAAATAATTCTGTATCACATATTATTTTCGTAGAAAGAGGGAAATTATCCAATATTGTAAAGAATCATTCCGTTCATTCCAAAGGGGTCGTTTATTTGATTAAAGTGGTATATGATTGCTTATGTGAAAATCAATGACAAATTTTAGTGGAAAGGAGAGAGGTCATTATGAAGAAAGAGGTAACTAAATCGGTTGCAAAAGGAATGAAAGCAGCATTAGATGTTGTGTTACGGACAGAAGCTAACACAGCTTCTTGTCTTATCATGTATCAGCCTAAGGCACCGAAAGAATTAATGAACTACAGGAGAAACAAGTAATGGAAAAATGTACAGATACAGTAGTAAAATTGGATGATCCGGTGTAATGCGATAAACGAGGCGGATAAGGAACTTTACAAGTATGCATTATATAGTTTTTTTTCTATTGGTATCACCACTTATCCTTGCAGGAGGTGTTGGCGTTGGCTTAGGAAGTGTAAAACACGGAGTTGCACTTATTTTTCCGTTTATGGTTCTGAGAAAATTTAGTGGTGGTTATCATGCAAAAATTTGCACACTTGTATTCTTGGATCTGGTTTTCTATTGTTTCTGTGCATAATGTTATCAATGCATGTGCAATGTGATTTGAAGTTGGCAATAGCTACAGTTATTGCGTCTGTGAGCCTGATTACATTTAGTCCAATAGACAGTGAAAACAGAAGACTTGATACTAACGAGAAAAGGACATATAAAAAAACAACAGTGTTCTTCGTGATACTGTTTGGGCTGTTAGATATAGCTTTATTTTTGCTGGGAAAGTACATCTATACAATCTGTTTTTCTGTTGGGATATTACTGACAGCAGGCTTACAAGTACCTTGTATCGTAAAGAAAATGTGTAAATCGACCAAAAACAGACTGTAAATGTCGTTTGGTGCAAAAGGGGTTGAAATCATGGCAAAAATAAAGATAATAAAGTTTGTCATTGATTTGATCAAAGTTCTTTATTTACAGTTAATTCAGTTTGTTCATTGAAAGGGAGTGGATTCCAATGGGACAATGATAGAATTCTATCACTTTAAATTGAGTAGTTCGGTTCGGAGTAGTTAAACGGGCATAATGGAGGTAAAAGATTAAAATGACACATAAGAAAGAAGTTGTTTTAGCTTGTTGTTTGTAATAATGGTGTTATGTACAGGCTGCAGTGATAAAGATAATGGAGATACGTCTAAAAATAACAGGACTTCAGGAGAATCATTTGTTCAAGAAGAAACTATTGAGAGTACTGACAATACAGACAATGCAGACGGCAGCTCGGCACCAACGCCAGAACTGAAAACGCCCCGAACGAAAAAGGAATTGGAAGATGCGCTTGGTACAGTGAATGAGTCGGGAAAATGGACGCCACCAGCCGGTTCTCATATAGATCCCAAAACAGGTAATATACTGAATAAAGATGGGGTCGTGGTTGGAACTACGCAGGAACCTTATAGTAAAGCACGTCCAGGTTCTCAAGGATGATGATATGGTGTAAAAAAATTATGGGAGGAAAAGATTATGAAGTATATGAGAAAAAACTATTTGTAGTGTGTTTGGTCATAAGTGCAATTCTTTTGACAAGTTCATTTGCAATGCCGGTGCTTGCTGCGGAAAATACAGGAATTGAAACAAGCTCTGTCACGAGAAGCGTACCGGGATATTACAAGTGCACAGGGTCGGATGTAAATATCAGATCAGGCCCTGGAACACAATATACAATAGTAGGCACATTGAATTATGGCACAAAAGTATATGTATATTCTATCAGTAATGGGTGGGCCAAAATTTCTCTTGGCGGCATTTACCGTTATGTTAGTGCCGATTACCTTCGGGAGCTTTAAGGAAAAACATTTAATATAAACGAGGCATAGGTAAATAGCTGTATGGGCTGCCGCACTGAAAAGTTTGGTGCGGCAGCACTTTTATTTACTTTTTTAATTGAAACTACAAATGGACAAATTCTAAAAAACGTCCCAAAAACAGTATTCTGTGTTTGGGTTATAAAGACAAATTTAAAATATATAGATATTTCCGGTGGTTCGTGGTATGATAAAAATAGAAACAAAAGTGCTATTTCAAGAAAGGGTGATGGTTATGGCATTGGCACAGGCAACAAAATCCCATGAACCAACTTATACAATCAATGATGCAATGGATGTTCTTTTGTCAAGGCTGGATGAAGCCATTGATGATATGGAAAGTGACAGAGTGCAGATAGTGGAAGAAGCATGGGCAGAAATTGATGCAATATAAGGGGTACGGATGGAAAAAAGAAAATACAAAGTTGTAATTGCCCAGAGCGGCAAGCTGGATGTGAAGGAAAAAAGAAATATATCCTTCAGCAATTTAAATACCGGGAGTATGCAGAGGATTTTTCCCAAAAGATTAAAAAGCGGTTCTTGCACTTGACACACTTCCTACCAGATATAATACAATAGGCTTCCGATATCGTGGCTATGATATTTACATGAAATATACTGCCTGTTTTTTAACGCCATTGGAATTGTTAGAAAGAAAGATTAAAATAAGAGACACCAGCAATCAATACGCTGATGTCTCTTATTAATATTACCTGATTGTTGATAAATAATTTACTTTGTATCCTGCAGTGCGAGATAACCTTCTTCGCCTGTACGGATCTTAACGACATTTTCAATGTCATATACAAATACTTTACCATCACCAATCTGACCGGTATGGAGGACTGCCTTGGCAGTTTCGATAACTTTCTGTACAGGTACGAGACTTACAACAATCTCAATTTTGACCTTAGGAAGAAGATTCATTTCCATCTCAACACCACGATAGTAGGATGGAGCACCTTTCTGTACACCGCATCCGAGAACGTTCGTAATAGTGATACCTGTAACACCGATCTCATTCATTGCCTGCATAAATTCATCAAGCTTATTCTGACGGGTGATGATAACAACTTTTGTAAGCTTATGAACGCCTTCTTTCGGAAGTTCAGGAACTGATTCAGCAGGAGCAGAAGGTCTGGCTGTGACAACAGGAGCTTTTATGGAAGTTCCCATAGGAGTCGGAACACCAGCCATTGCGAAACCGTCATAAGCACTTGCAAGACCATGTTCTTTGGAGTCAAGACCTGCGATCTCTTCTTCAGCTGAAACACGAAGTCCGATTGTATGTTTGATTACCTGGAAGATAATTGTCATAGTAACAACAACCCATGCGATTGTGATGATCATACCAGTGAACTGAACACCAAATCCGTGGAAGCCGCCGCCTGTAAGGAGTCCTTTCCAGTCTGTGCCTGATCCGTCTGAGAAAAGACCAACTGCAAGGGTACCGAAAGCACCGTTTAAACCATGAACACCGACAGCACCAACAGGGTCATCAATTTTCAGAACCTTGTCAATAAATTCAATACCAAATACTACGATAAAACCGGAAGCAATACCGATGATTGCTGCGGATGTAGGAGAAACTGTGTCGCATCCTGCTGTAATTGCTACAAGTCCTGCAAGAGAACCGTTCAGAGACATGGAAACATCCGGTTTTTTGTAACGTACCCATGTGATGATCATAACAGTTACAGTTTGCAACAAGCTGCTGAAAGGTTAGTAGTAACGAAGATTTTACCGGCACTTACGATTGCATCGCCTTCCATACTTACTGTGGAAGCACCGTTAAATCCGAACCAGCAGAACCAGAGGATAAATACACCTAAAGCGCCAACTGTAAGGTTGTGTCCCGGGATAGCCTTTGATTTGCCGTCCTTTGTATATTTACCGATACGAGGTCCAAGGATGATGGCACCGATCAGAGCTGCCACACCACCTACCATATGTACTGCACAGGAACCTGCGAAATCGTGGAATCCCATCTGGCTGATAAATCCACCGCCCCAGATCCAGTGTCCGGATACCGGATATACAACAAGACTGATCATAAGGCTGTAGATGCAATAGGAAAGGAACTTGGTACGTTCTGCCATTGCACCGGAAACAATTGTTGCGGATGTTGCACAGAATACTGTCTGGAAGATTAAGAATGCCCAGAAAGGAACTCCGTCAGGAAGCATTCCTGAACCATAGTGTGCTTCTGTGGCAATACCACCGATCTTTCCGATAAATCCATTACCTGCACCAAACATCAGACCGAAGCCGACCAGCCAGAAGACCGGGGTTCCGATACAGAAGTCCATCAGGTTTTTCATAATAATGTTACCTGCGTTTTTGGCTCGTGTGAAGCCTGTTTCTACCATTGCGAAATCCGGCCTGCATAAAGAAGACCAGCGCGGCGCCGACCAGCACCCATATTGTGTTTACTGCGGAAAATTCCATAATAATATTCCTCCCTCATAAAAATTTCCTCATATTTTATAAAATGCAAAAAGCGCGATGCCTGGAAATGTAGCCAGTTCATCGCGCTTTTGCGAATATAAAATCCATATTTATAGTGTATTGCATAACTGATGTAATAGAAAAGACATTTCGTATGACTGTATGCAATGCAGTTTAAAATCAAAATTATATGTAAAACAGGGGAACATCAAAATATCGTGTGATTAATGGATGAGGAAATCGATAATGAATTATGAAGTAGAGTTCATAAAGATATTCCCCTGTTATTACCTGTTAATTAAACGGAAAACAGAAGCTTGTCATATGTAGGATATGGAAGCAGTGCATCCGGGATCAGAGTTTCTGCTGCGTCTACAGATTTTCTGAGTTCATCCATATCAGAAAGAACAACTGTCTGGTATGCTTTTGCATTAGCCAGAGGATCTTCTGTAGCAAGCGCTTTGGCAGTGTCTGCTTTTAAGGTCTCAAGACCTGTGGAAATCTCATCAGCAAGCTGTGACAGCTCTTTGATCAGTTTTCCTTCAGAAGCTGTGCTGACATCTGAAACAACTGATTTTTTAGCAACAGCAGTAGCTGCAACTTTGTCGATATACGCGAATACAGATGGAAGGAAATCCTTCTGTACCATTTCAACCATAGTATTGGACTCAATGTTAAGAATCTTGGAATAGGATTCCAGCCAGATCTCATAACGGGATTCAATTTCTTCTTTTGTGAAGATATGATATTTGGTAAAGAGTTCAATATTTTTATCTGCGATCCACTGAGGAAGAGCATCTGGTGTAGATTTCAGGTTAAAGAGACCTCGTTTCTCAGCTTCTTCGATCCATTCATCTGTATAACCGTTTCCATTAAAGATAACACGTTTATGATCAATAATTGTCTTCTTGATCAGTTCGTGGATTGCATCCTCCATCTTGTCTTCCGGTACATCTTTTAACTGTTCTGCAAACTGGTGAACACACTCAGCAACAGCAGTGTTTAAGATAATGTTCGGGTTTGCAACAGAAGCCTCGGAACCAAGCATACGGAATTCGAATTTGTTACCTGTAAATGCGAATGGTGAAGTACGGTTTCTGTCTGTATTGTCTTTTACGAAATGTGGAAGTACTTTTGCACCGATATCCATCTGGACTGCGCGGCTTCCTGCAAAATATTCGTCATTTTCGATAGATTTTAATACTTCTGTCAGTTCATCACCGAGAAATACGGATACAACAGCAGGCGGAGCCTCGTTTGCACCAAGACGGTGATCATTTCCTGCACTTGCTACAGAAATACGAAGTACATCTGCGTATTCATCAACTGCTTTGATAACAGCTGTCAGGAAAATCAGGAACTGTGTATTTTCAGCAGGTGTTTTTCCCGGATCAAGGATATTTATACCAGTATCTGTGATCATAGACCAGTTGTTGTGTTTACCGCTTCCGTTGATTCCCTCAAATGGTTTCTCATGAAGGAGGCATACAAGTCCATGCTTGTCGGCAACTTTCTTCATTACTTCCATTGTTAACTGGTTGTGGTCAACCGCAACGTTTGTTGTATCGAATACAGGAGCCAGCTCGTGCTGTGCAGGAGCAACTTCGTTATGTTTTGTTTTGGCAGGAATACCAAGTTTCCAGAGCTCTACATCCAGGTCATGCATATAAGCTGCAACACGAGGTTTCAGAGCACCGAAGTAATGATCTTCCATTTCCTGACCCTTAGGAGCAGGAGCACCGATCAATGTACGTCCGCAGAATACAAGGTCTTTTCTCTGCTTGTATAATTCCTTGTCTACCAGGAAATATTCCTGTTCAGGACCTACAGTTGTATTTACGTGTTTGACATCTTTATTACCTATTATATGGAGAAGTTTTGTAGCTTCTTTATCAAGTGTCTGCATGGAACGAAGGAGAGGGGTCTTTTTATCAAGAGCTTCTCCGCTGTAGGAGCAGAATGCTGTAGGAATGTAAAGAGTTCCGTCTTTGATGAATGCCGGTGATGTCGGATCCCATGCTGTATATCCTCTTGCTTCGAATGTGGCACGAAGACCGCCTGACGGGAAACTGGAAGCATCCGGCTCACCTTTTACAAGTTCTTTACCTGAGAAATCCATGATCACCTGACCATCTCCTGTAGGAGAAATGAAACTGTCATGTTTCTCTGCAGTTACGTTTGTCATTGGCTGGAACCAGTGAGTATAATGAGTAGCGCCATGTTCCAGTGCCCATTCTTTCATGGCAACTGCTACGGAGTTGGCAACATCAAGTTCAAGGTGTGTACCGCTCTCGATTGTTTTCTTTAATGCTTTGTACATGTCTTTTGGCAGTTTACTTCTCATTACTTTGTCGTTGAAGACCAGGCTGCCGTACAGTTCAGGGATATTCTGTGCCATATAGGTACTCTCCTTTCGGTTTGCAATATTTTCTGAATATGTGTAGTGCCGCTGCAGATCACCATTGTGACTGCCTGCGGTTTTCGTCTCATAGAAAATTCCTCATCGAACATTTTCTATGAAACGAAAGTTTTATAAAACGAAAAAAGCGCCCTGGATGAGATCTCTGTAGATCTTTCCAAAGCGCCTTTGCTTTATGTGCTGTACTATAAACGAAATGAAAACAGATGTCAAGCACTTTTTTGAAAAAATTCAGAAAAAATTTTTGAGATATGGCAAAAAAAGGATAGGTTGACAAATTTGTTTCTATTATTATAATTTGATTTTGGAACCCGTCAAACATAAGAAAACAATGTCAGCGGGTTTTGAAAGTAAAGTTAAAGTCAGACAAGAGAATACGATCGGAGGAAATCAGATGGCTGGAATAAAAGAAGAGTGCGGCGTCTTTGGAATTTATGATCTGGATGGCGGCAATGTAGTTCCGTCCATATATTATGGACTGACTTCCCTGCAGCACAGAGGACAGGAATCCTGCGGACTTGCAGTTTCTGATACTAAGGGAGAGCGTGGAAATGTGAAGTTTCATAAGGATCTGGGACTTGTAAGTGAGGTTCTCAGACAGGATGTTGTCCGTAAATATGAGGGAGATATTGGTATTGGTCATGTAAGATATTCCACAACAGGAGCTTCTGTTGCAGAGAATGCACAGCCCCTTGTTTTGTCTTATGTAAAGGGAACTCTTGCACTTGCACATAACGGAAATCTGGTTAATACACCGGAACTGAAATGGGAACTGATCCAGAATGGAGCGATTTTCCATACAACTACAGATTCAGAGGTTATTGCGTTCCATATCGCAAGAGAACGTGTGCATTCTAAAACAGTAGAAGAGGCAGTGCTAAAGACTGCAAAGAAGATCAAAGGTGCATATGGTCTGGTAGTTATGAGCCCGAGAAAACTGATCGCAGTCCGCGACCCATATGGACTGAAACCATTGTGTCTCGGTAAAAGAGGAAATGCTTATGTTATTGCTTCTGAGAGCTGTGCTCTGACATCTGTAAGTGCGGAATTTATCCGTGACATTGAGCCGGGTGAGATTCTTACGATCACAAAAGACGGACTGAAGTCAAATAAAGAGCTTGCGTCTGCTGCTGCAAAACGCGCGCATTGTGTGTTTGAGTATATATATTTTGCAAGACTTGACAGTACCATTGATGGGGGTGAAGGTCTATGATGCCAGAATCCGCGGCGGTAAATCTCTTGCCAAGTCTTATCCTGTAGAGGCAGATCTTGTAACAGGTGTACCGGAGTCCGGACTCCCTGCTGCAAAGGGATACTCCGAAGCATCAGGAATCCCGTTTGCATTTGCGTTCTATAAAAACAGCTATATTGGAAGAACATTTATCAAACCGACTCAGGAAGAACGTGAGTCCAGTGTTCATCTGAAACTGAGTGTGCTGGAATCTGTTGTAAAAGATAAGAGGATTGTTCTGGTGGATGATTCTATTGTTCGTGGAACAACCATTGCAAACCTGATCCACATGTTAAAAGAGGCGGGAGCAAAGGAAGTGCACGTACGTATCAGTTCACCGCCATTTTTACATCCATGTTATTTCGGAACGGATGTGCCGTCAAATGATCAGCTCATTGCAGCCAGCCACAGCACGGAGGAAATCTGTAAAATGATCGGAGCAGATTCTCTTGGCTACATGCAGACAGATTATCTGGAAGGAATGGCGGGCGGCCTGCCCTTATGTAAGGCATGCTTCGATGGAAATTATCCGATGGAGATTCCGGATTATACAAATGCGGAGTTTGCAGATATTGTGAAGTGTTAAGTCGCAAAAATTCATAAAAAATGCAGAAACCTGTCGATGATATATGGAATCAATCTCACATAATGGTAAAACCAATATAGGATGAAGTCATACATAATGTATAAAATAATGCTGTGAAAACATATATAAACGAACAAAATGCACAATAGAACCCCTGCGCTTTATGAAAATTGGATAAATTTAAAAACTTGACAAATTCTGAAATGTGGAACATAATATGGGCGTCTGATAGAAAAAAACAAAGAATGTTTTCAGAAAGGGTGATCACGATGTCACAGAGTAAAATCAAGTTAAATGCAACCGAAGAGGTGCAGGAATTTGTGAATGCTGCAAGCAGATGTGATTTTGATATTGATGTTTATTACAACAGATTTTTAATTGATGCCAAATCAATCCTTGGTGTACTTAGTCTGGATCTGACCAGAGAACTGACAGTAGACTGCCACGGGGAGAGCCGGGAATTTGATCGTACATTGAAGAAATTTGCAGTTGCATAAATTTTGCATTTTTATAACCGAATAATTATTGCAGAGAAGACGGGTCTGGAAGATGAACTTCTACAGATTCGTTTTTTCTGTATTATGACTGTGTTCAGAGTAATTCCATAAAATATAACTGCTTCATAGTTTATCAGAAGGAACTTATTTGATTTGTTTTTGCTTAAAAACGGGAAATTCATTATTGACAAACGAAAAAAAATGTTTTATAGTATAGCATATTTTTAAAGAAAGCCAATTGAACATATTATTATAGAAGATATGATGATCTGACAAAGGCGTCAGATGCAGAATACCAGATGGGTCAAGTGCCCTCTGATAGCTGCATCTGACGCTTTTTTATTAACAAAGGATGATGGAGGAGGAAATCAAAATGGCAGTGAAATACGTATTTGTCACAGGAGGAGTTGTTTCAGGTCTCGGAAAAGGAATCACAGCTGCATCTCTGGGGCGTCTTTTGAAAGCGAGAGGATATCAGGTAACCATGCAGAAGTTTGATCCTTATATCAATATCGACCCCGGAACCATGAACCCGATTCAGCACGGAGAAGTTTTTGTAACAGACGATGGTACAGAGACAGACCTGGATCTGGGACATTATGAGAGATTCATTGATGAGAGTCTTGATAAAAATTCCAATGTGACAACCGGTAAGGTTTACTGGTCTGTTCTTCAGAAAGAACGTCACGGGGATTTCGGCGGGGGTACCGTACAGGTAATTCCTCATATTACAAATGAGATTAAGAGTCGTTTCTACCGCGCCAAATCACCGGAGGAAAACAAGATTGCCATTATCGAGGTGGGAGGAACAGTTGGTGATATTGAAAGCCAACCGTTCCTGGAAGCAATTCGTCAGTTCCAGCTCAATGTGGGACATGACAATGCAATCCTGATTCACGTAACATTAATTCCTTATTTAAAGGCATCTGAAGAACTGAAAACAAAACCTACACAGGCAAGCGTAAAGGAACTTCAGGGAATGGGAATTCAGCCGGATGTACTGGTGTGCAGAAGTGAACATGAGCTGACAGAGGACATTAAAGAAAAAATCGCTTTATTCTGCAACGTACCTGTATCACATGTACTTCAGAACCTGGATGTGGAATATTTATATGAAGCTCCTCTTGCAATGGAAAGAGAGAAGCTTGCAGATGTAGTTCTTTCAAGTCTCCGTCTGGAAAACAGAAAACCGGATTTAAGTGACTGGGAGGAAATGGTAGAAAGTCTGAGAAATCCGAATAAAACAGTAAAGATCGCAATTGTAGGAAAATATACACAGCTTCATGATGCATATCTCAGTGTAGTAGAGGCACTGAAACATGGCGGAATTTCCTGCAGAGCCAAGGTAGAGCTTGACTGGATCGATTCCGAAGAACTGACAGAGAAGAATCTGGATCAGCAGCTTCACAATGTAGATGGTATCCTGGTTCCGGGTGGTTTCGGGAACAGAGGTACAGAAGGAATGATCCTGGCAGCACAGTACGCAAGAGTACATAAGATTCCATATCTTGGAATCTGTCTGGGAATGCAGATGGCAATTGTAGAATTCGCCCGTCATGTACTTGGATACGAAGATGCAAACAGTATTGAACTGAATCCGGAGACAAAGCATCCGGTAATTGCATTAATGCCGGATCAGGAAGATATCGAAGATATCGGTGGAACCTTAAGACTTGGAAGTTATCCATGTATTCTTGCAGAAGGTTCCAGATCCTATGAACTCTTTGGCAAAAAAGAAATCCATGAGCGCCACAGACATCGTTATGAAGTAAACAATGCATTCCGTAAAGAACTTCAGGAGAAAGGAATGAATATCGTAGGAACTTCCCCCTGATAATCATATTGTAGAGATGATCGAGATCGCAGGGCACCCGTTCTATGTAGGAACTCAGGCCCATCCGGAATTCAAATCCCGCCCGAATCATGCACATCCTTTATTCAGAGGATTTATTCAGGCGGCCGTCGATAAGAAAATAAGCGAAGAACAGCAGCAGAAATAGAAAGGATGAGGAGATTATGAAAGAAGTGAGAGAACAGCAGCAACAGCAAGGTATGTACAGGCCTGAATTTGAGCATGACAACTGTGGTATCGGAGCAGTTGTCAATATCAAAGGCAAGAAAACCCACGATACTGTTGCAAATGCATTAAAGATCGTAGAACATCTGGAACACCGCGCAGGTAAGGATGCAGAAGGCAAAACCGGTGACGGTGTAGGTATCCTTCTCCAGATTTCCCATAAATTTTCAAGAAAGCCTGTAAGAAAGAGGGATTTGAGATTGGTGATGAGAGAGAATACGGCATTGCACAGTTTTTCTTCCCACAGCATGAGATTAAACGTGCACAGGCAA
>ENA-OQAY01000314-OQAY01000314.1-human-gut-metagenome-genome-assembly--contig:-NODE-314-length-14121-cov-0.697585_pt1 | contig 14121 bp, 16 predicted proteins | sample MGYA00242740_ERZ504537 | MGnify/ENA primary metagenome ERZ504537 (study PRJEB26092, sample SAMD00036272) | human gut metagenome | host: Homo sapiens | study: EMG produced TPA metagenomics assembly of... | reverse complement strand
CGACGTACCGCCACGCAAGGCCCGAGACGATCTTGCCCGCGCAGCCGTCCAGCGGCAGCTCGGGGTCAGAGTTCAGATACGCCTGCAGGTCGGTGGTGTTCAGCGCGAGGATGTCATCTGCCCCGGCGTTGAGCCGCCCGCTGGCAGAGCTGCGGATGAAGTAACCCGTCTGAGGGGCGGTGATCTGGGTCGGCCCCCCCAGCTGGGCCTGCACCTGCGCCGACTGCTCGGTGAGGGAGGCGATCTGGGCCGAGAAGTCCGAGACTTCACCGGTGATGACCCAGAGCTTGTTCTGAGCGAGGATGTAGTTCTCTTCGCCCTGGGCTGTCTCGTCGTAGGCAGAGCCGTCCAGCGCATCCATCATATCATAAAGCGCGGAAGCCCGCTCTTTTTTCAGGGAATCCAGCTGGGTGGCGGTGGTATTCTGAGAGCGCTGCAGAAGCTCAGTCTGGTCGTTCAGGCTGGTGAGCTGCTGGCGGAGGCCCGCCTGTTCCGGGCTGCTGTAGAGCTCCGCTACCGCAGCCCCTGCCGAGACGCGCTCGCCGTCGGCCGCGAGATAGCCCAGCGTTCCGCCGCCGGGAACATAGACCTCATCGAAGAGGAGAACGCCGTCGGCGTCCACCGTATCCGCCACAGTGGCAAGAAGCGCCGTCTCGTAGGTGTTAGGCGGGAAGAGCACCTGCAGGGCCTGATAGCCCACATAGATGCCCGCCAGCACCACGACAGTGATGACGAAGCCTGCCAGCTTGCCCAAAGCGCCGGATGCGCCGGGATCAGAGCGTGGTCTATCCATCATAAAAGGTCACCCTTTCGCTAAAAATTCTCGAGTCAGCTGCACAGCCCGGGCTGTAACGTCCGGCGCAGAGGCGTCCAGCCAGACCACGCCGTCCATATGGCGGAACCAGGTCAGCTGACGCTTGGCGTAGTTGCGGGAGGCCTGCTTGAGCTTTTCGGTGCAGGCATCCAGCGGGGCCGTCCCCTCAAAATAAGGAAAGAATTCCTTATAGCCGATGGCCTGCGCTGCCGTGCGGTAGGTCTGGCGGTGGTCATAGACCAGCTTTGCCTCATCGAGGAGGCCGGCGTCCAGCATCTTGTCCACCCGCAGGTCGATACGGTGGTAGAGCTGGGCGCGGTCGGGAAAGTCCAGACCCAGCACCAGCGAACGATAGGGCCGCTCCGGCGGGAGGGACTGGGCCTTCTGCTCGCTCAGACGCTTGCCGGTGGCGCGGAAATGTTCCAGCGCCCGCAGGACCCGCACCTGATTGTTCGGGTGGATGGCGGCGGCGGCTTCCGGGTCGGCGGCCTGCAGCTCTTTGTACATGGCCTCCGGGCCTTTTTCCGCCAGCTCTGCGGCCAGCTGTTCCCGCAGGCCGTCCGGCGTCTTCTCGGCGGCGAAGCGGACACCGTACAAAAAGCTCTGGACATAGAGGCCCGTGCCTCCCACGAGGATGGGCAGACGGCCCCGGGCGGAAATGTCAGCCTCGAGCGTTCCGGCCAGCGCGACGAAATCCGCCACGCTGAAGGGCTCGTCCGGCTCCAGAATATCCACTGCATGGTGCGGGACGCCGTGGGTCTCGTCGGGCGCGACCTTCGCCGTACCGACGTCTAGCCCTTTATAGATCTGCATCGAGTCGGCACTGATGACTTCGCCCTCGAAAGCTTCGGCCAGCGCCACGCCGAGAGCGGTCTTGCCGGTGGCAGTGGGGCCGACGACGGCCAGCACCGGATGCTTCTGATTTCTATCACACGATTCGGCCAAACTGCTTTTCCAGCTCCTTTCGGGTGAGTTTGAGAACGCAGGGGCGCCCATGGGGGCAGAAGGGCGGCACTTCGCCGGAGAGAATTTTTTCGGCCAGTGCCATCAGCTCCTGCGGCGAGGTGTGGTCGCCCGCCTTGATGGCGGCGCGGCAGGAGATGGAGTGGAGCACCCACTCCGTCCGCTCGTTCAGGGCGTCGCGGCTGCCGTGGGCCAGCTTTGCCGCCAGCTCGACCAACAGATCTTCGGCACTGCCCTGCTCCACATCAGCGGGGACCGAGCGCAGGCAGACCGAGCTGCCGCCGAAATCGCTCACCTCGAGGCCGGCGCTTTCCAGCAGGTCGAGGTTGGTCAGCAGAGCGGTCTTTTCCTCGGCGGAGAGCTCCACCACCAGCGGCTCCAGGAGGAGCTGACTGGGGACATCGCCGTAGTGGGCGGCCAGCTTCTCGAAGAGCTGGCGCTCGTGGGCGGCGTGCTTGTCGATGATGCAGATCTCGTCGCCCCGCTCCGCGAGGATATAGGTGCGGAAGATCTCGCCCACATACCGCAGGGGCTCCGGGCCGTCCTGAACGTCAAAGCCCAGCTGCTCCGGGGCTGCGCTCTGCTGCGGTTCATCCAAAGCCTCCGGCAGCGGCGGACGCTCCGGTTCTTCCGGGGCAGGCTCCCACGCGGCCATGTGGTCGCGGGTGACATCCGGCAGATCGATGTCTGCCTCGATGTCCAGCTGTGACTCACTGGATGCAGCCCGGAAGGGCGGCGGCTCAAGGACGCTTTCCTCCTGCGTCGGCTCAGGACTGTGGAGGGCAGCGTTCATCGGAAGAGGCTCGGAGGCCGCAACCGTTGTCCATGTGTGTTCCGATGCCGGCGCAGCCTTTTCCGGGGCTTTTACGGGCAGCGGGAGGATGTCCCGCTCCGGGGCAGAGGGCTGTGTCGGGCGGGGTGTCACAGACGCTGCCGGTGCCGCCGGGCGGAGAGGTTTTTCCTCCGGGTGCGGCAGGCTTCCCGGCTCTGCCTGGCCCGAAATCACCGCCGAAAGTCCTGTAAAGTTATTATTCTTTACAGCGTTTTCTTCTTTATTTCCGCTATTTTGATGTTCGTTGGATGCATCATCCTCTTTCTCGCTGTCAAAGACAAACTGTCTCTCCCCTGTACCCGGCTGGCTCAGTGCCAGCTTGACGGCATGGTAGACGAGGTCGAAGATGTCGTTTTCCCGGGCAAAGCGGACTTCTGTTTTTGCCGGATGGACGTTGACATCCACAAGGTCGGCGGGCATCTCAAGAAGCAAGATTCCTCCAGGGAATTTTCCCTGCATCATAGTACCCTTGAACGCCATTTCCATGCCCGCCATCATGGTGCGGTTGCGGACATAGCGGCCATTGATATAGAAATACTGCATACTGCGGCTGGCGCGGCAGCTGCGGGGCTGGGTGATGAGACCCCAGACCCGGTAAACACCCTCACGGTTATCCACCTCCACGAGGTCACGGCTGAACTCCCGGCCCAGCACGGCATAAGCCGCGCTGCGGAGCTGGCCGTCACCGGGGGTGACATACTGCAGTTTGCCTTCGCGGATGAACTTGAAGCTCACCTCGGGGTGGCTCAGGGCCACATGGCCCACGATGTCGGCCACGAAAGTACCCTCGCTGGAATCCTTTTTGAGGAATTTCATCCGGGCAGGCGTGTTGAAAAAGAGGTCACAGACCCGGATGGTGGTGCCGACGCCTCGCGCACCCGGCTCGATGGGCTGCTCTTCCCCGCCTTCGATCCGGTAGAGGGAAGCGCACTCGTCGGCCTCGGTGCGGGTAAGCACTTCGACGCGGGCCACGCTGGCGATAGAGGCCAACGCTTCGCCGCGGAAGCCCAGCGTGTGGATGCTGGTGAGGTCCTCTTCCGTCCGAATCTTGCTGGTGGCATGGCGGATGAAGGCCGTGGGGATGTATTTTGCCTCGATGCCGGTGCCGTTGTCGCTGATTTCGATCAGACGGACGCCGCCCGACTCGATCGAGACGGTGATTTGAGACGCACCGGCGTCGATGGAGTTTTCCAGAAGCTCCTTGACGACCGATGCGGGCCGCTCAACCACCTCACCGGCGGCAATGAGTTCTGCCGTGTGCTTGTCGAGAACGTGTATCTCTGCCATTCGTTTCCCTCCGTTTCAAATAAAATCAGCCATTCAGGCTGCCGCTCAGGGTCTTTTTCAGCTCGTAGAGGAAGTTCAGCGCCTCGATGGGGGTCAGGGTCTCAACGTCCAGTGCCTCGAGCTTTTCCATCATCTCGCTGGGGACGGCAGGCGAAGAATACTCCTGCAGGGCGTCGAAATCCATCTGCTCCACCTTGTTCTTCGGGGCAGACGCTTCCAGAGTGCGCAGCACCTCGTGGGCGCGGCGGGTCACGGTGCCGGCAGACCGGCCAGTTTTGCCACCTCGATGCCGTAGCTGTCGTCGGCGGGGCCGCGGATGATGCGGCGGAGGAAAGTGATGTCCTCTCCCCGCTTCTTGACCGCGATGTTGTAGTTTTTGACGCCCTCGATGGCCCCTTCCAGGTCCGTCAGCTCGTGGTAATGGGTAGCGAAGAGGGTCTTGCAGCCGAGGCCCTTGGCCGGGTCGGAGATGTGCTCCACGACGGCCCGGGCGATGCTCATGCCGTCGAAGGTAGAGGTGCCGCGGCCAATTTCGTCCAGCACGACGAGGCTCTTGGGGGTAGCGTTCTTGAGAATTTCGGCCACCTCGGTCATCTCGACCATGAAGGTGGACTGGCCGGCGGCAAGGTCGTCCGATGCGCCGATGCGGGTAAAGATGGCATCCACGACGCCCACATGACAGCTGGACGCTGGGACGAAGGAGCCGATCTGCGCCATCAGAGCGATAAGGGCGTTCTGACGCATATACGTCGATTTGCCTGCCATGTTCGGGCCGGTGATGATGAGACAGCGGTCGGTGGTGCAGTTGAGCTTGGTATCGTTGGGGACGAAGAGGCTGCCTTTCAGCATCTGCTCGACCACCGGGTGGCGGCCCTCGGTGATGGTCAGCTCGTCGCTGTCATCCACCACAGGGCGGCAGTAGTTGTTTTCAGCGGCCACCTGCGCCAGCGCCGCCCAGCACGTCCAGCTCGGCCACTGCATTTGCCGTCCGCTGGATGCGGTCGAGCTGACCGCCGATCGTTTCCAGCAGTTCCGAGAAGAGCCGGTGCTCCAGCGCAATGAGACGCTCATGCGCACCTAAGATCTTGCTTTCCAGCTCTTTCAGCTCCTGGGTGATATAACGCTCGCCAGAGGTGAGGGTCTGCTTGCGGATGTAGGTCTCGGGGACCATGGATTTATAGGAGTTGCTGACCTCGATGTAGTAGCCGAAGACGTGATTATAGCCGATCTTCAGCTTGGGGATTCCGGTCTCCTGCCGCAGGCGCGTTTCCAGCTGGGCGAGGACGCCCTTGGTGTTGTCCCGGATGGAGCGCAGCTCGTCCACCTCGGGGTGGTAACCCTTGGCGATGACGCCGCCGTCCTTGAGGGTGGAGGGCGCATCCGGGTCGATGGCGGCGAGGATGGCCGTCTTCACATCGTCCAGCAGGTCGATTTGTCCTGCAAGAGCAGTCAGCTCCGGGCAGCTGCAGCTCTCGGCCTGCGCCCGCAGTTCCGGCAGGCGCTCACAGGTCTGGGCCATCGTGTAGATCTCCTTGGGGGTGGCGGAGCCATAGACCGCGCGGGTCATCAGGCGCTCGAGGTCGGCGATGTAGTGGAGCTGTTCGATCAGATCCCCCCGCTGCATGGTCTGGTTCACAAGGCTTTCCACCGCGTTGAGGCGGCGGTTGATGGCGGCGCTGGAAATGAGCGGCTGCTCGATCCAGCTGCGGAGCATCCGCTTGCCCATGGCGGTGCTGGTCTTGTCCAGCACCCAGAGCAGCGTTCCCCGCTTTTCGCGGCCCCGCAGCGTCTCGGTCAGCTCGAGATTTGCCCGGGTGACCGGCGACAGGCTCATGAACTGAGCTTCATTATATGTGATGACCGTTTTCAGGCGCTCGACGCCTTTAATTTGCGTATCATGGAGATATTCCAGCAGAGCGGCCATTGCCAGGCGGACAAGGCCGTCTTCTGCGATGCCGGTCTTTGCAGCCCAGTCGCGGCCAAACTGGTTCTCGAGGGAGATGGCCACGAGGCCCGGGGCGTACCGCTCCTCTTCCACCAGCTCGACGGCGCAGTCCATATTCTTTTTGATGTAAGCGGTAATTTCCCGGCAGTCCAGCAGGCCCGGATTCATCAGCACCTCGCTGGGGTGGTAGCGGCAGAGTTCCGCAATGACCGCCGGGGCGATCTTTTCCCGCTTGAGCTCGGTGATATGGGCCGTGCCGGTGGAGACATCCGCAAAGCAAAGGCCCGCTGCGCCGCCTTTCAGAAAAATACTCGCAATGTAGTTGTTTTTGTCGTCCTGAAGCATACTGCTCTCGATGACGGTGCCGGGCGTGACCACGCGGATGATGTCGCGTTTCACAAGACCCTTGGCCTTGGCCGGGTCTTCCATCTGCTCACAGATGGCGACCTTGTAGCCCTTCGAGATGAGGCGGGCCACATAGCCCTCATAGCTGTGGAACGGTACGCCGCACATGGGCGCGCGCTCTTCGAGGCCGCACTGCTTGCCCGTGAGGGTCAGATCCAACTCCCGCGAGACTGTGAGCGCATCGTCGAAGAACATCTCGTAGAAGTCACCGATGCGGTAGAAAAGAATCTCATCCTTATGTTGTTTTTTGATTTCCAGATATTGCTGCATCATGGGCGAAAGCTCTGCCATGACCGTTCACCTTCCTCCCCTAGTTGTCGGTTTGCCATCCAAAACCGCCTGTTGCAAGCAAAACGCGGCCCTGCATTGCACAGCCGCGTTTTGTGTTTCATGGTTTAAGCCTTAGTGGCAGCCGCCGCAGGTGGAGCAGCTGCCGGTGCAGGAAGCGGAAGGCTCCTGCACGGTCATGGGGTCGCCGCCGTTCATTGCAGTGTTGATGATGGCGTCGATATAGTTCACGAGGGCCTCGCAGTCGCGCTTTGCCTCGTTGTAGGCCACCATGCCGTCATCGGCCATGATCTTGCCGTAGAGGTCGTTCACCTTCTGGTTCAGCTCGGCGATGCGCTCATCGCTGCGCTCGGGCTTGCCGATCTCGTTGTTCAGGTCCATGCGGGCCAGATTGAACTCGCCGATGAGGTTCTGCAGTTCCTCGTCCTTGTCGTTCATCTTGCGGGCCTGGTCCATAGCCAGATAGCGGGAGTCGGTCTGAAGTGCCATGGCGGCACGCTTGAAAAGGTCGATGCAATCCATTGTAGTAGTCTCCTTTTATCGTTCCTGTGTTATATATTAGGATAGTGTATCCAGAATATCAATATTATTCCGAAAGTTCGCCCAGCAGGACGGTGGCACGGGCGCCCGTGAGGCGCACCATCGCATAGCTGCCCATGAGGGCGGGGTCAGCCTTGAACTCGACGGTAAGGTTGTTGTCCAGACGGCCCGAGAGGGTGCCTTCATTGCGGCCATAGCCCTCCACGAGGACGCGGACGGTCTGGCCCACCTGAGCCTTCACGAGGGCCATTGCGATTTCGTCCTGAACTTTGAGCAGGCGGGTCATGCGGTCGGTCTTCTCCTTGCGGGGGGTGGGGTCGGGCATATCTGCCGCCTTGGTGCCGGTGCGCTTGGAGTAGATGAAGGTGAACAGCTGCATATAGCCCACCTTCTGCACCAGCTCGAGGGTCTTCTGGAAGTCCTCTTCGGTCTCACCGGGGAAGCCCACGATGATGTCGCTGGAGAAAGTGATGCCGGGGACCTTCTTCCGGGCATACTCGATGAGTTCGAGGTAGTGCTCCACGGTATAGTGACGGTTCATCTGGACAAGCAGACGGTCCGAGCCGCACTGCACCGGCAGATGCAGATGCTTGCAGATCTTCGGCTGGGCCGCGATGGTGTCGATGAGTTTGAAGCTGGCGTCCTCGGGTGGCTGGTCATGAAGCGGATGTGGTAGTCGCCCGGGACGGTGCAGAGCAGGTTGAGCAGGTCAGAGAAATCCACCTGCTCCTCGAGGCCCTTGCCGTAGCTGTTGACATTCTGGCCCAGAAGGGTGATCTCCTTATATCCTGCCTCCACGAGACTCTTGAACTCGGCGAGAATATCGCCGGGCTTGCGGCTCTTTTCGCGGCCGCGGACGTAAGGCACGATGCAGTAGGTGCAGAAGTTGTCACAGCCATACATGATGGGCAGCCAGGCACGGAACTCGCTCTCACGGCGGATGGGGATATTCTCCACGATGACGGGGCGCTGAGCCGGCTCCATGAGCACCCGCTTGTGCTTCTGCAATTTCTGAGCGATGAGCTGGGGCAGCGTGTCGATGCCGTCCACGCCGAACACGAGGTCTACGTAGGGGTAGCTCTGGCGCAGCTTTTCTACAACGTGCTTCTGGTTGGCCATGCAGCCGCAGAGGCCGATGATGAGGCCGTGCTTCTTCTCTTTCAGGCCCTTGAGCGCGCCCACGTTGCCGAAGACGCGCTGCTCGGCGTGCTCACGGACGGCGCAGGTGTTGAAAAGGATGAGGTCGGCGTCCTCGGGCTTGTCACACAGGCCGTAACCGATGTCCATCAGCACGCCCTTGATGCGCTCGCCGTCGTTGACATTCTGCTGGCAGCCGTAGCTGTGGACGAAGGCCAGCGGCGGGGTGTCATAGGCCAGCTTGACCAGCTCTGCCGCCGCGTTGTTATGTTCAAATGCTATGTACTCCAATGAAACCATCCTTCTCTGCCGCTGGGGACACACCTCCGGCAGCAGACATACTGATACTATAAAGAAAGCTCTTTATAGTATACCCTTTTTGGCCTTGGAGGGCAAGAGTTTATTTTTACTGAGCCCGCTTGGCGGCACACTTCTCGCACAGGCCGAACAGCACCACGGCGCAGTCCTGCACGACGCCCTTCTGGCTGCGCACCAGCTTCATCACCTGCTTTTCGTCCACGTCAGCGTCCACGCGCCGCCGCAGCAGTTGCAGTAGAGGTGGCTGTGCCAGCCCAGAGTGTGGTCGAAACGGTCAGCCTTGCCCGGGATGGAGACGCGGCGGACGCGGCCTGCATCTACGAGGCTGTTGAGGTTGCGGTAGACGGTACCAAGGCTCAGGCCGGGACATTCCCTGGCTGCGAGGTCGAAAATCTCCTCGGCAGTAGGGTGGTCGCAGAGCTGCTCCACTTTCTGCAGTACCAGCTCGCGCTGTTTGGAATAACGCATGGTCTTTCTCCTTTTTCTGATGGGGTGTGTATCGGGATAAAGGCCGGGTTCAGAGCTTGTCTTCCCCCTTGATCTTCGCCCAGTAGGCCCGGGCGGCCTGTTCGGTGCGGTTGTCGCCGAACGTATAGTATTTCACGTCCTTGAGCAGGTCTGGCAGATATTGCTGGTCCACCCAGTGATTCTCATAGTCGTGGGCGTACTTGTAGTTCTGGCCCTTGACGGCAGCATCCTCGCCGTCGAAGTGCTTGTTCTGCAGCTGGCGCGGGATGGGGCCGGTGCGCCCCGCCTGCACATCGGCGATGGCCGCATTGATGGCGTCGTGGGCGCTGTTGGATTTCGGGCTGGTTGCCACGAGAATGACGGCATCGGCCAGCGGGAGCCGGGCTTCCGGCAGACCCACCATGTTGGCTGCGTCCACTGCCGCCTTGACGATGGGGATGATCTGCGGGTATGCAAGGCCCACGTCCTCACAGGCGCAGACCATCAACCGGCGGCAGGCCGAAGGCAGGTCGCCCGCTTCCAGCAGACGGGCCAGATAATGCAGCGCCGCATCCGGGTCGGAGCCGCGCATGGACTTCTGGTAGGCCGACACGATGTCGTAGTGGTCGTCGCCGTCCCGGTCGTACCGCATGGCCGTGCGGCGGGTGACCTGCTGTATCATCTCGAGGGTGATGTGCTTTCCGGTTCCGTCCACGGGGGCCGCCGTCACCACGAAATCGAGACAGCCCAGCGCCTTGCGCAGGTCGCCGCCCGCACTCTCGGCGAGGTAGGCGCAGGCGTCCTCGTCCATCACGACAGGCTGTGATTCCGACTCCGAGAGCTTTTTCAGGGCGTTGCGGATGCCCCGCTCCACGTCGGCGGCGGAGAGGGACTTGAATTCAAATACCGTACAGCGGGACAGCAGTGCATTATAGATGTAAAAGTAAGGGTTCTCGGTGGTGGATGCAATGAGGGTGACAGAACCGTCCTCGATGCACTCCAGAAGGCTCTGCTGCTGCTTTTTGTTGAGGTATTGTATCTCGTCGAGGTAGAGCAGGATGCCCCCTGCCCCGGCCAGCGTGCCGATGTCCTTCAGCACTGCTTTGATGTCACCGGTGCCGCAGGAAGTGCCGTTGAGCTTATGGAGGGTCATGCCGCTGTTCTCGGCGATGATGCGGGCGACGGTGGTCTTGCCCGTGCCGGAGGGGCCGTAGAAGATCATGTTGGGGATACGACCACTCTCGATGGTGCGGCGGAACACCTGTCCCTCGGCCAGAAGATGCTGCTGGCCGCAGACATCGGCCAGCGTTTTGGGGCGCAGGCGCTGCGCCAGCGGTTCGTTCATAGGTCTTCCCTCCAAAAATGATCATGAGAATCCTTCTCTTTTATAGTATAGCGCATTTTGCACGCCGCGGCAAGAGAAATAATGAAAATGATTCTCAGATAAACGACAAAGCATTTACAAATTTCGCAAAACATGATATGCTTGTGCCATTCCAATCAAGAAACGAGGGGAAATGTATGCGCGGAAAAAACATCTCTGCCGAAGACCTGACGGCCCAAAAAGAGCTGGCTCTGGAGGTCATCCGGCGGCTCAAGGCGGAGTATCCCGACGCAGGCTGCACGCTGGACTACGACCACGCCTGGCAGCTGCTGGTGAGCGTCCGGCTGGCGGCCCAGTGTACCGACGCCCGGGTGAATATCGTGGTGCAGGACCTGTTTGCAAAATATCCGTCGGTGGCCGCGCTGGCCGAGGCAGAGCCCGAGGACATCGAAGCCATCGTCAAACCCTGCGGGCTGGGCCGCAGCAAGGCCCGGGACATCTCGGCCTGTATGCGGATGCTGCGGGACAAGTACGACTGCAAGGTACCGACCACCTTTGAGGAACTGCTGGCACTGCCCGGCGTGGGCCGCAAGAGCGCAAATCTCATCATGGGCGACGTGTTCGGCAAGCCCGCCATCGTCACCGACACCCACTGCATCCGCCTGTGCAACAAGATCGGCCTTGTGGACGGCATCAAGGAACCGCAGAAGGTGGAGATGGCGCTCTGGAAGATCGTCCCGCCCGAAGAGGGCAGTGATCTGTGCCATCGTTTCGTGATGCATGGCCGGGCCGTCTGCAATGCCCGGAAGCCGGAGTGCGAAAAATGCTGTCTTTCGGACATCTGCCGCTACGCGCGGGAGGAAGCATCCAACGTCTGATCTTACATATTTCAGGAGGTTTTTCTTATGTTTGGTTTTATCTTCAGCCTTCTCATCGGTGCGCTGGCCGGTTCCATCGCAGGCCGCATCATGGGCAGTGAGACCAGCGCCCTGCGCAACATCGTGCTGGGCATCCTAGGCAGCTTTGTGGGCGGCATCCTCTTCGGCCTCGTGGGCCTGTCCGCTACCGGCCTCGTGGGTGAGATCATCGTCTCGGTCATCGGCGCCTGTGTCTGCATCTGGGCTGGCCGCAAGCTGTTCAAGTAAGCAGTCCATCTTGAAAATGCCACAGCTTTCAGGGGTGAAAGCTGTGGTTTTTTCGTTTCTGCCCGATGTCATTTTCTCTCAAACTATGCTATAATAAGGTTCGTGTCTGAAATTGGAAAGGAGCTTTTCTCATGGAAACTACGCATGAGTCGTCGAAACAGACTCTCTGCTCCGCACAGCCCGCCAAACCCTACGCTTTCAGCCGCAAGGTGTTCTGCGAGGGGATGCGGGACGGCGTACCGATCGCGCTGGGGTATTTTGCGGTGTCGTTCTCGCTGGGCATCGCGGCCCGGACAGCGGGCTTTACACCTTTGCAGGGCTTCGTGGCCAGCCTGCTCAACAATGCTTCGGCGGGCGAGTACGCCGCCTTTGCCCTCATTGCCAGCGGCGCGACCTATCTCGAGGTAGCCATCATCACCCTCATCGCCAACGCCCGCTATCTGCTGATGAGCTGTGCACTGGCCCAGCGGTTCGCCCCTGGTACGCCGTTTTTCCACCGGCTTATCATCGGCTATGACGTCACTGACGAGCTGTTCGGCATCACCATCGCCGCCGGGCTACCTGAACCCCTTCTACACCTACGGTGCCATCGCGCTGGCCGCGCCGGCGTGGGCTTCGGGTACGGCGCTGGGCATCATCGCGGGCAATCTGCTGCCCCTGCGGGCCGTCAGCGCACTGAGCGTGGCGCTCTACGGCATGTTCCTCGCCATCATCATTCCTCCGGCCCGGAAAGATAAGATCGTGGCCGCGCTGGTGGCCATCAGCTTTGCGCTGAGCTTTGCCTGCACCTATCTGCCGGGCATCTCCGCCCTGTCGGACGGCACCCGCACCATCATCCTGACAGTGGCCATTTCCTGCGCAGGTGCGCTGTTATTCCCCGTCAAGCAGAGTGAGGAGGTTGAGCAATGATCCGCAGCAACTGGCTTTACATCGCAGTGATGTTCGCAGTATCCTACACCATCCGCATCCTGCCGCTGACCCTCATCCGGAAGCCCATCAAAACCAGTTCATCCAGTCGTTCTTGTACTACGTCCCTTACGTCACTCTGGCGGTCATGACCTTCCCGGCCATCGTCAACGCCACCCAGAGTCCGGCAGCTGGTGCGGTGGCGCTGGTAGTAGGCATTGCGGCGGCATGGTTCGGAGCCAGCCTGTTCCAGGTGTCGGTGGCCTGCTGCGCCGTCGTCTTCGTGCTGGAACTGTTCCTTGTTCACTGAGGTGACTGCCCTATGAAACGAGTCCTTGTAACCGGTGCAGGCGGCTTTGTGGCGCGCGCATCCTCGATATGTGGCGGGGGAAGTTTGCGCTCTGTGCCTTCCCGTCCGACACCCTGCGCACTGCCGACGAAAACGCGGTGCTGCGCTTCATTTTGAAGGAGCACCCGGACGTCATCGTCCACACGGCGGCCCTCTCCAACACCCAGTACTGCCAGCAGGAGCCGGAGGACTCCTTCCGCGCCAACGTCCTGCTGCCCGAGGGGGTGGCGAAGGGAGCGGAGGAGGTGGGCGCAAAGCTGCTCTCCTGCAGCTCCGACCAGGTGTATGCAGGCGTGACGCAGCGGGGGGCGCTGGCGGAGACGCTGCCCCTCTCCCCTTCCAACGTCTACGGGCAGCACAAGCTCGAGGCCGAGGCCCGGGTTCTGGCCCGCTGCCCGGGCGCTGTGGCGCTCCGTCTGCCCTGGATGTACGACCTCCCGGGCTATCATCTGCCCATCCGGGGCAATCTGCCGCTGAACATCCTGAGAGCGGCAAAGACCGGTGAAGTGCTGCGCTTTTCGCGCAATGACTACCGGGGCGTGAGCTATGTGCGGGAGGTCATCGAGAACCTCGTCCCTGCGATGGAGCTGCCCGGCGGCGTCTACAACTTCGGCAGCGAGTGCGACGGAGATATGGTCGAGACTGCGCGATGCTTCGCCAATTTACTGCAGGTGGATGTGAAGATCGAGGAATCCGATCTCACCCGCAACCTTGCGATGGATACCGGGAAGCTCCGGGCTCACGGCATCGAGTTTTCCTCGACATGGGGCGCACTGCGGGTGTGTCTCGGGGATTACCGGCTTGGATATTTGATGTAAAAAAAGGGAAGGGGCTGCCTTGGGCAGCCCCTTCCCTTTTTATTATTTCCACAGATTTGCCGCGATCAGTTCCAGCACACTTCCCGCGATGCAGCGCGCCTTATCGGAGATGAGGAAGCAGTTTTCCAGTTCCTCCCGGCGGGGGTCCACGTCAGCCACTTTGAAGCCGGGCGTGACGGGGTAGCATCCCGCAGCAGGCCGCGCAGGATGCCCGCAATGCGGGTCGTCACCGGAGTGCGGATGCCGTCCGGCGTTTCGATTTCCGCAATCGTTTCACCCGCCGACACAAGATCTCCGATGGCACACACATTCCGGAAGACACCAGCCTTTTCTGCGTGGATGACACGCTCAGCACCATAGCCGCCGATGACTCCAGGGACGCCCGTGTTGGGGATGGCCGCACCCTCCCGGATGATACGGCCCAGACGGTGGCCGCGCTTGGTCTCCACCACAAGGTCGACATCCACACCGGCGGTAAAACCCGGGCCGAGTGCGATGGTCAGCGGAGCCATATCCCGCGTCGTTCCGATATTTTTTCTTTGCAAGGATGGCATCAACGAGCGCGGCAGGCCGCACCTGCGGGATGAGCTCCCCTTTCGGTCC
>ENA-OQAY01000307-OQAY01000307.1-human-gut-metagenome-genome-assembly--contig:-NODE-307-length-14297-cov-1.123430_pt1 | contig 14297 bp, 14 predicted proteins | sample MGYA00242740_ERZ504537 | MGnify/ENA primary metagenome ERZ504537 (study PRJEB26092, sample SAMD00036272) | human gut metagenome | host: Homo sapiens | study: EMG produced TPA metagenomics assembly of... | reverse complement strand
AAATAGGTTCCGTTACAAGTTTTTCGATATTGTTCAATTTTCAAGGTCCTGTTTGCGCCTCAGCCAAGCGGCTGACAGCTTAATTATTTTATCACAGAAGTGATTTTTTGTCAAGCTCTTTTTTCGAAGTTTTTCGTTTCTTATCGAACTTGGATCGTTCTCGGTTTCTCGGCGCTGGCCGGAACTTTCGGACGTCTATTGGTTCTTTTCGCTTTACTTCCAGCTGGGACTCAGAAGTCATTCTTTCGTCTCGGCGCTTGGCGCTCAAGTATAATACCATACGCCGGGCCACTTTGCAAGCCTTTTTTGCAAGTTTTTTGCTCTTTTTTCGCTTTTGTATACATCCGCTAGTTTTTTGCTTGAAATCAGTCCCTGCTTTGACACCGACTCAGCACATCTGCGGTGTGCGGCTCCTCCCAGTGGGAGGGGGCGTTGCACTATATACAATAAGAAGAGCATCTGCTGCCTTCACCGGGCAAACGGATGCTCTCTTATATATAATAGTTACTTCTGGGCATCCGGTCAGTGCCAACCTGGCCCGTGATGGCCACCAGCGGCGCACCGTCCAGATAAGCATCCGCCACACCGGTGACAAGGTTGGTAGCACCGGGGCCAAGGGTGGACAGGCAGACGCCGGCCCGGCCGGTCAGACGGCCATAGACATCCGCCATAAAGGCCGCACCCTGCTCGTGGCGCACCGGGATGAAGCGTATCTTGCTGTCCCGAATCGCAAACATCAGATCCAGCGTCTCTTCGCCCGGAATGCCAAACATCACATCGACGCCTTCAGCTTCCAGACAGTCCACCAGCACCTGCGCAGTCGTTTTCATTTCCTTCATTTTCTTTCCCTCCCAAAACGAAAAAGGCAGCGCAGCCCCATGCGGGCCACACTGCCTTTGCTGCGCTTATTGTAAACGATTTTCGGCCATCCCGCAAGTGCAAATTTCCACAAAAAGCGGCTTGCTTTCGGTTTTTGCTCCGGCAGGCTTGACAAGCAGCGGGGCAGGCCGTATGATGAAAATATCTTTTTTGCAGTGAGGTAGTTATCATGTCCAGCATCACCATCCGCGGCTGCTGCATCGGCGCAGGCCGTCCGAAAGTCATCCTGCCCATCGTCGCCCGCACAGAGGACGATATTCTCCGTGAGGCCAGGCGGCTGTCCGCGCTGAAGGCCGACTGCATCGAGTGGCGGGCCGACTGGTTTTCTGATGTTCTGGATGCTGCCGCACGGAAGCGGGTGCTGTCCGGTCTGCGAGCAGCGCTGGGCGAAAAACTCCTGCTCGTGACCTTTCGCACCAAAGCAGAGGGCGGAGAAGCCTCCCTGACGCGGCAGCAATACGCTGATTTCTGCGGCACGGTCTGTGTCAGCGGCTGTGCCGATCTGCTTGACATCGAGTTCTTCCCGAATCGAGAAGGACTTCCGGCCCTCATCGGGCAGGCGCACAAGGCCGGTGTCACAGTGGTTTGTTCCAGCCATGATTTCCACAAAACGCCGTCCCGGACGGAGATGGTCACGCGCCTGACCGCCATGCAGCAGGCCGGAGCTGACCTGCCCAAACTGGCTGTGATGCCGAACTCGCCGTCTGACGTCCTCGAATTGCTGGCCGCCACAGCAGAGATGGCAGAGCAGCATCCCGAAACGCCCGTCATCACCATGAGCATGGGTGCGCTGGGCGCAGTGAGCCGCCTGTGCGGTGAGACGTTCGGCTCTGCCATGACCTTCGCCAACCCCGGGCAGGCCAGCGCGCCCGGACAGGTGGCGCTGGATGTAGTGAATGAAGTGCTGGACAGCCTGAGACTCGAGTAAAAAGCTCAATATCCCCCAGTAATTGCAGCAGCCCCGCTTTTCAGGCGGGGCTGCTGTTCATTTTCTCGAAAATTGTCTGATACGTCAAATTTCAACGGTTTTCATTGGCTATCTTTCCAGATTTTTGCGAGTTTTCTCAAAAACATTGACATTCTGTCGTCGAAATCATATCATTGTGTCATAAGAGATGAAAAGTGCTGCTGCGAGTTGGATTCCATCGTTTCTACTCCATTTCAGTGAAATCGTGCCATACCGACAGGAGGTCCCACCATGATGCAGTGTGTCAGACGATGCAGTTTTATTTGTGGAGCTGTTCTCAGCATCCTGCTCCTGCTCTGCAGCTGTCAGGCTGGGGCCGGGCCGCTCATCCTGCCGGACAATGTTCCCTCAAAAAACACCTCCCAGGGAAAGGAGAAACTGCTCGCCGCCCTGAACACCGTAGACATCCGTCGCCCCGAGACTACCCAGGACTCCTATATCCAAGGTGCCGACTCTGTCGCCGAGACGATCTTCCTGTGCATCCAGAAGGAATCTGGCAACAATGCAGCCGCTGCCATCGAGCTACTGTCTGAGAGCAGGGATACCGGGCTTTCAAATTGTGCCGATGTAGTCTTGAACAGGCTTTCGCCTTCTCCCGATGAGACATATTTGGTGAGCTATGCGCTTCTCAGCGCCGATGTTCTGGAAGATGGTGCTTTGCGGGGAGATGCCGACCTCAGTGGTGTCGCCCTCACCCTCCTCACCAATCGGACTCTTCTTGTTTACTCTGACAGTTCTCAGCGCACTGCCAGCCAGAAGACCGGCTTTGCCGTCGGCGTCATCGGCGGTCAGGCGCTCGTCGTGGCTGTATTCGTTTCCTGATAGCATTTTTCAAGACAAGCAAAAAATGACCGCTGCGGTCTCCTGCTCCGCAGCGGTCATTTTCTCTGTCCATCCTATTGGGCAAACCATTTTATACTCTTATAATAAAGGATCCTGTCAACGCCTGTCAACCGAAAAAAGATTGCTTTTTGTCGATTTACGCGGTTTCACATTGTAAACTGCACTGCGCAGAATGCGGCATAGATGCAGAGCAGCGCCACACCCTGCACACGGGAGAGCTTTCCACGCACCAGCGCCGGGATGGTCAGCAGCGCCATCACCAGCAGCATCACGGGCAGCTCGAGCACCAGACTCGAGTTGATACCGAACAGGGTCGCACTCTGCGGGATCTCAAACGGTGCCAGTGTCACCGACATGCCGCTGACCAGCACGAGGTTGAAGACATTCGCACCCACGACATTGCCCAGCGAGAGGTCGCTGTGGCCCTTCATCAGCGAAGTAATGGCCGTGACCAGCTCAGGCAGCGAGGTACCCAGCGCCACGAAGGTCAGCGCGATGACCGATTCCGGCACGCCCATCGCCTGCGCGATGATGGTGCCGTTGTCCACCAGCAGGTTCGCGCCCAGCGCGATGAGGGCTGCGCCCACCACCAGCAGCAGGACGATCTTTCCGATGCCCATCGGCTCTTCCTCATGCTCCGGCTCTGCCGGGGCATTTTTCATCTGCCAGACATTCGCCGCCAGATAGGCCACGAACATCCCCAGCATCAGCAGGCCCATCGGACGGGTAAAGCGGCCCATGCCGTAAGCTGCCACGCAGTAGATGGCCGCAGCTGCAAAGAAGAAAGCCACCGGCACACGCAGGGGCTTCGGGTCCACCTTGCCGGGCCGCACGGCCACCGTAATGGCCGCGATGAGGGCCGTGTTGCAGATGACAGAACCGATGGCGTTGCCGTAGGCGATCTCGCCGTGGCCGGACACTGCCGAGATGGTGGACACCATCACCTCGGGCAGGGTAGTGCCGACGGACACCACCGTTGCGCCGATGAGCAGCTCCGGCAGATGGAACCGGCGGGCCAGCGCCGATGCGCCGTCCACAAACCAGTCACCGCCCTTGATGAGGCAGAGCAATCCAAAAAGAAACAGGATGCCGGGGATTATCATATCGTTCCTCCCAATATCTCTCCGGGCGCAAATCGCGCCGCGTCGCATAACAAAAGCCGTATTGTATATGATACCAAATTTCCGTGTGGAATACAACGCCCCGCCCGAAGACATTTTGAGCCCCACTATATAAGGTAGGCCGTGCCATTGAAATCCATTGCTATTTGTGTTATTCTGTGATTAGAAAGGCGCTGTCCTGCAAGTGCAGCGGTCATGCTCCCTCCTCGGCATCACATTCCGTGTGCCGTCCGGAGGAAGTCCAATTTTTGTCATCCTCCGGATGGTCTTGATCATTTATACATGAAAGACTTGAAGGAGGAAATCCATCATGGATATTTTGAATACTGTTATTGCTCTGCTCGGCCTTCTGGCCACCGTTATCATTGGCACTGCCAAAATCACTTGGACGATTGCCCAAGTATTTTTCGGAATACGCACCACGCAAAACACTATTCGAGAAAATAAACTGACAAGAAAAATGACCGCCCCATGTCTACCAAACTCGAGCGGTCAATTTTCTTAAATTGTCATGTTAGAGGAGGGAGCTGACCACTGTGCGGGCAGCGCCTTTCTTTGTCTTCATTATAGACGTTAGAACGCAAGTTGTCAAGAGACTTGCGTTTTCATTTTATTTACACCACTTTGCAAACTCTTCATCGGTACACTTGACGTAGTGGCTGCCGCTGACGAGGTGGCTGGTGCCTTTGCTGTAGTCGATGCCGGAAGTGGCATAGTCGTAAGTCTCGGCCACGCGGCGTTTTTCCACCACCGGGTTCGGCAGCGGGATAGCCGACAGCAGGCTCCGGGTGTAGGGATGAATGGGATCTGCAAAAATTTCTTCCGTCGTACCCGTTTCCAGCAGGTGGCCCAGATGGAGCACACCGATACGGTCGGAGATGTACTTGACCATGGACAGGTCGTGTGCGATGAACAGGTAGGCCGTGCCGGTCTCCTGCTGGATGTCCTTCATCAGGTTGACGACCTGTGCCTGGATCGACACGTCCAGTGCCGAGATGCACTCGTCGGCGATGATGAGCTTCGGGTTCATGATGAGAGCGCGGGCGATGCCGACGCGCTGGCGCTGGCCGCCGGAGAACTGGTGGGGGTAGCGCTCAGCGTGCTCGGGCGCAAGGCCGACCTTCTCCAGAATTTTCTCCACCTTTTCGCGGCGCTCGTCCTGGGTCTTGTACATATGGTGGATGTCCAGGCCCTCGCCGATGATGTCCTCCACCTTCTTGCGGGGGTTCAGGGAGGCCATCGGGTCCTGGAATATCATCTGCATCTGGGTGCGCAGGGTGTTGTTCTGGGCGTGAGTCAGACGTCCGCTGATGTCCTGCCCGTCGAAGGTGATCTTGCCTGCGGTGGGGTCATACAGCCGGATGATGCTGCGGCCAATGGTGGATTTGCCCGAGCCGGACTCGCCCACCAGACCGTATGTCTCGCCGGGATAGATCTCAAAGCTGACATCGTCCACGGCCTTAACGGTGAAGTTCTTGTTCACCTTGAAATACTGCTTCAGTCCCTCGACCTTCAGAAGAGGGGTAGCGCTCTGTGCTGCCATTTACTCCGCCTCCTCGATCTTTTTTGCTTCTGCGCTCATACGGGCCACACGGTCTTTCAGCTCAGGCGGCATCTCCACCTTGGGAGCGCGGGGGTCCAACAGCCAGGTGGCTGCAAAGTGGGTGTCGCTGATCTTGAACATGGGCGGGTCGATCTCGTCGTCGATCTCCAGCGCGTACTTGTTGCGGGGTGCAAAGGCGTCGCCGGCCTTCTCATGCAGCAGGTTCGGCGGCGAACCGGGGATGGTGTACAAACGCTCGTCGGCGGTATCGAGGTCGGGCATGGCCGACAGCAGACCCCAGGTGTAGGGGTGGCGCGGGTCGTAGAAGATCTCGTCGATGGTGCCGGTCTCCACGATCTTGCCTGCGTACATGACATCGACATAGTCCGCCACCTTTGCCACGACGCCGAGGTCATGGGTGATGTAGATGACCGAAATGCCGCGCTCCTTCTGGATGCTGCGGATGAGCTCGAGGATCTTCGCCTGAATGGTCACATCCAGTGCGGTGGTGGGCTCATCGCAGATCAGCAGGTCCGGGTCGCAGGACAGTGCGATGGCGATGACCACGCGCTGACGCATACCGCCGGACAGCTGGTGCGGGTAGCTCTTCATCCGCTTTTCGGCGTCGGTGATACCGACTTCTTCCAGCAGCTTGAGGGCCTTCTGATACGCCTCAGCCTTGGGCATCTTGAAGTGCCAGAGCATCCCTTCCATGATCTGCTTGCCGATGGTCATGGTGGGGTCAAGGCTGGTCATGGGGTCCTGAAAGACCATGGCGATGCGCTTGCCGTTGATGTGGCGGCGGATCCACTTTTTATCTTTTTGCAGCAGATCGACGGTTTCAGGGCTGCCGTCAGCGTGATGGTAGCTGAACTGGATGCTTCCGCTGTTCACCTTGGCGTTCTGGGCCAGAATGCCCATGGCCGCCTTCATGGTGACGGACTTACCGGAACCAGACTCACCCACCAGCGCCACCGTCTCGCCCTTGTACAGGTCGATGTTCACGCCGCGGATGGCGTGGACGGGGCCGGCCGTCGTCTTAAAGGTAATATCAAGGTCTCGCACCGACAAGACCTGTTCTCTTTTCGTATCAGGCATGTTGTGCGCCTCCTTACATACTCTTCATCTTGGGGTCAAGTGCCTCGCGCAGGCCGTCGGCCAGCAGGTTGAAGCTGAGCATCAGCAGGCTCATGACCACGATGGGCGGGATGATCTGATAGGGATGGGTGGTGAAGCTGTTGTACAGCTCACTGATCAGGGAACCCAGCGAGCACTGCGGCACCGGGATGCCCAGACCCACGAAGGAAAGGAATGCCTCGGTAAAGATCGCGGTGGGGATGCTGAACATGACCTGAGTGATGATGGGTCCGATGATGTTGGGCAGCACTTCCTTAAAGATGATAAAGAAGCTGCCGGCACCCAGAGTGCGGGAAGCCAGAACGAATTCCTGGTCCTTCAGCTTGAGCATCTCAGCGCGGGCGATGCGGCTCATGCCCACCCACTCGGTCAGCATCAGAGCGAAGATGATGGTGATCATGCCGGGCTGCAGCACCAGAAGCAGCAGCGTAACGATGACCAGACGGGGGATGCCGTTGGCAACTTCAAGAAAGCGCTGCATCAGCATATCCACCTTGCCGCCGAAGTAGCCCGAGATGAGGCCGTAGCTCATGCCGATGACCATATCAATGACGGCCGCCGCCACGGCGATGATCAGGGAGACGCGGGCGCCTTCCCAGGTACGGGTCCAGATGTCGCGGCCATAGAGGTCGCTGCCGAACCAGTAGTAGACGTCATCCTTGCCTTTTTCGACATAGTTGTTGACGATCTTGGTACCGGTGGTCGTGCTCATCTTCTCGCTGCCGTCCAGAATGCCGAACTGCTCGATGCCGGGAACGCGAGGCGCAAAATTCTTCTGGCTCAGATCCTGACCGGAATAAGTATAAGCATTCATCCCCGGGCCAAAGATGGCCAGCAGCAGGATGATCATGATCATCACGAGGCCCAGCACGGCACTCTTCTTGCGGAAGAAGCGGATGCGGACGTCTTTCCAGAAGCTCTGGGCCGCGAAGTTGGTATCCACCGCGATCTCAGCGGCGTTGTCCTTCCGGGCAAACTCTGCCTCGGTGAACTTGTGCTCAGGGTACAGTTCCTGCACGGCCTGCGTGATGGCTGCGGCGGTGCTTTCGCCGCCCAGTCGAATCGCTTTTTCTGCCATATCAGTCGTCCCCCTTTGCCAGACGGATGCGCGGGTCGATGATGCCGTACAGCAGGTCAACGACCAGCATGATGCCAATGTACATGGCGCTGTAGATGAAGCTCAGGCCGATGACCACGTTGTAGTCGTTGGACTGGATAGCCGTCACCAACAGGCTGCCCACGCCGGGGATGGCGAAAATTTTCTCGACCACCAGCGAACCGGTCATCAAATCAACGATGAGGGGGGCCAAAACCGTAATAATAGGAATGAGCGCATTGCGCAGGGCGTGGCGGAAGATCAGCGCCGGGCCGGAGATGCCCTTGCTCTCGGCCAGCAGCATATAGTCGGAGTCGAGGACTTCTATCATCTCGCTTCGGGTGAAGCGGGCGATGGATGCCATAGTGAACATGGACAGCGACACGCTGGGCAGGACACTCGAACCAAAGACATCCTTGGCGGAGAACAGCATCGGGAACCAGCGGAGCTGAAACCGAAGGTGTAGCTCAGGGCCAGTGCGAAAACGTAGGACGGCACCGACACGCCGATGACCGAGATGATGGTGGCGATGGTATCAAAAATGGTATCCCGCTTGAGGGCAGCGATGATGCCCAGCACGAGGCCCACCAGAGCGCCCAGCGTGACGGCCATGCCGCCGATCTGGATGGAGATGGGCAGGCGGGACTGGATGAGCTGGGAGATGGGCGTGTTCTTGGAGATGTTGTAGCTCACACCCAGATCGCCCCGGAGCATATTGCCCACGTAGCGGAAGAACTGGATGTAGATCGGCTGGTCAAGACCGTATTTTGCATAGAGCGCGGCTCTCATATCGGCTGTCAGCTTTTCGTCGTTGAAGGGCGAGCCGGGCATCAGCTGCATCAGGATAAACAGCACCAGCAGGATGGCCAGCAGCGTAAACAGCGAAGTGAGGATACGCTTGATCGTATATTTTTCACGTCAGGTGAACCCCCTTTATGTGACCGCGGCGGTCAATCGTGCGCGGTCCGCGGACAGGTGCAATGGCAAAAAGGCGCACAGTGGCTTTTGCGGGCCACTGTGCGGCCTTATGTTCAGCGATTCAATTTAGGCGTTCTTCACGGTGCGCTTGTACACACGGTTCAGAGCGCAGGGGTGATGCTCCACGCCGGTAACAGCGCTGGAGATCATCTCGGCGTTGCACTGGCCGTACAGCGGGAAGATGACTGCCTGCTCCAGAACGATGGCTTCTGCATCGTACAGAGCAGCCCAGCGGCCCTCGGGGTCGGTGCAGAGATCGCCGGTGGTGCACTCTGCGATGATGGAGTCATACTCGGCATCGCTCCACAGACCGTAGTTGTTGGAGTTGCCGGTGACCCACATGCCCAGGTAGGTCATGGGGTCGGCGTAGTCGGGTCCCCAACGGGTGAGGGCGACCTCGAAGTTGCCATCCTGCATATCCTGCACACGCTGCTTCTTGGGCTCGACGGTCAGGTTCAGGGTGAAGCCGGGGAGGGTGGTCTCCAGCTGCTCCTTGACGACCTGTGCCACCTTCTGAGGTGCATCGTCGGCATCCACGATCATATCAAAGGTGAAGCTGTCCTTGCCCAGCTCGCTCTTGGCGGTCTCGTAGTACTCGGCAGCCTTGGCTGCATCAAATGCGCAGTACTCAGCGTACTTGGTCTGGTCGGCGCTGAAATCGCTGCCGTCCGGGCCGGTGGCGAACTGCGGAGGAACGGCGGTGTAGCAGGGAGCAGAACCATCCTTCAGGACGTCGCCGGTGATGGCGTCGCGGTCGAGGGCGAAGGTCATAGCCTTGCGCAGGTTCTCGTTTGCCAGCTCAGGTACACCGTCGATGTTGGGGCTGATGTACCACAGGTAGCCAGCGCCCACGCTGGTGAACTCGGGGTCATCCTTGACCTGATCCACCTGCTCGCCGTTCAGCAGGGTCAGATCCAGAGCACCGGTCTGGTAGCTCATCAGAGCCTGCTGGCTGTCCTTGATGACCTGATAGGCCAGACCATCCAGAGCGATGTTTGCAGCGTCGTAGTAGTCGGGGTTCTTGGTCAGCTCGAATGCAGTAGCAGCGGGCTGGTAGTCGGTCAGGATGAATGCACCGTTGGACAGGACGGTGTCGGGGCTGGTGCCGAAGGTATCCTTGCAGGTGTTGAAGAATGCCTCGTTGACAGGGTAGAAGGTGGGGAAGTACATCAGGCTCAGGAAGTAGCTGACAGGGACGTTCAGCTGAACTTCGAGGGTCTTGTCATCCACTGCGGTCACGCCCAGATCCGTGACGGGCTTCTCACCGGCAATGATCTCTGCGGCGTTGACCACCTGCCGATGTCAGACAGCATATAGGAATACTCGGAAGCATTGGCGGGGTCAACAGCACGCTGCCAACCGAACACGAAGTCGGCTGCGGTGACGGCGTCGCCGTTGGACCACTTTGCATCGCGCAGGTGGAAGGTATAAGTCTTACCGTCCTCGCTGATGTCGTAGGTCTCGGCGAGGGCCGGAACAGCTGCGCCGTCGGCATCCATCTGCATCAGACCGTCGGTGTAGTCGGCGATGACCTCAAAGGAGGTGCCGTCGGTGGCGATCTGCGGGTCCAGAGACTGGACCTCAGTCTCCAGCATGATGTTCAGGGTGCCGCCTGCGGCAGTGCCAGCTGCGCTGGAAGCACCGGTGGAGGCAGCGGTAGACGCTGCCGTGGAGCCGGAGCCGCCGCAGGCCGTCAGGGCCAGAGCTGCTGCGGATACGCCTGCTGCTGCCAGAAAGCTGCGGCGCGAAATACGACGATCGAATCTCATAATATCTTTTCCCCTCTCTAACACCGCTTTAATATATTAAAGCGACTGTTTCTGAAAAATGCACAAGGTGTTCTGCTCCCCCTCTGGAGCTTTCTGCACACCCTTGTGCCTTGGCGGCATTATACATCGTCCACCGCCGAAAGAAAAGACTTTTTGCCAAATTTATCCCCTCGACCCAACGATTTCTGTAGTTTGCCCAACTGCACACCAAAATTTTGATTTGAATTTTGTATAGTTTTACCCTCGATGTGTATTCATGTGAAGTACAGTTCAGGTGAAATAAGTATTACTTGTACTCTTACCGCGCACGGTTTCGTGCTGTATCTTTCTTTTATAAAGAAAACAGCCTATTATGCTTTTTCTGCATAGTGGGCTGTCCGGACTTTATTTTACTTCATGTGCCTGAGGTTTTGTCTCAAAAGCACTTTAAAAAGTGCTCAGACTGCCTCGGCAGCAGGTGCTTCGACCTCGCCATTGTACACAGCCCTGTCCAGCTGGCCTTCGGTGGCAGCCACAAGGGTGGTAGCGGCGGCAGCGCCGACGACGTTGGTGGCAGTACGAGCCATATCAGCAATGCTGGAAATGGGCGAAAGCAGGATGATGGCTTCCACCGGCAGACCGGCAGCAGCAAACAGAGCGGTAATGGAGTCGGATGGCCGACTTCTGCAGAATGCCACAAGTTTCACCATTTCACAATGGATCCAATATGCAAAAAGAGCCGCTGTGCATACGCACAGCGGCTCTTGCTATCTTCCGATATTTTATTTTGCGTACTCGACGGCACGGCTCTCGCGGATGACGTTGACCTTGATCTGGCCGGGGTAATCCAGCGTGTCCTCGATCTTCTTTGCGATGGAGCGGGCCAGCAGGATGACCTGATCGTCGCTGATGACGTCGGGCTTGACCATGATGCGCACTTCGCGGCCAGCCTGCACGGCGAATGCCTGCTCGACGCCCTCAAATCTGGAAGAGATCTCTTCCAGATTCTCCAGACGCTTCACATAGCTCTCGACATTCTCGCGGCGGGCGCCCGGACGGGCAGCGCTGATGGCGTCGCAGGCCTGAATGATGAAGGCCAGCGGAGTCTTGGGCTCCACATCGCCGTGATGGGCCTCGATAGCGTGGATGACCTGGGTATTTTCCTTGTACTTGCGGCAGATGTCCACACCGATCTGGACATGGCTGCCCTCGATCTCATGGTCAAGAGCCTTGCCGATGTCATGCAGCAGACCGGCACGGCGTGCCAGCGTGACGTTCACACCCATCTCGCCTGCCAGCAGGCCAGCCAGCCAGGCCACTTCCATGCTGTGGGTCAGAGCGTTCTGGCCAAAGCTGGTGCGGTACTTCAGGCGGCCGATGAGCTTGATGAGGTCGGGGTGCAGGCCGTGGATGCCCAGCTCCATGACAGCGCGCTCGCCCTCCCGCTTCATCTGCAGTTCGAGGTCGTGGCGGCACTTCTCCACCGTCTCCTCGATGCGGGCGGGGTGGATGCGGCCATCGCCGATAAGGCGCTCCAGCGTCATGCGGGCCACCTCGCGGCGGGTCTGGTCGAAGGAGGACAGGGTAATGGCCTCCGGGGGTATCATCGATGATAAGGTCAACGCCGGTGGCCGTCTCAAGGGCGCGGATATTGCGGCCCTCACGGCCGATGATGCGGCCCTTCATCTCGTCGCTGGGCAGCGGGACAACGCTGACGGTGGTCTCGCTGCAGTGGTCAGCAGCACAGCGGCTGATGGCCTGGCCGATGAGGTTGCGGGCGATGCCGTCGCAGTTCTCCTTCAAATCGGTCTCGTAGGCGGCCACGCGGATGGCCTTCTCGTGGGTCAGCTCCTCGTCCACCTTGTGCAGCAGCACTTCGCGGGCGTCCTCCTGGCTCAGGCCGGCCAGCGTTTCCAGACGCTCCATCTCCTTGGCGCGCAGGGCATCGACCTCGGCCAGATGGGCCTCGGCCTCCTCGTGCTTCTTTTTCAGCTCTTCCTCGCGCTTTTCCAGAGCCTCGGTCTTGCGGTCGAGGGCCGTTTCCTTCTGGTCGATGCGGTTCTCCTGGCGGCTGATCTCCGCACGGCGCTGCTTGATCTCTTTATCGGCCTCTGCCTTCTGGGCATCGACCTCGGCTTTCAGGCGGAAAGCCTCATCCTTTGCTTCCAGAATGGCTTCCTTGCGCTTCTGGTCGGCGGTCTTGATCGCTTCGTTCACCAGCCGGGTCGCCTCGGCCTCGGCGCTGCCGATCTGGGCCTCTGCGGTCTTTTTACGGTTGTTGTAACCAATAAAATAGCCCGCAGCTGCGGCAGCGACAGCAACGATCAATGCCACGATCACTCCGATCACGGTCATTGTTCTTCACTCTCCTTAACAGTCAAACTTTGCTTTAACAGGCAGGAGACGCTGTGCGGCCGAACGCGGGCCAGACATCAATCAAATTTTCAACGCAAAAGAGGCCAACAAGAACAGACGCAGAGAAAAATCTTTCTGTGCGGTAGGTCTGGTGCAGCTTTTCGATTTACAAGATGTGCTTATAAAAACGGGCAGATGAAGCCCCATTGAAATATCTGGTCGCGGAATGTTCCGCCTGCAGCGTCTTAGATTCCATACTACTTCTTATATTACGAAACATTTTGCACAATGTCAAGGAGAAGTAAGGCCGAAAGCGGAAATTATTTTTTTATTTATTCGAGATACATCCGGCGCAGGCGCATCAGGCGGGCCGGAGTGAGGCCGTATTCGGCTTCCAGATAGGCGTCGGCACTGCCATAGCGCTCTCGGATGATGCCCAGCACGAAGGGAGCAGACTCCGGGTGGACGCCGAACACGCCGAGGTAGAAGTCCTTCCGGGCGGGGTCAGCGGCGATCTCCTCAGCGTGCTCGGCCCAGACGGCTTCCAGCTCCGGCCTGCGCCAGATGTTCGTCTTCTCAAAATCTTCAGCGATGGTCTTGTCCGACGCGCCCAGCGCCAGCAGGATGAGGATGGCGGCCACGCCGGTGCGGTCCTTGCCCGCCGAGCAGTGGAAGAGCACCGGCGTCTCACCGGCTTCCAGCGCACGGAACAGCTCCTTGTACGCCTTGTTGCCGAAGAGCATCCGCTCGTACATGGCGTCCGCCATCCGACGGCCCTCGTCGGGCATTCCCTTCAGCAGGTTCTCCCGGTCTTCGGGCGAAAAGTCCACCTCTTTGCCGTTCTCAAGGCAGAGGCCGCAGATGCGCACCAGCCGCGCGCCGTCCGGCACGTAGTCGGGCGTCTCGGCAGCTTCGGCCTCGCTGCGCAGATCGAGGATGAGGCGCAGGCCCAGACTGTCCAGCAGCTTCCGGTCCGCCTCGCTGGTGAGTTTCCACGTCGGGATGCCCCGGTAGATCTGGCCCCACTTGATGTGCTTGCCCTCATCGGCCTCGTAGCCGCCCAGCTCGCGGAAGTTGTGTCCGCCCTCAAAGGGCAGCTGAGTGCCGGGGGGCAGGATGTACCACGGCGGGCTTTGCCGCCGCGCTGGACAGGACGGGCAGGTTATAGAAGGCTTCGCCGACCGTCCGCGCCGGGGCGGCAGGCTGGCCGCACCGCCCAGCACCTCCATCAGGTAGCTGCGCAGCAGGTCGATATAAGCCGAAGCATGGTCGCGCCGCTGCAAAAGCGAGACGCAGAGGGGCGGCAGGTCTTCCAGCAGGACGTCCCGCACCCGGTCCAGCTCCCGCCGCGCGCCCGGCTCGTACCGGGTCAGGCAGGTGCAGAGCTGCTCCTGCACGAGGTAGTACGCCTGATAAAAGCTGGGGCCTATCTCGGCGTTGGGCGCAAAGCCCGCCCGGGCGCAGGCCTCCCACAGCGGGGCGAACAGGTCCTGCCGCAGGCTGGGCAGAAGGACCCGCTGGTTTCGCAGCTCGGCCAGCGGCACGCTCTCCTTCTCCCAGAAGGGGTGGCCCCGCGGCACCAGCAGACAGGCCGGGTCGGCCCGCAGGGTGGTGCGGGCCAGCACCGGTG
>ENA-OQAY01000305-OQAY01000305.1-human-gut-metagenome-genome-assembly--contig:-NODE-305-length-14324-cov-0.687399_pt1 | contig 14324 bp, 12 predicted proteins | sample MGYA00242740_ERZ504537 | MGnify/ENA primary metagenome ERZ504537 (study PRJEB26092, sample SAMD00036272) | human gut metagenome | host: Homo sapiens | study: EMG produced TPA metagenomics assembly of... | reverse complement strand
GTCATTGGAGCCTGATCACTCATCGACTGGTGCAGCGCCGCGCTGACCTGATGCCGCGTCTCAGGGCGAGGTCAAAGCCACGGACGAAGCCATCGCCGACATCGTGCGCATGGCCGGTGGTGACGCACGCAAGAGTCTCACGATTCTGGAGGCCGCGGCTGGCGCGGTCACTGGCGACGAAGCCCGCAAAAAGGGCGCACGCCGACCCATCATCACCCCCGAAATCGTGGCTACGGTAATGGACACCGCCACCGTGCGCTACGACAAAGACGGCGATGACCATTACGACGTGATTTCCGCATTCATCAAATCCATGCGTGGATCCGACCCGGACGCCACCATGCACTACTTGGCACGGATGTTGCGCGCCGGCGAGGATCCGCGATTCATCGCACGGCGCATTATGATCGCAGCTTCCGAGGAAGTCGGTATGGCGGCTCCGCAGATACTGCAGGTCACCGTCGCGGCGGCGCAGGCCGTGTCCATGATCGGCATGCCCGAGGCGCGCATCATTCTCGCGGAAGCCGCGCTCGCCGTTGCCACCGCTCCGAAGTCGAACGCCGGCTACAACGCCATCAACAGCGCGCTCGCCGATGTGGACGCGGGATTGATCGGTCAGGTACCCTTGCACCTAAGGAATGCGCCGACCGCCCTGATGAAAAGTTGGGGCAATCATGAGGGTAGTCGGTGACGCTCATGATTGGCCGGGAGCCGTGGCTCCGCAGCAATACATGCCGGACGAGCTGGCAGGGCGGGAATACTACCATCCGAACGATCGCGGCTACGAGCATGAGATCAAACCGAGACTGGAGAAAATTCGCAAAATCCTGCATGAGAAGAACGGTGATAGGGGCTGATCGTTTCTTCCCGCCGCTGACGAGTTCACCCATATCCGTGTACAATGCTGACCTAGTGAACGTTAACATACGTTCGTGCTCAACGTGGAGGGCGAGTCTGGGCAAACTTGGACGCAGTGTTGAAGGGAATGACGAAGCAATGCGAAATATGCAGGATGAGTCTAATCAACGATTGATCATGATCGTCGACGACGATCAGGCTTTGGGCGAGATGCTATCCATCGTATTGGAGAGCGAAGGATTTAAAACCGTGACCTGCTTGGATGGGTGGCGTGCGGTGGAAATGTTCCCGACATTGCAGCCGGATTTGATGTTGCTTGATGTGATGCTCCCCGGTTTGGATGGCGTCCAGGTGGCGCAACGCATACGGCAGAACTCGAATACGCCGATCATCATGCTTACCGCCAAATCCGACACCACCGATGTGGTGAAAGGCCTGGAAGCGGGGGCGGATGATTATGTGTCCAAACCGTTCGAGGTGGTGGAGCTTATGGCCAGAATCAGGGCTCGGCTGCGCATGCCCAAGGTAAACGCGCCTGCAGGCAAGGATGAGGGCGACCTGACTGAACGATTGCAATGCGGCACGCTCGTAATGGATAGGCTGAGCATACCGCCACCAAAGATGGTGTGGATCTGCAGCTGACGCCGACGGAGTTTGAATTGCTGTACGTGCTGGCGGCTCACGCGGGTGAAGCCCTGAGCCGTGCGAACTTGCTGAAACGTGTTTGGGGATACGTAAGTGGCGGAGATACCAGATTGGTCAACGTGCATGTGCAACGGCTGCGCATGAAGGTGGAGACCGATCCGGAGAATCCGCGGATCGTGCAGACCGTGCGCGGGATCGGATACAAGTTCGTAGCCCCGACGGTATAAGCGAACCATGCTGATGAGAACCCATCGAGTGTGGTGTATCTGGCATCGTGACAGACAGCAGGTGCGCCGATCATTGCAGGCGAGAACGGTGGCCGTGTCGATGCTGGTGGTGTTGCTGACGGCCGCGTTGCTGTCTTTGTTTTCCATGTACGTCATCAGGGGATCCGTGCTGAAGCAGGCGACGGATGACTCGCGCAGCGATTTCTCATCGCAGATTGTGCGCGTCCAGAAGCATCTGAATGCCTCGAATCTAACTGGAACGGACCAATACCAGCAGTTAGTGAGCAATCTGGCGTCCGAATTGCAAAGCAATGGTTCGAGCAATCTGGTCGGCGTGTACCTGATGGAACGTGATGCAGCGGATTCTGCGGAGCGTGGATTCGTGCCGGTATCGACGGAGCCGGAATATTCAAATCTGGTGTCGTCATCTATGCGCAACCGCATGCGTGCTGATACGTCCGGATTGATCTACTATCAGCCGGTACGTATTCCGAGAACTTCCGGAGGTACGCCCGGCGCGGTTTTGGGATCGGTGATTTCGTCGAATAACATGGGCTCATTGGAAGTGTTCGCACTGTACTCCTACCAATCGCAGCAGCAGGCGCTGAGTCAGATCCAGATCAACATGCTGATGGTGTGCGTGGCGTTGAGCGTGTTGATCGGGATGATCATTTTTCTGGTCATGCGTTCGGTTATCACTCCGGTACGGCGGGTCGCCTTGGCTACGGAAATCATGGCATCGGGAACTTTCGACGCCCGCGTGGCGGTGGACAGGGCCGATGAGATAGGCGTGCTGCAGAAATCGTTCAATGAAATGGCCGAATCGTTGGAGAATCAGATCGAAGAGCTGGAAAAAGCCGGGGGATATGCAACGCAGCTTCGTTTCGGACGTCAGCCATGAATTGAGAACACCGGTGACGACCATGCGTATGGCCGCCGACATGCTGTCGATGCACAAAGACGAATACGATGCCACCACAAAGAGAACGGTGGAATTGCTGGATGGCCAGATCCGCAGATTTCAGGAAATGCTCGCCGATTTGTTGGAGATTTCGCGTTTCGACGCCGGGTATGCGGCGCTTGATTTGGTGGAGGCCGATATACGCGAGCCCATCGAACAGTCGGTTGAAGCGATTTCCGCCATCGCCCAGACCAAACATGTGCCACTGGATGTGCATATGCCCAACGTGGAAGTGCTTGTGAGAATCGATACGCGTCGTATAAGCCGTGTCGTACGCAATCTTCTCGCTAATGCCATCGATTTCGCGGAGGGCAAGCCGGTTGAGGTCCGTCTTGCCGCCAATCAGCGAATGGTAGTAATCAGCGTGCGCGATTACGGCGTTGGCATGACCTCGGAACAGTGTTCCAGAATGTTCGACCGGTTCTGGAGGGCGGATCCTTCCAGAGCGCGCACTACCGGAGGAACCGGTTTGGGCATGTCCATCGTACTGGCTGACACGAAACTGCATCATGGTGATGTTGCGGTGCGATCGCGGCTGGGTGAAGGAACATGGTTTTTGGTGACGTTGCCTCGCAATCCGGACGATGTCGATTGCGGTATGAACAACGCTCCGATTCGATTCGCGACCGATGGCGACGATATGCGGGTGGTCGGAGGCTTTGGCGTTGCCGATAACGGATTCGTGGACTATCTGACCAATAAACCCATGGTGGAGGGGCTGTGATGACTGCGAAAAACATTCGTCGTGTGATTGCCGCGGTCTCATTAGTGGTATTGCTGGGATGCTCCATGATGCATCTGGCCGGATGCTCGAGCATATTGGGACTTCCTGAAGATGGTCCGGTGCAGACCATGACCCCGGAGGAACAAAGCACAAGAAGAGTGTTCACGTCTCCCGACGGGCCGGCCGATGACGCGCAGCCGGAAGCCATCGTCAAAGGATTTTTCGACGTCATGCCTGCGGGAGTGCAGAGTGACGGGTTCGCCACGGGCAAGCAGTTCCTTACCGATGGCGCCGCATCAAGGTGGAATGCCGATAACCGGACTACGGTATATGCCGACGTGCCGAAATTCGTGCGTAAGGCCAGCACGGTGGAGTCAGGGCAAGGCGGGCAGAAAACCGTGGTGAGCGTCAGCCTCCAGATACAAGGGGAACTGGATGCGCATGGCGTGTATACGGCGGTGGCGAGCGGAGGGGCAAAAACCTACGATTTCTCCCTCTCCAAAGTGCGTGGCCAATGGCGGATCAGCAAACTGCCGACAGGCGTGATGATCAGCTCCTACGATTTCGAGCAGGTGTACCGTCAGGTTTCGCTATATCAGTTGGGCTCTTCCGAAAAAGAACTGATCCCCGATGTTCGTTGGCTTTGCTGGAGGGATTGGCGGACGCGCGCCGTGCAGGAACTGCTTGCCGGAAATGCGGCATGGCTGGAAGGCGCGGTAAGCGACACCAATACCAAGCGGATCGTGTTGCAGCCCGACGGTGTGCAGATGCGCGATTCGGTGATGGAAATGAGTCTCTCATCGGCGATGGAACGAATGACGGATGCCGAACGTGGCATTTTGGTCAGGCAGATTCGCCTATCGTTGGGGGATGGCAGCGCCGAGACGGAAATCAAGGTGATGTCTGGAAACCATGACTATTCGCATGCCGATGATTCGTCGTCTCTTGATGCGCAGACTCCGCTGAATCCCATGTATACGTTGAGCGTCGGCAATATCATTTCGTTGAAATCCTACAGCGCCATTCGTGTGGCGCAAACGGATCTTTCGGACGTGCGAAGCTTCGTTTTCTCAGAACAGGGCGGAGCCGTGCTTGGTCGTGACGGATATGTGAAAAGGCTCGCAGAGGACGGTTCCACCCATGCATTGATGTTTTCAGGACGCATGATGAAAACCATCTGCAAAGGAAACGACTCCGAGATTTGGGGCATCGACACATCTGGCAAGCACATCATGGTCGATGATGCCGGCACGGTTCTCACCCTTGACGTTCCCGGCCTCGTATCAGCACAAACGCTCCATTCCATGAGGCTTTCCCCTGAGGGGGACCGTATCGCATTCTCCATCGAATCGGATGGGGGAGCGCAGTCGGGTGTGGCCATCATCGGGATATGCCGGGACCATGATGGCTCCGTGGCTGGGCTGTCCCAAGCGTTCGCTTTGGTTTCCACACAGTCCAATGTGTCGATGATGACGTTCTATAACGACGTCACTTTTCTCTATGCCACGCAATACGAGCGGGGGCGTACGCAGATCGGACGACGTCAGATGGTGCCTGGTCCTGAAACGAGTCAGGCGCTACCCGACAATGGTGCGGTCGATATGGCCACAGGAGAAGTCGGCACATATCGCAGGCTTGTCGTACTCGACCATCTCGGAGTGGCGAGAACGGTCGACGGATCGTTGGATGGTGCATGGACGATTGCTGATTCCCAAGTTACGTCGTTATCTGTGCAATAGTGAAAAAGTTGTAATTCCGCCATTGTTATCGTTTCGTTATTGACTTGTTATCGAAACGTTATTGCTATGGATTGAGACCTTGGATTGTTCGAACGATACTGAAAACACTGATGGCAAGGAAGCCCATCAATAGAAATACTCGAGGAGGAGTTTTCATGAAGAATTGGAAGAAAGCTATTGCGATTTGTGCTTCGGCGGCAGCTATGGCCAGCATGGCGGCCTGCGGTGGCGGCAGCTCCGATGGCGATTCCAGCTCCAGCAAGAGCGATAAGAAGACCATCGGTTTCGTGGCAGTCGGTCCGGAAGGCGGCTTCCGTACGGCCAACGAGAACGATCTGAAGAAGGCATTCGAGGATGCCGGATTCGATCTGGTGTACTCCCCGACGCAGAACAACGATCAGCAGAAGCAGATTCAGGCATTCAACAAGTTCGTCAACGACGAAGTCGACGCGATCGTGCTATCCGCAACCAACGATTCCGGTTGGGATGACTGCTTGGAGAACGCGGCGGAAGCTGAAATCCCGGTCTTCACCGTCGACCGCAACATCGATATCAAGAGCGATGCGGCAAAGAAGGCAGTCGTCTCGCACATCGGCCCGTCCAATGTCTGGGCCGGCGAGCAGGCCGCTGAATTCGTCAACAAGAGCTTCCCAGATGGCGCCAACGGCTTCATTCTGGAAGGACCGGCAGGCCTGTCCGTGGTGACCGATCGTGGCACCGGTTGGGATAACAAGGCAGCAAGCAATATCAAGGTGCTTGAGTCCCAGTCCGCCAACTGGTCCACCGATGAGGCAAAGACCGTGACAGCAGGTCTGCTCGACAAGTACAAGTCCGACAATCCGCAGTTCATCTTCGCCCAGAACGATGAGATGGGTCTCGGCGCGGCACAGGCCGTTGATGCCGCTGGGTCTGAAGGGCAAGGTCAAGATCATCACCATCGATGGCACCAAGGCCGCTCTGCAGTCTCTGGTCGACGGCGATCTTTCCTACGTCATCGAGTACAACCCGATCTTCGGTAAAGAAACCGCCAACGCCGTCAAGGATTATCTGGATGGCAAGTCTGTTGAATCCGATATCGAGATCGAATCCAAGACCTTCGATGCAGATAGCGCCAAGGAAGCCTTGGATGCCGGTACCCGTGCGTACTGATCCGATCAGATAACTTTCCGAATAGCATCTCTCCTTTTCACATAGCCCAAGAACGGTGCACCGCATAGCGCGATGCACCGTTCGTTCCATCTTGGGCAAATATCACAAAACGATAACAATTTTCGTAAGGCGAAGACATGGTAGATAAGCAACCAATCGTCGTGATGAAAGGTATCACGATCGAGTTCCCGGGCGTCAAGGCCCTGGACGGCGTCGACCTGCGTCTGTATCCAGGTGAAGTCCACGCTCTCATGGGCGAGAACGGCGCTGGAAAATCGACGATGATCAAAGCGCTTACCGGCGTGTACAGGATCAACGCGGGTTCCATTGAAGTGGAAGGCAAGCCGCAAACCTTCACCGGTACCGGTGATGCGCAGAACGCGGGCATCGCCACCGTGTATCAGGAAGTTAACCTGTGCACCAATCTCAGCATCGGCGAAAACGTCATGCTTGGTCATGAGGTGCGAGGGACGCTGGGCATCAACTGGAAGAAAACCTATGAGGAATCGAAGAAATTCCTCGCCCAGATGGGTCTGGATCATCTTGATCCGAGAGCACCGTTGAGCTCCATTTCCATCGCCATGCAGCAGCTGGTCGCCATCGCCCGAGCCATGGTGATCGATGCCAAGGTGCTGATTCTTGACGAACCGACGTCATCGCTTGACGCCAACGAAGTGCAGGATCTGTTCAAGATCATGCGCAAGATTCGTGATTCGGGTGTGGCGATCCTGTTCGTGTCCCACTTCCTTGACCAGATTTACGAGATCACCGATCGCCTGACCGTGCTCCGCAACGGTAAGTTCATCAAAGAAGTCATGACCAAGGACACTCCGCGTGACGAGCTCATCGGCATGATGATCGGCAAGAGCGCGGACGAGCTGAGCCAGATCGGCGCCAAGAAGGCGCATCGTGACGTGACTGAAGGTGAACAGCCCATCGTCTCCGTCAAGCAGCTTGGTCTGAAAGGCACCATCAATCCTACGGACCTAGATATCTACCCAGGCCAGGTTGTCGGCTTCGCAGGCCTGTTGGGATCCGGACGAACCGAACTCGGCCGACTGCTGTACGGTGCGGACAAGCCGGATTCCGGTACGTACGAGCTCAAAGGCAAGAAGACCAGTATCTCCGATCCGTACACGGCATTGCGCAACAAGATCGCATACTCCACGGAGAACCGTCGAGACGAAGGCATTATTGGCGATCTGACGGTCCGCGAGAACATTCTGATCGCCTTGCAGGCGACGAGAGGCATGTTCAAGCCGATTCCGAAGAAGGAAGCCGACGAGATCGTCGACAAGTACATGAAGGAGCTGAACGTTCGTCCGAACGATCCGAACAAGCTCATCAAGAACCTGTCCGGCGGCAACCAGCAGAAGGTGCTGATCGCACGTTGGCTGGCCACGCATCCCGACCTGCTCATTCTGGACGAGCCGACGCGAGGCATCGATATCGGCGCCAAGGCGGAAATCCAGCAGGTGGTGCTTGATCTTGCCGCTCAGGGCATGGGTGTGGTGTTCATCTCGTCCGAAATGGAAGAGGTGGTCAGGCTTTCTGACGACATCGAAGTGCTGAAGGATCGCCACAAGATCGCCGAACTCGTCAATGACAACACGGTTTCCCAGGAAACCATCGTCCAAACCATCGCGAACACGAACGTCAATACAGGAAAGGAGGCATGATGAGCGACAAGAAAACAAAGCAGGACGGCGATTCCCTCGTCAAGAAGCTGCTGTCGTCAAACCTCACATGGTCTGTGGTCGCACTGATTGTGCTGATCGTCATCTGCACCATCTCCGATCACCAATTCCTCTCGTTGAGCTGGAATAAGAACACCGGAGGTCTTTCGGGACCGCTGATCACCATGCTGCAGGAATCGGCGCGTTATCTCATGATCGCCACCGGCATGACATTGGTGATCTCCACTGCAGGCATCGACCTTTCCGTAGGTTCCGTTATGGCGGTTGCCGGTGCGGCGGCCATGCAGATGCTGACTTCCGGCGTTAACGTGTGGCTGGCGATTTTCCTCGCACTGCTCATCGGCCTCGGTGTCGGCTGCATCAACGGCGCATTGGTTTCCATTCTGGGACTGCAGCCGTTCATCACCACGCTGATCATGATGCTCGCAGGTCGAGGATTGGCCAAGGTCATCACTTCCGGCCAGAACACTGATGCCAGCTCCGTTGCAGGCGGCGCGCCGCTGAAATGGATGGCCAACGGCTTCATTCTGGGCATTCCCGCCAATTTCGTCATCGCATTGGTCATTGTCGCGCTGATTGGCCTGCTGTGCCGCAAAACGGCCATGGGCATGATGGTCGAATCCGTCGGCATCAATCCGGAAGCCTCCCGCATGACCGGCATCAAGCCGAAGAAGATCCTCTTCCTCGTATACGCGATTTCCGGTCTTCTGGCAGCCGTGGCAGGCCTGTTCGCCACCGCATCCGTGATGCGCGTCGACGTGGTCAAGACCGGGCAGGATCTTGAAATGTATGCCATCCTCGCAGTCGTTATCGGCGGAACCTCGCTGCTTGGCGGCAAGTTCTCCCTGGCTGGCAGCGCGCTTGGCGCGGTGATCATCGCCATGATCCGCAAGACCATCATCACCCTCGGTATCGATTCCGCCGCAACACCGGCATTCTTCGCCGTCGTGGTGATCGTGATCTGCGTGATGCAGGCTCCGAAGATTCATAACCTTGGCGCGGAAATAAAACGTAAGTGCGCGCTGAAGACGCAAACTAAGGCGGTGGCAGCATGACTTCTGCAACAGCTACTCAGGTCAAGAAGACCGTGAAACCGACTCGGCGTCGTCTTGACGCTCAGATGATTCCAACCATCGCAGCAGTGGTGATCTTCATTCTGATGATCATCATGGGTCAGGCGCTGTTCGGCACTTACCTGCGTCTTGGATTCGTGTCTCCCTGTTCATCGACCATGCCTACCTGATTATTCTGGCCGTGGCTATGACGCTTCCGGTATTGACTGGCGGCATCGATCTGTCGGTTGGCGCCATCGTCGCCATCACCGCGGTCGTCGGTGTGAAACTCACCAACGCAGGCGTCGCGGCTCCGCTCGCCATGGTCGTCATGATTCTCATCGGCGTGGCGTTCGGCCTATTGACCGGCACCCTGATCGAAGAATTCAACATGCAGCCGTTCATCGCGTCGCTGGCTTCGATGTTCCTGGCGCGAGGCATCGCATCCATCATTTCGACCAAGGCGCAGACCTTCCCCGAAAATAACAACTTCGATTTCATTTCGCAGAAGATCACCATCATCGACAATCCGAAGATCTCCCAAGATCTGTACATCAATGTCGGTGTGATCATCGCGGCGCTCGTGGTTATCTTCGGGTACATCCTGCTGCACCATACACGCACCGGACGCACCATCTACGCCATCGGCGGCTCGCGCTCCTCCGCGGAACTCATGGGCTTGCCGGTCAAGCGCACGCAGTACGTCATCTACCTGACCTCCGCCACACTGGCCTCCATCGCCTCCATCGTGTACACGGCCAACATCCGCTCTTCCATCAACACGGTCGGCGTCGGCTGGGAACTTGATGCTGTGGCCTCCGTGGTCATCGGCGGCACCATCGTCACCGGCGGCTTCGGCTACGTGCTCGGTTCCGTCATCGGCGCTCTGGTCCGTTCCACCATCGACCCGCTGACCTCCGACTTCGGCGTGCCGGCCGAATGGACCACCATCGTGGTCGGCCTGATGATCCTGATCTTCGTGGTGCTGCAGCGTGCGGTCACCGCCTTCAACAAGAAAGAATAGGAGGAACGGCTCCAGTTCATACCATTTGTTTCTGATTCCCTTTGCGTAAGGCTGGACGTGCCGAAATGGTACGTCCAGCCTTACGCATGCCGTTCCCATCTAGGTCAGGGCTTCCATTACACTACACAGTGGTTTTTCATACGAATGAATCATAGACGGCATCGCACAGGGCCGTAGGAAAAAGTGCGCGGATAAGGAATTATGGAAGAACGGAACATTACTACAACAACTGCAGCCACTGAATCGCAGGCGATTACGACAAACGCCGGAACTCAGGAAGCGGCGATTTCAGACGAACGCATCCCCGGCAAACTCATCGGAGCGATTGTGGCGGTCGGCTCCCTCGCCTTCATCGGCATTCTCACCGAAACCGTGATGACGGTGCTTTTCCCGCAACTCATGCGGGAATTCAACGTCGACACCGCAACCGTGCAGTGGATCACCACCATCTACCTGCTGGTGGTCGCGGCCACCATGCCGTTGTCGTCGTACCTTAACCGTCGTTTCAAGCACCGCACGTTGTTCCTTGCCGCGGTGGCGCTTGCCGTGCTCGGCTCGTTGATCATGATCGTCGGTCATGCGTTCCCGGTCATTCTCATTGCCCGTGTGATTCAAGGCATGGGTTCCGGTGTGGCCACGCCGTTGATGATCAACATCATTCTTGAACAGTCGCCAAAGAGCAAAGTCGGTCGTTTGATGGGCGTCGGTTCGCTGGTCATCACCGTCGCTCCGGCAATTGGTCCGACCGTTGGTGGCGCGGTGTCGAGCATTCTGCCATGGCGTGCGATTTTCGTGATTGTCATTCCGATCATTCTGCTGGTCTCGTTGCCGGTCGGTTTAAAATGCGTCGAACAGCATCGCCCGACGGAAGAGGCGCGTCTCAATTCGTTGCAGTTCGTGTCGATTGTGCTTGCATTGTGCGGATTGGTGATGTTCCTGAACCAAGCTGGAGTGGCCGTCAGCGCCGCGGTTTCCGGCGGCAGCGCCACGGTGTCGGCAGTGTTCGCCGTGGTGAGTCTGATCGTTGGATTGGGGGCATTGCTGTTTTTCGGCTGGTCGTCGAAGCGTTCGTTCTCGCCGCTGATCCGTTTGGGCTGGCTGCGTGACCCGATGGTGTTGTTACATTTGATCGCCTACATGCTGCTGCCGATCGTCGGCATCGGTTTCGGTTATGTGATCACCAATGTGGCGCAGCTTTCGTTGGGAACCAGCGCGTTCCTGTCCGGCGCGTTGGTGCTGCCGGGTGCGCTGATCGGCGCGTTTTTCGCACCGGTGGGAGGTATGCTGTACGACCGTTTCGGACCGGTGCGTCCGATTCTCGGCGCGTTTTTCGCCGCGATTTGTGGGCCGATTCTGCTGCTGGTATTTTCCATGCGACTGACACCCGTCACGCTTGCCGGTTTCTACTTCATTTTCGGATTTGGTTATTCGCTTGGTTTTTCCAATATCATGACCAATGCGTTGCGTAACATCGCACCTCAGTTCATGCCGGACGGCAATGCCGTGTTCAACACCTGCCTGCAGTTCGGCGGCGCGGCAGGCACCGCGCTGTTCTCCACGATTCTGTCGGTGGCTCAGGCTGGCGCAGGCGAAGAGGGGAGCACCACGTTCCGTCACGCTACGGCTGTCGGCGGCAGCTGGACGTTCGCTACCATGATTGGTATCGTGGCCATTGCCATCTGTTGCTTGATTGCGGCGTTCCGTATTGGTGCGAAACGTAATAGCAGGCTATAGAAAAAGCCTGTAGCGTAAAGTGAGGAAAGCGTTCCGTCAAGGAATATCGGCTTGCTATGCTGTCTCTACCGTGTTATTGAGAGGACAGCAATGAGACTACAGCACCCGTATAGCGGCATCACTACCGGTCTGCTCAAGCCGATTACGGCGGCGCTTTCCATAGTTGCGCTGCTTGCGGGCTGTGGATCCGTGGAGGCGAAGGATTCCCAGCAGGAAGTCACCAGTGCCGATAAGGTGGTCAGCGTCAATATCACGGAACCATCGAATGGCTTGTTGCCAAGTGACACCAGCGATATGGCCGGTTGGAAAATCGTCAGCCAGCTGTATGACGGCCTGGTCACTTTCGATGCGGAAGGTAATGAGACGTTGGTCGAGGCCGAATCGATCACGCCGAATGACGACGCTTCCGAATACACCATCGCACTTAAACCGAATCTGGCGTTCTCCAATGGTGAGAAGATCACCGCCGACACGTACGCGAAAAGCTGGTCATTCGCGGCCAATGCTGCCAATGGACAGGTCGGAGCCTCCATTTTCGAAGATATTCAGGGCTATGATGAGCTGCAGGATGCAAGTGGTTCCAAAACCGCGCAATTGTCAGGCCTTACCGTGGTCGACGACACTACGCTGAAGGTCAAGCTCAAAGCGTCGAATTCGGCGTTCCTGTACAAAATCGGAGATATCGCGTTTCTGCCGATGCCATCCGAAGTCATCAAGAATCCCAAGGAATACGGGCAAAAGCCGATTGGCAACGGTCCGTACAAGCTGAAGGCGTACAAAAGCGGCGAAGAAATCATTCTTGAAAAAGACGACTCCTACAAGGGGCCGCGCGAAGTCAAGAACGCAGGCATCGATTTCAAGGTGTATCAAAGTCTTGACGCGGCCTATTCGGATCTGCTGGCAGACAATCTTGACGTGCTTGATGCCATTCCGACTTCCGCGTTGAAAACCTATCAGAACGAAAAGAACATCACCGCCGTCAGCAAGCCCGGTCCGTCGTTCTCAGCATTTACGATTTCGCAGAATCTCAAGCATTTCCAAGGTGAGGAAGGCAAGTATCGGCGTCAAGCATCGCGCATGCCATTGACCGTGAGAATATCGCCAATGCGATTTTCGGTGGCACGGTAACGCCCGCCACCGATTTCCTTGCGCCGGTGATCAAGGGATATGACACCGATCTCGACACGGATGGCGTGCTCGCATATGATGAGACGAAAGCCAAGGAATTGTGGGCGAAGGCGGATGCGATTTCGCCATGGAGCGGCACGTTCCGCATCGCATACAGCGCCGATGGCACCGATAAGGAGTGGGTGGAGGCTGCGGCCAATTCCATTCGCAACGCGCTTGGCATCGATGCGGAAAGCTATCCGTTCGCCACGTCCAAGGAACTGCGCAGCGCCATTCAGGAGCGCACCATCGACGCGGCATTCAAATCGGGCATGCAATCCGATTATCCGCATCCGGAAGGCTATCTGGTGCAGGCATACGACTCATCGGCAGCGGACGGCAAGGGTTTGAACAACGGTGATTACAAGAGCGACGAATTTGATGCGCTGATTGACCAGGCTGCTGCGGAGACCGATTTGGACAAGGCCGTGAGCCTGTATCGGCAGAGCGAACGTGTGTTGCTGAAGGATTTGCCGGTGATTCCTTTGTGGTATACCAACGTGACCGCGGCATCGGCCAAAAACGTGGAAGTGAGCTACAACTATATGGGCGTTCCCGAATACAACACCATCGTCAAGTAAGGTTTGTTCTAGCGTGAAGACTCCACTGTGAGCGCAATTTCACCACCCGTCGCTTCGAAGCGGTAGGCTGTGAAACTATAGAGAACATAGGAAAAGGAGACAAGGTGAGCAACCTCAGTGCACCCCTGCCCGTCATGGCCGGCGAAGATATGCCGGCCGGACCCGCCGATCCGATTTTCAACCGTCTGCTGAAAGACCGCATCATTTGGATGGGCGAGGAAGTCAAGGACGAAATGGCCAATCGCATCTGCGCACAGATGCTGATGCTGGCAGCTGAAGATCCGAAGAAGGATATTTGGCTGTACATCAATTCCCCGGGTGGTTCCATCACCGCAGGCATGGCCATTTACGACACCATGCAGCTTATCGAGCCTGACGTGGCGACCGTCGGCTTGGGCATGTGCGCATCCATGGGCCAGTTCCTGCTGAGCTCCGGCACCAAGGGCAAGCGATTCCTGACCTCGCATGCCCGTGTGCTGATGCACCAGCCGTCCGGCGGCATCGGCGGCACCGCCACCGACGTGCGCATCAACGCTGAACTGATCATGGACATGAAGAAGACCATGAGCGAGCTGACTGCCGAACAGACCGGCCATACCGTTGAGGAAATCTACCGCGACAACGAGTACGACCACTGGTTCACCGCGCAGGAAGCGCTGGAATACGGTTTTGTGGATAAGCTCGTTTCCACGCACGACACGATGAACGCCACCAAGGGAGAGTGAACATGGCAAGCGAAGAATCCCGATTCGTAGCCCGCGCAGAG
>ENA-OQAY01000301-OQAY01000301.1-human-gut-metagenome-genome-assembly--contig:-NODE-301-length-14424-cov-0.661747_pt1 | contig 14424 bp, 19 predicted proteins | sample MGYA00242740_ERZ504537 | MGnify/ENA primary metagenome ERZ504537 (study PRJEB26092, sample SAMD00036272) | human gut metagenome | host: Homo sapiens | study: EMG produced TPA metagenomics assembly of... | reverse complement strand
AGCAGGAAGGCATCTCGTACATGCGGTGCCGAACTCCCCTGCCTGATTGTCAATGTCATGCGCGGAGGTCCCGGATTAGGAACCATCCAACCTAGTCAGGCCGACTATTTCCAAACAGTGAAAGGTGGCGGTCACGGAGACTATCGTCTCATAGCCCTGGCACCTGCATCAGTACAGGAAATGGCAGATTTCGTAGGTATAGCTTTTGATTTGGCTTTCAAATACCGCAATCCCGCCATTATTCTGGCAGATGGCGTTATCGGGCAGATGATGGAAAAAGTAGTATTACCCGAACAGCGCACACGCCTGACAGATGAAGAAGTCATTGCCCGTTGTCCGTGGGCCACTACCGGCAGAACCCACCACCGTACTCCCAACATCATCACCTCATTGGAACTCGATCCTGCCGAAATGGAAAAACGTAATATCCATCTTCAGAAAAAAATATGCAGAAATAGAAGAAAACGAAGTACGTTTCGAAGAACTTCACTGCGAAGATGCCGAATATTTGATCGTAGCTTTCGGTTCTTGTGCCCGCATTGCCCAAAAAGCAATGGAAATGGCTCGGGAAGAAGGCATCAAAGTTGGTTTGCTCCGTCCTATTACCCTATGGCCGTTCCCGTCGAAAGCTATTGCAGCACGCGCCGCACAGGTAAAAGGTATCCTCACTGTAGAATTGAACGCCGGACAAATGGTAGAAGATGTCCGTCTGGCCGTAGAATGCAAAGTGCCTGTAGAACACTTCGGACGTCTGGGTGGTATTGTCCCCGATCCGGATGAAGTAATCACTGCACTGAAAGAGAAACTAATAAAATAAGACCGTATGAATATCGATCTGATCAGAAATATATTGAACATACTTTTCATGGCACTGGCATTAGCAGCTGTCATCACTTACTTCGTGGCAAGTGACTTCAAAGTATTCATCTATGTCTGTGCAGCAGCTATTTTTCTCAAGCTGGTGGAATTCTTTATGCGGTTCATGTTATAAACAATAGGAGGAGAAACTATGACAAAAGAAGAAATCATAAAACCCGAAAACCTGGTTTATAAGAAACCGACACTGATGAATGACAATCCGATGCATTATTGCCCCGGATGCAGCCACGGTGTGGTTCACAAGTTAATAGCCGAAGTTATTGAAGAAATGGGCATGGAAGATAAGACAATCGGTGTGTCACCGGTAGGATGTGCCGTTTTTGCATACAACTATCTAGACATCGATTGGCAAGAAGCCGCCCACGGACGCGCACCAGCCGTAGCTACCGCCATCAAGCGTTTATGGCCCGGACGTCTGGTATTTACCTACCAGGGAGATGGTGACCTGGCATGTATCGGCACTGCCGAAACCATCCATGCTTTAAATCGTGGCGAAAACATTACTATCATCTTTATCAACAATGCCATTTATGGAATGACCGGTGGGCAAATGGCTCCTACCACTCTGGTTGGCATGAAAACAGCCACCTGCCCCTATGGTCGTGATGTAGCCATTCACGGCTATCCGCTGAAAATGACAGAAATTGCCGCCACTTTGGAAGGCACCGCCTACGTTACCCGCCAGTCCGTACATACAGTTCCCGCCATCCGCAAAGCCAAAAAGGCTATCCGCAAGGCATTTGAAAATTCAATGAATGGCAAAGGTTCTAATTTGGTGGAAATTGTATCGACTTGTAATTCCGGTTGGAAAATGACTCCGCAAGCATCCAATGACTGGATGGTGGAACACATGTTCCCTTTCTATCCGCTGGGTGATTTGAAAAATAAAGAATAAAAAGACAGAAACCATGAAACAGGAAATCATTATAGCAGGATTCGGCGGTCAGGGTGTGCTATCCATGGGTAAGATACTTGCCTATTCCGGACTGATGGAAGACAAGGAAGTAACCTGGATGCCGGCATACGGTCCCGAACAACGGGGAGGAACCGCTAACGTAACGGTGATTGTCAGTGATGAACGCATCTCTTCACCCATTCTCAGCCAATATGACACAGCCATCATACTGAACCAACCCTCATTGGAAAAGTTTGAAGGCAAAATTAAACCAGGTGGTATTCTCATTTATGACGGATACGGAATCATCGAGCCTCGACACGTAGGGACATACGAATCTATCGTATTGACGCAATGGATGCCGCCAACGAAAAAGGAATGGCAAAGACCTTCAACATGATTGTCTTAGGAGGCTTGCTAAAACTACGTCCCGTAGTATCCATTGAAAGTGTAATAAAAGCTTTACGCAAAACATTACCCGAACGTCACCATCATCTGATACCGATGAATGAAGAAGCCATCCGAATCGGAATGGAGATTATTAAACCTCAGTAAGTTAAAATAACTCTAAACGAATAATAAAAGGAAGAACTTTCCATAGCGGAAAAGCTCTTCCTTTTATTTTTATATTGTATCTTTGCCGCCGTTATGAAAAGAATATTCTCTATTATTTTTTTATTATTCCTGTGCTTCCATACTTCCTTGATGGCACAGCGGACAATGAATACCCTGAACAATCAGTTCGGTTCCTCGGCAAACGGACTGGACAGAAACCAATATGACCGTAACGGAAACCCCATAGACACGACAGCCGTAGTAGATGCCAACACTATCCCCATCGGACTGTACTCATGGAAAGTGGACAGTCGTTTTGGCAATGTCACTTATATCCCCGTAGATACCTTGCAGCACGCTTTCCAAAACTCAAATGACATGGGCGGCTATACCGGACAATACAATTACCTGGGAAATTTGGGCTCCCCCCGCCTCTCACGCATCTTTTTTGACCGTCGGGACCCCAGCCAATACTTTTTCACCGACCCATACGATTTTTGCGTACAACGTCCGGAAGATGTCATATTCACCAATACACTTTCTCCATTCACAAACCTGACCTATTACAAAGGAGGAGGCAGCCGTGACGGAGAAGAACGTTTCAAATCCTATTTTGCCATCAATGCAAACAAAAGGCTAGGGTTCGGATTCTACATAGATTACCTGTATGGCCGGGGGCTTTATCAAGATCAGTCCACAGCCTTCTTCAACGGTGGCCTGTTCTCCAGCTACCGGGGAGATAAATATGACATGCATTTCATATTCAACAACGATAACTTGAAGATGGCAGAAAACGGAGGTATCACGGACGACCGGTATATCACCAACCCGCTGGATATGGCAGAAGGCAAAAAAGAATATTCCGCCAACGAAATCCCAACCCGACTGAGTCAGATATGGAATCACAACACCAGCTACCATGCCTTCCTGACACATCGTTACAACCTAGGGTTCTATAAAGAAAAACAGGACAGTGTGGATACGGACTCTGTAAAAATAACGCAGGTATTTGTTCCTGTCACAAGCTTCATACATACACTACAAGTAGACTTGAACAATCGCAAATACATCTCATACGATGACGCACAGAATCAGAAGTATTTTGAACATAACTATCTGGGGACCGACTCTATAGACAAGACGAAGCGTACATCCATCAAAAACACCATTGGCATTGCTTTACAAGAAGGATTCAACAAATGGGCAAAAGCCGGACTTACCGCCTTTTTAAGTTATGAATACCGAAACTTCGCCTTGACCGACACAACAAACATACCGGGACAACGCATTATCAACAACTATAAGGAAAGTTCACTCTCCATTGGCGGCGAACTATCCAAAAAACAAGGAAAACTATTACATTACAATATCCTAGGAGAATTAGCCATAGCCGGTGAAGACGCAGGACAATTCAGCGTAGAAGGCAGAGGGGATCTGAATCTCCGTTTATTCGGAGATACGGTGAGACTGGATGTAAATGCATTCATCAAGAACCAGAACCCCGTATTCTATTTCAGGCATTTCCAGTCCAAACATTACTGGTGGGACAACAACGATTTATCCAAAATAATGAGAACCCGCCTGGAAGGAAAACTAAGTCTGGACAGATGGGGAACCCAGCTGCGTGCCGGAGTGGAAAATATAAAGAATTACACTTATCTGCCAATACCAGCATACCGGTAAAAGACAGTGAAGGAAATGTCACCGGTTTCAAGAACAATGCAGCCGTAAGACAACACTCCGGCAACATACAAATATTCACTGCAATGTTGCAACAAAAATTAAAAGTAGGAATTTTTCATCTCGACGGTGAAGTAGCCTATCAAAAATCAAGTGAGCAAGACATTCTACCCTTACCGGAATTGTCGGCTTACGGCAACTTGTACATGAAATTCGGTCTCGCCAAAAAAGTACTCCAGATAGAAATGGGAGCAGATGTGCGTTATTTCAGTAAATATTACGCGCCAGACTACTCCCCCGTCATCGGACAATTCTATAACCAGAATCCTGATGACAAAATCGAGATAGGAGCTTTTCCGATAGTCAACGTCTATGCCAACCTGCATTTAAAACGTACCCGCTTCTTTATTATGATGTATCATGTCAATGCCGGTTCGGGAAAATCCAATTACTTCCTGGCGCCACACTACCCAATCAATCCGCGAATGATAAAGTTCGGCCTTTCATGGAATTTCTTTGATTGACGGTCTATATGAAAAAATATCTGAAATACGTTCTGATGGGTATCCTTGCAGCAACCCTATCCTCCATCTTCTTCAAAAAAGAAAACGGAGGCTGAAACCAGTCTGCCCCGCGATTATGCAGAAATAGCGGCATCGGGAATCCTGCGTGCTGTTACCGAGTACAACTCAATCAGTTTTTATGCCGACGGCGACACCGTTTCCGGTTTCCACTACGAACTGCTCCATGCTTTTGCACACAGCAAAGGACTGAAACCGGAAATCACTCCCGAAATGAGCTTTTCCAAAAGACTGGAAGGCGTACAAAAAGGAACATACGATATATTGGCCAACAGCACGGTAGTTACCACAGAATACAAAGACTCCCTGTTGTTTACCCGCCCCATTATACTGAACAAACAAGTACTGGTACAGCGTAAACCCGAAAAAGAAAACGATAGTCTGTACATTCACAGCCAGTTGGAACTAGCCCGCAAGACCCTTCATCTAGTCAAAAACTCACCTGCCATTCTGCGCATACATAATTTAAGTAACGAAATAGGTGATACCATCTATATCAAAGAAGTGGAGAAATACGGACAAGAACAATTACTGGCCATGGTAGCACATGGTGACATAGACTATGCCGTATGCGACGAGAGCATTGCCAAAGCTTCCATCAATGATTTTCCACAATTGGATATAGAAACAGCCATCAGCTTCTCACAATTCTATTCATGGGGAGTAAGCAAACATTCTCCAATATTGCTTGACAGCCTGAATTCCTGGTTAAATGATTACGTCAAGACTCCTGCATTCAAACTGTTGCGCAAGAAATATTACAATAACTGATTTTTATCCAGCTGAAATTGCAAAATAGTCCTATCTTTGCAATATAAATTGTTATTATTTTAAGCGGAATGACAAAAAAGTTATTACCATGGTTAAATTAGACAAAGTAAAATGGGGCTTCATCGGTTGCGGAGAAGTGACCGAGAAGAAAAGCGGACCAGCCTTTGCCCTGATCGAAGGTTCAGAGGTAGTGGCTGTAATGAGCCGTGACAAAGAAAAAGCTCAATCATACGCCAAAAGACACAACATTCCCCGCTGGTACTCCGATCCGCAGCAGTTAATAGGAGATGAAGATGTCAATGCTATTTATATAGCCACTCCCCCTTCCTCTCATGCCACTTTCGCCATTATGGCTATGAAGGCAGGAAAGCCCGTGTATATTGAAAAACCAATGGCAGCCAGCTATGAGGACTGCGCACGCATCAACCGCATATCACAAGAAACTGGTATCCCTTGTTTCGTCGCTTACTACAGACGTTATCTTCCCTATTTCCAAAAAGTACGCCAAATGGTAGAGGATGGTGAAATAGGTAATGTCATCAATATACAGATACGTTTCGCCCAGCCTCCCCGTGATTTGGATTACAACAGCACCAACCTGCCCTGGCGTGTACAACCTGATATTGCCGGCGGCGGTTATTTCTATGATCTGGCTCCTCACCAGCTGGATTTATTACAAGATATGTTCGGCTGTATTCTCGAAGCCCAAGGATACAAGAGCAACCGTGGCGGGTTATATCCGGCAGAAGATACGATAAGTGCCTGCTTCAAATTTGATTCCGGTCTGCCGGGATCAGGATCATGGTGTTTCGTTGCCCATGAATCGGCCAAGGAAGACCGTATAGAAATCATCGGAGACAAGGGGATGATCTGTTTTTCCGTTTTCACTTACGATCCCATCGCCCTGCATACTGAAAGAGGACGCGAGGAATTTCTTCCCGAAAATCCCCCTCATGTACAACTTCCGCTCATAAAAGCCGTAGTAGAACACCTGCAGGGAAAAGCTGTCTGTACCTGCGACGGCATCAGTGCGACACCCACCAACTGGGTAATGGACCGTATACTTAATAAACTCTGATTTCCGCCTATGGACATCCGTAAATTATGCCTGCTCTGTCTGTCTTTTCTTTCTGCCTTTAATGTATATGCACAAGCGGAAAAGAAAGACTCGACAGTACAGGACAACAAGGGTGTTCTCATTACATTGACTGACGGAATAGCAACGACTGTCCGCCATACCGGAAGAAAAATAAGGAAAGTAGGAAAAGAATTCAATGCGATTGACACTACCTATATCTCGCCCAACCTTTACAATCTGGCTTTCATGCTGGAATCCAGCAGTTGGTACGAATACTATCGGTTAGGTAGTAAAGGAAACAACGGCGAACAAAGTTTGGGATTCTCCCCCAATGCCAGTTTCAGCTGGGAGTCTATTTCGGATGGCGCTGGATATTTCTAGGATATTCTTTCGATGTAAAAGATATTTTCGGCGGACATAAAAACAAGGCAAAGAAAACCGAAATGGCACTGAATCTTTATAGTTCCAAATTTGGTGTGGATTTATATTACAGAAAGACAGGAAGCGATTTCAAGATACGTTCTTCCAGCGGTTTTGATCTGAATACTCCCATTAAAAAATTTGAATTTCAACGGATTGCAAAGTAAAATCAAAGGACTGAACGCCTATTGGATTTTCAATTATAAAAAATTCTCTTATCCGGCAGCCTATAGCCAGTCCACCAACCAGCGTAAAAGCGCGGGTTCCCTGATGGCGGGCTTTTCTTATTCCCAGCACAACATATCTTTTGATTACGAAAAGCTTCCCGGTGAAGTGAGAGCCCAACTGCATGATGCCCTGCTTTTCAAGAAAGTGAAATATTCTGATTACAGCATCAACGTGGGTTATGGCTATAACTGGGTATTTGCAAAAAACTGGGTTTCCAATCTTTCACTCTTACCGGCCATTGCCTATAAAAAATCAAAAATAGACGATACGCCTAACACCGACAATCATTGGATAAAGGATATCAATTTTGACCTGATAACACGTGCTGCCGTGGTCTATAACACCAACAAATATTTTATAGGAGCTTCGTTGGTGATGCATACATACGACTATCGAAAAAAGGACTTCTCCCTCACTAATACTTTCGGAACTGTCCGTATATATGCAGGATTCAACTTTTGGAAAAAGAAAGAGTTCCGTGATAAATAGGAGGAGGATGACAAAAACGGAAAGTGAAAAAAGAGAAATGAAGAATCCAATCACATCCATTTGTTCTCACAAGATCCCTCACCATGACTCAAAATGACAGAATCCGTGATTACACAACAGAATCCTGACATACCTTCATTCATTAAAGTCTATCTATTTCATCTATAGACAAGCCTGTAGCTTGAACAATAACAGCAATAGGAATATTCAAAGATTTCAAGTTACGGGCTGTAGCTATTTTTTCTTCTTGGCGACCTACCATGATACCTTCCTCACGTCCTTCTACACGACCTTCCTCCAATCCTTCTAATTTAGCGGTACTCAATACATCATTTTGTATCATCAATGCATCCAGATGCCGATCATAAGCCAGTTTATCAGCCTTATTCATATTATAATAAATAAGTTTCTGTCTCGCCTCCTCCAATCCGGGAGTCGTTGTATCCGGACGGATAGTTCCAGTCTTAAGATATTCTATCCATTCTTCCAAAGGAGTAACCGCCACTTTATTAAACTCATTCACACGAATAAGAAAATATTCAGGAAATATTTCGGCAGGCAATTTGCGGATAATAGCCCCTTGTTCTTTAGTGGTTACTTTCAAACAGTCACCAGTATGGACACCGAGGAATGTATTCTGACCATGGTAGAGGTAATCATTTCCTTGGCCAATATCAAAATAAAGAATACTGATAGAATACACTTTCTTGACATTTGCATAAATTCCACCTAAATCTATATGTTCGGTTATTGCTTTTGCCACTCCATAAAGTATTCGTTCAAGATAATATAACTCCCGCGTATTCTGCACTTCCACTAGTATTATTTCATCCTTGCTATTACGGGCTTTAATATCTACCCGGTTGAACTTATCATCCTCCCGTTGCTGGTTACCTTCGCTCTCAAGGATTTCCATGATTTGAATCTTCTCACCCAAAAGTACGGTAAGAAAACCTTCTAGGACACCAAAATTGGCTTTGTTGCGTAAAAGACGCTTGATTGCCCAATCAAACCGTATGTATTTATCTTTCTGTTCCATAAAAACCTCTTTTTACAAAGATAACCCTTTTGTTTGAAAACCAGGATGAAACATTAGCAAAAATATACGAACGAGCAATAAAGCATTCCCGGTATATCACAAGTTAATTATATTAGACTCACAATTAATTCTTAGAAACGAGCACCGACAGTCAAAAGCAACTGATGCCGTTCATTGTCCACTTTAGTTGCCGGAAGATCTATATCATCAAAAGCATAAAAGTTTGATTTATACATATCATATTTATATGCCAAATCCGCATAAATTACACTGCCACGGTATCCAAGACCAAACGTAAATGTATTCTTAGACTCCGTATTATTAAAATCAGTACGCGTGCTATATAAAGACAAGGCACTATAAGCATCTTTTGAAAATGCAGCCGAAGAATAATTATACCCTGCACGGATGCTAAACTCAGGTATGATCCGCGTTTCCATTCCTATACGGAAAGTATGGACACCTTTCAGATAATTCTCAACGCTAGGCTGATCTCCCAATTCATAACCATCCACATCCTTGAGCTTACTGGAAGAATAATCCTGATATTCATATTCCGCACCTACTGCCACTGCACCCGCAAAAGTAGTACCTGCGCTGATATTAAATTTCCACGGAGTGGTAAGATTATAATCATAGGTCAAATAATCATATTCCGGAGTTACCAGAAAATCACTCAATGTCTGGATATAGGGTTTTTCATAAGCTAAAATATCAGAAGATAAAGTGGCATTATAGCTTTCTCTTAAATCATACCATGTAGGCGTGTGCACAGCAAATCCCAAACGGAAAGGGGAACTTTCTATAGGCCGTATAATAACACCCAATTTTAAATCCATACCAGTCCCTTCCAGCCTATAATAATTATCCAATGTATACCCCCCATTATCCGCACCGTTATCATCATTCAAATTTTCCGTATAAGAAGTATAACGATCATAATTCACATCATAGACCCCCAGGGTAGCTCCTAAATAGACCCTATCTTCAATATTGAATGAAACATTAAAATCATATTGACTGATACCTCCTGTTTCCTTACTAAAGAAGTTATTGTTAAAACCATTCCACCCCCATGGAGCATGAATATTCTTTTCAGAATCATTAACCCAGTCAACCACACCGGTTCTCACCCCCATTACTCCTAAAACAGGTAACTGATTCCAATATTTGGTATAAGGATTCTTCACATCCAGTATGTCATTAAACTCGCTTTCCGTCAATCCATATCGTTCCATCTCCTGAGCCAGCTGGAAGCTTTGTGACAAATTATCCAACGCCCCTCCCATAGAGAAAAGGCGATTGAAGTTTTTACTTTTATGGTAATTGAATCCGAAATTCACAAAACGCAAAGAAGTATTATTGCCTATCTTATTGCTATAAACAAATCCAATCTGGTCAAATGAAGCGCGCGTTTTGTCTTCATTCATTGACACGCCACTAAAGTTACTCTTTGTCGAAGTATTATTAAAACCAAAAGAAATAGACACGTCATTACTACGAAAAATGCCGATACCCGCAGGTTGGAACTCATGACAGATATATCACCTCCCAAAGCTCCCATGGCACCACCCATACCAACAAATCGTGCTGTTCCATTCAAGTCATTCCCCAGCAACTTTTCCGCATCATAAGCATTTTGTGCGCTTGCCGTTGTCATTGCCAACAACGCACAAGCGGTTACTATTACTTTATTTTTCATACATCAATTCTATTAAATACAACAGTCTGGTTTAATCTGCTACTTATCTGGTACGCGATCTGCCACCGCCACTTGAACGGGAAACACCGCCTCCGGAACTACGGGAAGCCCCACCGCCACTAGAAAAACTACTACGGGAAGAAGAAGTTCCACTACTACGGTAAGAGTTAGACGAACTATTACGAGAAGGACTACTGCTACGAGAGTATGAACTGCTACGAGAATTCGAAACGCCACTATTGTTACGATAAGCGCCACGACTTGCAGCCCCTGTTCTCTGATAAGCAGATCCTGCTGCATTTCCCACACTGCTCCGAGTACTGCTTGGTCTGGTATAGGAAGAACCCCTTCCTTCTGTCGGACGTGAATACGAATTACCCGGGCGGACTCCTGCAGCCTGACTTGGTGAAAGAGTTGCTCCTGTACGGGTTCTGATAGCGCTTCTATTAGGACGAACCGAATTTACACCGTCAGATCCCGAAACCACTCTTCCTGATGAAGAACCGTTACGTGTTGCGGTACGATAACTATTAGCACTATTACGGACATTTTGTCTGGAATTTCCTACGTATGAATTACGACTATTCCTATCATAACTATTCACGTAATTATTCCGGCTTGGGCGTGAAGAACTATAGCTATTGGTATATCTTCCGGCATGTATCCCCGGGTTACGTCTGCTTGAGCCATACCATCCATGACTACCTCCCCAGTAGCCACCACCCCAACCGTGACCGAAGTAATGCGGATAATAATGGTGATGGTGATAATGGTAGCCCCAATAGCCACCCCAGTAGCCGCCACCCCAATAACCGGGATAGTACCAACTATTGTAGTACCATGGCGAACTCCATCCCCAACTGAATCCCCAACTGGCGCCATATGGATAATTCCAACGCCAATCCCACCATAAGCGGTTCGTGTAAGTGGGAAAGACGTATGCATACAATCCGTCATCATATACATTCCAATCCCATGAAGGCAAACCGTAAACTACATCCCAATAGAGCGGACTGCTTACCGGAATGGCGTAACGGGGATTACGGAAACGGACGATACGCATCGCGTATTCATAATCGTCTTGAGAACCCTCAAAACCATTAACCCATTCTCCTCTCTCATTCAAAGGTTTCTCCTCAATATACAAGGTATCATTCTCCATCGAGAAATTATTATCACGTGAAGTATAACGACGATTATACTCATCCACATCGCGAACCTTTCCTTTCACATCCTTCACCACCACTGTAGAACCGGGGGCTGCGTAAACAGTAGTCGTGTTCTGCTTCTGCGGAACCACCACTTTCACCTCTTGCTTAACCTCCTCTTTCTTTTCAGCTTTTTTCTTAGGGATGAAATAAAGGTCGTCATCAACGCTTTGTGACATTGCCCAATAAGGCAAGCACACCATCATAAGCGAAGTTAATACAATCTTTTTCATACTCGTACCTGTTTTATTTGTTATTCTATCTACTTTTTCTAGTGCAAAGATAGCCAGAGGTTTCAGTTCATAACAAAGAAAATCCCTATTAGTTGGTAGGGATTTCCCTATTTTAGTAACGGACTTCAACTATTTTATCTATTTCTGCACACACGGAAAACAGAAGAACGTCCGTTCACATACGTTGATGGTAAACAAATCTGGTGGTAAAACAACTTTTTATAATAAGTTGCACCCACTTATACCCTCATGCCCTCACTAAAAGCCATAACCTACTCATTATTAAACCACTACCCACAGTGAGGGCATGTTAAAAAGTGAGAGCATTGCCCTCATGCCCTCACTCCTAATTTCTTGCTTCTCTCACTTTAAATCATTCATTCACAACATAATACCCATTTATCGGCTTATAAACCGGTTGTTTGGGAAGTCCCACATTTTTCAGCTTTCCTTCCTCGCACAAGCGGCGTAAATGGCGGCTGGCCGTGCTTTGTGTCATACCGCAAAGAAGCTGGAAACTTTTCCGCTGCACAAAATCACAGGTTGTGAAGTACTCCGTCAGCAATGCGTCAATCTCCTCATCGGTCAGTTTACTGGAATGAAACGAGAACCGGGTACGCTGCACCTTTACCTTTCCCACCTCATCCATCAATAGTTGATCGGGACGGTAAACAATCCCCTTGAGCCTCACCTTCGTATTCTTACGTTTCGTCTTTTCCGTTACCGGCCCGGTACTCACCAGGTTGGGACGGAAGAAACCGATGCCGTCCAGATGCACCTGTTTGCCTTCCGCCAACTCCTCGCCCATGGCACGTGACAGCGCATCGAGCACGGCTACCACATCCGTTTCAGTCAACGTACAATGTTTCTGAATACGGGCACGGAGCTGGGCCGTGCTCACCTTTCCGTTCAGCCGGAGACGCGGGTGCAACGTATTCTCTTCCCCTTGTTGCTCAGGGGATTTGGGATTCTCGTACCAATCAAATAGTATTGCCATACTGTTCTTCTTTTATTAATGAACTTTCAATATCTGTTAATCACGGACGTGATTAAGTTTAACTACCTTTGTGGTTAACTTTAATCACCCTTGTGACTAGACTTAATCACAAGGGTGGCTAACTAATTATAAACATACAAAAATAAGAAAAGAAAAGGTAGAAAACAAATAAGGAACAGGGAAATACGCACTGAGACTAAGAATAAAAACACAGGAAAGAAAGGAAAAAGAAAAAGGCGGCATTTAATCCGGAAAGCACTTGCAGAATCCGGAAAGAAACCTTACCTTTACTAAAAATATGCACACATAGACACTCGCCAAACGCGGTCTTCTCCACACGACAGAACATCATCTTTTTCCATGGGAGGTACATAAAGCCAAAAAACATTTAAACGAAAGACAAATATGAAAATTACACTCATCAGGAAAGATGAAGAACAGGGGACAGAAGCCTTGTCACTATGCGATTCGAACACATTCTTCGAGAAAATAAAGACAGAGAACAAAGCAGGACACATATCGGAACTGCGTGAAATACTGCCCCGGCTGACAGGATCGTCCGCCCACTACGCCCATATCGACAAACTGCCGCGTGTCTATCCTGCTGTAGAATATACCCGTAAGCAAAATGGCGAGAAACGCATGAAACATTACAACGGACTAGTGCAGCTGGAAGTGAACCGGCTGGCCGACCTGTATGAGGTGGAATATGTGAAACGCCAAGTAGCACAACTGCCACAGACCTTTGCCGCTTTCTGCGGTTCAAGCGGACGGAGCGTAAAGATATGGGTACGCTTCGCACGCCCCGACGGCACTCTGCCCACCATTACAGGAGGCTCTCCTGTTTCATGCTCACGCCTATCGGCTGGCGGTGACCTGCTACCAGCCCATGCTTCCTTTCGGCATCACACTGAAGGAACCGGACCTGATGCAAAGCTGCCGCATGACCGTGGATGAACAACCTTACTATAACCCTTCGTCCGTCCCCTTCTGCATAGAGCAACCGCTTGCCCTGCCCGATGAAGAGTCTTTCCGCCAACGCAAACAAAACAGCGAAACCGCACTGGAACGAATGACGCCCGGATGTGAAAGTTTACAGACTTTGACACTGATGTACCAATCGGCACGAAAAAGAGCATTGGCCGAAATGGAAAACTGGAAACGTGATGACGGACTGGAACCCTTGCTGCCCCATCTGGTAGAACAATGCTTCAAAACAGGCATCCCCGAAGAGGAAGTAGTCCGCCAGACATTGATGCACTATTACCGGGAAGCGGATGAATTCATTGTTCGTCAAACGATTCATAACCTATATCAAGAGCTTAAAGGCTTCGGGAAAAAGAGCAGTCTGACGCAAGAGCAGGAGAGCGTTTTCCGGCTGGAAGAGTTTATGGGCCGCCGGTATGAGTTCCGCTACAACACCGTTCTGGATGATTTGGAATACCGTCAGCGCGACTCCGTCCATTTCTATTTCAAGCCTGCTGACCAGCGTGCCCGCAGTACGGTCTCCATGAATGCCCTGAAGGAGGGTATCCGCGTATGGGACCGCGACATCAACCGTTTCCTTACTTCAGACCATGTGCCACTCTATAATCCCGTCGAAGAATACCTTTACGATACCGGCCGCTGGGACGGGAAAGACCGCATCCGGGCGTTGGCCGACCTCGTC
>ENA-OQAY01000299-OQAY01000299.1-human-gut-metagenome-genome-assembly--contig:-NODE-299-length-14436-cov-1.029422_pt1 | contig 14436 bp, 11 predicted proteins | sample MGYA00242740_ERZ504537 | MGnify/ENA primary metagenome ERZ504537 (study PRJEB26092, sample SAMD00036272) | human gut metagenome | host: Homo sapiens | study: EMG produced TPA metagenomics assembly of... | reverse complement strand
CGAAGTTGTACCAGTGGTCATCGCTGTCATCCCAGGTGCAGTCGACCTGGTACCACTTGCCGTCCAGCTTCACGGCGTTCCAAGTATGGGCGTCATAGGTGTCCCGAGTCTCGCTGTTCTCAATGCCCGCGGCGGTCAGCAGCTTGCTGTATGCGGATTCGTAGGACTGACAGGTGCCGAGACTTCGGGTGAGGGCGCTTTCGGCGCTGCTCCATTTCAGGGAATTGTCGTACTTCATCTGGTCGAGGAGCCAGTCATGCAGCCATAGGGCCTTGGCGTATTCTGAACCATCGGTCTCCTTGTTGCACTGGGCCACTGCGGCGTTCACACGGTCGGCGACTGAAGGGTAACTCGGGTCTGAGACCTGGACGTTGAACGTGACGCGCATGTAGTACATGCTTGATGCCTTGTCCATGAGGAAGAAACGGTAATTGTATGTTCCGCTGGCGGTCATGGTGAACGTGTAGTCGTGTGAGGCTTCCTCGGCGGTGTACTTGGTCCATTCGCCGCGACTCGGGTCTGCGACGGATTCGAAGGACCATTCATCAGGATTGCTGTATGAGGGGGCATCCATGCGGAACTGATAATTGCCTGACCCTCCCGAGGCCTCGACATGGAATGTGGTGGGGCTGCCCAGCTTCGGATCGTTCCAATAGGCGGTCAGCGTGATTCCATTCTGCGGATCAGATGAAGCGGAATGGGCGTAGTCGTTCATGGCCGCGCGGATGGTGTTATCCGTGCTTTGGGTTTGCAGTGGGGTAGCGGTGTCCTGCTGTGCTTCTGATTCTGGTTGGGACTCTGGTTGTGCTTCCGGTTGGAATGTTGTTTCAGCTTGTGACTGCGGTTGCGTTTCTGGTTCTGTTTGCGGTTGTATTTGTGTTTCCGTCTGAGGTTGCGTGTCGGTTTCCGACTGCGCTGGTGCCTGTGTCTGTGCTTCTGCTGCGCCTGTTTCGGATTGAGTGGTTGCTTCAGGCTGTGCGGATGTTTCTGCATCTGGTTGCGCCTGCGTCTGTACTGTATTCGAAGCAGTGTCTGTAGTAATCCCATTTTGGGCATAGCTAGCTGTCGCAGTCAAACTCAGAGCGATCGCCGCGCTAAGCATGGCGGACAACGCGGTGACGATTGGTTTTCTCATCTCAATACCTCTCTCGAAGCGGTTGCCTGAACCCGGTCATCACCCTCGATGACTGCCTGTCCCGAACGTTCCCCCCGCCTTGACTATTACTCTATTCACCAGTGTATCGGGAATACGCAGTAAGACACGGGGCATTATTCGAGTTTGGCGCATAATGCTCAGGAATTATTTTCGTTATACGTCATTCGACGTACAGTCCTCTGCTGAAATCCGAAGGACGAATTTCAGCATCGAAATTCATTGTTTCAGCCAGATGATTCACCAAATCCGCCAAAATCGTATCCCGTGTAGCAACGTCGTGCGTCTCCAAAAGTTTTCGGTAAAGTTCTTTGGCCTGTGGATCATCGTAAAAAGTGAGCGGAATTTGGTTAAGATCAATGCAGAGAGCTCGTTGATTCATCCTGTTACGCATAATATTTTTGACAAGTTCTCTTTTGTCTTGCCTTCGTTCGTTATTGAGATCGTCTTTTTGCTCAATGCGATGCTGGACAAACCAGAATGATGTAGTGATGATTGCTCCGATAATGGCTCCAACAAGTGATGCTATGGTTTCCGTCATTTTGAATCATTCTCCTTGTTTGGGATTTTATCTATCAAAAGCGTACTGCGCTGTGCGATTTCACAGTTATGCTTGATTTTATGGTTTCAAAGACGGGAATTAAAACTTACGCATATTACCTACCATCTTCAGCCGAGGAAGATGCTTCGGAGAGTGTTCATGAAACAACGGTTAATTCTGTAATTATTATTGGTGCAAACGGCGCAGGGAAAAGTAGGCTTGGAGCTTGGATTGAGCAAAAGCATCCTCAAAATTTGCAAAGAATATCTGCTTTACGGAATTTATCTTTAAGTCATGATATACAGCTCTATCCTTTTTCTGTAGCAATTAACAAAATGATGTACGGGAGCAACACAAAGGAGAAAACGCATAATTCGTTATATGAATGGGAGACTGCCGAAAGGAAATATCGGTATACAAATTCTCCCGTCTCCAATTTTGACTCTACAATTGCTGCGATAATTGCGAGAGACAATGATGATAATCGTCAGCTTGTCAGGAAAATGCAATCTGGTAATTTATCTGAGTTCTCTGATGAAATTGCATCAACTACGGAAAAGAGGTTGCAAAAATTATTCTCCAGAGTCTTCCCTCATAGGAGTATCTCGTTCAAAGAGAATACGGTATTCGCTTCCGGCGATATCAGCTCGGGTGACGATTACAACAGCTGTGAGATGAGTGATGGTGAGCGAGCCGGACTGTATGTGATGGCGCAGGCTCTTTGTTTACCTGAGGGGAGCACTGTGATTGTTGACGAACCTGAGCTACATTTGCATCCTGCTATTATTACAAGTCTTTGGCAGGAAATTGAAAAAGAGCGAGTAGATTGTCTTTTTATCTTTATTACTCATAGTATGGAGTTTGCCGAATATCATACTGATTCCGATAGAATTTGGGTCAAAAGTTATGATGGAAAAACATGGCAATATGAAATTATCCCTAAAGATCAAGAAATGCCAAGTGCATTGCAGCTAGAAGTTCTAGGAAGTCGAAGGTCGGTTCTTTTTGTCGAGGGGACTAGAACGTCTCTCGATTATCGTTTATATTCACTTCTATTTCCTGAATATTTGGTTGTACCTTGCGGGAGCTGCCAAAAAGTCATCGAACAAACAATTTCTTTTCGGAACAATTCGAATCTTCATCATGTTGAAGTTTATGGTTTGATTGATCGTGATCGAAGGTCACAGGGACAGCTTGAGGAGTTGCGAATGCGTGGAATAAATGTTTTACCTGTGGCTGAAGTTGAGAATTTGTTTTTACTTGATGAAGTAATGCAGGTGTTTGCCGGTCATATGGGACAATCTGCCGAGGTCGTCGCTTATGCGCAGCATTTTGTTGTAGACGAATTCATAAAAGAAAAAGAACGATTGGAGCGTGAAGCATGTCGGGATGCCATCAAAGATTTTTTAATTGGCCTAGATGTTAGCGGTAAATCCTCTGATGAAATAGCGAATATGGTAAGGGATGGGTCGGCAGAAATACAGAAGAAAATTTGTGAATGTTTTTCTGCTATTGGAAAAAAGAAAGATTATGTTCAAATTTTAGAGATTTTAAATGATAAAAGTATAGTAAAGCGTATAAGCTCATTGTTTGGATTATCTAAGAATAGTTATTGTAGTCAAATTATTTTGCTTTTAGGTTCTCAAAATCCTATAAGTGATAATTTGAAGGAAGCATTCTTGTCGTCAATTCCGAAGTTTTATGCAAAGAGTAGCGCGGTATAAGATGGCGCAGTAGATATATTGGCCGAGTTCAAATATCCGCGTCTTAAGGAAAACAATTGTTCGCTGCAGATAAGCCTATACGGCATGTTGAGGATGATAAGTATGGTCGTGAAAAATATGTTGATAACCTTGCTTATGCTCTTTTAACCGGCGATGATTCGGATGGCTTAGTGGTTGGGATAGAGGGAGCGTGGGGCAGCGGTAAAACATCCCTCAAGAACATGCTCATTGAACGTCTTCAACAGATGCCTCTACCTGATCGCAAGACGCACCTCATTGAATTTGACGCATGGATGTACTCCAGGTCCGGTGAGATAGTATCTGCATTGTTCTCCGAAATCTCGGCAGGTCTTTCTCCCCGATTGAAGTGGTATCAAAAGCTATTGATGAGATTTGATTGCTTTAATAATAATGCAATCACCTCTGTGGTTCATTTGATTTATAGAGCGATAAACGCTGTACTTCCTTATTCTGAGATTGGTATTTCTATTGGATGTATCTCTTGGAGTTTCCAAAATTTATCAAAATTATTATCTACTAAGAAATATAGAACTGGTGATTTACATCAAACAAGAAGCAGGCTGAAGTACGATCTTCAATCGCAATCAGACAAGATTGTTGTATTCATCGATGATTTAGATCGTCTTCTGGATGATGAAATCAGTTCGCTTATCCAAGCGGTAAAAGCAGTGGGTGATCTCCCGCATGTCACATATGTGTTGCTCTATGACAAGGCATATGTAACGCAAGCACTCGATAAAGCAAGTCATAATCGTGGCTCTGAATTTCTTGAGAAGATAGTTCAAATTCCTGCAGTAGTTCCTGAGTTGTCGCTTAACGAATTGCACGAATCTCTGAAACATGAAATATTGCGCGTTGGTTGGCGTGACAGCCTGTCATTAGGGAGAGAACAGGGTATTTTCAATTATTGCATTTGCCCATTCATTCAGAACAAGCGAGATATGGTGCGATTCTTGAATGATTTTCGTCTGTACTATGAGGCGCTTGGTGATGACGTCGAGCTATTAGATTTGGCGGGTATCACCGCATTGCGTATCTTCTGTCCGGAGTTTTATTCTTGGATATGGGAAAATCGGTGTTTAATGGTGGATCCTGTTTTTGCGGATGAAGAGTATATGGTTTATTCTGATCAAACAGCTGATCTTGAAGAAGTTATAAAACAAGCTGATGAAAAGAAAATATTTAATAAATATTCAATCGAATGGAAGAAGATAATTCATATATTATTTCCTTTTGTAGATAAAATCTCCATGGGGAAAGAATACTTTCTTTCTGAAAATGATGTTCCGGATTCATATCGGTCGATATGCAAGAAGGACTATATTGATGCATATTTTCGACTGATGCCATCTTCGGGGGATGTTCCGGAGAAGTGGTATAAACGATTCCTTTGTGAAATCAATCTTGATGCCGTACAGTCGGATGCTGGTTTGCTGCAGATTGCTTATTCTCCAAGATTGCAAGAAAAAATCAAGCGATACTTATCTCGGGATACACATGGCAATGTAATAAGAATGCGTATGTTGCTTCGTTTTTACTTGAAGAATAGTTTCTGCAAGACATTGCAAGAATATTATCCTTATGTGCTGAATTTATTTACTATGGTATGTAGAAGGGGCTGGAATGCGGTTGATGTCGAATTGCTTTTGAAAGAATGTCTTCAGAACGACAATGTTGGTGCGTTTCTGTTTGATATTTATTTGGCTGTGCTATGTGAACTGCAATCCCTGTCGTCTCAAGAGGGTGACCGGCAGCGCAATAAAATGCTTGAGACATGGAATGTTCGGGTAGAAACTTTAGGGTATGGCCATTCGCAGTCTGCGTTGGGAGAGATTGATTGGAAAGCTACGCTGAACTCTTCGAAAAGCGGGTTTTGCTTCTTGCTAAAAAGTGTGTTCAGAATAATAATCTTGCCGTATTGCCAGGGCGTTTGAGTTTTTGTGAATTGCGTTTGACAATGGTGATGTTGGGATGGTTGTTCGGTAATGTGCCGGATGATTTGAGGAGTGTATTACTTGCACTTCGTGAATATGCCGAAGACGAAGGCCAATTTGTTTTTCTTTCTGCGGCAGCATTGGTGACAAAACAAGATGATGAAAGCTATGTTGCCGATGTTCAGACTGCCAAATATTTGTTTGATCCTGCTGAGTATCTGAATATGGTCGCGTCATATGTTAGCGATAATGAATTGCAACATAAAACTGGTGAGCGGCGTGAGCAGCAGTTGTGCCATGCGGCATATACCTTTGCACTCAAAGGTAACGGTGTAACAAATCAAAATGGCAAGGTTCGGATTACTGCCGATCAGGCGAATGATGTCTTGGAAGGTTGGAGATTAAAAGATTCGGGATCAGAGTTTTTGGAATTGTTAGTAAAAGACTAAGAGGGGACTGCGAGCATTTCATCAATGTCGGCTTGCGTGACGGTGATGGTGAGCCGAGGATCCGTGGATTCGCTGGAATCCATGATCCAATCGTTTCAGAAGCTCCGAGCATGATTATGCTGCACCGTAACGTCGATCAGCACGTCTGCAAGGCGAAGCGCATCATACCATCCTCATTTTTCTGAAAATAACGGCAATACGGAACAGCATCATACAATCCGAGACATTGCCCTTGGGTGTTTTCTGTTTACATGCGGCAGCCTTTGCGATGTGTCACTTCTCGTATCGGGCTGGGAATCGTTCCAATCGAGACGGTGATGTTTCCGGGACTCTCGGTTCCTGTTCCCGATAGGGGAGACCTGGCGCAAAATATATGAAAAGCGGTGCCTTGAATGTGTTTTTCTTGCCATGATCGTATGTTTCCGGCCGCTTTGGTATGTTCTGTGTCCCGTAAAGGTAGTGCCCGCTTCTTTGCGCAGATTGGCTGTTGGCTAGCTGTTGGCGTGACTTTCATGCCGCTGCGCCTAGGTTGTCATCGAGCCGGGACATGTCCATGTATCGCCGGTCCGACCACGAGCGTGAGGTGACGTAGCGGATTCTGGCGCATACGAGCATGAGCGCGCTGTTGGAGTCGGGGAAGCCGCCCACGACCCGGGTGCGCCGGCGGATCTCCTTGTTCAATCGCTCGATCATGTTGTTCGTGCGCAGCTTGATCCCATGGTTCGCGGGGAACTCCGGCAGGAGGTAGGTGGTGGTCTCGCCGACGCCCTCGCGGAGGCAGTTCGCGGCCGCCTTGAGCTTGCGTTCCTCCATTTCGCCCGCGACCGTCCCTGCCTTGGCCATGGCGGATTCGCGGTTTTCCTGCGCGAAGATGGCCTTCAGGGCGGCGGACGCCCATTCCCTGTGACTGGGCGGCGTCTTGGAGAGCACGTTGCGCATGAAGTGCACCATGCACCGCTGGTATTTCGCGTTCGGCAGCATCGAGTTGACCGTGGAGACGAGTCCGGCGCACCGGTCGCGACCACCAGTCTGACGCCCCTCAACCCGCGTTCGATCATGCTTCGGAAGAACTGCTCCCAGCTGGCCGCGTCCTCGCGCATGCCCTCGTCGACCCGCGATGACCTCGCGCCGGCCCTCCGTGCTGACGCCGATGGCGACGAGGACGCTCACGTTCTCCACGTGCCCGCCCCAGGATCGCTTGTGCCACACGCCGTCCACGAACACGTACGGGTACTCGGATTCCAACGGGCGTTTCCGCCACTCGTCGATCTCCTTGTAGATCTTCTTGAGTTTGTCGCTCAATGTCTGGGATGGCATCCGCTCGCCCCACAGCAGCTGGCTGATGTCGTCCACCCTGCGTGTGCTCACGCCCGCGAGGTACATCTCCCTCAGCGCCTCCTCGACGCTGGATTCGCGCCTCCGGTAACGTTCGATCACCGCCGACTCGAACAGGGCGCCCTCAATTTGGCACCTTGAGACTCAACTTGCCGGCCTTGGCGGTCAGCGTGCGCTCGTAGTGGCCGGCGCGGAACGCCTTCCGGTCGGTCTTGCGCTCGTATCTGGCGGCGTTGGTGATCTCGTCGGCCTCGGCGTCGAGCATGGCGTTGATGGTCTGCTCGACCTTGATTCGAACCAAAGCATCGAGCTTGGACTCGAACATGGCGTCGTCGAACTGTATGATTTTATCGGACATGGCTTCCGGCCTTCTTTCCAATCGCGGTTTTCATGTGTAAGCGACTGAAAATCGTACCAAAGCCGGGCCATGTCCTTTTCATCGGAACTCACAACCGAATCTGCGCAAGAAGACGGGCGTTATCCTTGGCGCATGCAGAAAATAGAGAGTTGTGTTTCCCCCATATAAATCAATCTGATCAAATATGGCCTGAAAGTATGAATAGTCGGCTGTGCCAAGAGAATGGCCATAAAATTTGATAAGGGGATGCTGGCGTTTTCTTGGAGACTGAATGAGAGAATCTTCGTATGTCCGGTCCCGAAGAACGACAGCGTGCGGTGGAACTGTATTCCGCCACGCCGAGGCCAACGGCCCAGGTGGTACGGCCCAGGTGGTCGAGCACCTGGGTTATCCGACCAGGCAGTGACTGGAACGTTGGCTGGCAAAGGATTCCCGGTATGCTGGCCATATGGCCAAACGGGGGGCGGATGCTTTCTTGGAGGTAGCTTCGCAGCCATTCGCTGGCGGCACCATCTCCAGGTGCTGGCACATCCTGTTTACGCGATGAGATATCGCGAGGAACGTCCTTTGCCCTCATGCATCAGTTTGCCCTCATCCTCCATCTTCTTAAGTAGCCGGTATGCGCTGATATAGCTCAAGCCCAATAAATCCATGACTTCCGAAGATGTCACCTCGCCGTCGTTCTTTTCGGCTAGCTCAAGTACCAGTCCTCGCTGACGTGTCGCTGAGATATTGTTCTGCCTGACGTATGCCGGTAATGCATCGTCTGCCTTGTACACCTTGGAACTCAGAATGTACGAACGGGATATGCCGCTGCCGGACGCCTCCACAACGCCAGCCTCCACCAAATCCTCCACTGCGCCAACTACCCGACGTTCTTCCAATCGGGAAAACTCGTGAAGCTGCGACATAGTCAGACGACGATGCTCTTTAAGCAAAGAAAGTATGATAAGCGCCCATACCGAGAGACTGCTGCCACGTCGCTTCTCTTCTTCGGACACCATCCTGATGAACGACTCGTCTGGCACGGCACGGCGAATGAACAAATTGACCTCGGTGCTGGTGGATTGCGAATAATCGGGCATTGCGCCTCCATTGGCCAATGAGCCGATATAAATCTTATCCACTCCGCGTCCGGTCTGCTCGGCATATCCAGCGGTTTTCAGAATCAAGGCCAGTCGGGGATTCCTCGATCTAGGCTGTGCAGACAGGAGGTTGTCTTCGCTTATGCCCTCGATGAAGCCGCCCGGGTTGGAAATGGTCAGGCCATCGGTGTCAATCATGAACCGCACGCTGCCGATCCGTGCATAGTCGCGATGGCAGAACGCGTTTACCATGGCTTCGCGGAGAGCCTGAGGGTCGAAATCCGGCACGTTCATATGTATCAATCCGCTCATGATTTCGTGGCCGGGGTTCCATGGTTGTATTAAATCGCTGATTTTGCCGAACATGTCAACCAGCGGCAGCACAAATGGATCCGTGTTTATTCGCGGTGTCGTACCTTCCATGACCTGGAACGTGGCTGAGGCTGTGGGTATGCAGCGCTTGATGGCTTCGGTGGTGCCAATGGTCAATAACCCGGCAATGGTGGGAAGCTCTTCACCCTCATTGCCGGACACCAGTCCAAGAGCCCTGTCGAAGTCCGTATCGTCGAAAGTCAGCAGTGAACTGTTTGTATTGGTCTCGCGAATGTGCTGGCGCAATTGGTTCCGGGCTTCGGTATCCAAATCTGTGAGCTCGCCGCCTGGGGCTGGCATGTCGCTGTAATCGTAACTGCGTTGTTGTGAGAGACGGCTGATGAATTGCGAGACGAATAACGGCACTACTTCGGGAGTGCCGTCGGCTTTGAGCCGGCGTTGCAGAGTCTTGCCGTTGCTTGTGGATACGATTTGCTGACTGTTATCTACTTCTATTGCTACCACTTGGCAGCCATGTTCGTGAAAAGACTCGATTCGGGTGGTCTGCTGCGGTACGGTTTTGTTGAATATGAAGGCCGCGAGTCCATTGATATTGGAATGCTGTTCGGAGACGCCGGTGACTATGCCGTTATCTTCGATTCCGAGATAGAGCGTGCCGCCTTGTGTGTTCGCGAGGGCAACGACGTTATCTACGATTTCATCGTCTGATTGCGGGCGGCGCTGCTCGCTTTTGAATTCGACGGTCAGAGATTCCCGATCTGGTAACATCGCTTTCCTTTCATAACCTTTCATAATTCTAACATGTAAGATTTATCTCTTACATGTCAGAATTATGAAAGATAGGTAAGGAAGGTCAGATTCCTAAATTTAATTGTGGTGGAAGCCTTCGGGCGACACCTAGGAGGAGCCGATGCGTCGGCTCATTATGCTTCAGTCTCTGCTGATTCCTTCTTGAGAGAAGGAACGGATGTTTTGATGTATTTTTGAGGCGAGCAACATCATAAATCTGGGACGTTGCCTTGGACGTTTTCTGTTTGTGTGTGGAGGCTTTTGCGATGTCCCCCTTCTCATATCGGGATGGGAATTGTTTCGATCGGAATGCTGACGTTTTCGGGATTCTTGGTTCTTGTTCCTGATAGGGGAGGGCCGGAACGTCAAATAGATGAAAGGGGTGGAGTCTTGGACGCGTTTTTCTTGCCATGGTCGCATGCCTCCGGCCGCTTTGGCACGTTCTGTGTCCCGTAAATGTCGCACGATTCCATTTTTCGGCCGTTTTTTGGAATCGTGCTACATCGCACACCCCCGTACTCGCGCGAAAGTGCCGGAAAAGCCGGTTCGGGGGCATGAAATAGGTGGGAGAATCGTGTTTCGATAGAAAAAATGTTGCACGATTCGAAATTTGCCACGAAAATCGGAATCGTGCAACGAAATTCGTCGTTTCCTTCCGTGGTTTCTTATCTCTTGGCAGGTTCTCGCGGCATCTGCCTTTCAGTATCCTACAGTCTGCATGATTAAGGAATCCGTGCGTCTAACCTTATATCGGCCGCGCGGATTTCTCTTGGCGAAATCGTGATTGCCGGTATTATCGACGCCCCCTCATGAAACATCATCATTGAGCATCATCACGCTGCTCTACTTGATGCTTTTGTCGAATAAATCTGCATGCCGTCGCCAGTTATGCTGAACATTATTGGCGTTCAGCATAGACACCGTTCTCATCGCGAAACGTCGGCTTGACTGAACGTACACTATTGCAGATATTCTCCAACCTTGTCCACAAAGTGGCTGACATTAGCTGAATAGTTTGGATAGGCAATGCTTAACTGTTCATGATTTTGGGCGTAAACCAACACAACATTGTTGTATTCGAATTCGGTTCCCTTATTGGTCGCTGCCTCAATTCGGTCTTCAAGATCGCCGTATTTTTGCAATGCTTCAGAAAGCTGATCTTGGCGGAAAGACTCGATATCAAGGAGTTGATCTTCGCGAGAAAGTTTGAGGAGAAACAGCGTTGCCGCTTTATCCGTTGGAGGATTCAAAGGGAAGATGCTGTCTGTGGACGCTGCCAAATCATCCAATAAGCATGATGAGCATTCAAGCGTCTGAAGCTCTTTTACCAATTCCTTTTGGCTGCGTTCAAAGCCGGGAACCTGCGGGGCTCCCTCTTCGAGAGCGAATAGGCTGGAAACAATTTGAAAGAATTGAATCCTTTCCTGGTCTTCAGGCCCTACGGCCTGTCTACGAACTTCGGGGCTTTTGTATTCGGTGCCATAGATTTCTCCAGCGGCCTCAACAGCTGTTGCCCAGTAATGTTGAAGCTGTGTTCGAATCTGTACCTCCACTTGATAAGAGCCTGTTTGAGTCTCAGGTTTGAACAGAAGGTGGCGGGATCGGTATCCGGACTTTTGCGGATTGAGGATATAGTCCTTCTCTCCGCTGCCTTTCTTGAGAGGGATTTGAGATTTCAGAATTTCAGCCGCTTGACGGACCTGATTATTGGTCTCTAAAATCAGACGGCATCCTCCGATATCATCCAATTCGCCTAATTTCAGGTGGGTTTGGGCGCGTTGCAGTTTACGAATGATGGAAGCAATTCGTTTGAGACGATAAGTGCAGACGGATTCGGCAAAATAATTTGAGCACTTTAAGACCTCTGAAAAACACTCTTGAGTGGCTTCGATATGCTGATCACGCCAAGCTTGTGCTGTATCGATAGCGAGCTGGTATTCTTCCGGCGAAACTGATTGTGCTCCTGCACGTAATATTTTCCCAGCATTGTTCGCTCTGTTCCGACTGATAGTGCCGAGGCTGATGGTAGTAAGGGGCGCGTCCATGGCCATCCGCTATACTAGACTGATTTCAGATTTCATATATATGAAGGGAGGATTGACATGGCAACTGTGGTGGATGTCGCGGCGTACATTCTTAAACGCTGTGGAGCAATGACCACTATGAAATTACAAAAGCTCGCGTTCTATTCGCAGGCGGAATCTTTGGCTCGTCGTGGACATCCTCTTTTTGACGAAGATTTCCAAGCATGGCGTGGCGGTCCTGTATGTCGTGAACTGTATGCGCAGCACAGGGGAAAATTCCTTATCCGTGAAGGCGAGCTTCCTGTGAACGACTGTGAAAAGACGCTTTCTGAAGAAGAAAAGCAAACCATAGATGCAGTGTGCGCGGTGCTGTCGTCTCGTACGGGAAATGAGCTAAGCATAAGGACGCACGCTGAGAGCCCTTGGAAAATCGCGCGCGGTGATTTGCCGCCTTCCGCTCCATGCAGCACGATTATCAGCAAAAAGACAATTCAAGAATATTATGCCGCTAATCCCATTGTGCGGGAAAGTATGCAGAAACAAGTGCCAACGCCGAACACCTTTATTTGATCACTCACAGTCATCTAGGCGTCTAGAACGCTGTTCCCCGTGATTGACGTTAGCTACGTGCCGGTCAACGAGGGGTGGCGGATGGCTCTTGACGGATGAAGTCGAGCAGGATGCGGACCGCGTAGATCGCCAGCAGGATTCCAAGTATTTGAAGAATTGCCAACGGCTTGCTGGTAGAGGTTCTTCAGGTTGAACAGTCGGACCCAGGGCAGTTTCTCAGAAGTTGCGTAGTAGATGATTGTGTTGAAATAGCCCAACAAAACATCACCAGCTTCATCGAGATGGGTGACGTTTCTGGGACTCTTGGTTCCTCTCTGATAAAGCGCATTAAACTGTGGAAAATGTACCCCCAAAGTGGCTTTTGCCCGTTATGACCTGCCATATATAGGCGAAATGGGAGTTTCCATCTCTCGGAATCTGCCGCGTATAAGCGAAATGGGAGTTTCCATCTCTTGAAATCTGCCACATATAAGCGAAATGGGGAGCTGGGCACATACATTCCGTCACTTTCAGGGCGTGGCGGAATGATGATGAAAGCCTGTACCGGTCACTACCAATGATTTGAGGAAATTCTTGGGGTATCTATATCTGGCAAGGCCTAATTATCGTTGTATCCGTGTTTGCGGGTGTCCAGTGCCTGCTTCCAATAGGCTTCTCGGGCGAGGACGACGTTTTTGGGCACGGTGGAATCGTAATGTTCCAAAAGCGTGTAACGGAAATGCGTCTCTACGTACGCTTCTCCTGCTGCTCCACAAGTTTGCTTAGTTCTGTATTGCCGCCGTGGCCATTATCTATGTAGTTTTTCCACCGCTGATATATGCCGTTCCTTCCGGTGGCGCTTCCCACATACAGTTTCCCATTATCGGTATTGGTTATTATGTACACGCCTTGCTGGCGGGACAGCGTATTCTTCCAGCTTGCCTTGTCGTTCTCCCAAATCGCCTTAAGTTGGGCGTAGGAAAGGCTAACAGCAGGTGTTGGCGGCCTTGTTCACTTGGCACGGTCGGCCGGTGGTACTTTTTCTTGTCGCCAGAAATAGGCCGCCAAAATCGGCCACAGAATATTGCCAATAAGTCTCGTACGCGCACGATATCGACAGGGAATGTTCCTTATTTCACAGCCCCATCTGTTTGAGCTCCCAAAAAATGTGTTCAATGTATGAAGGGATGAGGAATAGTTCGGGGGGGGGATTATTCTTGGAAAAGATATTGTTAACGTGAGATGGGGAAGTTCAGTGACTTCTGTAGAGAACGCTAATGTGCAGCAGCCTACCGCACCGCAAGGGGTAGTTGAGGAAGCGGATGACGGCATCACTCTGATGGATCTGTTCAAAATCATTCGTAAGCATCTGGTCACCGCGATCATCGCATTCGTGGTGGTAGTGGCAGGCGTGAGCGCCTATACCTTCCTCGCTCCGGCGAAGTATACGGCTACGGCTCAGACCATGGCTACTTACAATGCTTCTCAAAATGGTGTCGACATTAACCAGCAGTCCGCTGGTGGCAGCTACATTTCCAACCGAATCACCTCATATCCGACGCTTGCCACCACTTCGAAGGTGCTCAAGCCGGTTATTGATGATCTTGGCTTGGATGAAACCGTGACGGATCTTGCCGGCCAGGTCACCGTCACCAATCCGACCAACACCGCATTCGTGAACATTGCCGTGGTGGATGGAGATCCGAAGCAGGCCGCGGACATCGCCAATTCCGTTGCCGAATCGCTGAAGAACGTCATTGAAAGCGACCTGTACTCCGGAGATAAGTCCCCGGTGAAGCTTTCCATCGTGCAGAAGGCACAGGTCCCGACGTCTAAGTCTTCGCCGAGACTGCCCTGTATTTGGCTGTCGGTGTGGTGCTCGGCATCATCATCGGCGTGTTCGCCGCACTCATCAAAGACCTCCTCAACACCAAGGTTGAAGAGACTTCCGACGTGCGCGGCATCGTCCGAGCATCCTCCCTTGGCTCCGTTCCGATGGACGCTTCGCTTGATGATAAGCGTCCGGTGCTGGTAAGCCAGCCTAACGGCGCTATTGCCGAGGAATTCCGCCGTATCCATACGAATATCGACTTCCTGCAGACCGACCGCACCGAAGGCGTGGGCCAGCTGCTTGTCATCAC
>ENA-OQAY01000298-OQAY01000298.1-human-gut-metagenome-genome-assembly--contig:-NODE-298-length-14479-cov-0.819677_pt1 | contig 14479 bp, 14 predicted proteins | sample MGYA00242740_ERZ504537 | MGnify/ENA primary metagenome ERZ504537 (study PRJEB26092, sample SAMD00036272) | human gut metagenome | host: Homo sapiens | study: EMG produced TPA metagenomics assembly of... | reverse complement strand
CATCAAAAATCAGAATATTCAGATTCATGCTGTCTTTCATAATCGAAAACAGGGCATTGAATGCATTCCACGGATGAAATCCGGTATATAACAGTGCTCCGACCGCCACTCCAATAAACAGGGAACTGTATACTTCCTTGGTGACAAGTGCCAGTATGATTGCCAGAAGAGGCGGCACCAGTGACCACCATGTTCCGATAAAAATCGATGTATCCATTTTCCAGATTGTTCCTCTCTTATGCCTTTATTTTGTATCACTATTTTAACTTAAACTGCTGCACCAGATCATTCAGAGAATCAGACTCTGCAGAAAGCTCCTGACTGGTTGCGGAAGATTCCTCTGCGATTGCCGCGTTGCTCTGTACAACCTCGGAAATCTGGTTTACACCGGACTCTGCCTGCTTGATCTGCTCTGCCTGTGTCTCGGAAAGCTGTGCCAGTTCCTGGGATTTCTTTGCCACTTCATTGATTCCCTCTACAAGAGAAATAATCGTCTGTGAAGTCACATCAACTGCCTGATTGCCGTTTTCGATTTCCTGAATAGAGTTCATAATCAGCTCACGGGTATTGACTGCAGACTGTGCACTCTCATCCGCAAGTTTTCCGATCTGGGATGCAACTACGGCAAAGCCCTTGCCGGCTTCTCCTGCACGTGCAGCCTCAATGGATGCGTTCAGGGCAAGCAGGTTCGTCTGCTCCGCGATCTCCTCGATCTGTCCGATGATTGTCTCAATCTGCTTGGACATATGGCTGATTCTCTTCATTGCTTCGGTAACTGCATTCATTTCCTTCTGTGTCTTATCTGCTTCCTGTGCATATTTTACAGATAATTCGTAAGAAGCCTGTGCACTCTCATGTGTGTGCTCAACCCCTTCTGTGATATTGGCAAAGGATGCCAGAAGTTCTTCCACTGCACCTGCCTGATCGGTAGATCCCTCTGCCAGTGTCTGTGATCCCTCTGCCAGATTGGTAGAACCTGCAGATACCTGGGAAGCAGCCTCCTCAATCCGGTGCATCGTCTCATTCATATCGGTGTTCATGACATGGATTGCATCATTCATTGCCGCAAACTCACCCATATATTTCTCCGGAATTTTGGAAACACCGGTATAATCATTGTGAGCCATCAGATCCATACGGTGGTTGACATCCTGAATAACAGCGGCCAGATTCTTTGCCATCTCGCGCGCAACAATTACCATCTCGGAAATTTCATCCTCTGATGTCATCTCCGGGAATTCGCTGGAGAGATCCCCCTTTGCAAATGTATCAAAACGAGCACCCAGCTGATCCAAAGGATCAACAATATTCTGTGCAAGCACTCTGCCGATCCGGCGGGCTGCAAAAATTGCAAGTGCAATAACCGCAATAATTGCAATAAGTGTGATCAATTCTACCATTGTAAGAATTTTCTCTAACTTATCTCCATGCTCGGTATTTGCATCCATCAGTTTCACCATATCCTGATAAATCTCCTCATAGATCGGTGCCACCTGATCCTGTGCCATCTGCTGTGCTTCATGGCGCGCATCAATATCCTGTGTATTCTTTCCTTTTTCCAGTACAGCATCACAGGTGTCAAAATAATCGTTCAGTTTTTCTGTGATACTATTATAAATTTTCTCCTCATCCGCAGATGAAACCGTATTTTTTACCTCTTTGGTATACTGCTGACAGGATTCCTTCTTCTTCTCATAATTTTCTGCGCAGCTGTTCACAAGGTTTTCATCCTGATATCCGATCGCAGCACGCAGATAACTTCTCGTATCGGCAAACGTAATCATCATCTTGCCGATATCCCCCTGTGAAAAACCGTAATTTTTCAATGCATAATTATAGCGGTTGCTGACAATAATTCCGGAAACGGCTCCCACAACACCGGAAATGCTGACAATCAGGGCCACCATCACAATTGCAGAAGAAATTCGTTCTTTTAATCTCTTCTTATTTAACTTTTCAATCAACTTTTGTATCATATAAGTTTCCTCCTCAAACGGGTTCTCATTTGTTTAGATATTTTTTCAGAATTTCTTCCGTCATCTCAAACGGATAGTTCTTTAACTTGGCAGGATTCTGCAACAGTTTCTGCACATCCTCCTCCCACAGTTCCTCCGGGATCTGTGGTTTGCCAGCAGCTTGTCCAGATAGGCGATAAATTCAGCCGGTTCTCAAACCCAAGCAGCTCAAGCACCTCTGCCACCCGCTTCTGATTATTGTAAAAACGCAAAAATCCCGGCAGGAAAAATCCGACTGCCTTTCCATGCGGAATGCCAAGCTCATATGTAACCGGATAACTTAATCCGTGCGGAATACTGGTACCGGTATGTGCAATCGCCATACCTGCCACAACCGATGCATGCATGAATGTTTCGTATCCTTCATCCGGAATCTTAATCTCGGAAGAAAGCAGGTATTCCTTTGCACTGCCCCAGATCCGAAGACCTTCCGCTGAATATATCCGGTTATATGCATTCGCATTTGTATTCAGATATGACTCAATCAGATGTGCCAGCGCATCCACACAGGTGCTGACCATATTCTCATAAGAAGAAGTCTTTAAATATCCGGCATCCACAAATGCCAGATCCGCAAACCATTTGTGTGCGATTGACTGCTTGGTATGTAAGTCGTGCCGTGTCAGAATCGCATAAGGCGTCACTTCCGATCCCGTACCGGATGTGGTCGGGACTGCTGCAACCGGATAGCCCTGCATCGGCTCCGGATGATAAAGACGCTCCTCTGCATGATCGATTGCCGATGGATTCGCTGCCAGAAGCGAAATCGCCTTGGGACGCATCCATCGGAGAACCGCCTCCCACAGCCACAAAGAAATCCACCTGTTCTTTTACTGCAATGCCCGCTGCCACAGCCACGGTCTCCACAGAAGGATTCTCTTCGATCTCATCAAAAATCACATAGGTCTGCCCGTTTGCCTGCAATGCCTGTTCAACTGCTGCAAGCGAACCATTGATGCGGCTGGAATGTTTTCCCGTCACAATCATGGCTCTGCTTCCTAATGCTTTTAACTCTGCACCGTTTTCCGAAACACAACCGCTGCCAAAAAATACCTTCGTTGGCATATACAATCTCATGTTTCTTCTCCTTTATGCATTGCACATCTCTGTAACAACTTCATTGATCACCTTTCCGTCTGCCTTTCCTTTCAGCTCCGGCATAATCGTCTTCATGATCTGTCCCTTGTTCTTCGTTGCAATCACATCTGCAAACTTTTCCTTAACAATCGCAGTCACTTCCTCTTTCGAAAGCATCTTCGGTGCATATTCTTTCATAATGTCATAACGTTTTCTGTACTCCTCCAGCAAATCGGTACGGTCTGCCGGGCAGGAATCGATCTGTTCCTGAACGGTCTTTAATTCCTTCATGATTGTGGCATTGACCATATCCTCCGGAATGTCATCTCTGCATCCGGCATCAATGGCATTTTTCTTCACTGCCGAGACCAGAGACGAAATTGCATCCTTCCGTTCCTTGTCGCGCGCTTTCATCGCTGCCATCATATCTTTGCGTAGCTGTTCCATCTGCATAATTTCCTAACCTCCATGTCTATAAAATTCAGATAACTACATTATACTACGCTTCGGGCTGATAGCAAAGAATAACCTTACATTTTTTAATTATATTTATGAATTTCTTTCTGAAACTCCCGAATATCCTTTGCAATTTCACCACTGAGCAGGAGCATACAGATCAGATTCGGGATTGCCATCAGCGCATTGGCAATATCCGAAAAACTCCATACCAGATTCAGTGTCTGTGTACATCCGAAATACACAACAAAGGAAAAAACAAGGCGGTATACCATATTAAACCGGTGCGTTCCCAGCAGATATTCAAATGCTTTTTCCCCGTGATACTCCCAGCCGAGTATTGTAGAAAACGCAAACAATGTAATCCCGATTGTCACAAGCCAGCCCCCGGCTGATCCCAGAACCGTCTCAAATGCCGCAATTGTAACATCCGAACCGGTCAGCATATTCCCGGCAGCATCGGTCATGCCAAGGACACCGGAAGAGGCAATCGCAAGTCCCGTAATCGTACAGACAACAATCGTATCCCAGAAGGTTCCCGTCATATTGATATATCCCTGACGCACCGGGTTATCCGTCGTTGCAGCCGCTGCCGTAATTGCCGCAGATCCCATACCGGCTTCGTTGGAAAATACACCTCTGGCCACACCATAACGCATTGCATTCATCATGGAAGCGACAATCGTTCCGCACAGACCGCCGCCTACCGCTTTTACCGAAAATGCCATCTGAAAAATCATCAAAATGCCTGCCGGCAGATTCGAAATATTTCCGATAATGACAATAACTCCACAGATCACATAAAAAATCGCCATCAACGGAACGACCACCGAAGAAACCTTTGAAATGGATTTGATACCGCCGACAATGATCAGCAGGGCAAGCACCGTAATCACAATTCCGGTCAGATGGGTCGGCACATGAAATGTCGTATGTAATGCACCGGAAATCGAATTTCCCTGTGTCATATTGCCGATTCCAAACGAAGCAATCACAGCAAAGAGTGCAAATAACCACGCAAGAACCGCTCCAAATCTTTTATTCTTCAGTGCCTTTTTCATCGTGTACATCGGGCCGCCGCTCATCTCCCCTTTGGCATTGATCTCACGGTATTTGATCGCCAGCATACATTCACTGAACTTCGACGTCAGACCAAATGCAGCAGAGATCCACATCCAGACCAAAGCTCCCGGACCACCGGAAACCATCGCCGTCGCAACCCCCACAATGTTGCCCGTTCCGATTGTGGCGGCAAGTGCTGTGGTCAGTGCCGAAAACGGAGACACATCGCCCTCGCCATGGCTTTTCGTCCGCGCCTCTTTGCTTAACGTACTTTTGAGTGCATAACCGAGATTTCTCCATGTCAGAAACCGCGTGCGGATCGTAAGGAAAATTCCGGTCCCCACAAGCAGAATCAGCATGACCGGTCCCCAGACAAAATCGTCAATTGCTGTAATCACATCATTTAACTTTTCCATAACCTCATCCCTCCTGTTTTCAAATAAAAAAGGGCAGTGTCTGAACAACATCGCCCTTTGTTTTTTATATCCTATGAAATTTGTCTTTATATTATACTTCCGAAAGGAATCTGTCAACTGGTTTATGCAGCAACATCCACTTCGTCATCCTTCTGACGCAGAATCCTTGCCGTTTCCATCCCATTCTTTCCCGGCATCTGGATATCCAAAAAGAGCATATCCGGCTTACAACCACTTGCAATCAGTTCATCACCCGATAAATATGTTTCTATCACTGCATCCGGTAATAATTTCTTTATTTTTCTTCTAATATCAAGCCTATAGATTTTTCATCATCGCAGATTGCAATTTGCATCCTGACAATAGTATTCTCAAAAATATATTCTCCCCGAAAATGCCACATGCGGTAATTCATAAAAAATACTGTCCCCCGGACAGATCGGACGATACAGAGGATCTGCCACAATGATCCCTGCACTTTTAAGTGCCTCTTCCATTGCTTCCTCTCCAAGCACCATTTTATCTTTTTCACCGAGCAAATCCGCACATTCCTTTAACGGACACAGTACGCGGGCGGCACGACCATATCTTTTTTCAATCCCTGCTGCTAATGATCCCATAGTGACAGGTTCTCCGACCAGCGTGATATCTGCCTCCTGCTGCATGCGGTTCTGCAAATATACAACCGCCGGCTCTGCCTGCCGTGTGGCTGCACGCTCCAGTGCATTTGAAATATCTTCTGCCAGCCACTCGTTTGGTGTTCCGATCACATATGGTATTTTGTACTTCTCCCAGAGTATCTTTGCCACACGGAGTCCTACTGCCGAGACAACCAGATTAACGTCTGCCTCCGCTGATCTTTGCAACGTTTTCAAATCATCGCCCATCGCCCACACAGACATAACCTGCCATCCGTATTTCTGCAGATTCTCTTTTAAGGTTTCTACATTTTTCTGTGGTCCGAAATCAAGTGGTGTCACACCTAACAGATTTACCGTGCGCGAAGAGGGATCTCTATTCTCCTGCCTGTCCGTTTCTCTGACAAACCGCTTTGCGATTTCTTCGAGTGCAATGCCCGCTCCATACACATAATCATTCATCCCGTTCGTCGGCACGGAAAATGCCGGAATTCCGGTTTCTGTCTCAATCACACGCGCAATTGCAGGAAAATCCGTACCATTCATAAATGGAATAGGCGAACCTGCCAGCGCGATAAATTTGGGATGCAGTTCACGGGCTGCATACTCGATATCATCAATAAATTTTCTGTCATTTCCCATGATCGCGTCAATTTCTGTAAGTCCCGAGATAAAAATAAGACTGTCCTGATCGTACCAGCGGATTTCATCATGCGTATTGTAAGTAGAGTTGCATCCGGAAGGATCATGCATAACTGTCATTCCGCCAAGTTCATACAGTGCAGAACAGACTCCTGACACATCGGCCGTATAAACCGGTATCATTCGATAAGATTGTCTCATAGACAGCACTCACACCCCCATCCTTTTTGTACAACAAGTTTTTCTGTATCCTTTTCATTGAGATATGCATCCATCATCAGCTCTGCGGTTCTTCGAATACCGTCAAATCCATACAGACCTTCTCCCTGTACCAGATTGACAAAGTGACGGCTTCGGCCAAAATAGGCCGCTTTCTGTCCGATTGCCAGCACTTCCCCGCTTGCACCTCTTGGCAGTACACGCATCTTCACCTGAATCGTTGCGATCAGCTCAAGTTCCGGTGCATGCTCCTGCAGCCAGAAAAAATCTGCTTTTCTTCTGGACTGATACTGTCCAGATAAACAGCTTTCACACAAAAGCCATGTGTCAGAAGCAGTTTTGCCAGTCCAAGTGGTCTTGGATGATACAGATAATCCAGAGTGACCGGCATATCCCCGATCAGATTTTTTGCTTTTGCCAGAGCCTCCTCACAGGACTCCTGCTCGCGGGCCAGCTCATCTTCTGTCAGTTCCGGCAGTCCGAGTGCATCGGTCAGCTGCTTTAACTGCTTTCTGATCTCATCATAGTCAAAACTGCCGGGCAGATACAGAGATTTTCGTCCCAGGCGGCCTGCCTGTGCCTCCATCCCGTATTTTCCAGCCGGATAGCAGTCGATAAACAGGCATCCCCTGCTCATATCCAACAGTTCCTGCCAGGTTTTACATCCGGGCAGTTCCAGCACCTTATAACCATATCGTTTTAACAGACGCTTAATATCACTGTTCTCATCCAGAACAAAATCACTGCCAAAGACAGATACTGTTTTAGCGTCCGGCTCACAGCCCAAAAGAGGATCATACATTGCTTTCCGCAGCTTCTGGTCCGGTGTCAGTCCATGTTTTTGCATAATCGGGTCCATATAACAGCGGATAAAGCAGATGTCAGGAAAACGATGCTCCAGTTCCCTGTAAATATAGTTCAGATTACTTCCCACAAAATGATGCAGACAAACGGTAAAAAGCAGAACCGCCTCAGGATGGTTCTTCCGTTTATTCAACACATCCGTCACACCCTCGATGGTAATATCCTCCAAATTGCCGCTTAGCAGATTCTGCTCCTCCACAAGAACAAAAGAAAAACGGTCTGCTGCATTCATTTCTGCCGCAGTCAGTACAACACCACGCATACAGTTATCCGCACAGACATAGATCTGGATAGATTCCGGAACCTGCATTCCCGTATGCACAATATTCCAGTTGCCATGCACCGGCGAATTATACTCCAGTGCCGAAACAAATGGTGTTGGAAATGAGGCATCTTTTATTTTTACCACAGCATCTTTCGAATCAACAGTTTCCCCCACACGACGTAACATTACGCTTCCTCCTGTATATATCCAGACCTTACCTTATCGCTTTTCGCTTCCAGAATGCCACCGCATATGCGATACATCTGCATGGCAAGCGCACGGTATTCGTCTGCCATTTCACCTGTTGGATAACACTCCATCAATGTTTTTTTCTGCTCCTCTGCCAGTGCCACCTGCCCGCTGTGTGATAGTGTACCAATAACAGCTGTGTGAAAATCGTCTGCCAGTTCTGCCACTTTTTCCTCTTCCCGCGGGACATCCCTGCGATTTAAAATGAGTCCGCCAAGCCCGGCATATCCACGGTTTTTAAAATTTTCCACTGCCATGGCAATATTTGCAGCTGCATGAATTGCCATGTTTTCCCCCGGAGGTAATAATAAATATTTTGTCCGCATAACCGCCCCGCATCGGCATGGAAAATCCACCGCATACCACATCTCCGAGTACATCATATAAAACCACATCCGGTTTGTATACATCATATGCGCCAAGCTCTTTTAACTTTTCCAGTGCCGTGATGATACCACGGCCGGCACAGCCAAGTCCCGGTGTCGGTCCACCGGCCTCCACACAGATAACACCATTATACCCAATGCGTATCATATCCTCCAGCTGCAACGCCTGCTTTTTCTCATTATATAAGTCGAGCACGGCCGGCACAGCCTTTCCATGACGGAGCAATATGGTAGAATCTGCTTTCGGATCGCATCCGATCTGCATCACCTTAAGCCCCATTTCTGCCAATGCAGCCGCTACATTTGAAACGGTAGTGGATTTTCCGATTCCGCCTTTTCCATATACTGCTATCCTGATCAATCCTGTGTTCCCCCTTCTGCCGGAGTAATGACATTCGAATATGCAGTCTTTGCGAATACACCTTTTAAATGTCCGATTTTTCCAGAAAGTGCACTGATCGTGTCCTGTGGTGCATCAATGACAATGCTTATGATGCTGATTCCTTTTGCGCGGTATGGTATGCCCATTCTGCCTACAATGTACTGACGTGCTTCATGAAGAAGGATATTTAATTCTTCAATGGCATCCTCCTGTTCTACAATAATTGAAATAACTGCCACTCTGGTTTCCATGCCCTGACTCCTCCTGTTAACAGATTCTTGGTAAAAGCTCTCCCCCCGGCTGTGGAAGCAGTGCCTGTGTGCCGATTTCCGTCTCCATTATAACTCTTCCCGGTTCCTCTGCGATCACTTCACCAATAATAGCTGCATCTGCGGAATATGGACATTTTTTCAATGTTTCTACAATGCCCTCTGCCTCTTCCTTTGGTGCCATGATGACAAGTCTTCCTTCGCATGCCAGATATAAAGGCTCAAGTCCAAGCATCCCGCAGACTCCTTTTACTTCCGGCCGTACCGGACAGCCTCTGCATTTAAACGGATGCCTACGCTGCTCTGACCTGCGATCTCATACAGGACTGTTCCGACGCCGCCTCTGGTCGCATCACGTATCACATGCAGGTTATGTGTGGTATCCATGACTGCCTTTACGGTCTTCCACAAAGGTGCACAGTCACTGGTCACATCCGCATCGATGCCAAAATCTTCCCGCTCTAACAGGATCGTACATCCGTGCCGTCCGATATCACCGGTTACGATGATTGCATCTCCGGGCTTTGCCAGTTCTCCGCCGACGGTCACTCCTTCTTCGATCTCCCCCATTCCGGTCGTGGTGATAAAAATTCCATCCACCTGTCCTTTTCCGGCAACCTTTGTATCTCCCGATACAATATGTACTCCGGCCTCTTTTGCTGTTTTTTCCATGGCAGCTGCGATTTCTTCGAGTTTTTCCATTGGAAATCCCTCTTCAATTACAAAAGCGCAGGTAAGATAAAGCGGTTTTGCACCCATACAGGCAAGATCATTTACCGTTCCGCAGATAGACAGTTTGCCGATATTTCCCCCCGGAAAAAATGCCGGAGATACAATAAACCCATCTGTAGATACTGCCATTCTTCCTGCCGGCGGAACTAATACCGCTGCATCATCTGCCGTCAGATCATTGTTTACAAAATGTGCCTTAAACACCTGATCAATCAATTCGGATGTCTGCTTTCCACCGGCACCATGTGCCATCGTTACTGTTTTATTTTCCATGATGTTTTTTCCTTCTTTCTTATGAATACTGATAATATGCAGAGCAGGCTCCCTCACCGGACACCATGCAGGCGCCGATCGGATGCTGCGGTGTACAGCCTTTTCCGAATACTTTACAATCGGATGGTTTGCATTTCCCCTGAAGTACATCGCCACAGCGGCAGGCCGGATTTGGTTTTCCTTCAATTTTCGGCATCTGATATTTGAGACGTGCATCGAACTCCTGCCACTCCTGTCTTAATTTCATGCCGGATTTCGGAATAACACCCAGCCCTCTCCATTCGCAGTCACAGGCTTCCATCATCTCATCTACAAGCAGCTGTGCCTCCCTGCTTCCATCCTGTGTCACCACTCGCGGATAGCAGTTTACAAAAAATGGCTTTCCTTCCTGGAATTTTACCAGCGCAACCGCCAGTGCTGTCATCAGTTCTTTTGCCGTAAATCCTTGCCACAACACCGCCTGACCCCCTTCTTCCGGTCAGAGCTTCGCAAAGAACGTGTTCCCCGTAATGGCATTGACATGTCCCGGATATAAAAAATACATCTGCACTGTCCTTTAATGCCTCATACGCCTGAGGCATGGTTTTGTTTGCCACCAATATAGAGTAATTATCCAGTCCATCTTCTCTTGCCGCCTTTACGGAAAGACATCCTGCCGGTGTCGTTGTCTCAAATCCGACCGACAGAAATGTCACCTGCTCATCCGGATGTTCTCCAGCATATTTTTCGGCATCTGCCGGAGAATACACAACATGGATTTTCGCTCCCTGTTCTCTGGCTCCCGCAAGGCTCATATTAGTTCCCGGCACTCGCACCAGATCACCAAATGTACAGATTGTAACTCCTTTTTCCAATGCCAGATAAATAGCTTCATCTATAAAACTAACCGGTGTTACACATACCGGACATCCCGGTCCGGAAATCAATTCTACCTGTTTTGGCAGCAGTTTACGGATTCCCAGCCGGAAAATCTCATGTGTGTGCGTACCGCACACTTCCATGATCCGCACATCCGGGCCATCATAATTTTCAATGATCTCTCTGGCTGTTTTCATTATAAAAATTCCTCCATGAGCTGCTCGGTTTCACTGTCGTCCTCATCGGTGATTTTTGCAATTGCTACACCTGCATGCACCATAACATAATCTCCCGGCTCCAGATCTTCCAGAAGCTGGGAAGAAACCTCTCTTTTGGCACCGCCTGCATCAATGACCGCCGTGCCATTACTGATTTTTACTACCTTAGCTGATAAACCTACACACATCTTTTTATCCTCCTATTTCTGTAATTGATACATCCCATATGCTGCCTGTCCGATTGCAATTCCTCCGTCATTCGGCGGAATCATGCGGTGCCGCAGCACTTCGAATCCTTCCTGTAACAGTCGTTCTTCTGTCAGACGCAGCAGTAACCGGTTTTGGAATACGCCACCGCTTAAGGCAACTTTATCCCTGCCACTGCTTTCTTTTGCTTTGATACAGGCAGCTGTAATCATTTCTGCCAGTACCTGATGAAACCGATATGCCAGCATCCCGGTGTCTTCGCCCCGCATTTTTGCTTCTGTAATCTGCTGCACCAACATCTGTGTATTTAAAACGAAACGCTCTTTTGTTTCATGCAGCAGTATATCCTTATTTTCCTTTTGCTCCTGTGAGATATTTGAGAGGTTCTGCTGCTCGTATGCCTCTGCTGCAAACTGCAATGCCGTCGATGCTTCCCCTTCAAATCCTGACCTGCGCCTGATCCCGAGTATCGCACTGACGGCATCAAAAAGCCGTCCTGCACTGGTTGAAGCCACCGCATTGATCTTCCGGTCTGCCATGGTGAACTGTACCCTGCTTTCCTGTTCGCTGCAAAGACCCAGTGTTTCCATGATCTCCCATGCCCTTTTGCGATCTTTCGTATATCCGTAAATCATAGAGACCGCAATACGCCAGCCCTCTTTTGCAGAAGCATCGCCCCCCATCTGTAAAAACGGGGTAATACTTCCGAATCTTGTAAAATTCCCATAATCCGCCAGCAGGATCTCTCCGCCCCAGATCGTGCCATCCGTTCCATATCCGGTTCCGTCAAAAGCGACTCCGATGACCGGATCATGACAGTCATTTTCTGTCATACACGATAATATGTGTGCATAATGATGCTGCACTCTTATCACCGGATATCCAAGTTCTTCCGCTACAACCGTAGAATTGTATTTTGGGTGCAGATCACAGACCACAGCCTGTGGCTTTACTTCCAGCAATGTCTGAAACCGGTGTATTGTCTCCTGCAATGCCTTTACCGTTCTTAAGTCCTCCAGATCTCCCACATATGGTGACGGATAAAACCTGTTGTCCACACCTATGCAAAAGGTATTTTTCAATTCCCCGCCAACCGCGAGCACCTGTCCTTTCCAGTCTGCTTTTGTCATAAACGGCAGCGGTGCATAGCCTCTGGAACGCCGGATCATGTACGGTTCATTTCTGTAAAAATCCATCACCGTATCATCTGCCCGTATCCTGATTTGGCGGTTATGTGACAGCATCGCATCACACAAGTGGGATAATTCGGCAACAGCTTCCTCATCCTCACGACAGATCGGTGCACCGGAAGTATTTCCACTAGTCATCACCAGAAGATCCGGCATCTCGATACCATCATCATACTGAAAAATCAATAACTGCACCGGTGCATATGGAAGCATCACACCAACTTTTGGATTGTTCGGTGCCACCGAAGATGCCAGCCCGCCATCGCTTCGTCTGTCCAGTAACAGAATCGGTTTCTGATGTCCGGTAAGAATCGCCTCCTGCTCCGGCGTCACCACACATTCCCGTTTTACAACCGATTCATCTTTTGCCATAACTGCAAAGGGCTTGGCCGGGCGGTTTTTTAATGTTCTAAGACGACAGACCACTTCTTCATTTGTAGCATCACAGCACAGATGAAACCCTCCGATTCCCTTGATTGCTACAATTTTGCCTTCACGAATAAGCCGGCGTGTATATGTAATTGCGGCACGTCCCCGCTCGGGTCTGCCGATCAGATACACCTGTGGTCCACATTGGTTGCAGCACACCGGCTGCGCGTCATACCGCCTGGTTTTCTCATCCGTGTATTCTTTTGCACAGTCCGGGCACATCGGAAACTCTTTCATACTTGTGCGTTCCCTGTCATACGGCAGAGCATCCAGAATCGTAAGCCTTGGTCCACAGCAGGTGCAGTTGATAAACGGATGCAGATACCGTCTGTCTTTCGGGTCAAACATTTCTGCCTTGCACTCATCGCAGATTGCAATATCCGGGGAAATAAAGATTTCCCCTTTTGTTTTTTCACTTTCGATAATGTCAAAATGTTCAAACTGTTCTGTTGTATCTGCGGTGATATCCTCTGTATTTATCTTCAAAACAGCCGCACGCTTCGGTGGATGTTCTTTCAGACTGTTTAAAAATCCATCGATCTGTTCTTTTGTCCCCTGTGCATAAATTTCCACATAGGGTCCTTTATTGCAAACAGTTCCGTAAATTCCATGGTTTGTCGCATAGCGGCTTACCGTTGGCCGGAAACCAACACCCTGAACGATACCGTATACCCGGATGCGCCAGGTCATCTCATTCTTATACACACTTTTCTCCAATCGTACACTCCCTTATTGCGGGTCACATCTTACAAGACAACCGGCAACTGTTATCTCATCTCTGCAAGATGCCCCGACACCGCAAAATGTATCGTATCCACAAAGATTCCGGCAAATTCCGGTGTCATACGCTTCATACATGGATCCGCGTAAATCACATCATATTCCATGTTTTCCACCAGCCTTATATAATCTTCTTCATCCCGCAGATGCAGATCTGTGTCACTGCAAAGCTCTGGCTTTATCATAAACCAGCTTGCAACTGTCACCTGTGCATCCTTTGCTTTTTTTTGTATCTCTTCCCGGATTGCAGATCCGATCACCTGCTGCTGTACAATAAGTACCTTTTTCCCATGATAATCCATATCGTAAACCAGTTCATCCACCAGCGGATAGCCTGTCTCGTACGGTGTTCCATATGTTCGTTCCAGATATTTCGCTGCCTCTAAAGCGGCCGGCGATACCACGATATTTTTTTCCACATTGGAAACCGATTTTACATCATCAAGTCCATTTCCCATTCCAAAGCAGACAGCAGTTTTTTCCTTCTGCCGCAAAACGCTCCCGGATACGGTCTGCTGCACGCAGATCACTGATATCCTGTGGTGTCATGCCAAGTATCCCGATTCTGCCCAAAATCACGTCTTCTTTTTCACCTGCAAATACCAAAAACAGTTCCTTCCAGGCTTTTTCTTCCCCCTTGTCATACAATTCCATTCCATCCGTATCCACAGTCAGAATCGGCAGATCCACTTTTTTCTCCGCCATACGCTTTAAGGCATGGTAATCCGTTCCGATAACGGCCGGAACCGGCGTCCCGATAATCGCTGCAAACTTTGCATCCAGTTTTGTCACGGCATCTGCAAGCTTTGCCACCAGCCTGTCATCACGGCCGAGAATTGCATCCATATCGCG
>ENA-OQAY01000297-OQAY01000297.1-human-gut-metagenome-genome-assembly--contig:-NODE-297-length-14488-cov-0.879535_pt1 | contig 14488 bp, 17 predicted proteins | sample MGYA00242740_ERZ504537 | MGnify/ENA primary metagenome ERZ504537 (study PRJEB26092, sample SAMD00036272) | human gut metagenome | host: Homo sapiens | study: EMG produced TPA metagenomics assembly of... | reverse complement strand
CGCGCCTGTAATCCCTTGCAGAGTGCCTGTGCATTCTTAACGATCTGTGTCTGATATTCTTTAAACTCAGGCTTTAACGCTTCCTCGAAACATACCGCTTTGGCTGCGATCACATGCATCAGCGGGCCTCCCTGTGTACCTGGGAAAATAGCCTTGTTGAAATTATATTTTTTATTTGTTTCCTCACTGCAGAGGATCATTCCTCCACGAGGTCCGCGCAGTGTCTTGTGTGTTGTGGTTGTAACAACATCTGCATATGGAACCGGACTTGGATGCAGCCCTGCGGCTACCAGCCTGCGATGTGCGCCATATCTACCATAAGCACCGCATTCACTTCATCTGCGATCTCACGGAATTTCTTAAAGTCAATGGTACGTGCATATGCAGATGCACCTGCAATAATCATCTTTGGCTTGCATTCCAGTGCAATCTCTCTTACTTTATCATAGTCAATAAATCCCTCATCGTTGACTCCATAAGGTACCACATGGAAATACGTACCGGAAAATCACCGGTGAACCGTGTGTCAGATGTCCGCCGTGATCGAGATTCATTCCCATAATGGTATCACCCGGCTTTAAAATTGCAAACTGTACTGCCATGTTTGCCTGTGCGCCAGAATGCGGCTGTACATTGACGTACTCACAGCCAAACAGTTTCTTTGCGCGCTCTCTTGCCAGTTCCTCAACTACATCCACGCACTCACATCCGCCGTAATAACGCTTTCCCGGATACCCTTCTGCATATTTGTTGGTCAGAATACTTCCCATTGCAGACATAACCGCCGGGCTCACCCAGTTTTCCGATGCGATCAGCTCAATGTGGCTGTTTTGTCTGTCAAACTCTGCAGTGATCGCTGCTGCAATTTCAGGATCTACTGCCTGTATATCTTCCAGTGTATACATAATATTCTCCTTTTCAACTCTTTTTTCCCATTATACCGAATTCTTCAGTGCAATGCAACCATTCCACTCCTTAGAAAACAAATGGGAGCTGCTATGCAGCTCCCTGTCTTTATACAGAATTATTTCTTTTTTGTCTTTACAGCAGCTTTCATCAATTTGTCTTTGCCAAGATGCAGTTTCATGACATACCATAATGCAGCTGCAATAAAGATGGAAGAATACGTACCACTGATCAGTCCAATCATAAGCGGTAATGCAAACTCACGGATGGAAGATACTCCGAGGATAAACAGCAGCAATACCATGATGATGGTTGTAATGGAGGTATTCAGTGAACGGGAAAGTGTCTGTGTCAGAGACCGGTTTGCCACCTCTGCCAGTGTTTCCGGTGTCTGTTTCTTCATTCCCTGCATGTTCTCACGGATACGGTCAAAGATAACGATGGTATCATTGATGGAATATCCGACAATTGTAAGTATGCAGGCGATAAATGTATTACCTACAGAAATACGGATCAATGCATAACCTGTCAGCATAACAAGTACATCGTGTACCAGTGCAATAATCGCACTTCCGGCGAAACGGATGTCCTTGAAACGGAACCAGATATAAAACAGCATGAAAATAACATGCAACGATCAGTGCCTTGACCGCATTGGAACGCATCTCATTACTGATGGTAGAACCAATACTCTGGCTCTCGATTGTGGATTCATCCACACCAAACTTGTCCACAAGCATCTGATTTACTTCTTCACGTTCGCTCAGGCTCAGTGTCTTTGTCTTGATTGTCACAACATTGCTGCCGGATACGGTACTTGCCTGGATCGCATTATCATTAATAACCTTTGCGACTTCCGGTACAATCTTGTCCTCTACCTGTTCAACAGTATAATCCTTACCAAAATCTGCGGAAATGGATGTACCACCCTTAAATTCCAGACTGAAATTCAAAGATCCCTTTCCAGCTGCTCCGTAACCGATCATTCCAACAAATCCGGCTGCGATCACAACGAGGGAAAGGATAAAACATACCCAGCGATGCTTCATGAAATCAATGGTCTTATGTTCTCTTGCACGGCCGTATAATTTCTCGTTTCTGCATCCAACGGCATAAAATGCCAGATTTAACAGTCTCGAAATAACCAGTGCCGTAAACATGGAAACGATCAGGGAGATAATCAGTGTATATGCAAATCCCTTAACTGTTCCGGAACCAAGCCACATCAGCACCAGTGCTGCAATAAAGGTGGTCACATTACCGTCAATGATGGCAGACATGGCCTTCTGGTAACCTGTTTTGATGGATGTCAGTACGGACTTCCCTGCTGCAATTTCTTCACGGATACGCGAAATGATAATAACATTCGCATCTACCGCCATACCGATACCAAGGATAACACCCGCGATACCCGGAAGTGTCAGCGTGATCTCAAACAGATAGATCAATGCAACAGTTACTGTCGTATAGATTGCAAGACCAATGGATGCAACGATACCGGATAAGCTGTAGTTTAAGATCATAAACAGCATAACAAGGATCAGACCGATGATGGCTGCCTTGACACTGGAAGAAAGTGCCTTTCCACCTAACTGTGCACCTACGACAGAAGACTCCATCTCTTCAAGTTTTAGTTAATGGCACCTACACGGATAAATGTTGCAAGCTGTTCTGCTTCTTCATAATCCGACATGCCGTTGATAACACAGCTTCCGTCTTTGATTGCACTCTCTACCTTCGGTACACTGATAAAATGGTCATCATAATAAATACCGATGGATTCTCCGGAAGAAGCTGCCTTTGTTGTTGCCTCGCCAAATACCTCTGCGGCTTTTTTCTTTAATGCCAGCTGGACAACCGGCTCCTTGGTGCTGGTAGATGAAGACTGGTTATACGCTGCATTGGCAGACTTTACGTCGTTACCATCCATGATCACCGAACCGTTGTCGATCAGATTCTGAATGTCATAGTTGAGCTTATAGGTTCCTGTAGAACTGTCATAACTGTAGTTTTCATTACCGTCCGAATCTTTCTGTACGATAAAATACAGCGATCCCGGGCTTCCCAGATCCTCAAGTACGGCATTTGCATCATAGACACCCGGAATCTCTACCGTGATACGGTCATCACCCACCGGGTATACGGAATACTCCGTGCTATAACTTTCTGCACGTTCCTCTAACTTTGCTACTGTGTCATCGATATCTTTCTTGGACGGATTTTTGTCTTTAATCCGGTAAGTAATGGATACACCTCCGGAAAGATCAAGACCAAGTTTGATACCTTCGGACTCCGTCTTGTTGTCCGTTTTCTTCTGACTCGTGCTTGTCGCAGTCATAATCGTGCTTGTATAATATCCCAGTCCGATCAGACAGGCCAGGATAATCGCGATTATAGCGACGCCCTTGCTTTTTTTCATTTTTGCTTCCTTCCTATTCCTTTAATTTTCCGCTTCCGCAGCTTTTATCATGATTGCGCATTCGATACGTTTCTTCTGAAGTTCACATCCCAGATCATAGGCATCTGTGATGGTTCCATGGAAATTGTACGAATTTGCAGCACATCCCCCACTACAGTAAAATCTGGCAAAGCACTTACGGCACTTTTCTTTTGCATAGACATTGCAGCATTTAAACTCGTCCTGCAGATTCGTGTTTTTCACGCCATCCCAGACATTTCCCATCAGGAAATCTTCATTTCCGACAAACTGATGGCACGGATACAGATCTCCCCACGGTGTGACCGCAAGGTATTCCGTTCCGGAACCACATCCGGACAGACGCTTGTACACACATGGTCCCCCTTCCAGATCAATCATGAAATGAAAGAAATTGAAAGAATTTCCTTCCCTGTTACGGCGGACCATCTCGGCTGCCAGTTTATCATATTCTTCAAAGAGAACCGGAAGATCCTCCTCCTGCAGTGCATATTCATCTGTCGGCTGTGCCACAACCGGCTCAACGGAGATCTGCTTGAATCCCAGATCTGCCAGATGCAGAACATCCTTGGAAAAATCGGTATTGAAGTGTGTATAGGTACCGCGGACATAATAACGCTCCTGATTCCGGCTTTCTGCAAGTTTCTGGAACTTCGGAACGATCAGGTCATAGCTTCCCGCCCCCTTCCGGAACGGACGCATACGGTCATTCACTTCTTTTCTTCCATCAATACTTAAAACGACATTGTCCATTTCCTTATTTGCAAATTCCATGATATCGTCGTTTAACAACACCCCATTCGTTGTCAGCGTAAAACGGAAATGCTTGTCATGCAGCTTTTCCTGTTCCCGTCCATAGGCAACCAACTGTTTTACCACATCAAAATTCATGAGTGGCTCTCCTCCGAAGAAATCCACTTCAAGATTTTTCCGGTTTCCGGAGTTTGCAATCAGGAAATCAAGTGCCTGTTTTCCTGTCTCATAAGACATCAGGGCTCTTCTTCCATGATATTCGCCCTCTTCCGCAAAGCAATAGCGGCATGCCAGATTACAGTCATGTGCAATATGTAGACACAATGCCTTTACTACCGTCGGGCGCTTCTTAAAATCAAAAATCTTCTGTTCGTAAGCATCTTCCGTAAACAGGTCTCCCTGCTCCTTTAACTGCTCTGTTTCTTCGATTGCTTCTGCAATCTCCTGTTCCGGATACCGGGATTGTAACTGGGCAATGATCTCTTCCCTGGAGTGATCTTCAAATAATGCGATCACGTCATAAGTCACATCATCCACCACATGAATGGCACCGGAGTTTACGTCTAATACAATATCATAGCCATTGTTCTTAAACTGATGAACCACTATAATATTTCCTCTCTTTCCTAAACATAATAAAACCGCGCGCTACGCACGCGGCTTTATTATGCCTTATTTTTCTTACCTTAGCGTTCGGGCTGTGTAAGTAATCACTCCGTGATTACTTGCACTTCTCGCAGGTCTGGTTTCCTACTGTACAGGATGTCTTACATGCAGACTGGCATGATGTCTGGCACTCGCCACATCCACCTGTCTTGATTGTGTTCTGTAACTTTCTTGTATTTAATGTCTTTACATGCTTCATGAGAATCTCTCCTTTGTCTGTTTTTTCGGATTTCCCGTCTATCTGTATTATTATAGCACAGTGGTCACCATAAGGAAAGTCTTTTTTTACAGTCACACGGCCCTTACTTCTTTTTCCACCGCACGCTTCCCAGTAGTGCCGCTGCCGTACACAAAATCAAAATCGTCAGGTTTTCTCCCTCCAGCGCAATCCAGTGCTGTTCCCGTATGCAGGAACAGACATACAGAATCCCGTAAAAAAAGCCTCCCAGCATAACTGCGCAAAAAGGTATGGCACCACATTTACATGCGCGCAGGATTTTTCCACCGATGAGACCGGAAAGCGCATACCATGCCGTAATTCCCACCCGGATCAGTTCCACTGACAATCTCATGGAATAGGAAATCCCGCACCATAACAGAAAAAGCGCCGCGGAGAGCAGACATGTGCCTATAAAGCAGCCTGCAAACTTTGCGACGTTTCTTCCTGTTTTATTATTTATTTGTTCCTGCCCATTCTCCACACATACTTCTCCGGAAATTGTCCTCCTTAGAGTTTATGGGAAATACGGCTCTTTTATTCCATTTTACAGTTCGCAGTTATTTACGGTTCTAGGGAACGGAATGACATCGCGGATATTTGCCATACCTGTCAGATACATCACGCAGCGCTCAAATCCAAGTCCAAATCCTGCATGTCTGGCAGATCCGTATTTACGCAGATCCAGATAAAACTTATAGTCTTCCTCTTTGAGTCCCAGTTCCTGAATACGTGCCAGAAGCTTGTCATAGTCATCCTCTCTCTGGCTTCCACCGATGATCTCCCCGATGCCCGGAACCAGACAGTCCACTGCTGCAACTGTTTTTTGATCTTCATTGAGTTTCATGTAAAATGCCTTGATCTCCTTTGGATAATCAGTGACAAATACCGGTCTCTTATAAATCTGCTCCGTCAGATAGCGCTCATGCTCTGTCTGCAGATCACAGCCCCAGGATACCTTATAGTCAAACTTGTCATTGTGTTTTGACAAAATCTTGATGGCCTCCGTATAAGTTACCCGTGCAAAATCATTGTTTACTACGTTTTCCAGACGATCCAGCAGACCTTTGTCCACAAAATTATTGAAAAATGCCATTTCTTCTGGTGCATGTTCAATCACATAATTAATCACATACTTTAACATGCTTTCCGCAAGCATCATATCATCTTCAAGATCCGCAAATGCGATCTCCGGCTCAATCATCCAGAACTCAGCCGCATGTCTGGTTGTGTTTGAATTTTCCGCACGGAAGGTCGGTCCAAACGTATAAATATTTTTAAAGGCCATCGCATAGGTTTCTCCGTTTAACTGACCGGATACAGTCAGATTGGTAGGTTTTCCAAAGAAATCCTTAGTATAATCCACGGTTCCATCCTGTTTTTTCGGCACATCTTTTAAATCAAGCGTTGTTACCTGGAACATTTCCCCGGCACCCTCGCAGTCACTTCCTGTGATGAGCGGAGTATGCACATAAACGAAATCGCGCTCCTGGAAAAACTTGTGAATCGCATATGCACACAGGGAACGTACACGGAACACGGCCTCAAACGTATTGGTTCTCGGACGCAGATGTGAAATGGTACGCAGATATTCAAACGTGTGACGCTTCTTCTGCAACGGATAATCCGGTGTGGAAGCCCCTTCCACGGTTACCTCTGCTGCCTGGATCTCAAACGGCTGTTTTGCTTCCGGCGTAGGCACCAGCTGTCCTTTTACAATGACTGCTGCTCCGACATTAATCTTGCAGACTTCCTCATAATTCTCCAGACCATCTCCATATACAACCTGAATCGGCTCAAAAAAGGTACCATCATTCACTACAATGAATCCAAAATTTTTGGAATTACGGTTACTTCTTACCCATCCGCCGATCGTTACCTGCTGATTTTCATATCTGATCGTTATTTTTGAAATCTCTCTGACATTTATCATAATTCCATACTGTTCCTCCGTTAAAAATCTAATCTATCCCTTAGTTGTTTTTATTGAACCCTTTAGTTTTCCGATGACTCTGTCGTCTGTGTATCCGGTTCTACGGTAATATTGGCTTTCTCCACAACATACGAAATCGCCTGATTGACCACATACAGCTGACGAAGTGTTTTCTCTCCATCCTCTTTATTTCCAACGCCATAATATTTATATACCGCATTTTCATCTGCCATCTGGCTGTTGCTCGAACTTACCAGATAATCTACAAATGACTTAAAATCATCATCACTGATTGTAATATTTTCTTTTTCCGCAATCCGTCCAAAGATAAATTCAGTTTTGATCTGCTTGGTCATCAGTTCTTTCCACTGTTTTTTCATATCATCCACGGTGGTACTGTTGTTCTTGGCATACTGTTCCAGAGTCTGTGTATCATTGCAGTTGTCTGCTTCAAATTCATACTGGTATTCCTGCAGGCGCGCATCCAGATACTCATCCGGAATTGTCACTTTACATTTATCCAGCAGTTCATCTTCAACTGCGCTGATACTTGCCTGAGACTTGGAATTTGCGGCCTGCTTTTCGAGTACCTGCCGTACATATGCAACCAGATCCTTTTTCGTGGTGATCTTCTGCTCGGTAAATGCATCTGCTACCATGTCATCGGTCAGCGTGTCCATGGTAACCGGCTTATAAATTCCCTTGATTTTGAATTTAAACGTTGTTTTCTTTCCCGCCAGATCGGAAGACTGGTAATTCTCCGGGAATGTCACATCCGAACTTACTTCATCCCCGACTTTTGCGCCGACAAGCCCATCACTGAATCCATCAATGTAATTTGTCTTCTGTGTGGCATCACAGTTGTTCGCCACATCAATCATTGTGTCTGTCGCAGAACCGCCATCAAACGCATCCCCGTCAAGATATCCGGTATAATCCACCTTGACATAATCATCCTTTTGAACGGTATCACGGTCCTTTACCTCAACTCCGGTGATTCCGTAATATGAAAGCAGTGACATCAGATTCTGCTCCACCTGATCATCTGTCACATCATAATTTCCGGTGATGGTGACATCTATCCCTTTATAATCTGCAAGTTTCGTCACAAGTTTTGACAAATCCAGCTTCATCTGTGCGCTGTGCGGTCCGTCAAATACTTCACTTGCCGTCTCCTGTGTTCCCTGCTGGGTACTTGCCTTTTTATCACTGTCTGTACCACATGCCCCCATGGATAATACCATCGTCATGCACAAAAAAAGTATAACCACTCTTTTCTTCATAATGTCCCAAATCCTTCTTTCTTTCCTTTTACAACTAATTAAACATACCATAAATCCATAGAAAATACAAACAGTAAACGTTGATTTTTACAGAAATCTTTGCTACAATAAATTTTAGTATATAGAGGAGGAAATCCACGATGAAACCAATAGGAATCGTATTATTAGTGATTGCCATTATTCTGGTAGCCGCTATGATTGTCCTGTACTTTCTCGGAAAGAAAGCACAGAAGAAAAAGGAAGAACAGGATGAGCAGATGAAAGCCGCTGCGCAGACAGTGACAATGCTGATCATCGACAAAAAACGAATGAAAATGAAAGATGCCGGCCTTCCTTCACAGGTAATGGAGCAGGCAAACAAACTCATGCAGCGCGCCAAACTTCCAATCGTAAAAGCCAAAGTCGGACCAAGAGTCATGACACTGATCGCAGACGAGCAGATCTACGATGACATTCCGGTCAAGAAAGAAGTCAAGGCAACCGTCAGTGGTCTTTATATCACAGGCGTACGCGGACTCCGTGGACCGCTGGAAAAACCGGTCAAAAAGAAAAAAGGATTCCGTGCAAAGCTTCAGGAAAAGTACAATGAAGCCAATGCCCAGCTGAAAGAATCCAAATCCGGTTCCAGCAGGAAAAAGAAATAATGTGTTTACAGGAAAAACAGGAAAAGGCCTATCTTCCCCATCGGGAAGATAAGCCTTTTCTTTTCATGCAGATTCTATAACGTTGTTCCACAAATCATGATTCTTCCATCTGAAACAGCTGCACATTCTTTTCCAGAACCTCTGCAATATTTTTAAGGTTCTCTGCATTCTGGCTGATATCATTGATAACCGAACCAATTTCCATCATGGAAGCCGAAGTCTCCTGTGTGCTTGCCGCATTTTCCTCTGCGATTGCCGACAGGCTCTGTACCGTATCTACAATCTTATTTCTTGCATCCTCAATCTTTTGTGTCTGTTCTTCTATGGATACCATTCCATGGATGGACAAATTGACACCTTCATGCATTTGTTCAAAAACTTCTGCCGTCTTTTTCACTTTTTCGTTCTGCTCCTGCATGATTTCCTTCACATCTTCCATCGTATGTACTGCAGTTTCGGAATCTTTCAGCAGTTCACGGATAATATCCTCAATCCGCTTGGCAGATTCGTTGGACTGTTCTGCCAGCTTCTGGATCTGTGCTGCCACCACCGCAAAACCTTTTCCTGCCTCTCCTGCCCTGGCAGCCTCAATGGAAGCATTGAGTGACAGCAGATTGGTTTCATCTGCAATGGAAGCAATCAGCGATGTTGCATCCTTGATCTTTAAGGCAGAATCATTCGTTGTATTGGTCTGTTCATAAATCACATTGATGGACTCGGTTGCCCTCTCATTGATTTCTCCCAGTTCTTCCAGTGCCTTTTTGGCTATCTGTCCGGACGCATTCATCACATCTGCCGTCTCGTTCATGGATTTTACCTGGTTTGTAGAATCCTCAATCATCGTACCCATGGAAATAATGGACTCGGTTGCCCCCTGAGTCTCCTGTGCCTGACTGGTTGCACTGGTTGCGATCTCATTTACTGCGGTCTCCACATTATTTACGTTTCCTGCCGTCTTTACCGCGTTATTGTTTAACGTTTCCGATGCCTCAAACAGCTGTCCACCCTGCTGTCGTATCTTCTGTACAATTTCCGTCAGAGCCTCTTTCATCCGAAGCACGGCATTTGCAATGCTTCCGACTTCCCCACGATGTGCGGCACATTGTTCCAGTACCTGATCGTTTCGCAGATCCAGCTGTGCAATCCGGTTCACGGAATCTGTAATCTTTAATAACGGACGTGTAATCCGTGTTGCAAAAACAAACGCTGCCAAAGCCCCGATCAACAGCAACACACCGGAAATCAGGATTCCCCTTTGCTCCAGCATTAATGCCGGTGCAAGAAGATCTGCATCATCCGCTGTGACTACCAGGATAAACTGTTTTTTGCTGGTATAACATGCGGAAAATTTTTTCTCCCCCTGAAATACATACTGCACAGTCTCCGGTTTTGGGATACTTCCCCCCCTGTATCTCGTTGAGAATCTTTTTGACAGCCTCGTTTTCTACCGGCTGTCCGATTTTCTCAGCGGTAGGATGATACAGCATCGTTCCGTCAAATCCGACCAGATAGGCATAAGCTGTCTTGGCTCCTGCGACATCTAGCTGCTGTAAAATGTCCTGTGCAGCTTCCGGGTTATCTAAAAAATCAGCATTTACCTGCATGGCGCTTTCCACCTCCCGTCCATACGAAATGGAAAGATCCAGCAGATAGTTGGAATAGATACTGCGGATATTGCTTTTTACCCCCAGGCATAATCATGAGTGTATACAATATTACAATCACTGCCGCCACAAGAATCACTACCGCAATAAACTGCGTTTTCATAGAATGCCAGAAAGAAATTTTCTGCTGCCTGTGTTCCGTATTCACAATGATTCCTCCTCTGTTATCATTTTTTGTATTTTACCACAAATCGGCATTTTTCACAATATTCCACAGCTTTTTCGTATATTTTCGTTTATTTTTTCTGTTTTAATTACCATTATCTGTTTATTTGACAAGTTTAAATTCCGGGTTCTGTTTCGGATTTGCCAGAATCCGGATATGGCAGTCTGCCAGATGCTCATTGTTTATCTCCAGTGCATATTCAACCTCAACCGTAATCTCATTTTCTTTCTCCCGCACATCCACACGGTAGGCATCAATTCCCACCAGCAGGCTGCCGTATGGGGTATTATAATATGTAATATTTTTTTGTTTTTTCAAAAATCATATGAACGTTGACGGCTCCCTTTTTCGTCAGTTCCATATAATTATCACGCACTTTAATCATGTTCCTGGTCGATTCTTTCTGACCTTCCATGACCTCCTCGTACATAAAAAAGTGCCTGCCATTCCGAAAATAATAATCTCCCGGGGAGATCACTTCTATCGTGTCATTCTGTTCGTTTTCCCCGATCTGCAATCCCTTGATGGACAATAATACGTCTTTTGTCATAGCCAGTTCCTTCTTTTCCTTGATATCTTAACGCACATTGGTGCGCCCCATTATCATAACGAGTTTAGCGAAAATAATCAAGGAATTTCCACCGGATCTGCATTTTTCCCGAATCAAACACATCTGCATATTCTTCCTGCGTCAAAACTTCACGCAGCTCCTCGCCGGAAGATTCATCCACAACCTCATATACTGATCCCTGAAAACACATGTTCGGATACAGCACACACCACCAGTTATGTCCTTCTCCTTTTCCCAGTGTAATCTGCAATGCACGGTATTTACCTGCCGGAAACGTATAATCCCCATACGTTTTCACAGGGAAATCCACATTGGCAAGCCTTGCGCTGGCACCGTATGTATAGCCGCTTTTGCGCAGCGTTTTTTCCGCTGTTTCTATAATTTCGTCCATATGGTCCTGCACAATTTTTTCGGTTTGCGCCCGGTCTGTTACCTTTTTTAGTTTTTGCCCAAGCATATGCCCCACCGCATCCCGGACCTTTAGTTTCACATTCTGGTCGTCCTTGGCATCACTGTTTGCCAGTACATGAAACCGCAGTATTTTTTCTGCAATTGCCGGCTGCAGTGGGTCCACCCTTTCCTTTTCTGTTGCGTGCGCAGTTCCCGCAGCAAGAACCGTTAACATACATAAAATGATAAACATGATTTTTTTCTTTTTCATTTTCCCACACTCTCTTTCCTCTGATAGTAAGAGCATTTCCATTATTTTTCCTGTTTATACAAAAACCTGTCATCCGGTACCCGGTACATGGTTTTCCAGAAGATGATATGGTCTTCTGTTTCCAGATATGGCAGCATAATCTGCAGGATATGGTTTTCCTTCTCGTCCAGCAGCCTGCCAAGCTTAAACAGTTTTCCTGATCCCGCTGATTCCTGATTCTGCAGATACTGTTCCAGATAACTTCCCAGATCCTGTGGCAGATCTTCTTCTGTCTCAAACAATGCCAATGGGTCTTCCGCCACACATACATAGATGTTTCTTGGGAAAAGTCCGGTTTGTTTCAGATAAGAAAGAACATCCGCATACCGTCCGGTATCCTCCATCAGATTTTCCCCGAAGACAAGCACTTTCATATGATTGCAGTCTGCCAGTTTTTCCAGCCGGCTATCATAGGTCTGCACACAGCTTTCCATCGTCTTTCCCGTGACAGGCGCGATATTCACACGCGCCTCTTCCAGATCCGTATTATCCTTCTGGCTCAGCTTGGGAAATCCATAACCAAAAGAAATCTGTCCATCCTTTTCGTCCACAACCGCCATCATTGGAAAACAGCGGTCTTCGAGTTCTGTGGCACTGCATCCGCAAAGCAGCTGCTGCACAGACAATACCAGTGCAACATATTTTTTATTTTACCCTTCATGCCGTTTTTCCCCTTTCCCCACAAAAGTACAAACAATGGCAAGAACAAAAACAACGGGATTCCGATATACAGCAGATAATCCCGGAACCATTCCCCATGGCTGCTTTGGTGGAGCATTTCTGCCACCCCCGAAAACGGCAGCCATCACCCCACAGAGATACCATTTTTTATGCGTATCTTTTTTCCGCAGTTTCTGTACCAGTTCCTGTGCATAAAACAAAAACACAGTCACAAGTGCAAACAGTGTAAAAAACCAGATGGCGATCATAAAGCATCCAGCCGCTTCAAAAAACTTCCCCTCAGATGGATACTGCTCATCAGCGTAATTGCCGGATATTTCATAGTCGTCAGGGAACGGCTTCCAAAACTGCCCAGCAGGATCACATACAAAACTGCAAGAACACCTATGGCAAACCACATTGCCGCATGCACGGCATGCACCAGCTTCCCCCATTTTGCTTTCTGCACATAGGAGGGAAAAAATGCAAGCAGAAACAATGGCATCAGACAAAAAAAGACTGCCAGACTTCCTTTCATCACCGACCCGGTATCTGCCTGAAAAAAGCCATACAGATATTCCATCTCCAGATCCCCCGCCGCAATCAAAAGCATTCCTGCAAGAAGTACAAACAAAACGACAAACAAAATCTCATACACCCGTGCACGGCTTTCAATCCCGCCACACACGGCATATCCTGCCATCAGCAATACCAGAATCAGAATCAGGGGAAACGACTCCCCTGCAATCAGCCCCTTTTGTATCACGTCCGAAAAGATATATGCCCCGTATCCTGCCATACCGGTAAAATAGACCAGCAGTAACACCAGAAAAATTTTTTTCATCCATGCCGGCAGAATCCGCTCCATATAAGTGACCAGATCCGTTTCCATCTTTTTTAAAACATATGCAAGATACCACAGATACAGGCTTCCCATAATGCCGCCCAGCACAATGGATGCCAGACCGTCATTTCCCGCAAATGCTGCCAGCTGTGAGGGCAGAATCAGCGTACTTTCCCCTACAAAATCGAACACAAACAGCCGGAACACCTGCCGCGTTGATATCCGGTTATTATTTGAAAACATATCGTTCCTCCGTTACTGTTTACTCAGCCTATTTTTTCCGCAGACGTATCCGCTCCCCGCGTTTTGCATAAATGGGTCTTCGCACCATTTTTTTCAGTGGTGCACGCCAGATACTGTCGCGTTCATCATGATAATCATTGACATCTGCCCCCACAAACGGCATGAGATACGGAATCCCAAAGCTTTCCAGCCGCGACAGATGGATGAACACCGTAAGCAGTGCAATCAAAAATCCGAAAAATCCAAGCCATGCGGACAGGACAATCACATAAAATTTCAATATCCGGAATGAAAAAGCAAATTCTTCATTCGGAATGGAAAAGGAACAAAGCGCGGTAAACGCAACCACAATCACCACAATCGGACTGACAAGGTTGGCATCCACAGCTGCCTGCCCGATAATCAGACCTCCGACAATTCCGATCGTATTTCCCATTGCCCCAGGCAGCCGGACTCCCGCCTCCCGCAACAGTTCAAAAGAAATCTCCATGAGAATGACCTCCAGTGCCGCCGGAAAAGGCACACCGATCCGTGCCTCCCAGAAGGATAACAAAAGCGGTGTCGGCAGAATCTGTGTGTGAAAATTTGTCACCGCCAGATACAGTCCGGGGAGTGTCATGGCAAAAAAAGCTGCCATGTAACGCAAAATCCGTGCAAACGTTGCCACACCAAAGCGATTATAATAGTCATCACTCGTCTTCAGAAAAGAATTCAGGTCTGTCGGCAAAATGAGAGCGACCGGAGAATTGTCGCATAACAATACGATCCTTCCCTCCAGCACCGCAAGTGCTGCCCGGTCCG
>ENA-OQAY01000292-OQAY01000292.1-human-gut-metagenome-genome-assembly--contig:-NODE-292-length-14526-cov-0.714425_pt1 | contig 14526 bp, 17 predicted proteins | sample MGYA00242740_ERZ504537 | MGnify/ENA primary metagenome ERZ504537 (study PRJEB26092, sample SAMD00036272) | human gut metagenome | host: Homo sapiens | study: EMG produced TPA metagenomics assembly of... | reverse complement strand
TTCCTGTGTTTTTCAGGGAGTGATTCCATATGGTGCACAGATGCTGGTTGCGATCTCAGCAGTGAATGAACTGGGTGGTGAGATTTCTGCATTTCAGATCATGCCGAAATTATTTTATCCCATGTTATTGCTGTTCAGTTCTCTGATCACAATTATGAGAGGCTCAGACCGTACAGGAGCTTAAAAGATTCCCCCTGCCGGAAGCTATATTTTTTTCAATTTCTTTCAAAAAATACTTGACCTTCCTCCTTGTGGAAGCAGTATAAAGGAAGCACAGACAGGGCAGTAGAGTAGCGGATCAGCTATATCTGCTGTCAGGAAAGCAAGAGGTAGCAGTATGAAGATCAAACAGGTGGAAGAGCTGGTAGGCATCACCAGAAAGAATATCCGTTTTTATGAAGAACAGGGTCTCCTGAATGTGGAGCGCGCAGAGAACGGATACCGGGAATATCATAGGGCAGACATTGCCAGGCTTCAGGAAATCAAATTATTCCGGAAGATGGATATTTCAATAGAAGAGATGAGAGCTCTTTTTGAAAAGAGGAAAAGCCTGCAGTTCTGTCTGGAACAGCACCTGGGAGAACTGGAACGCCGCAGGGAGGGCCTTGTGAAAATGCAGGAAATGTGTGAGCGCCTGATCGCAGAGCATCAGTCCCTGGATACCTTGAATGCCGAGAACTGTCTGGAAGAAATCGAGCAGATGGAGAAAGAGGGTGCAAGGTTTATGGATATAAAGAAAACAGATATCCGTAAGAAAAGAAGGACAGGAGCGATCATTGGAGCAGTAGTCATGATTTTGCTTATGGGATTTACCATAGGGCTTATGCTGTGGGCAAATACACAAGATCCCATACCGACCGGACTGCTGATATTTCTGATCGCCATACCGGTTGTGATCATCGGAGGAATTCTGGCAGCACTTGCAGGACGCATGAAAGAGATTGAAGGAGGAGAAGAGGATGAAGCTTCTAAGTATTGAATACATTCCGGGTGTAGAGTTTGAGGCACTGGGAATTGTAAAGGGAACAGTTGTACAGACAAAAAATGTAGGAAAAGATTTCATGGCAGGGATGAAGACTCTGGTAGGCGGAGAGATCACAGGTTATACGGAAATGCTCAATGAGGCAAGACAGATTGCCACCAAGCGTATGGTGGATGAAGCCAAAGAGATGAATGCGGATGCTGTGATCGGTGTGAAATATGGCTCCTCCCAGGTAATGTCAGGGGCAGCAGAAGTGATCGCATATGGAACTGCTGTGAAATATAAACAGGATTAAAAATTAAGAACAAGAGCAGAGAACGCAAAAAGAGATCTTAAGTAAAGCAGAAAATCCGTAATGAAGGCTGGGAAAGGAAATTCAATATATGAAGATTGAAGGAAATCAGAAGGAATTAGACGCAATGGCTGAGTTTCATAAAGGAAACCGTGCAGAGGGTTTGCGTCTGCAGGAGGAATTCGCGGCAGAATTTCGTGAAGAATACAAGGAGAAGGATCACTGTTCCTGCCAGAAGGCCTGTCGTTATCACGGAAACTGCAAGGAATGTGTGGCAATCCACAGAGCACACCAGGAACATGTTCCGAACTGTATGCGGCCTCTGCTCAATAAGAAGCTGAAACTGTTATCAGAGCTGACAGAACATACGCTGGCAAATGAGATAGAGGCACCGCATGAGATCCTGAGAAAGCCATCAAAAAGCTGAAAAATTTAGAAAATACACTGGAAATAAAACGATGAAAGGCATAAAAGAGATATTAATATGAGCGATAATAAGAATGTAAATCAGGATAAAGGTCTTCAGGGAAATGAAAAAAATAGAGCAGGCGATCGCTGCTCTGCAGCAGGAAGCCACTCAGGAAATGCTGGCACATACACTGACTGTAATCCGTAGACGAATGAGAGAAAACGGCCAGTTTATCCTTTCAGTAGAACCGCCCACAGGAGACAACCAGCTCCGGATCGGCACAGTGAAAACCGGAGATGGAAAAGTCTGGTGGGCAGCATTTACCGGCTTTGAGGAAGAACTGAAAGGCGGCGGAAGCGTACAATCCACTTTTCTGACAGACATAGATCAGCTTTTCAATTCAGCATTACAGGTAAATGAGATTGAGGGAATACATCCTTAACCCATGGAATCGCACGATCATGTTGGATAAGAACCTGATTAATATTATTCTGGGAAATATGTAGTTCCCATTTTGTTTAATTCAGGCAATATGGTAATCAGCATGGTAATAAAACACAGAGAACCACCGATCACATTGGATACCGGTTCAGCCATAAACACGCCATCTGTGCCCATATGTAATCCATAGGGAAGGAAATAAGTTAGCGGAACCACAATAAATACTTTACGAAGCAGGGAGAAAAAAAATCGCCTGCTTTTTTTTATTTAATGATTTAAATACAGTCTGACCAATATACTGCAGATCCATAAAAATAAAGGCTGCAAAGTAAAGCTTCAGCGCAGGAACGGCATCCTTCAATAACAATTTATCTGAACTGAAGATTCCAATCAGAAATTCAGGGGCAATGAGAATGACGCTCCACATGATACCTGTATAGATCAGAACCATAATGATCAGAACAACCCCTGCTTTCTTTACCCTGTCAGGACGTCTGGCTCCGTAATTGTAGCTGAGAACAGGAGAGGTTCCCTCATTGATCGCATGGATAGGCGTCTCCACCATCTGGCGAACACTGGATATAATAGTCATGACAGAGATATAAATATCACCGCCTGTCACGGAAAGAACATTATTGCAGCAGATACTTACCAGGCGTTAGTCAGCTGCATGATAAATCCAGCAGACCCCAGACTGATGATATCCCTGGCATGCCTGGTGCACTCAGAAATCTCATTTATATGAATCCATCTTACCTTCAATTCTGATTTTCCATGAAGAAAATAAAATACAAGCAAGGCAGAGAGAATCTGAGAGATGACAGTAGCAATCGCTGCACCCTTAATCCCCATATCCAGAACAAAAATAAAAATCGGATCAAGAATAATATTTGCCACTGCACCGACTGTTACTGACAGCATACCGATAATGGCATATCCCTGTGCATTGATAAAAGGATTCATTCCTGTTGCTATCATGGAAGGGAGAGTACCCAGAAGGTAAATCATCAGATAGGGATACGCATAAACCAGAGCATCATCTGAAGCACCAAACAGAGTCAGTAAGGGGCGGGCAAAAAGAAATCCGATCAGCATCAGCACAGCAGCACTTCCACATAACATGGTGAAAGCAGTATTCATGATCATGTCAGCAGTCCTGGAATCTCCTTTTCCGCGGTTGATAGAGAAAATTGGTGCACCTCCGGAACCAAAGAGATTACTGAAAGCAGTAATGATCATGATGATCGGAAAGCATAAGCCCACAGCGCCAAGTGCAGTTGTTCCTATATCATGGATCCTGGCGATATAGATACGGTCCACAATGTTGTATAAAAGATTCAATATCTGCGCTACCAGCATGGGAAGTGCAGCGCTTAATATATTGTTGGTCACAGTTCCGTTTTCAAAATCAATTCGTTTCATTATAAATTTTCCTATGTATTCTTAGAAATCAGTAGATTTCCTATGCAAATCGCTATTTTTATGCTTATTGTTTATCGAGTTCTAAGTTTAAAAGTTTTATCGTGCATATAAGTATATCATAAAGTAAACAGAAATTCACTCTGATACAGTGGTGCTGGAACAAAATATTCTCTGAAATTGTCATAAGTCATGATACAGAGAATAAAAAAGCATTTTTTATCCATACTATTTTCATGTAACAAAATACAGTATTTCTTAAAAAAGGAGACAACAGACTATGATTTTAAAAGAAAAGGAACGTTCAGTAATTGAAGATCTTCAGACACAAGAGAAAAGCTGTGTGGAAAAGTATGGAAAATACGCAGAACAGGCCAGGGACCCGGAGCTTAAAAATCTTTTCCGGAATATCCAGCAGGAAGAACAGAAGCATTATGAGTCTTTGTCAATGATTCTTTCCGGAAGTGTGCCTGAATGTAACTGTAATGACAGATCAGGCAGAGATTATCAGCCAAAAGCGGTCTATACAGCTATGAGTTCACCGGAAGACAAAGAGCACGATGCGTTTCTTGCAACAGACTGTATTGGTACAGAGAAGCTGGTGTCAGGAACATACAATGATGATGTATTTGCCTTTGGCGATAGTGGTGTACGCAAGCTGTTGGCTGATATACAGATTGAGGAGCAGAATCATGCGGAGATGCTGTATAAGTATAAAACAGTGAATGGAATGGCATAAGAAGTCTTAAGGCATTGAGCAGAGTAGCATATTGGGAAAATTCTATACCAGGACTGCTATAATTACCTGACAAGAGACAATTGGTTTTGACTGTCTCTTGCCAGGTACATCTTATTTTACAAAAAATATGATGGTATAAATGTTGGGATATTTTATGAAAAATTTTGTAAAATTTGTCATGATAAAAGCCATAAGATAATTGCTAGAGCGTGTTTGAAAATCATTCCCATAATCTGCACGCCCCACTTTGCGATATATTTTGCCCAAATTTGTTTTCCGTAGCTCGCTACGACGCCCTTATTCGAACAAAATCTCCTACAAATTGTGATGCACATCTTGCAGAAAGCATTTTTCAAACACATTCTAGGAATTCCGATTAGTTACGTAAGGTGTAATAGTGAATTTTGGCAGGAATGAATAAGAATTTTTTATAAATACTTGAATGAATATAGTAAATATAATACACTACTCATTAGTAGTATATTATTTATATTTGTTGGAGTATTTGTATTGGATTTTTTGGGTCTGATAATATTAAAAATAATTTATTTGCAGAAGGTATATCTCTAGATGATGATTTTCAGGTATCTTCTAAGTGAAGTCATGAAATCCTAAATATTTGGAATTTGCTGATTCATTACTTGAATCGTTGTTTCTTAATGTTTGACAAGTTCTAAGTTTAAATATCTCATCGTGTACGCTCGAACAAATTTTAAACTTGGGAATTTAATATCATAATATGAAAGTGTGGAAAAAATGGCAGGGATTAAAGATGTTGCAAAAATGGCAGGAGTAGGTGTGGGAACAGTTTCAAGAATGCTTAATGACAGTGGATATGTTTCTCTGGATACGAGGGCCAAAATAGAAGCTGCTATGAAGGAATTGAATTATACACCGAATGAACTTGCCAGAAATCTGTATTATAAAAAAAGTGGTATAATTGCGGTACTTGTACCGAATGTATCCAATCCTTTTTTTGCCGAGTTTGTTGATTGTGTAGAAGGGGAACTGCGCAAAGCCGGCTTCAAAATTATGTTATGTAACACATTGAAAGATGTAAAGGCTGAAGCTGAATATCTGGATTTGCTGAACAGACATATTGTAGATGGGATAATTGCGGGAATGTCCTCTTTGGATGAAAGTGAGTATTCTAAAATTCATAAGCCGATTGTTGCGCTTGACAGATATCTGGGAGAAGAAATTCCGGTAGTAGCTGTGGACCATAAAATGGGTGGACGCCTGGCAGCAGAAGTGTTGCTGCGTAATGGCTGCAAAAGAATACTTCATTTCAGAAGTACAGCAGAAAAAGAGTCTTTATATCATGATCGTCATGCAGAATTTCAAAAAATTATGGATGAGCAGGGAATAGAAACCTATTGTTATGATCTGGACTGGCGGCGTTTGGATATTCAGTATTATCATCAGGTTGCAGAAGAAGTTATGGAAAAAAATCTGAAATTTGATGGTGTGTTTGGTGTAGACCGACTGGCTATTGAATGCATGAATGGATTGCTCAGGCAACACAAAAAAATCCCGGAAGAGGTAAAAATAGTTTCTTATGATGGAACGTATATTACAGAATTGGTAGAACCGCAAATAAGTACAATTGTTCAGCCCATTGACAGAATGGCAGAGGAATCTGTAAAAAGCCTTTGTGAGCTAATTAATGGAAAAAAAGTGAAAAATAAAAAAAGTATTTTAATACCTGAATTCCGTAAAGGCGGAACAACAGTATAAACAGACGTCATACATGTATTGTGCATTTGTTACAAAAAAAGAATAAAAACAAAGATAAGTACAAAACATTTAGGCATAATTTATGAAAAAATAAAAAGATCATAATTGGATTGACAAAAACTACAAAAAGGTTATAATGAAATTAACAAGACGAAGAAAACAAAGGTGTTTTAAACAATGTGGAACGCGTTCCATATTGTAAAACAAAATTTGTTTTCACAATGTTAACCCGTAAAATTAGATTACTCCGGAGAATATCTAAAGCGGTTGAAGCAGTATGTAAATGGAACGGCATGATATTTAATATCATGGAATTTAGAATCTTTAAGAATAGGAGATTAAAAATGAGAAAAAAGATTGTTAATTCATTAATTACAGCAACTGTGATTGGAAGTATGCTTACAGGAATGGCAGTTCCCTGTTTTGCAGGTGGGAAAAAAGACGATGGAAGCAGTATTACAGTTCTTGTAGAAAGTGGTTCACCTGCAGAAGCACTTGCCAATAATACAGCAGCTGATTTTGAGAAAGAAACAGGCTGTAAGGTTGTTGTTGATGCTGTTGCCTATACTGGTATGTATGATAAGCTTTCTACCGAAATTAAAGCAGGACAGGCTGCTCATGATGTTTCATGCATGGATTTTGTATGGCTGGCAGCTTTTGCTGATGCAATCGAACCAATTACAGATGCAGATACCAGTGATTTCCTTCCAACGCTGGAAGAAAGCGGAACAGTAGATGGTAATCTTCTGGGATATCCGATGTGGGTAAACGCTAAGATCCTTATTTACAGAAAAGATCTGATTCCGGAAGATAAAGTGCCAAAGACCTGGGATGAATATAAAGCACTGGCAAAAGAAATGAAAACAGACGATATGTACGGAACAACAGTTTTTGGAAGTGGTTCTGACGCAGTTTGTTCCTTCCTTGATTTTGCCTGCCAGGCCGGTGCAGATGGATTAGTATATGACAAGGATGGAAATGTAAATATTACAGATCAGCCATATGTGGATGCGCTTGATTTTATGGTTGAAATGGCAAATGAAGATTGTACGCCATCAGATTCTCTGGCTACTGCTTCTACAGAGTCTCAGGAACTTTTCAATAATGGTAAAGTTGCAATGCAGTTGAACTGGAGCCATCAGTATCCTGCAGCTGTTGAGGCACTTGGAGCAGATAAGGTGGGATGTGCACCAATGATTGCCGGCAGTGCAGGAGCAGGAGCAACCACAGGTCCATGGTATGAATGTGTAATGAAAAATTCTGAGAATAAAGACATGGCACTGAAATATGTAGAATATATGTACGATCATAATGCAGATTATATGAACGGAACCCTTAAAATTGCCGGCAGAACTTCTGTTTATGAGGAAGCTGGAAAAGAGGCTGGTAATGAGCATACAACAGCAGTTCTTGACACATTGAATGAAAAACAGTCTCAGCCAAGACCTATGATTTCAACCTGGTCACAGGTAGAGCAGGTTCTTACAGGTGTTGTAGAATCCTGTCTTGGTGGAGCAGATGTGAAAGAAACCCTTGAATCTGCAAAAGAAGAGATTGAGGCAATTGGGAAGTAAAGTGACAAAGTAATAAAGAAAAAGCAGATTGCAGACATCTACCAAATAAAAAAAAATGTAATTAAATCAAGGGTGATTTTACCTGGACATCGAACACACTAACTATGAATTTACTAATCTATGATGTATGATGCAGGGAGTAAATCGCCCTTGATTTTTATAAGAAAGCGGGAAATATTATGAAATTGATATCAAAAAAAACACTATTGCTGTTTTTTCTTCCTGGCGCGATTTTCATGGGTGCCTTTTTGATTTATCCTATTTTTAAAATGGTATTTGACAGTTTCTTTAAGGTTGGAATTACAGGAGCCAGAACTTTTATTGGATTTGATAATTATATTAAAGCATTTACAGCTGGCGGTTTTTTGAAGCAGCTGAAAAATACATTGATTTATATTTTGATTGCGGTATCTGTGGAAACGGTTTTGGGATTTATTTTTGCATTATTATTTGAACTTGATTATAAGGGCAGTAAAATAGTACGTTCATTAATGATGACACCACTTATGATCGCACCGCTGGTTGCAGGTCTTATCTGGAAATTGATGATGAGTTCAAACTTTGGTATTGTCAATGAGTTTCTGACCAGAATAGGAATCTTGTCCAGTCCAAGTGATATTTTGTGGCTTGCAGATTCCAGATGGTCATTGATCGCCTGCTGTATTGCAGATATATGGCTGACTACACCGTTTATGATGCTGATGATTCTGGCTGGCCTCAGGGATTGGATACCAGCGTGGCAGAAGCTGCAAGAATGGATGGAGCAAGTAAGCTGCAGGAAATTTTTTACATAAAAATACCGGGAATTAAACCGGTTCTGTTGACAGCATTGTCAGTGAGAATTATAGATGCGGCAAAGACTTTTGACATTATCTGGGCAATGACAGAAGGTGGACCTAACAGTTCATCGGAGACAATCAGTATTATTATTTATAAGACACTTGTAAAGTATAATAATACAGGATATGCCAGTGCAATGGCTGTTATCTTTATCATAGTTCTTGTAGTGTTTACATTAGTATTTATGCAGAGTTTATGGAATCCAAAGAAAAAGTAAAAGCTGTCAAAGAAAAACAGTAATAAAAAGGATTCAATAAGGAGACCAAAATGAAGAAAGGTAATAGTATCAAACTAAAAATAGCAGTTATTATTTCTATAATTATTACGATATTCTGGCTGCTTCCGTATATTTATGTAATTTGTTGTTCGTTTAAACCTGGATCAGAGGTAATTGCTGTTCCGCCATCTTTTCTTCCAAAAAGCTTTTCGGTTGAAAATTTCACTCAATTATTTGTAAGAATGAATGCGAGTGGGTATCTGCTGAACAGTTTGATTACAGCAGTTTGCAGTACAATTATTGCAGTTATCTTGGGTTCACTGGCTGCATATGCTATTCAGAGATCTGGAGCGAAGCTGTCAGTAGGGCTGGTGGTATTGATTTTATGTCTGAAAATGATTCCTACATCCAGTATTGCAGTACCTATTTATGAGATTATTTGTAATATGGGATTGTATGATACCAGAATTGCATTGATTATTGTTTATGCGGCAGTAAACATGCCTTTTGTAATGTGGACAATGCTTAGTTTTTATGAGGGAGTACCGTCTACTTTGGATGAGGCTGCATATGTAGATGGCGCTTCCAGCTTCAGACATTCAGAAAGGTTATTTTGCCGATTTGTAAGCCGGGACTTGCAACTGCCTTTATATTTACATTGTTCCTGGCATGGAATGATTTTCTTATTTCTCTGTTGCTGACCAGTATGAATGCTAAAACATTTACAGTAGGTCTTGCCGGTTTCCTGTCAGCGTATAATCTTGACCTTGGACCGATGTGTGCAGGAGCATTTTTATTTAGCTTCCCGGTAATGATTTTATCAATGTTTGCACAGAGATACATTGTTCAGGGAATGACAGCAGGAGCTGTAAAAGGATAATAAGAATGGAGAAAGCCAGTGAATAAAATATTAATGAGACAAAGAATAGAAAACGCGCAAAAAGAAATTGACAGTAAAAAGATGATTGTTCAAAATGGAAAAATGCGTCAGCATTATCATTTTATGCCCCAGAGCGGGTGGATGAATGATCCTAACGGACTGATCTTTTTTAACGGACAGTATCATGTGTTTTATCAGACTAATCCATATAATGGATTTTGGGATTGTATGCATTGGGGACATGCAGTCAGCAAAGATTTAGTTCATTGGGAATATTTGCCTCTGGCATTGGCACCCAGTGAAGAGTATGATGATTATCAAAAAGGTGGATGTTTTTCCGGCAGTGCAATCGAACACGAAGGTAAGTTATATGTATTTTATACGGCAACTGCAAATCATGGAAACGGAAGTGAGCAAAGCCAGTGTCTTGCTATAAGTGAAGATGGAATAAATTTTGAAAAGTATGACGGAAATCCTCTCTTTGATGCACCGGAAGGTATTCAGCCGGATTCATTCCGCGATCCAAAGGTATGGAAGCATGAAAATAAATATTATATGGTTGTAGGGGCCAGTCGTAATAACAGAGGATTAGCATTGATATATGAATCTGAAGATCTTTATCATTGGAATTTTTTTAAACGTGCTGGCAGAAAGCCGTGGAGAATGGGGATTCATGTGGGAATGTCCGGATTTTTATCAGCTTGGCGATAAATATGTTCTCACTTTTTCTCCAATGGGCTCAGGAGATCATACATCAGTATACCTGACAGGAGATTTTGATTACAAAACAGGAAAATTTGACTGGCATATCAGTGGTGAAATGGATTGGGGATTTGATTTTTATGCGCCACAGTCCATGGTTGCTCCTGATGGAAGACGTCTGATTGTTGCCTGGGCGAATGAATGGGAATGGATGCCTCTCTTTAAGGACTGGGGACCTACTTATCAGGAGGGCTGGTGCGGATTTTTTAATGTGATTCGTGAAGTTCGGATGTGCAAGGATGGAACGCTGGCGTTTGTTCCTGTAGAGGAAATGGAAAAAATCCGTGAAAACAAATTTACACAACGGGAAATACAGATTACAGAAACACCTCAGCAGTTAAAAGCAGGAGATGGAATCAGCTTTGAGATGAAATTTACATTGGATCTTGAAGAAACTGATGCAGACAGGGTAGAACTGAAGCTCAGATGCGGAAAAGAAAAAGAATCCCGTTGTATTTTTGATCTGAAAAATGGTGAATTGCTGGTAGACAGAAGCTGTGCAGATGGATGGAGTGTAGGAACATCCAGAAGTGTACTTAAGGTCAGCGAAAAAAGTCTGGATGTACATATCTTTTCAGATCAGAGTTCTCTGGAGATATTTACAGATCAATACAGAAATAATCATTCCAATAATATTTTTGCAGGAAATGATCAGGATGCAATAAGTATATCTGCGTTTGGTGGAAGAGCGGTAATCAGAGACTATGAAGCATATGGATTGCAGGAGTGTTTTAACTGAATCAAGTAGCGGAGCGGATTGCGAATATCCGCTTGACATGAACTGAAAGCAGGAGGAGTATTGAAATGAAACGTAATAATTATTATGATGTCACTGACTGGCAGGTAGGTAACCCATATACGGATATCGGAGAAGTGATCAACAGTATCATTGCAGACATCAAGAACAGACAGAAGGATACAAATGTAAATGATGGAGGAAAACCGGGAGCAGTAATTTATATTCCGTCTGGAGATTATCATTTAAAAACGCAGGTGAAAATTGACATCAGTTACTTGAAAATCCAAGGATCAGGACATGGATTTGTGTCTTCAAGTATCCGATATAATGTGCCAAAAGAACAGTGGAAGGATCTTCATGACATTTGGCCGGGCGGTAGCAGGATTCTGGTAGATTTGGAACCATTAAAGGGGGATGAAAGATCCGGTGCTGCTTTTCTGGTGGAACGAGAGGGAGATCCGAGAATCAGTTCCGTGGAGTTTGAAAATTTCTGTATTGATGGACTCCATTTTGTAGATGACGGAAATGGAGATCCAGAGAATACATATTTAAATGGAAAAACAGGAATTTATGTAGCCAGTGCACAGGATTCTTTCAGAATTACAGGCATGGGTATTATTTATCTGGAGCATGGAGTGACTCTTTACAATTCTGATGCATTATCTGTTCATGATAATTTTATAGCAGAATGTGGAAATTGTGTAGAACTTCGTGGAGCCGGACAGGCATCTAAAATAACAGATAATCTTATGGGGGCTGGTTATAGAGGTTATACAATTTTTGCCGAAAATTTTGGAGGACTTCTGATTACTTCCAATAACATTTTTCCAAGAGGAAAAAGTATAGTACATCTTAAGGGTGTTCTTAGATCATCAGTAACTGCAAACAGATTTCATTCTTTTTATCCGGGAATGCTGATAATGGAAAATTGTAGAGAAAATCTCATATCTTCCAATCATTTTCTCAGAGATCATGAACCATGGCCTCCGATGCTGGAATATGATAATGGATTAGAGGATGATTTTGGCCTGATTCATATTCAGGGAAGTAGCAATTCACTGATTGCTAATCACATTTCGGAGACGATTGAACAGCAATATCTGAAACCGGCAGGCGTAAAACCGATAATCATTCGTTTGGTTTCCGGAAGAGAAAATTACATTGCAAACAATCATATTGTGGCAACTACAAAAACTGATAAAAAAGAAAGTGAAGAAAATCAATCCTGCTTTGATGCGCAGGTTGGAGCATTGTTAAGTATGGATGAACTGGTTAAACTTCCGATTGAAGCAGTACATGTTGATGAGGCATCATTGGATAATATAATACTGGATACATGCAGAGAAAATGAAGCAGTTATGGATTTTGCAGAAAATGTGTTTCGGGGAATTCCTTGTCTTTCGCAGTCTGCGGAACTGTCTTGATTGCATTATTATAAATTGTAAAAAATTTCATGATTTTAAAAGAAAAAAAGCACAGTAATCAAAGAGAACTGGGAAAATTTATAATACTCTCGTATAGTTATAACGAGGCTACTGTAAATAAACATAAGTTAACAGTAAAAAGGATGTCGGATTTGCTCCCGGCATCCTTTTTATATGGGATCATACAGGATAAAATAGTATAAAAAAATGTCAAAATATTTTATTGAAACTCCTCGTGATTTTGCTATGATATAGTAAGATTATGTCGGCAGAAGGTCAGTACTATAGATATATAGTGAATCGGAGACAAAATTCAGAAAGGGGATTTTTACATATGTACACAGGAAACTATGAATGTCTGGAATTATTTGTAAAACCAGAAGCCGGGAAAAAAGGCAGTGTGAGCCTGAAGAAGGTAAAAGAAAACAAAACAGAAATAAAAGAACTGCAGCATATCTATGGGAACTGGATCAAGTTCCGAGCCGGGAGCTTATGGAAGCATGACTTTGCCAAGAGAACTCCATGTGAAGAATGAAAATGAGGGATAAATAGAAATGACCACATCTATGATAAAGGGCAATCCGCTGAAGTTGATGTTACAGTTTGCGTTTCCTTTATTATTAGGAAACTTGCTGCAACAGACTTATAATATTATTGATGCTGCGATCGTAGGCCAGATTCTTGGCGCAAAAGCACTGGCAAGTGTAGGAGCCAGCAGCAGTATTCAGTTTCTGGTACTGGGATTCTGCATGGGAAGCTGTACAGGCTTTGGTGTTCCTGTAGCTAAATATTTCGGTGCAGAGAAAATAGAAAAAATGCGGGATTATATCTTTAATGGAGCTGTATTATGTGCAGGAATCGCAGTGATCCTGACAGCATTATGCAGTGTTTTATGTCCTCAGATTCTGCATATTTTATCTGTACCAGAGGACATTTATGACAATGCATATAGTTATCTGCTAATCATTTTCCTGGGGATTCCCTTTACGATTTTATATAACTATCTGTCCAGTATTTTGAGGTCAGTGGGAGACAGCAGGACACCGTTTATATTTCTGGCGTTATCTGCTGTTCTGAACATTTTTCTGGATTTATTCTGTATCGTAGTGCTGAAACTTGGATGTGCCGGAGCTGCCATTGCAACCATTTCCGCACAGGCAATCAGTGGAATCTTGTGCTTTATTTTTATTATCCGCAAAATGAAACTTCTGTGGCTCAAGAAAGAAAACAGGACAATAAAAGGGGATGCAGTAAAGGAACTTCTGGCAATGGGAATGCTACGGGACTTCAGTTCTCCATCACAGCTATCGGAAGTATGGTTATGCAGTCTGCGAACAACGGGCTTGGAAGTACATATGTATCAGCTTTTACTGCAGCAATGAAGATCAAGCAGTTTACCATGTGTCCATTTGATGCTATCGCAACCTCTGCTTCTGTATTCTGCAGCCAGAATCTTGGAGCGGGACAGTCTGACAGGATTAAGAAAGGATTGCGCTGTGGTATTACAGTGGGAGTAGGATATGGTATTGCGGCAGGAATTTTACTGATTTTTGCAGGGCATACACTTTCTATGCTGTTTGTTGGAAAGAGTGCGGTGGCAGTTCTGGATGCCTCTGCCAAATACCTCAGATGTATGGGATTTTTCTACTGGAGTCTTGGTATTCTCAATGTCGCCCGTATGGTAACTCAGGGACTTGGATATTCAGGCAGAGCCGTTTTCTCCGGCGTAACAGAAATGATCGCCAGAACAGTTGTCTGTCTTGGATTTGTAGGAACTTTTGGCTTCACAGCCATCTGCTTCGCAGACCAGACTGCCTGGATCACAGCAACCTGCTATATTTTTCCGACATGCCTGTGGTGCATCCGAAAGTCTACAAAAATGCTTGCATCTATACAGTCCGAGTAAATAATGCATCATAATCCAGCCCATCAGAGTGTGAAATTCTGCGTCATATATCTTTGCCGTGCGTTAGAGCGTGTCTGCAGATATCTTCCTTGTCTTTCGCACTCTGCTGAACTGTCTTAAATGCATTATTTACTAGGACTGCTATAATAAGTATGACAAAATAAG
>ENA-OQAY01000290-OQAY01000290.1-human-gut-metagenome-genome-assembly--contig:-NODE-290-length-14598-cov-0.602515_pt1 | contig 14598 bp, 10 predicted proteins | sample MGYA00242740_ERZ504537 | MGnify/ENA primary metagenome ERZ504537 (study PRJEB26092, sample SAMD00036272) | human gut metagenome | host: Homo sapiens | study: EMG produced TPA metagenomics assembly of... | reverse complement strand
TAATATATTGGTGAACAAGTGGGTGATGGGAGGACGCCTATTTGACATTTGGGATGCTTCCAGAGAAAAAGAATGTAGAAATATCCCGTTTGCCCGGCTTCGGGAAGGTAAAGCACAATGATGTATTGGTTTTTAATTTCCCTTATCCCGGCCGATGGGACAGCCTGGGACTGAATTTAAAGACTTATTATGTAAAGCGCTGTGTGGCTGTGCCGGGTGATACCTTTGAAATTAGAAATGCACACTATAAGGTGCGTGGATATACGGAAACTCTAGGATGCGTAGCTTCACAGGACAGGTTGCAACAGCTTCAGTTGGCCGGAGAGGAACGAAATTGGGGCATAGTGATGAGGGCTTATCCCAATGATAGTTGGTGAATTGGACGATAAAGGAGTTCGGCCCTTTTTATATTCCGGCTAAAGGTACGAGTGTGAAAATGAATACTGTTAACCGGATATTGTATAAGAATGCGATAGAGTGGGAGCAGAAAAAGAAATTGGTGCAACAGGGAGATCATTTCTGTTGAACGATAGTATCATACAGGAATATCAGTTTAAGGAAGATTACTATTTTGTAACAGGCGACAAAGTAATGAATTCCAAAGATTCCCGTTATTGGGGATTGTTACCCAAAAAGTTTATTGTGGGAAAAGCGACATTGATATGGAAGTCCGTTGATTTGGATACGGATGAGATTCGTTGGAACAGGGTATTTAAAAGAATAGAATAATAGTAAGAAGCCAGATGAAATATTGTATAGTCAGCATCATGATAATTTGCTCTTCCTTCCTTTCGGTAAGTTGTACGGATAAGGCATTGGAAGACTCTTTGAAGTTGAGTGGTGAAAATCGCGCAGAATTAGAGCGTGTACTTTTACACTACAAAGACAATCCTAAAAAGAAGAAAGCTGCTGAATTCTTGATACGGAACATGAAATGGTGTCATGCCGAGGATTCTCCGTTTATGGATATATATTACAAGCAAGTAGATCGTTTACAGGCGAATGACAGCATATATGCAGAAGAGATGATTGCTTTCTATGATTCGATTTATAAACCGGAGTGGTTTCAAAATATGACTGTAACTTTCGATTTATGTACCATGAAGGCGGATTATTTAATAGATCACATAGACAGGGCTTTTCAGGCATGGCAGTCGCCTTGGGCAAAAGCATTGTCATTGGATGAATTTTGCGAATATATTCTTCCGCATCGTTTAGGGAATGAACCATTGGAGCCGTGGATGGCCATGTATCAGAAAACGTTTAAGTCTGTAGCGGATACAATGTATAATAGGAAGGTGGACGAGTTGTATGAAGTAATCAGCTGGATGGTTGTGGGGCACAGATATTATACACCTTCGTATGTGCCCGATCTAAGGCCTTCATCTTTGTTAGGGATAAAAGTGGGGGCATGTCCGGCCTATACGGCATTGGGAAGGTACATTTATAGAAGTATCGGTGTTCCCGTTGTTTCTGACTTTACTCCGAACTGGGCAAATCATGCCATGGGGCATGAATGGATTTCTATTATGGCAGATGGTAAATGTTATCCTATAATGCCGGGGAGTCCCTGCCGTTTTGGAAATCATATAAAAGGCGGAAGCTATCGCATGTCTAAGGCTTACCGCAATACTTACGGTGATCAGGGAGGACTTATAAAGGATGAAGAGGACATACCGCCCTTCTTTAAAAATCGCAGGATAATAGATGTGACGAATCAGTATATAGAGACAACGGACGTAGAGCTTGCTGATTGTTTTGATACAGAAACCAATACGCATTATGCTTATCTGTCTGTTTTTGACTTACGTGACTGGAAAGTGGTGGCGTATGGTGCGAAAAAGGGGGCGGGATATGTGTTCAAAGATATGGCTCGTAATGCAGTATATTTACCGGTTTTTTATTCCAAAGGGAATTATACTCCTGCTTATTATCCTGTAAAGGTGGATGAAAAAGGAAGAGTTTCATATCTGAATCCGGATGTAAAGCATAAGCGGAGAGTTGTTTTGACAAGGAAGTTTATGGATATGAATCCTAAGAAATGGATAAAGGCGATAATAGGAGGGTATTTTGTATTAAGCAGGGAAGCAGCTTTTGCGAATGCTGATACTATCCATATTGATTTATTGAAAGAGTGCAATTATCAGACGGTGACATTGAACAAAGCATATAGGTACATGAAGTACGTGCCACCGGTAAAGACAGAAGGAAACATGGCAGAAATAGAACTATATGATGAAAAAGGGCAGAAGCTGGCCGGTAAGGTTATTGGTAATTATAGACCGGAAAGAATGGATGCTATGGAAAACGATGAAAAAGGGCTTTTGATGGCAATGTGTTAAGTTCTCCCAAAACGGTGAAAACACAAACTGATGCTTGGGTGGGCTTGATTTAGGACGTGTCGTTTCTGTTTCGAAATTGGTTTATCTACCCCGCAATGATGATAACTTCATTAAGAAGGTGAGCTATATGAACTTTTTTACTGGGATAGAGAGTGGAAAAGTTTAGGAAGGCAGGTCGGTAGCAGGCAATTACAGTACCTGGAATATGATAATGTTCCTGATAATGCTTTATTGCTTTTGCGCAATCTGACAAAAGGGAAAGAAGAGCGGATTTTTACATACGAGGACGGGAAACAAGTTTGGTGGTAGAGATGGAAAATAAATGGTCGAAATATGGAATGGCATTGGTAGCAGGCATACCGGTTGCCCTGTGCCTCAGCGTGGTGTGTTGTGGTACGTCTTCACTGCCTGCCGATATATTGGAAGATGACTGGCGGTGGATGTATGGCTGTGGTGTACTCTCCTTGGCAGGCCTTGCACTGCTTGTACTCCTGTTCCCGAAAAGGGTAAAGGAATGTCTGTCGGCTGTCGTTTCATGGGTGTTTATTCTATACGGAGGTATAGAAGCCGTTTGGGGCATCCGCCAGGTATACGGATTTACCTATTCCAACCATTCCCTCTATGCCTTGACCGGCTCGTTCTATAATCCCGGTCCTTACTCAGGCTATCTTGCCATGATATTCCCTGTTTGTCTGCACGAATGGTTAGAGCGGAAAGAGCATAAGAAAACCGTACCTTATTATATTGCAATAGCCGGAATGCTATTGATTCTTTGTGTGTTGCCTGCCGGAATGAGCCGCTCGGCATGGATAGCCGCGGCGGTCTCTTTCATTTATGTTTGTGGTATGCACTATAAGATGGAAATTCAGCATTATATCAGGCATCATCGTAAGCAGGCAGTGTCTTTTGCCATAGTAACCTTTATTTTGGGCGGTATAGCATTGGGTGGCATTTATCAAATGAAAAAGGATTCGGCAGACGGCCGTCTGTTTATGTGGAAAATTGCTGCCCAAGCTGTCAGTGAGCACCCATGGACAGGATGCGGATGGAACAGTGTTCCGGCTGCTTACGGACAAGCGCAGGAGAATTATTTTGCAGCCGGAAATTATACGGCAACGGAGGAACTTGTGGCAGGTGCTCCCGAATATGTTTTCAATGAATATCTGCAAGTAGCCATTGCCTGGGGAATACCTGTGCTTTGCATCGGGTTGTTGATACTAGGTGGGAGCATGTACATAGGTCATAAACAAGGCATCTATGGACTATGCGGCGCATTGCTATCTTTAGCGGTATTTGCGTTTTCTTCTTATCCATTACAATTTCCAGCGTTTGTTTCGGCTTTGATTATATCGGTGCTGGCTTGCAGTATTCGTGTTCTTCCTTTAGAGAAAGTCTGGTTTCGCCTTTTGTTTACTATCTTATTGTTAATCGGAAGCTATGGCTGTTTCTGTAAATATCAGCAGAAATCCAAGACTGTAGAAGCTTGTAAGCAATGGACCAAAAGCCGTATGTTTTACCACTCGGGAGCTTATCAGCAAGCGGTGGAAAGCTATGCTGAAATTCAGAAAGAAATGAAAGGGAATGCTCGCTTTATGTTTGAGTATGGCCATGCTTTGCATAAACTTCATAAGCCTGAAATATCAAATAAAGTACTGAAAGAGGCCTTGAAAGTGAGTGGCGATCCCATGATACTAAATATTATCGGGAAAAATGAACAGGACATGAAGCACTATGATAGTGCGGAATATTGGTTTATGCGTGCTGTCCATCGGTTACCCGGACGAATTTATCCTTATTATCTATTGGCTCATTTATATGCGGAACCGGCTTTTTATCAGTGTGACAAATTGGAGCAGATGGTACAGACTGTATTGGAGAAAGAACCGAAAGTTCAGTCTACCGCTATCAAGCAGATGAGACGGAAAGCACGGGAATTATTAAAAAAAGTACCCGAAAATTAGTTTTTTCAAAATAAAAAGTTTTTATTTGTTATAGATATCACAAAATATGACCATGAAATTACACATATTTGCATCAGGCTTATTATTAGCCGTTTCTTTCACTGCCTGCTCGGGAGAAAAAAAGGAAACAACGGAAAAAGAAGGGGTGGAAACAGTTCTTCCTTCTTTACCCAATGAGGTGACGGTGATGCCGCTGAAAAAGCAGGTTTTCAATCATGAATTGATCAGTAACGGGAAAGTGACGGCACAGGATTATGCCGACCTGTATTTTCGTACCTCGGAAGTGGTGGCGAATATCTGGGTAAAGAACGGGGATATAGTGCGGAAAGGTCAAAAAATAGCCCAATTGGATTTGTTTAAGTTGAACAATACGTTGGTACAGAATAAAAATAGTTTGGCACAGGCTACCCTGGAGATGCAGGATGTGTTGATAGGACAAGGATATGCTCCCGATAATCTGAAGGTGATACCTGCTGATGTGCTGGAACTGGCAAAAGTAAAAAGCGGGTATGAGCAGAGCAAAGCTCAATATGAATCTGCTCAATATGATATGGAACAAGCTACGTTGACTGCTCCTTTCGATGGAGTGATTGCCAACCTCTTTGAAAAGAGATATAATATGCCCAAAACTTCCGAGCCTTTCTGCCGGGTAATCAATACCGGAAATATGGAGGTGGATTTCACCGTACTTGAAAATGAACTGCCGTTACTGAAAGTGGGGGATAAGGTGGAGATTACTCCGTATGCCTCGGCAGCAGGTGTACGACAGGGAAGCATCAGCGAGATTAATCCGCTGGTGGACGAGAATGGGATGGTACGTGTAAAGGCGCGGGTGAACGGTAGTAATAAGTTGTTTGACGGCATGAATGTAAGGGTAAGCGTGAAGCGTTCTGTGGGCGAACAACTGGTTATCCCCAAAACGGCAGTTGTACTACGTTCCGGCAAACAAGTGGTATTTACACTGAAGGAGGGTAAAGCTATGTGGAACTATGTGCATACGGGATTGGAGAATATGGAGGAATATACTGTCACAGACGGACTGGAAGAAGGTATGGAGGTGATAACTACCGGAAATGTGAATCTGGCTCATGAAGCACCGGTGAGGGTGATTAAAAATTAAAAGTATGGTTAAGTTTTTATTACAACGTCCTATTGCGGTGCTGATGGCCTTTACCGCCTGCTTTATTGTTGGGTTGGTGACTTACTTCTCGCTGCCTGTATCTTTGCTGCCCGATATTGCCATACCGCAGATTACCATACAGGTGACGGGTGAGAATTCATCGGCACGGGAATTGGAGAATACGGTGGTTACCCCTGTGCGCAGACAGTTGCTGCAAGTGGCCGGACTGAGAGAAATAAAAAGTGAAGCCCGTGACGGGGCGGGTGTGATCCGTCTGGAATTTGACTTTGGAGTGAATACCGACCTGGCATTTATAGAGGTGAATGAGAAGATAGATGCCGCTATGAACAGTCTTCCCAAGGAAGTGACGCGTCCCAAGGCTATCAAAGCGAGTGCAACGGATATTCCTGTACTTTATGTCAATATGACTTTGAAAAACGACGGTGCTTATCAGGAAACCGACGAGCAACAATTTCTGGAGTTGTGCGAATTGGCGGAGAATGTGGTGAAACGCCGCATCGAACAGTTACCCGAAGTGCTATGGCGGATATAACCGGAGTGCCCGGAAGGCTTTTGCAAATTGTTCCTGATAAAGATAAACTGGCCATGACGGGTATCAGTGTGGAGGATATAGAGAATACACTTTCCGCCAATAATGTAGAGCCGGGAAGCATGTTGGTGAGGGATGGTTATTATGAATATAATATTCGCATAGCTACCCTGCTTCGTACCCCGGAGGATGTGAAGAATATCTATATCCGCAAGGGGGAACGTATTATGCAGTTGAAAGAGCTCTGCAAAGTAGATATTGTTTCGCAAAAAGAGATGGGACGTTCCGTAGCCGGAGGAAAAAGGGCGGTAACGCTGGCCATTATCAAGCAGAGCGATGAAAATATGGATGTCATGAAAGAGAAGCTGAAAGAAACAACCGATTATTTTGCATCCCTGTATCCGGATATTGAGTTCAGCGTGAGCCGTAACCAGACGGAATTGCTGGACTACACCATTTCAAATTTACAGCAGAATCTTTCTTTGGGCTTTCTATTTATCTTTATTGTAGCTGTGCTGTTTCTGGGGGATGTCCGTTCACCGTTGATTATCGGCATCAGCATGGTTACTTCTATTGTAATCACATTCTTTTTCTTTTTATTTCTGTCATGTGTCGCTGAATGTGATATCACTTTCGGGCTTGATTCTGGCAGTAGGTATGATGATAGACAGCGCCATTATTGTAACGGAAAATATTTCGCAGTATCGTGAACGGGGGTATTCTCTGAAACGTTCGTGTGCCGTGGGCACGACGGAAATGATTACACCGATGCTCAGTTCGTCCCTTACAACCATTGCGGTATTTGTGCCTTTGATATTTATGAGTGGCATAGCCGGAGCTATTTTTATGGATCAGGCTTTTTCTATCACGGTGGGATTGATGATATCTTATATTACGGGTATTATGTTGCTGCCCGTATTGTATCTGTTGTTTTATAAGGTCGGTATCCGCAGTAAGGGATTTCTTTCCAGACGTTTTGACAATCTGCTGAAAAATGAGTGGCTGGAAAGCTTTTATGATAAAGGGATTGACTGGGTGTTCTCACATAAAAAGCTTTGTGTGGCCGGCACGCTGGCAACCCTTCCACTGTGTGTGTTTCTTTTTTATGTAATGGAAAAAGAGCGTATGCCGCAGATTGACCAGAATGAACTGGTGGCAAGGATAGAGTGGAATGAGAATATCCATGTGGACGAGAACAACCGCCGGGTGGATGATTTAATGAAACAGGTGGACGACCGGGTAACGGAGCATGCTGCTTATGTGGGTATGCAGGATTATATATTGAACGGGGGCAGTGAACTTTCGTCTACCGAAGCGGAACTTTATTTCAAGACGGAAAAGCCATCCGGAATCTATTCATTGCAGGAATTATTAGAGAAGGAGATAAGAGAGAAATATCCGTTGGCTGTGGTTACTTTCTCACCTCCCGAAACAATCTTTGAAAAATTGTTTGTGACAGGAGAAGCGGATGTGGTAGCGGAACTCCATACGGCGAATAAGTCGCAGGCACCGGATGCGGAGCATTTGCAGCGGTTGGAAAAGGAAATTACGCGGGTGGCGGGTAATGTTCCGACGGGCATCGCTTTCCGGAATCAGATGAATCTGATAATCAATAAAGAAAAACTGTTGTTGTATAACGTATCATATGATGAATTGACGCGGGTGCTCCGCACGGCTTTCAAAGAAAACAAGGTTTCCGTTTTACGCTCTTATCAGCAATATCTGCCTATCAGTATTGCCGGAGAGGAAAAGAGTGTAAATAGTGTATTAAGTGAAACTTTGGTGCGGACGATGGCGGATGGTAACGGAGAGGTGAATCATATTCCTTTGAATAATCTGGTGACGGTAGTGCCCGCCGAAGATTTGAAGAGTATTACGGCGGGAAAGAACGGAGAATATATTCCTTTAAGTTTTTATGATGTGAAGGATGCACCGGAACTGATGCGGAATGTAAAAGAGGTGGTTAGTGAGGAAAAGGAATGGGAAGTGGATTTCTCGGGTAGTTTCTTTTCGAATGAAAAAATGATGGGGGAATTGACTGTGATTCTTTTTGTTTCTTTGTTGCTGATGTATTTTATCCTTTGCGCGCAATTCGAGAGTTTCCTGCAACCGCTGATTGTCTTGATGGAAATTCCTATTGATACGGCTTTTGCTTTGCTGGCATTATGGGTTTTCGGTCACACGTTGAATTTGATGTCTGCCATAGGCATTATCGTGACTTGTGGTATTGTGGTGAATGACTCTATTTTAAAAATGGATGCCATCAATGAATTACGGAAAGCGGGGATGCCTTTGGTGGAAGCCATTCATACAGCGGGCAGGCGCAGGTTGAGAGCGATTATCATGACTTCGCTGACAACTGTCTTTGCAATGGTTCCGTTGCTGTTTACCTCGGATATGGGGTCGGAGATGCAGAAGCCTTTGTCTATTGCCATGATTGGCTCTATGGTGGTGGGAACTTTGGTCAGCTTGTTTATCATTCCTTTAATATATTGGTTTATTTATAGAAAACATGACAAAAATGAAGTACATTAGCATATGGATGGTGGGGTGTATGCTGTTGTCTCTCGGAGCAAAGGCGCAGCAGGTGGTGAAGCTGGATTTGCAACGCACGATAGAGATTGCGAATGATAGTTCCTTGTCCGCTTTCAGATATCAGAATCTTTATTTGTCGGGATATTGGGAATATCGTACTTACAAGGCGAATCGTTTGCCAAGTCTTACATTGAATCTGACTCCGGCTAAATATTATCGCTATATCACCCAGCGTTATGATTCGAATGAGGATATGGATGTGTATCGTGAACAACAGATGTTCAGTGCATCAGGCGGATTGAGTATCAAACAGAATCTGGACTGGACGGGCGGTACTTTCTATATTGATTCGGAACTGGACTTTATGCGTAATTTCGGTGACTCAAAGTCTACACAATATTCCAGTATCCCTGTGCGTGTGGGATATCAACAGAGCCTGTTGGGATATAATGCTTTTCGTTGGGACCGGAAAATAGAGCCGCTGAAGTATGAAAAGGTGAAGAAACAATTCATTTATAACACGGAAATGGTTTCAGAAGAAGCAGTGACTTATTTCTTTGCGTTAGCTATGGCGCAGGCGGATTACCGCTTGGCGGAGGAGAATGTGGCGTCCAGTGATACCCTCTATAGCATCGGGCTCCAGCGTCATAAGATAGCAGCCATATCACGTGCCGATTTGCTGACATTGCAACTGGACAAAGTGAATGCGCATAATACGTTGCAGAATGCGCAGATTGCTTTGAAACGCGCTATGTTTTCATTGGCTTCCTTTCTGAATCTGGATAAGAATACCGTGATTGAACTGGATATACCGGGACGTCCCACAGGAAAGATGATTCCGGTAGATGATGCATTGATACGGGCCAAAGAGAATAACCCTACTTTTCTGGAACAACGGCAGAATGTGCTGGAAGCGGAACAGAATGTGGACAAGACAAAGAAAGAATCCCGTTTCAATGCCAGCTTTAATGCCAGTGTGGGTTTTAACCAAGTGGCGGATAAACTGGGAGATGCTTACAGGCATCCTTTGCAACAGGATTTGGTTTCTGTCAGTGTTTCCATTCCCTTGATTGACTGGGGGGTGAGAAAGGGTAAATATAATATGGCGAGAAATAATCTGAATGTGGTGAGGATTGCCGCCCGTCAGGAAGAACTGAGTGTGGAGGAAGAGGTGATTATGACGGTGAATGATTTTAACATTCAGCAGAGTTTGATTGCGAGTGCGGAGGAGGCTTTGGATCTTGCCGTAATGGCATACGAGCAGACACGACAACGTTTTATCATCGGAAAGGCGGATGTGAATAGTCTTACTCTTTCGTTGAACCGCCAGCAGGAAGCGCAGAAAAATTATATTTCGGCTTTGCAGAATTATTGGTTGAATTATTATAAGATACGTAAACTGACGCTGCACGATTTTGAGTCCGGTTTTTCTCTGGCAGACAAGTTTGATTTTAATACAGGAATTTATTGATGAGTAACTCGCGTAACTTCTCCTCGTTTACCCTGATTGTGACATTTGTCTGTTTGTCACTGATAGGGGTGGTATTAGTACCGTTGTTGCCGGTTAAGCTGGCGCCTTCGCGTACCTTGCCCGGTCTGACTGTCTCTTTCAGTATGCCCGGCAATTCGTCACGGGTTATTTGAGGCGGAGGTTACCAGTAAACTGGAGGCGATGATGGCCAGAGTGAAGGGGATCAGGAAGGTGAATTCTACTTCGGATAACGGAAGCGGCTCAATTTCTTTGGAATTGGACAAGCATGCGAATATTGACGTTACTCGTTTTGAAGTGTCTACCATCATCAGACAGACCTGGCCTCAGCTGCCCGAGGGGGTGAGTTATCCTCAAATCAGTACGCGACGTTCGGATGATAAGGCATCCAGACCTTTTATTACTTATACACTGAATGCGCCTGCCAATCCTATTTTGATTCAGCAGTATGCGGAAGAGAATATCAAGCCGGTATTGGGACAGTTGAAGGGAATTTATAAAGTGGAATTGAATGGAGCCACACCTATGGAGTGGCAGTTGGAGTATGACAGTGACCAGCTTTCGCGTTTGGGAATCACACTGCAGGCTGTGCAACGGGCCATTAACCGCCATTATGAAAAAGAGTTTCTGGGGATCTGTTCTATTGAAAAAGGTGCGGAGGGCAGAGAGTGGATCAGACTGGTACGTACATCTACTGAAAAAGAAATGGAATTTGAACCGGGAGCCATTCAGCTGCAAGCCGAAGATGGAACGATGGTTACGCTGGATAAACTGATAAAGGTAAAGCATGTGGAAGAACGACCGCAAAGTTATTATCGGATAAACGGTCTGAACTCTGTTTACCTGTATGTCACTGCCGAGGAAACAGCCAACCAATTAAATTTAAGTGGGGAAGTGAAGCACCTTATGGGTGAGTTGCAACAGAAGATGCCTCCGGGATATGAGGTGCATATCAGTTATGATGCTACGGAATATATTCAGAAAGAATTGGATAAGATTTATTTCCGTACCGGACTGACCGTATTGATTTTATTGCTGTTTGTAGCGTTGATAACACGAAATCTGCGTTATCTGTTCCTGATTGTGACCAGTCTGGTGGTTAATATATCTGTTGCCGTCATTCTTTATTATACATTTGGTTTGGAAATGCAGCTTTATTCATTGGCGGGCATTACCATCTCATTGAATTTGGTGATCGATAATACGATAGTGATGACAGACCATATTCTGCATCGCCGCAATCTGAAAGCGTTTGTTTCTGTACTGGCAGCCACGCTGACTACTATCGGGGCATTGGTTATTATTTTCTTTTTGGATGAGAAGATACGTCTGAACTTGCAGGATTTTGCAGCGGTAGTCATTATCAATCTGGCAGTATCTTTGTTTGTTGCCTTATTCTTTGTTCCGTCTATGATTGATAAAATAGGTTTGGAGAAGAAAAAGAGAAGAAAAAGAAGACGTTTTCTGCTCAGACCCACTTTTATGAAACGGTTGACTGTCTATTTTACCCGTTTCTATCAAGGGGTGATTTATTATTTATGCCGTTTCAGGGTGATAGCTTGCCTATTATTGCTGCTGGGGTTCGGTCTGCCTGTATTTATGCTGCCCGAGAAGATGGAAGGAGAAGGTAAATGGGTGGAATATTATAATAAGGTATTTGATAATTCCACTTTCAAGGATAAGGTAAAGCCGGTAATCAACAAGGCTTTAGGTGGTAGTCTCCGTCTTTTTGCAGAGAAAGTATACGAGGGAAGTTATTTCAATCGAGATGAAGGTGAAGTGGTGCTTTCCGTTTATGCTACTTTGCCTAATGGCAGTACATTAGAACAGATGAATGTGCTGATAAAGAGGATGGAAACTTATCTGAGCGATTTTAAGGAAATTAGGCAGTTTCAGACGTATATCTATAATGCGCGTCAGGCTAATATTCAGATTTATTTTACAAAAGAAAATCAGCGGAGCGGATTCCCGTATACTTTGAAAGCTAATATAATCAGTAAGGCACTGACTTTGGGAGGTGGTAGCTGGAGCGTATATGGTTTGCAAGATCAGGGATTCAGTAACGATGTGCGTGAGAGTGCCGGCAGTTTCCGTGTGAAACTGTATGGGTATAATTACGACGAACTTTCTTATTGGACGGAACGGCTGAAGGAGAAGTTGTTATTACACCGCCGTATCAAGGAAGTGATGGTAAATTCGGAGTTTTCTTGGTGGAAAGATGATTATAGTGAGTTTTATCTGGATTTGGACAAGCTGAGGATGGCGAAAGAGAATGTTACAGTCACGCAGCTGTTTACCGCTTTGCGCCCTGTATTCGGACGGGATATTTATTGTGGTAACGTGTTGTTTGATAATCAGACGGAACAACTGAAGCTTTCATCGCTCCAAGGGCAGCAATATGATGTATGGGGCTTGGTTAATATACCGTTTTTCATCAATGGCCGTTCTTATAAACTGGCCGATTTCGCTACTGTTCAGAAAGGACAGTCACCCCAGAAAGTTGCAAAAGAAAACCAACAATATCGTCTTTGCCTGCAATATGAATATATCGGTTCATCCGAACAAGGAAAAAAACTGTTGAAGAAGGATTTGGAGGAATTTAATAAGGTATTACCTATGGGATATACAGCCGAAAATGATCAGGATTATTGGTCATGGAATAAAAAAGATAACAAGCAATATGCATTGTTGTTGATTGTAATCGCCATTATTTTCTTTACGACGGCTATTTTGTTTAATTCTTTGAAACAGCCTTTGGCTATCATTTTTGTTATTCCGATATCCTATATCGGCGTATTCCTTACGTTTTATCTTTTCGGACTGAATTTTGATCAGGGGGGATTTGCTTCTTTTGTATTACTTTGCGGTATTACAGTAAATGCCAGTATTTATATTCTAAATGAATATAATGCGATAAGAAAAAAGGTATCCTCTGTTATTACCGGTACGTGCCTTCACCAAGCATGGAATTCGAAAATTCTGCCTATCTTTCTGACGGTCGTTTCTACTATTCTGGGATTTATTCCTTTTATGGTGGGAGATGGAAAAGAGGCTTTCTGGTTCCCTTTGGCAGCAGGTACTATAGGCGGGTTAGTTATGTCTATACTTGGAATATTTTTGTTTTTGCCTATATTCTCATTGAAGAAACAAAAAAGATAATAAAGGTTTTACTTTTCTTTTTCAATAGAAGTGTTTACTTTTGTTGTTACAAAAAAAACGTTGAATAAATATTATCTAATACTCGCTAATCATGTTAACTCAAATTATTAACGGCAAGATTTTTACTCCGCAAGGTTGGTTGGACGAAGGCTCTGTACTGATACGGGATAATAAAATACTGGAAGTGACTAACTGTGACCTGGCACTGATCGGTGCGAAACTGATTGATGCTAAAGGGATGTATATTGTACCCGGATATGTGTGTATGCATGCTCATGGCGGTGGTGGCCACGATTTTAATGAATGTACGGAAGAGGCGTTTCGCGCAGCTGTAAAAGCGCATCAGAAGCATGGGGCGACCAGTATTTTCCCAACTTTGTCTTCTTCTCCTTTTTCAGAAATCCGTAAGGCGGTAACTGTGTGCGAAACCTTGATGAACGAGAAGGACAGTCCTGTGTTGGGGTTGCATGTAGAAGGTCCTTATCTGAATCCGAAAAGAGCAGGTGAGCAGTTTGCCGGGAAATTGAAGAATCCTGATAAAGAGGAATATACTTCTTTATTGGAAAGTACTGACTGCATCAAGCGTTGGGATGCTTCACCTGAACTTCCGGGTGCGTTGGAATTTGCCCGCTATTTGAAGTCAAAAGGAGTATTAGTGGCTGTGTCACATACAGAATCAGAATACGAGGGGATAAAAGCTGCGTTTGAAGCCGGGTTTACTCATACTGCCCATTTCTATAACGCATGCCGGGATTCCATAAATGTCGTGAATATAAATACGAAGGGACAGTGGAAAGTGTTTATCTGACAGACGGAATGACTATCGAATTGATTGCTGACGGTATCCATTTACCTGCTACTATTCTTCGGTTGGCTTATAAATTGAAGGGAGTGGAAAAACTTGTTTGGTTACGGATGCTTTGGCATATGCCGCTGCTGATGGAATGGAAATAACAGATCCTAATGTAATTATTGAGGATGGTGTGTGCAAAATGGCTGATCATTCTTCATTGGCAGGTAGTATAGCAACCATGGATGTATTAGTACGAACAATGGTAAAAGCTGGTATTCCGCTGGCTGATGCCGTACGGATGGCTTCTGAAACTCCGGCACGAATTATGGGAGTGGATGACCGGAAGGGGGCATTGCAGAAAGATATGGATGCCGATGTGTTGATTTTGGATAGAGAACTGAATATCCGGGCGGCTTGGGCTATGGGCAGGCTGGTGGAGGATACGAATACGTTGTTTTAATTTCTTATATTGATTGGCAAGATGCCTTGATTGTTATAGAAAACGGTCAAGGCATCTTTTTTATTAGCTCTTTTTATACGATATCATAAGAAAAAGCATAAATTTGCTACACTTTAATCTTAGATTATTTACAATGATGAACATACGAGTAAAATTATTGGTCGCTATTATATTATATCAGTTTTTTTT